>Ga0164290_1001984_pt1 | contig 19199 bp, 19 predicted proteins | sample Micstemetagenome_FD_108782 | JGI IMG/M metagenome (GOLD analysis project Ga0164290, IMG submission 108782) | Contaminated culture microbial community from soil near Moab, Utah, USA - Microcoleus steenstrupii SON62 (Illumina Assembly) | ecosystem: Environmental > Terrestrial > Soil > Soil crust... | reverse complement strand
GCTCTTGGCGCTTTAGCTCAGCCGGTTAGAGCGACGGAATCATAATCCGCAGGTCCGGGGTTCGAATCCCTGAAGCGCCACCAAATCCAAACGGCCCGAGAATCTCTCGGGCCGTTTGTCTTTGCAGACTCCCACTGCTTCGCAGCCACTGGACAAATACCATGTACCGCTGTGCACTCCCGCTGGCCCTGGCCGCCAGCTGCGTCGTCGCCCAGGCCCAGACGCACCGCCCTTTCCCCCCACATGCGCTGCGCGGCGAACTCGTCATCACGCAGTTCCCCGACGCGCGGATGAACGGCAAGCCCGCCCGCCTGGCACCCGGCAGCCGCATCAAGGGCGACACCAACCTCTGGATCCCGCCGGCCGGCCTGACGGGCCAGAAGCTCATCGTGCATTACACGGTCGAGAGCAGCGGCCTCATCATGGATGTCTGGATCCTCAACCCCGCCGAGCTGGCCAACAAGCCCTGGCCGACCACGCCCGCGGAGTCCGCCACCTGGGCCTTCAACCCGGGCAATCAGACCTGGATCAAGCGATGAGCACCAAGAAGGTTTACATCAAGACCTTCGGCTGCCAGATGAACGAGTACGACTCGGACAAGATGGCCGATGTGCTCGAAGCCGCCAAGGGCTACACCCCCACGGACGACCCCGAACAAGCCGACCTCATCCTGTTCAATACCTGTTCGGTGCGGGAGAAGGCGCAGGAGAAGGTCTTCAGCGACCTCGGCCGCGTCAAGCATCTCAAGGCCAAGGGCGTGATGATCGGCGTCGGCGGCTGCGTGGCCTCGCAGGAAGGCGCGGCCATCATCGAGCGCGCACCCTATGTGGACGTCGTCTTCGGCCCGCAGACCCTGCACCGCCTTCCCGCGATGCTGGAGGCCCGCCGCGAGCAGCGCCGTCCGCAGGTCGACATCTCCTTCCCCGAAATCGAGAAGTTCGACCATTTGCCGCCGGCCAAGGTCGAGGGTGCGTCGGCCTTCGTCTCCATCATGGAAGGCTGCTCCAAGTACTGCTCCTACTGCGTGGTGCCCTACACCCGCGGCGAGGAGGTCTCGCGCCCCTTCGACGACGTGCTGACCGAGATCGCCGGCCTGGCCGACCAGGGCGTCATGGAGATCAACCTGCTGGGCCAGAACGTCAATGCCTATCGCGGCAGGATGGGCGACACGACGGAGTTCGCCGACCTGGCCCTGCTGCTTGAGTACGCGGCCGAGATTCCCGGCATCCGCCGCCTGCGCTTCACGACCAGCCACCCCAATGAGTTCAGCCCGCGCCTCATCGAGGCCTACGGCAAGGTGCCCCAGCTCGTGAACCACCTGCACCTGCCGGTGCAACATGGCAGCGACCGCATCTTGATGGCCATGAAGCGCGGCTACACGGCATTGGAGTTCAAGAGCATCGTGCGCAAGCTGCGCGCCATCCGCCCCGACCTGCGCCTGGCCAGCGACTTCATCGTCGGCTTCCCCGGCGAGACCGACGAGGACCATGCCAAGTTGATGAAGCTGGTGCACGACGTCGGCTTCGACGCCTCGTTCAGCTTCATCTTCAGCCCCCGCCCCGGCACGCCGGCCGCGGCGCTGGAAGACACGACGTCCTACGAGGTCAAGGTCAAGCGACTGCAGGAGCTGCAGGCCGCCATCGAGGCCCACGCACTGACCATCTCGCAAGGCATGGTCGGCAAGGTCGAGAAGGTGCTCGTGACCGGCAACGCCCGCAAGGACGCCTCCGAGCTGATGGGCCGTACGGAGTGCAACCGCATCGTCAACTTCGCCGGTTCGCCGCGCTTGATGAACCAGCTGGTGGACGTTCGCATCACGACCGCCTTTGCGCATTCGCTGCGCGGCGAGGTCGTCACGACGGAAGAAGTCCTCAGCGCTTGAAGCTGAGCAGCCACCACTGCGGCAGGGCCACGCCGAGCAGCAGCAGGGCATAGCCCGCCATGCGGCCGTCACGGCCGAGCAGGATCAAGGCGGCGATGACGGCGGCCGTGCCGCCCGCCGCGCCCCAGAGCCACAGCCGCCGCCAGGCCAGCGGCTTCGCCTCGCGCCGCCACAGGCCCTTGATCGCCAGCGCCAGCAGGGCCGCCAGCCCCCAGGCCGGAGCAAACAGGTTGGCGATGTGCCAAAAGGCGTCGAGTGGGCTCATTCGGGCTTGACCAATGTCAGTCGCGGAAAAGCCGCGAATCCTACAATTCACCTCCATGTCGGTCTTTGCTCTCGGCCTGAATCACCACACCGCCCCGCTCGACCTGCGCGGCCGGTTCGCGTTCACGCTGGAGCAGCTGGCGCCCTCCCTCGCCGGCCTGCGGCAGAAGCTGCCGGGCGCGCCCGAGGCGGCCATCCTGTCGACCTGCAACCGCACCGAGGTCTATGTGGCGGCGCCTTCGGCCCAGGTGCAGCCGGCCATCGCCTGGCTGGCCCAGGCCGGCGGCGTCGAGGCCGGCGCCCTGCGCGAGCACGCCTATGTGATGCAGGGCAGCGCCGCCGCGCGGCATGCCTTCCGCGTCGCCAGCGGCCTGGACTCCATGGTGCTGGGCGAGCCGCAGATCCTCGGCCAGATGAAGCAGGCCGTGAAGGAGGCCGAAGCCGCCGGCGCCCTGGGCACGACGCTGCACCAGCTCTTCCAGCGCAGCTTCTCGGTCGCCAAGGAAGTGCGCAGCTCCACCGAGATCGGCGCCCACTCCATCAGCATGGCCGCCGCCGCCGTGCGCCTGGCCGGCCAGCTGTTCGAGGACCTGGCGCAGACGCGGGTGCTCTTCGTCGGCGCGGGCGAGATGATCGAGCTGACCGCCACCCATTTCGCGGCCAAGACCCCGCGTCACATGGCGGTGGCCAACCGCACGCTGGAGCGAGGCGAGAAGCTGGCCATCCGCTTCGGCGCCGAAGCCCTGCGCCTGTCCGACCTGACCGAGCGCCTGCACGAGTTCGACATCGTCGTCTCCTGCACCGCCTCCAGCCTGCCGCTGATCGGCCTGGGTGCCGTCGAGCGCGCGTTGAAGAAGCGCAAGCACCGCCCCATGTTCATGGTCGACCTGGCCGTGCCGCGCGACATCGAGCCCGAGGTCGCCCAGCTCGACGACGTCTACCTCTACACCGTCGACGAGCTGGCCCAGCAGGTGCAGACCGCCGGCGAGAAGCGCCAGGCCGCCGTCGAGCAGGCCGAGGCCATCGTCGAGACCGGCGTGCAGAGCTTCATGCACTGGCTGGACCAGCGCCACACCGTGCCGCTGATCCAGGCCCTGCACCGGCAGACCGACGACTGGCGCGCCGTAGAGATGGCCCGCGCCCGCAAGCTGCTGGCCAAGGGCGCCGATGTCGACGAGGTGCTGGACGCCCTGTCCAGAGGCCTGACGCAGAAGCTGCTGCACGGCACCCTGGCCGAGTTGAACGCCAGCGACGGTGAGCAGCGCCTGCAACTGGCCCAGACCGTCTCCCGCCTCTTCCTGCGCGGCAAGCAGTCTTAGCGGCGCTTACCGCCGCCGCCCGGCGCGCGCCTGCGCCGCCCCTGACTGCTTCGAGATCCCGCCATGAAAGATTCCCTGCGCCAGCAGTTCGACCGCCTCGGCTTCCGCCTCGCCGAGCTCGACGCCCTTCTCGCTGACGGCAGCATCGCCGCCGACATGAAGCGCTACCGCGCGCTGACCAAGGAGCAGGCCGAGGTGTCGGGCCTGGTCGAACGCTACCGCCGCTATCAAGCGCATGAAGCCGACCTGGCCGCCGCCCGCGAGATGCTGGCCGACCCCGAGATGGCCGAGATGGCGCGCGAGGAGATCGCCGCCAACGAGGCGGCCCTGGTGGCGCTGGACCAGGAACTGCAGCTCGCCCTCATCCCCAAGGACCCGGACGACGAGCGCAACGCCTTCCTCGAGATCCGCGCCGGCACCGGCGGCGACGAGTCGGCGCTGTTCGCCGGCGACCTGGCTCGCATGTACCTGCGCTTCGCCGAGGGCCAGGGCTGGCGCACCGAGATCCTGTCCGAGAACGTCTCCGACCTGGGCGGCTACAAGGAGCTGGTCGTCCGCGTCGAGGGTGATGGCGTCTACGGCCGGCTGAAGTTCGAGAGCGGCGGGCACCGCGTGCAGCGCGTGCCGGCCACCGAAAGCCAGGGCCGCATCCACACCAGCGCCTGCACGGTGGCCGTGATGCCCGAGCCCGACGAGGCCGAGGAGATCACGCTGAACCCGGCGGAGCTGCGCATCGACACCTTCCGCGCCAGCGGCGCCGGCGGCCAGCACGTCAACAAGACCGACTCGGCCATCCGCGTCACCCACCTCCCCACCGGTCTGGTGGCCGAATGCCAGGACGACCGCAGCCAGCACCGCAACAAGGCCAAGGCCCTGGCGGTGCTGCAGGCCCGCCTGCGCGACAAGGAGCGCATCGAGCGTGAAGCCAAGGAGGCCGCGACGCGCAAGGGCCTGATCGGCTCGGGCGACCGCAGCGACCGCATCCGCACCTACAACTTCCCGCAGGGCCGGCTGACCGACCACCGCATCAACCTGACTCTCTACAAGCTGGGCCAGATCATGGACGGCGATCTCGGCGACGTCATCCAGGGCCTGCAGGCCGCCCAGGCGGCCGAGCAGCTCGCCCAGCTGGAAGAGGGCCGGGCGTGACCGTCGACGAAGCACTCGCACTCGCCCGCCAGCTCGGCGTCGAGCGCGGCGATGCCCAGACCCTGCTCGCCCACCTGACCGGCCAGGACCGTGCCTGGCTGATCACCCATGGCGACGCGCCGGTCGAGGCGGATGCGCTCTTGCGCCGCCTCGCCGCCGGCGAACCCCTGGCTTATCTGACCGGCTGGCAGCCCTTCCACGGCCTGCTGCTACAGGTCACGCCGGCCACGCTGATCCCGCGGCCCGACACCGAGACCCTGGTCGACTGGGCGCTGGAACTGCTGGCCGCCCGGCCCGGCGAACCCGGCGTCGTCGACCTCGGCACCGGCAGCGGCGCCATCGCCCTTGCCCTCAAGGCCGCCTGCCCGCGGGCGCGCGTCACGGCCGTCGACCTCAGCGCCGAGGCCCTGGCCATCGCCCAAGCGAATGGAAGCCGGCTCGCGCTGGAGGTCGACTGGCGCCAGGGCAGCTGGCTTGAGCCGGTGGTGAGCCAGCGCTTCGACCTCATCGTCAGCAACCCGCCCTACATCGCCGGCGACGATCCGCACCTGCCGGCCCTGCGCCACGAGCCCCTGGGAGCGCTGACCCCCGGCGGCGATGGCCTGGCCGACCTGCACCACCTCATCGATGCAGCGCCGCAACATCTGGTGCGCGGTGGCTGGCTGCTGCTGGAGCATGGCTGGGACCAGGCCGACGCGGTGGCGCAACAGCTGGCCGCGCGCGGTTTCGCGGCGCCCACCCTGCGCCGCGACCTGGCCGGCCGCCCCCGCGCCAGCGGCGGTCGCTGGCCCGGTTGACCCTGGCTTGCCCGCCCGCGAACGGCCACCCCATTTGTGTGAGGTTTTGCCCCCTGTTCGTCATTCCCGCCAGCCAAATGGCGGCGTAGTATCGAATCCCGGTGCCCGCCGTTGCACCGCGCAGGAGACGATCATGGCCCGCCTTGCCAGCGCTGCAGTACTGAGCCTCTCTGCCCTCTTCGCCGTGTCCGCCCTGGCGGCTGACAGCGATGCCAATCCGCGCTGGCAGGCGCGATTGCAACTCAGCAGCGCCGATGCCAACAGCGACGCCGCCCCCCACCTCGGCGGCTCCCGCGTGCTGAGCGCCAACCTGTTGGGCGACTACTACCTCACCAGTTCCGGCTTCTCGGGCCTGCGCGGCGGCCTGCGCGCCACAGGAGGCCTGCTGCTCGGCCCCCTGTCGATGGCGCAGAGCAGCGGCGGCCTGGCCCTGGGCAGCGGCCCCATCTCGGCCGGCCGGCGCAGCCTCACCGTCAGCGGCCTGGACGCCTACTCGCTCGAGCCCAGCGGCAACCTGTCCTACTTCGGCATCGGCTACACGGGCCGCGTGCAGGGCAGCGGCTTCGCCTTCAGCGCCGACCTCGGCCTGATGTCGGGCACCTATGGCGGCCTGCGCCTGGGCCGCAGCAGCGCCCAGGGCTTCGAGGACGCCATGCGCGACCTGCGCTTCAAGCCCCTGCTGCAACTGGGCCTGGCCTACAACTACTGACCGCGGCCGCGGGCCGTCTCGGATAATCCGGGTTTTCACAGAGAACCCGAGAGTGCCATGAGCGACGTTCAGCAACGCATCGACGACCTGGTCAAGTCCAACCGCGTCATGCTCTTCATGAAGGGCACGGCCCAGTTCCCGATGTGCGGCTTCTCCGGCCGCACCATCCAAATCCTGAAGGCCGCCGGCGCCACCGACATCAAGACCTTCAACGTCCTGGAGGACGAGGAAGTGCGCCAGGGCATCAAGGAATACGCCAACTGGCCGACCATCCCCCAGCTCTATATCGGCGGCGAGTTCGTCGGCGGCTCGGACATCATGATGGAGATGTACGAGTCGGGCGAATTGCAGCAAGCCCTGGCGACGGCCTGATGTCGCAAAGGCTGGTTGTCGGCCTGACCGGAGCGACGGGCGCGGCCTATGCGCTGCGCCTGCTGCGCCGCTCGCGCGAGCTGGGCATCGAGACCCATCTGGTCGCCACGCCCGCCGGCATCCTCAACGCCCACCACGAACTCGGCCTGGACCGCTCGGCCCTGGAGGCCGAGGCCGATCGGGCCTATGCGCCGGGTGACGTCGGTGCCTGCATCGCCAGCGGCAGCTTCTCCACGGCCGCCATGGTGGTGGCGCCCTGCTCGATGAAATCCCTTGCGGCCATCGCCCATGGCCTGGGCGACAACCTGCTGACCCGCGCCGCCGACGTGACGCTGAAGGAGCGCCGCCGGTTGATCCTGATGGTGCGCGAGACGCCGCTGAACCTGGCGCATCTGCGCAATATGGTCGCGGTGACCGAGATGGGCGGCATCTGCTTCCCACCGCTGCCGGCCTTCTATCACCACCCCGAGACCATCGAAGAGATGGTCAATGAGAGCGCCGAGCGCGTGCTGGAGCTGGCCGGCATCGCCCAGGCCCATCCGCAGGCCTGGGCCGGGCTGAAGCCTTAAGGCTTCCGCACCACCAGGCCGCGGCGCTCCAGCAGCGGCTTGATGTCGGGCTCGTGGCCCACGAGGTTGCGGAACAGCACCATCGCATCTTGGGCCCCGCCGCGCGACAGCAGCTCGGCGCGCAGCAGGTCGCCGTTGGCGCGCTTGAGGCCACCGCGGGCCTTCAGCCATTCCACGGTGTCGGCGTCCAGCACCTCGCTCCAGATGTAGGCGTAGTAGCCGGCCGAGTAGCCGCCCATGATGTGGCTGAAGTACGGCGTGCGATAGCGCGGCGGCACCGGGGCGAAATCGACACCCTCTTCCTTCAGCACCTTGGCCTCGAAGGCCATCACGCCGTCGGCGGCCGGCATCTCGCCGGGCTTCAGCTGGTGCAGGCGCTGGTCGAGCAGGGCCGAGCTGAGATAGGACAGCGTCGTGTAGCCCTGGTTGAAGCGCTTGGCACGCGCCACCTTGTCCAGCAGCTCGCGCGGCATGGGTTCGCCGGTCTTGTGGTGGCGGGCATAGTTGGCCAGCACGCTGGGCCAGTCGGCCCAGACCTCGTTGACCTGGGACGGGTACTCGACGAAATCGCGGGGCACGCGCGACAGGCCGGGATAGCTGACCTTGTTGAACATGCCGTGCAGGGCATGGCCAAACTCGTGGAACAGGGTGTTGACCTCGTCCCAGGTCAGCAGCGTCGGCTCCCCCGCCGGCGGTTTCGGGATGTTCAAGTGGTTGGCGACGACGGGCTGGGTGCCCTCCAGCGCGTTGTGGCCGACATAGGCGTTCATCCAGGCGCCGCCGCGCTTGCTGGGCCGGGCGTAGAGGTCGGCGATGAAGATGGCGAGCTGCTTGCCGTGGGTGTCGAAGACGTCGTAGGTCAGCACGTCGCTCTGGTAGACCGGCAGGTCGGTACGGCGCTTGAAGCTGATGCCGTAGAGCTGGTTGGCGGCAAAGAAGACGCCACGCTCCAGCACGCTGTTGATTTCCAGATAGGGCTTGAGCTGGCTCTCGTCGAAGCCGTACTTGGCGGCACGCAGCTTGTCGGCGTAGTGGCTCCAGTCCCAGGCCTGCAGCGCAAAGCTCGGCTGACCCTTGGCGGCCTGCTCGCTGTCGATGAGCTTCTGCAGCTCCGCTGCCTCCGCCTTGGCCGACGCCACGGCGGCCGGTGCCAGCTGGCGCAGCAGCGCATTGACGGTGTCGGCCGACTTGGCGGTCTCCTCCTCCAGCACGAAGGCGGCGGGCGTCGCATAGCCCAGCAGCGCGGCACGTTCGGCGCGCAGCGTCATCACGCGCGACACGAGGGCCGTCGTGTCGTTGGCATTGCTGCGGCTGCCGCGCGCCACCGAGGCGCGATGCAGGCGCTCACGCAGGGCACGGTTCTGCAGCTCGGTTTCGAAGGGCTGGATGGTGGTGTTCAGCAGGGCGATCAGGTATTTGCCATCGTGGCCCCGCTTCCTGGCCGCCTCGGCGGCCGTGCCGATCTGCGCCGGTGTCAGGCCGGCCAGCTCCGCGGCGCTGTCGACAACGAGGGCCGAGTCGTTGACCTCTGCCAGCACCGCCTTGTTGAAGCGCGCGCCCAGCGTGGCGAGCTCGGCGTTGATGGCCTTCATGCGGGCCTTCTGCTCGTCATTCAGCTGGGCGCCGGCGCGCACCATGTCCCGGCGGTAGCGCTCGATGAGGCGCCGGGCCTCGGCGTTGGGCGCGGCCTGGTCGCGCTGGGCGTAGAGCGCCTCGACGCGGGCGAACAGCTGGGGGTTGAGCAGCAGGGCGTCACGGTGCGCGGCCAGCCGGGGCGCGTAGTCGGCCTGCAACTGCTGGCGCGCCGGGTTCGAGTCGGCGCCCAGCAGGCTGAACAGCAGCGTGGTCGCTCGGCTCAGCAGGCGGCCGCTCTTCTCCCAGGCGACGATGGTGTTGTCGAAGGTCGGTGCGGCCGGGTTGTCGGCAATCGCCTGGATCTCGGCCAACTGCTCGGCCATGCCCTGGTCCAGTGCGGGCGCGAAATGAGCGTCGCGCAGCTTGTCGAACTGCGGATAGCGCAGTGGCAGCGGGCTGATGGTCAGCAGCGGGTTGTCGACCGCGCCGGGCTGGGCGCCGGCCAGGCCGGTGGCCAGCAGGGCGGAAAGCAGGAGGGGCACAAAGCGGCTTGTGGCGGGCATGGCTCGGTCTTGTGGACGAAACCGCCAAGGCTAACGCGACGACGACCCGCTGCCGAAAGCCACCGGCGGTGGCGCGGGAAAGTCCCGACTCAGGTCTCGCCGGGCAGCAACCACTGGCGCCGCGCGCCGAAGACCGCGTTGGGGTACTCCGGCCGGCCGCGGCTGCCGTTGTAGCGGCCCAGAGCCAGATACAGGTCGCCCTTCTCGCGGTCGAGGTAGTGACGCAGGATCACGCAGCCGAAGCGCAGATTGGTCTGCATGTGGAACAGCGCCGAGGCATTGCCATCGCCGATGACGCGCGTCCAGAAGGGCATGACCTGCATATAGCCACGCGCGCCCGCGACGCTGATGGCGTACTTGCGAAAGCCGCTCTCGACCTGGATCAGGCCCAGCACCAGGCTGGGCTCGAGACCCGCGCGCTTGGCCTCGTACCAGACCGTCTCGAGGAACTCGATGCGGATCTGGGTCTCGGTCTTGCGCTTCTTCAGCCTGTCGCTCATCGCGCCCAGCCACCGCAGATAGGCCATGCGCTCGTCGACCTGATGCGGCTCGAACTTGGGCCGCGGCGGCGCGCTCTGGGCAATGGACGCGCTCAGCGCCGAGCGGATCGAGTCCGCCAGGGGCTCCTCGACCTGGGCACCTGCCCGCGCACCGAGAGGCGCGGCGAGCAGGCCCAGGACGGCAAGACGCCGCTTCATCAAAGCTTGAGCAGGCCCCTCAGATGGCCCACCACGTCACCGACGGCCAGCTTGGTCGCGGCCTCGTCGCGCCGGCCCTGGTACTCGACCTGGCCTTCCTTCAGGCCACGGTCGCCCAGGACGACCCGGTGCGGCACGCCGATCAGCTCCCAGTCCGCGAACATCGCGCCGGGACGCTCGCCGCGGTCATCCAGGATCACGTCGACGCCCAGCGCCTTCAACTCGTCGTAGAGCTTGTCGGCTGCGGCCTTGACCTCGGCGCTGCGGTCGGCGCCGATGGGGCAGACGACGACGGTGAAGGGCGCGATGCTGTCCGGCCAGATGATGCCGCGGGCGTCGTGGCTCTGCTCGATGGCAGCGCCCAGGATGCGCGTCACCCCGATGCCGTAGCAGCCCATCTCCATCAGCCGGGGCTTGCCGTTCTCGTCCAGGAAGGTCGCGTTCATAGCGGCCGAGTACTTGGTGCCGAGATAGAAGACATGGCCGACCTCGATGCCACGCTGGATGGCCAGCAGGCCCTTGCCATCGGGCGAGGGATCGCCGGCGACGACGTTGCGGATGTCGGCGACGACATCCGGCTCGGGCAGGTCCCGGCCCCAGTTCACGCCGGTCAGGTGGAAGTCGGCCTCGTTGGCGCCGCAGACGAAGTCGCTCATGACGGCGACGGTGCGATCGGCGATGACCTTGACGGGCTTCTTCAGGCCGATGGGGCCGAGGTAGCCGGGCTTGCAGCCGCAGTGGTCCTCGATCTCGCCGACGGTGGCGAAGCGGAAGCCACCCTTGAGGCCTTCGACCTTGCCGGCCTTGACCTCGTTGAGCTCGTGGTCGCCGCGCACCAGCAGCAGCCAGACCTGGGTCTTGGTGATGTTGCCGTCCTTGTCCAGCTCGTCGGTGGCCAGCACCAGGGACTTGACGGTCTGGGCCAGGGGCAGCTTCAGCAGCGTGGCGACGTCCTCGCAGGTCGATTTGCCCGGCGTCGGCGTCTTCGTCAGCGTCTGCAGGGCCTCGCCGCGCGTGGGCAGCAGGGCCACCGCCTCGGCCAGCTCGATGTTGGCGGCGTAGTCGCTGGTGGGGCAGTAGACGATGGCGTCCTCGCCGGTCTCGGCGATGACCTGGAACTCGTGCGAGCGGTCGCCGCCGATCGCGCCGGTGTCGGCGGCCACGGCGCGGTACTGCAGGCCGAAGCGGTCGAAGATCCTGCAGTAGGCCGCGTACATGTTGTCGTAGCTGCGGCCGGCCGACTCGACATCACGGTCGAAGGAATAGGCGTCCTTCATCGTGAACTCGCGGCCGCGCATCAGGCCGAAGCGCGGGCGGCGCTCGTCGCGGAACTTGGTCTGGATGTGATAGAAATTTTTCGGCAGCTGGCGGTAAGAGCGCAGCTCCTGGCGGGCGATGTCGGTGATCACCTCCTCGCTGGTGGGCTGGACGATGAAGTCGCGGCCATGGCGGTCCTTCACCCGCAGCAGCTCGGGGCCCATCTTGTCGAAGCGGCCCGTCTCCTGCCAGAGCTCGGCGGGCTGGATGACGGGCATCAGGCACTCCACCGCACCGGCCGCGTCCATCTCCTCGCGGATGATCTTCTCGACCTTGCGGATGACGCGAAGACCCATCGGCATGTAGTTGTAAATGCCGGCGCCCAGGCGCTTGATCATGCCGGCGCGCATCATCAGCTTGTGGCTGACGATCTCGGCGTCGGCGGGCGCTTCCTTGAGGGTGGAGACGAAGAACTGGGAGGCTTTCATGGGCGGTACTAAATGCGAAGGCCGGGTGAAAACCCGGCCGAAGTCACAGCAAAACAGGGGCAAATCTTCGGGTTAGCGAGGGCGCTGTCGCAATCGCGGCCCGATGCAATAATCGAACCAACTAGAGATTTGAGGTTGATTATGCTCGACCGTGAAGGCTTCCGCCCCAACGTCGGCATCATCCTGCTCAACCAGCGCAACGAGGTTTTCTGGGGCAAGCGCATCCGGACGCACTCGTGGCAGTTCCCGCAAGGGGGCATCAAGCACGGTGAAACGCCTGAGCAGGCGATGTTCCGAGAGCTCCACGAGGAAGTGGGGCTCACGCCAGAGCATGTACGCATCATCGCGAGGACGCGCGACTGGCTGCGCTATGAGGTGCCCGAGCACTTCATCCGGCGCGACGCACGCGGCCACTATCGCGGCCAGAAGCAGATCTGGTTTCTGCTGCAGATGGTGGGTCGTGACTGCGACATGAATCTGCGCGCCACCGACCACCCCGAGTTCGACGCCTGGCGCTGGAACGAGTACTGGGTGCCGCTGGACGCCGTCATCGAGTTCAAGCGCGGCGTCTATGAAATGGCGTTGACCGAACTGGCTCGCTACCTGCCGCGCATCAACCACCACAACCGCTATCTGCGGGCCGGCATGCGGCCGGCGCATCGCGAGCGCAACAGTGGGCCGGTGCCGCTGGAGTCCACCGCTACGACACCGCCGGATGGAGAGCCCTCCAGCTCCTAGCGCAGGACCAGGTTGTCTCGGTGGATGAGTTCGGGCTCAGCGGCATAGCCGAGCAGCGCCTCGAACTCCGAAGACGGCTTGCGTGCGATCAGCCGCGCTTCCGCCGCTGAATAGTTGGCCAAGCCCCTGGCCAACTCGACGCCCTCGGCCGTCTGCACGGCAATCACATCGCCGCGGTGGAAGCCGCCCTGCACTTCCACGACGCCGATGGGCAGCAGGCTCTTGCCCTCGTCGCGCAGCTTGACCGCTGCGCCGGCATCGACCTTGACCGAGCCGCGCAGCTGCAGGTGGTCGACCATCCATTGCTTGCGAGCCGCCAGCTTGGGCGTGGCCGCGAGCAGCGCCGTGCCGATGGCCTCACCGCGTGCCAGGCGCAGCAGCACGTCGGGCTCGCGCCCCCAGGCGATGACGGTGCCGGCACCGCTGCCGGCCGCGCGCTTGGCGGCCAGGATCTTGGTGATCATGCCGCCGCGGCCGATGCTGGAACCGGCGCCACCGGCCATGCGCTCCAGCTCAGGGTCGCCGGCCTGCGCCGTGTCGATGAAGCGGGCGTTGGGGTCCTTGCGCGGGTCGGCGGAGTACAGGCCGCGCTGGTCGGTCAGGATGACCAGGGCATCGGCTTCGACGAGATTCGCTACCAGGGCGCCCAAGGTGTCGTTGTCGCCGAACTTGATCTCGTCGTTGACGACGGTGTCGTTCTCGTTGATGACCGGCAGCACGCGGTGCGCCAGCAGCGTCAGCAGCGTCGAGCGGGCATTGAGATAGCGCTCGCGGTCGGCCAGGTCGGCATGGGTCAGCAGCACCTGCGCGCTGCGCAGCCCATGGGCGCTGAGCTGGCTCTCGTACATCTGCGCCAGGCCCATCTGGCCGACGGCGGCCGCGGCCTGCAGTTCATGCAATTCTTTGGGTCGTGTCGCCCAACCCAGGCGCTTCATGCCCTCGGCAATGGCTCCGCTGGACACCATGACCAGCTCGTGCCCTTCGTTGGCCAAGGCCGCCAGTTGGCGGCTCCAGTTCGCGATCGCTTCGGCATCGACGCCGCGCCCCTCATTGGTGACGAGGCTGGAACCGACTTTGACAACGATGCGACGCGCACTGGACAGCAGACTCATTCGGCAGGATTCGGGGTATCGAAACGGATGTCGCGTTCTTCGATCACGCGCTGCTGTGCGGCGACATGGTCGTAGATGGCATGGATGAGCGGCTGGCAGCCCTCGCGCGTCAAGGCCGAGATCTCGAAGACCGGGCCTTTCCACTTGTAGCGCTTGATGAAGTCTTTGACGCGCGCGGCGCGCTCTTCCTCGGGCACCATGTCCAGCTTGTTCAGCACCAGCCAGCGTGGCTTGGCATGCAGTTCGGGGTCATATTTCTTCAGCTCGGCGACGATGGCCTTGGCTTCCTTGACCGGATCGACCTCGGGGTCGAAGGGCGCGAGGTCGACGACATGCAGCAGCAGGCGCGTGCGCTGCAGATGGCGCAAGAACTGGTGGCCAAGGCCGGCGCCTTCCGCAGCGCCCTCGATCAGACCGGGAATGTCCGCGATGACAAAGCTCTTCTCCGGTCCGACACGCACCACGCCAAGGTTGGGATGCAGGGTCGTGAATGGATAGTCCGCAATCTTGGGCTTGGCATTCGACACCGCCGCGATCAACGTCGACTTGCCTGCATTGGGCTGGCCCAGCAGGCCGACGTCGGCGAGCACACGAAGTTCCAAACGCACCTTCTTGACCTCTCCCGGCCACCCCGGCGTTTTCTGGCGTGGCGCGCGGTTGGTCGAGGTCTTGAAATGCAGATTGCCGAAGCCGCCGTCGCCACCCTTGCAGATCAGGATGCGCTGCCCCGGTTCCAGCAATTCACCGATGACGGATTCGGTCTCCAGGTCGGTGATGATGGTGCCGACCGGCATGCGCAGCACGATGTCGTCGGCTGCCGCTCCGAAGCAGTCCGAACCGCGACCTGCCTCGCCATTGCGCGCTTCGTGGCGCCGCGCATAGCGGTAGTCGATCAGCGTGTTGAGGTTGCGATCCGCCTCGGCCCAGACGCTGCCGCCCTTGCCGCCGTCGCCGCCGTCCGGCCCGCCGAAGGGAATGAACTTCTCGCGGCGAAAGCTCGCGCAGCCTGCGCCACCGTTACCGGCGGCGACATCGATGGTGGCTTCGTCAACGAATTTCATGGCGGATTGGCCATCCTAATGGCTGGGTTGCGCCCGTCGCGCCGTCGTGTGGCGCAGCAGACTTCAGAAATGACAAAGCCCCGGCGAGCCGGGGCTTGGCGCGTTGGGCAATGCAACGCCCGAACTAATGGCCTTACGCGGCCAGCGGCGTCACGACAACCGTCGAACGGTTGTTGGCGCCCTTGGTGGTGAAGCTCACGTGGCCATCGACCAGCGCGAACAGCGTGTGGTCCTTGCCGATGCCGACATTGACGCCGGGGTGGAACTTCGTGCCGCGCTGACGCACGATGATCGAGCCGGCGGAGATCAGTTCACCACCGAAAGCCTTGACGCCCAGCATCTTGGGCTTGGAATCGCGGCCGTTCCGTGTAGAACCGCCGCCCTTTTTCTGTGCCATGTTTAGCTCCTAGAAATTAGCGAAAGAAGATCGGATCAACCGTTGACCGCGCTGATTTCCAGCTCGGTGTAGTTCTGGCGATGGCCCTGGCTCTTCTTGTAGTGCTTGCGACGGCGCAGCTTGAAGATTCGAACCTTGTCGTGCTTGCCATGGCTGACGACCTTGGCGCTGACCGTGGCGCCGGCGACCAGCGGAGCGCCGACCGTCAGGCCATCACCGCTGCCAACCGCCAGCACCTGGTCCAGAGTGACCTCAGCGCCAACTTCCGCATCGAGCAGTTCGACCTTGATCTTTTCGCCAGCAGCAACCTTGTATTGCTTGCCGCCGGTTTTGATGACCGCGTACATATACATTCCTTCCGCACCTGGGGTGCATTCACCCGGCTACGGCAGCTTCACGCTAGCTTCTTTGTCGCTCGCACTGCCACGCTTGTCGGGCCTTTTTGTCGGTTTTGGCCTCCACAAACCGCGCACACGTAGGCACAGGCTGCGAAGAGCCGGCGAGTATACCCCGAGCCGCCCACCAGGGCAACCGGCCATCGCCTCCGCGAGCCTGCAAGCTTGGCGACAACGGTCCGGCAAGGCGCTGTCATGAGGAGATAGGCGCCCTTTCTATAATCGAACGATTCCTAGCTAGAGAGTTCAGAGTGCACGTCGAGTCTGCCTCGCCCCCGTCCCACGTCGCCGAGGTACTCGCCCTGCTGGCCGCTGAAATGGCCCAGGTCGACACCGTCATCGCCAAGCGCCTGAGCTCCGATGTGGCGCTGATCGATCAGATCTCCCACTACATCGTTCACGCCGGTGGCAAGCGCATGCGGCCCAAGCTCGTGCTGCTGTTCGCCAACGCCCTGGGTTTCAAGGGCGCGGCTCGCTTCGAGCTGGCCGCCGTCGTTGAATTCATCCACACGGCAACGCTATTGCACGACGACGTCGTGGACGAATCGTCGCTGCGCCGCGGCAAACCGACGGCCAACGCGCTGTTTGGCAACGCAGCAAGCGTGCTCGTCGGCGATTTCCTGTATTCGCGCGCCTTTCAGATGATGGTGTCGGTGGAGCGCATGCGGGTGCTTGATGTGCTGGCCGAAGCCACGAACGTCATCGCCGAGGGTGAGGTTCTGCAGCTGATGAACATGCATGACCCGGATATCAGCGTCGAAAGCTATTTGCGCGTCATCCGCTTCAAGACGGCCAAGCTCTTTGAGGCCAGCGCTCGCCTGGGCGCCGTTCTTGCCGACGCGCCGCCGGAAGTCGAGGAGGCGTGTGCCGCCTATGGCCGCGCCCTGGGCACTGCCTTTCAACTCGTCGACGACGTTCTGGATTACGAAGGTGATGCGCATGAGCTCGGCAAGAACGTCGGCGACGATCTGCGCGAAGGCAAGACCACGCTGCCGCTGCTGATCGCCATGGAACGCGCCTCGCCCGAACAGCGCGCATTGCTGCGCCATGCCATCGAGGAAGGCGAGCAGGAAAGGCTGCAGGACATCGTCGCCATCGTGCGGTCTACCGGTGCCCTCGACTCGACCCGCGAGGCCGCTCGAACGGAGGCGCGCCAAGCGGCGGAATGCCTCAAGGCACTGCCTTCCAACAAGTGGACGGAATCTCTGCTAGAATTCGCAATCCAGTCGGTTGAGCGCCATTCATAGAGCAGCACGAGTGCTGTAGCGAATGGCTCGCAACAGAAGACATCGGGGTGTAGCTTAGCCTGGTAGAGCGCTACGTTCGGGACGTAGAGGCCGGAGGTTCGAATCCTCTCACCCCGACCAAGTCTTCCCCCTCGGGACGAGGGTCGGCAAAGCGCGAAAAATTCACGCAACGCGGCGTCACCCTCTCATGACCAACCAGTTGGTCGTTGATCTACCGCCCCACGCATGACTGGCACAATCAACGGACTTCGATCATTCCGTCGATGACGCAATCGCCCGTGGAAACTTCGCTCGCCGAGCCGCTCCAGTCTGCCCTGTCGGGGGTCGCGCGCATGCTCGTGCACGCCGGCAAGCTGCAGGCAAAAGCCGCCGAAGACCTCGTCAAGCAGGCCCGCGAGAAGAAGACCAGCTTCGTCAACGCGGTCATTGCCAGCGGCCAGGTATCGCCCGCGGATCTGGCGCATACGCTGTCGAGCGCCCTGGCCCTGCCCCTGCTCGACCTCGGGGCCATGGATCCGCAGCGCATGCCGCAGAACGTCATCGATGCGAAGCTGGCTCAGCAATACCAAGTCGTCGCGTTGTCGCGGCGCGGCAATCGCCTTTTTGTTGGGGGCGCCGACCCCACCGATCTCGAGGTGATCGAGCGCATCAAGTTCGCGACCCAGTTACAGCCTGAATGGGTCATCGTCGAGCACGACAAACTGACCAAGATGTTGAGCAGCGTCGGCGCCAGTGCAGCCGAGTCGCTGGAGTCGATCGCCGGCGGTGACTTCGATTTCGACATCGCTGAAGAGGATGCCACCCCCCAGCAGGAAGCCGCTGAACTCGCCGATGTAGAGGATGCGCCCGTCGTGCGTTTCCTGCAGAAGATGTTGGTGGACGCGATCAACCTGCGCGCGTCCGACCTGCACTTCGAACCCTACGAATTCCACTACCGCGTGCGCTTCCGCGTCGATGGCGAGTTGCGCGAGATCACACAGCCGCCCATTGCCATCAAGGACAAGCTGTCCTCGCGCATCAAGGTGATTTCGCGTCTGGACATTGCCGAGCGCCGCGTCCCACAAGACGGGCGCATGAAGCTGAAGTTCGGCTCCAAGTCCATCGACTTCCGCGTCAGCACGCTCCCAACATTGTTTGGCGAGAAGATCGTCATCCGTATCCTGGACTCGTCCTCGGCCAAGCTGGGTATCGATGCGCTGGGCTACGAAAAGATCGAGAAGGAGAGGCTGCTCGCTGCCATCTACCGCCCTTACGGCATGGTGTTGGTGACCGGCCCGACCGGTTCCGGCAAGACGGTGTCGCTCTACACCTGCCTGAACATCCTGAACCAGCCGGGCGTCAACATCTCCACCGTCGAAGATCCGGCGGAAATCAACTTGCCAGGCATCAACCAGGTCAACGTCAACGACAAGGCGGGCCTGAACTTCTCTGCCGCGCTCAAGTCCTTCCTGCGCCAGGATCCGGACATCATCATGGTCGGCGAGATCCGCGACCTCGAGACGGCCGACATCGCCATCAAGGCCGCCCAGACCGGCCACATGGTCATGTCAACCCTGCACACCAATGACGCCCCCAAGACGCTGACACGTCTGCTGAACATGGGTGTGGCGCCTTTCAATATCGCCTCCAGCGTGCTGCTCATCACGGCACAACGCCTGGTGCGCCGGCTGTGCGAGAACTGCAAGGCACCAGCCGACTATCCGCGCGATGCGCTGCTCAAGGCTGGTTTCGTCGAAGAGGATTTCGACGGCAGCTGGAAGCCCTATCGCGCTGTTGGATGCAGCAACTGCACCAATGGCTACCGCGGCCGCGTCGGCCTCTACCAGGTGATGCCCATCACCGAGCCCATCCAGCGCATCATCCTCGCCGAGGGCACGGCAATGGACATTGCCGAGCAGGCGCGCAAGGAAGGCGTGCGTGATCTGCGCCAGTCCGGGCTCGTCAAGGTACGCGCCGGCGTGACAACGCTGGAAGAAGTGCTGTCCGCCACCAACGAATAAACAGTCGCGAGGAGAGCGCATGGCCACAGCCACTGCTGCAGCAAAAGGCATCAAGGACTTCGTCTTCGAGTGGGAAGGCAAGGATCGCAATGGCAAGATCGTCAAGGGCGAACTGCGCGCCGGCGGCGAGGCCATGGTCAGCGCCACGCTGCGCCGCCAGGGCATCCTCGTCAACAAGGTCAAGAAGCGCCGAGCCAGCGGTGGTTCGGCCATCAAGCAGAAGGACATCGCCGTCTTCACGCGCCAACTGGCGACGATGATGCGCGCCGGCGTACCGCTGTTGCAGGCCTTCGACATCGTCGCCCGCGGCGCCACCAATCCGCGGCTGACGCGGCTGCTGAACGACATCCGCCAGGACGTCGAGACGGGCACCAGCCTGTCCTCGGCCTTCCGCAAGCATCCGATGTATTTCGACGCGCTCTACTGCAACCTCGTCGAGGCCGGCGAGGCGGGCGGCATCCTGGAGGCCCTGCTGGACCGGCTCGCGGTCTACCAGGAAAAGACGGTCGCGATCAAGAACAAGATCAAGTCCGCGCTGACCTATCCGATCGCGGTCATGGTCGTCGCCTTCATCGTCGTCGCGGTCATCATGATCTTCGTCGTGCCG
>Ga0164290_1001983_pt1 | contig 19202 bp, 19 predicted proteins | sample Micstemetagenome_FD_108782 | JGI IMG/M metagenome (GOLD analysis project Ga0164290, IMG submission 108782) | Contaminated culture microbial community from soil near Moab, Utah, USA - Microcoleus steenstrupii SON62 (Illumina Assembly) | ecosystem: Environmental > Terrestrial > Soil > Soil crust... | reverse complement strand
CGTGGGAGGGGGCGTGGCGCACGCGTGATCGAGGGAGCGCCCGTGACGCCCCCTCCCACGCCACCCGAAACCAAATGCAGGTCCAGGAGCCTCCAGGCTCCTGGCGGGAGGGGTCCGGGGAGGGCAGCGCCCTCCCCGCCATCACCCGCGCCACGCCGGACACGCCCTCAGCGCCGGAACCGCAGGGCGAGGCCGCTGCGTGCCCAGCGTGCCTCGATCGCATCCAGGTCGGTGTTGCCCGAAGGGCGTGCCTTGCCCGGTTGCTCATGCAGCAGCGGCGCGCGCTCGCGCAGCCAGATGCCGTAAAGGCGACGTAGTTCAGCGAGCGGGTTCGCGTGGTCGTCCACGCGGATCGAGAGGTCGGGGAAGTCCTCGGTGGTGACCATCACCAGCGCCGCCGATTGCCGTCCGCGCCGGTCGCCGCCCGCGGCCTCGCCGGCGTCGAGGGCGGCGAGCAGCCGCTGCGGCAGCGGGAGGGAGGCACCGGCGCCCCAGGCCGCGCGCGTCGCGGCCAGCACCGCGGGCCCGGCGAGCATGTTGCCGGCGAAGGAGGCGTTCTCGGCCGAAAGGTCGCCGCACCACTCGACGCAGTTCGCGCCGGTCCAGGCGGCCGACCGGCCGTGGCGGTCCACCGCATGCACCTGGCGCAGCCCCTTGCCCTCGTCGCCGGCCAGCGCGCCCTCGATCGCCGCGGCGGGCGAGAGGCCGCGTGCCAGCCCGTCCAGCACCGCCGGGCCGAGATAGCGGTTGGTCATGGATTGGGTGGAGACCGCGCCGACGCCCGCACGGACGAAGGGGCAGGAGGCGCCGACCGCGAAGGCGCAGGTGGTGACCGCGACGGCGAAGGCGCCGGTCGCGGGATCGTGCGCGACGATCGACCAGGTCATGCGTGTCCCCCTGCTGCGCGCCGCAGTCTCGGCGCGCCCGGCATGGACGGCAAGGCGGGCCCGGCCCATCTTCGGCGCAACGATTCGACCGGAGGAAACCGCATGACCTGTACGCCGACGCGCCGGCTCGTCCTGACGCTGGCCGGAACCCTCGCCCTGCCGGCGATCGCGCGCGCGCAGTCGCCCTGGCCCGATCGCCCGATCCGCCTCGTCGTGCCCTTCGGCGCCGGCGGCGCGATCGACACCCTCTCGCGCACCGTCTCCGCGCGCTTCCCGGAGGTGACGGGCGGCCAGACGCTGGTGGTGGAGAACCGCGCCGGCGCCGGCGGCACCATCGCGGGCCAGGCGGTCGCGCGCGAGCGGCCGGATGGGCTGACGCTGATGATGGCCGATATCGGCGCGAATGCGATCGGCAAGGAGCTGAACCCGGGGCTCGCCTATGACCCGCCGACCGCCTTCACGCCGATCATCCACCTGGTGAACCTGCCGGCCGTGCTGATGGCGCATCCCTCGGTCACCGCGCGCGGCATGCGCGAGGTGATCGAGCAGGCGAAGGCGCGGCCCGACGGCTTCACCTATTCCTCGGCCGGCAACGGCAATGGCAGCCACCTGTTCATGGCGCTGTTCCTGAAGGAGGCCAGCATCCGCATGGTGCATGTGCCCTATCGCAGCGGCGCCGAGATGGTGACGGCGCTGGTGCGCGGCGACGCGCAATTCGGCTTCCCGACCGTGTCGTCGGGGATCGGGCAGATCCGCGCGGGCAATGCGCGCGCGCTCGGCATCGGCAATGCCTCGGGCACGCCGCTGCTGCCGGACGTTCCGGCGGTCTCGACCGTGCTTCCCGGTTTCGAATGCGCCGTCTGGCACGGCATCGTCGCGCCGGCCGGGATGGACCCCGCGCTGGCGGCGCGGATCAACGAGGTCTTTGGCCGCATCGCGGCGATGCCGGAGGTGCAGGCCCGCATCTTCGAGACTCAGGCCGGCACGGTGGTCGGCGGCACGCCGGAGGATTTCGCGGGCCACATCCGCCGCGAGGTCGCGCGCTGGACGCCCATCATCCGCGAGGGCGGGATCAGGTCCGAGTGATCACGCGCAGCCGAGCCGTTCAGCGAGGTCGTTGAAGTCGGTCGCGACCACGTCCCAGGCCTCGCTCGGCGCGAGGTCGGTGGACTGGCCGGGGCCGTGCTCGGTCGGCCGCGCGACGAAGGCCGTCGCCAGCCCGCAGCGCCGCGCGGCGGCCAGGTCGTCATTGTGCGCGGCGACCATCATGCAGGCCTCGGGCGGCAGGCCGAGGATGTCGGCGGTGCGCCGATAGGCCTCGGGCTGCGGCTTGTAGGCCCCTGCCACTTCCGCGCCGAGGATCGCGTCCCAGGGCAGGCCGGCGCGCTTCGCGATGTTCAGCAGCAGCGCGACGTTGCCGTTGGACAGCGGCGCGATGACGAAGCGCGTCTTCAGCCGCGCAAGCCCCGCGACGGAATCGGGCCAGGGATCCAGCCGGTGCCAGGCGCGGTTCAGCGCATCCAGCTCGGCTTCCGGGATGCGCGCGGGATCGGCGCCGGCGTCGCGCATCAGGGTCTCCAGGTTCTCCCGGTGCAGCGTGTCGAGCCGCGTGAAGGGCCGCGCGCCGGAGCGCACGGCCTCCATCGCCGGCTGGTAGCGTGCGCGCCAGGCATCGGCGAAGGCGTGGCCATCGGCCGCGATGCCGTGCCGCGCGAGGAAGGGCGCGGCCTCCCGCGCCACGCCGCCCCGCCAGTCCACGACGGTGCCGAAGACGTCGAAGAGCAGCGCCTGGATGTGGCTCACTCGGCGGCCTTCTGCGGCGGCAGGTTCCCCGCGATCTCCGCCCATTTCCGGTCGAACTCCCAGACCTCCGGAAAGCCCATCAGCGCGCACATCTTCCCGAAGCTGTAGGCCGCGTTGACACCCATGTTGTTCGAATGCCCATCCGCCTTGAGCTGCGCATAGGCCTTTTCGAGCGCCGCCGCGGCGGTCAGGAAGCCGAGCGCCGGATAGATCGCGATGCGGTAGCCCATCGCGTGCAGCCGCTCGGCCGGCAGGATCGGCGTGCGGCCGCCCTCCACCATGTTGGCGAAGAGCGGCTTCGTGATGTGCCTGCCGATCTCGGCCATCTCGGCCTCGCTTTCCGGGCTTTCGATGAAGATCACGTCGGCGCCGGCCTCGGCGTAGATCCTGCCGCGCCGGATCGCTTCCTCGAGCCCGAGCGAGGTGCGCGCATCGGTGCGCGCGACGATCAGGAAATCCGCGCTCTTCCGCGTCTCGGCCGCGACGCGGATCTTGAGTGCCATCTCCTCGGCCGGGATGACGCGGCGGCCGGGCGTGTGGCCGCACTTCTTCGGCGTCTCCTGGTCCTCGAGCTGGATCGCGGTGACGCCCGCCGCCTCGTAGCCCGCCACCGTGTGGCGCACGTTCAGCAGCCCGCCATAGCCGGTGTCGGCATCGGCGATCAGCGGCGTGCGGCAGCCGCGCGCGATGGTGCCCATGCGCGTGACCATGTCGGTGTAGGTCGCGATCCCCGCATCCGCGACGCCGAGATGCGACGCCACCGTGCCGAATCCCGTCGCGTAGAGCGCCTTGAACCCCATCCCGTCCGCGACCCTGGCGGAGATCATGTCGAAGACGCCCGGGGCGAGGATGAACTCCCCGGCTTCCAGGGCGCGTCGCAGTGCGGGATCGGCCATGTCACTTCCTCCGTGTGTTGCCGCAGGGGTGACGCGCGGCGCGCGCGGCGTCAACGTGGCGCGGCGGAGCGAGGGGAGAGGGCGATGGGCGAGCGGCCCGTGATGGCGATCACAGGAGCGGGGAAGGGGATCGGCGCGGCGGTCGCACGCCTCGCCGCGGAACGCGGCCACGATCTCCTGCTGAGCCGGGGCAGCGACCGCGCCGCGGCGGAGGCGACGGCCGCGTCCTGCCGTGCCACCGGCGCGGCGGTGGAGCTCATCCAGGCCAATGCAGCCGACGCGGACGCCACGCGGCGCGCCTTCGCGGCCCTCGATGCGCGCTTCGGCCGGCTCGACGCCTTCGTCGCCAATGCCGGGATCACAGGCCCGGCCTCCACATTCCTCGACAGCAGCGACGAGACCTGGCGGCGGGTCTTCGAGATCAACGTCCTCGGCCTGGCCACCGCCTGCCGCGAGGCGGCGCGGCGCATGGCGACCTCCCGCGGTGGGCGCGGGGGAGCGATCGTCTGCATCGGCTCCCGCGCGCCGGCCTTCGGTTCGCCCTTCGAATTCGTCCACTACGCCGCCAGCAAGGGTGCGGTTGACCCCCTCGTGCGGGGCCTCGCCAAGGAGCTCGCGCTCGAGGGCGTGCGGGTGAATGCGGTGGCCCCCGGCATGATCGACACCGCGATCCACGCCAGCGCCGGCATCCCGGAGCGGGTGGAGCGCATCGTGCCGACCGTGCCCATGAAGCGCCTCGGCACGCCGGAAGAGGTGGCGGAGGCAGTGCTCTGGCTTGCCTCCGGCGCAGCCTCCTATGTCACCGGGGCGGTGCTCGACGTCAGCGGCGGGCGCTGACTCCGGCCGTTCCGGCTTGGCAAGGCAGGCGGCGGACCTGTATCTCACGCGCATGCGATCTGCACGCCGTCCCCTGCTTGCTGCCGCCATCGGCCTGGCCGCGGGGCGACTCGTCGCGCCGGCCTGGGCCGCCTCCGCCGCGCCGGCGCTTGCCGCGGACGCAACCGCCGCCGCACGGCTGGCGGAACGCCTCTCCCGCCTCGAGGAGGACGGGCTGGACCCGCGGCACTACGGCATCCCCGCCTCCGCGCTCGCGGCCGGCGACCCGGCTGCCTACCGTGCCGGGCTGCACCGTGCCGCCTCCCTCGCGCTGAACGACCTGCTGCTCGGCCGCGTGCCCGAGCTTCGGGGCCGGCCCGACATCCGGCGCGACCCGGCCGCGATCGGCGCCGAGCGCTGGCAGGCGGAGCTCGCCGAATCGGCCGACCCGGCCGCGGTGCTCGACCGCGCCGCGCTGCTGCCGCCCGACGCCGCCGTGCTGAAGGCCGAGCTGGCGCGGGCCAGGGCCGTCGCCCGGCGTGGCTGGGGCACCATCCCGGGCGATGCCACGATCGAGCCTGGCAGCACCGACCCGGTCCGCGTCCCCGCGCTGCGCGCGCGACTGGCCGCCGAGGACCCGGCGCTGGCCGCCGCGCCCGACCGCGGCGCGCTCTACGACCCGGAGCTGGAGGCCGCGGTTCGGCGCTGGCAGGCGGCCAGCGGGCTCGAGGTCGATGGGCGCGTCGGGCGCATCTCGATAGGCCTGCTGAACCGGCCCGCGACGGCGCGGGTGGACCAGCTGCGCGTCGCGCTCGACGCCCGCCGCGCCGCGGCGGCCGAGCCCGCCGAACGTCGCATCGAAGTGAACGTGCCCGACTACCGCCTCTCCGTGACCGAGGACGGGCGCGAAATCCTCGGCATGGCGGTGATCGTCGGCCGGCGCGACCGGCAGACGCCGATGCTCCGCGTGCGCATGACGGCGATCCAGTTCAACCCGCCCTGGGGCGTTCCCGAGCGCAACGCGCGCGAGGACATCCTGCCGCGGCTGCGGCGCGACCCGCAGGCGGTGATGGAGCGCGGCTTTCGCATCTTTCAGTTCGCCAACGGCGAGAGGGTTGAAGTCGACCCGCGGACGGTGGATTGGTCGCAGTACAACGCGCAGCGCTTCCCCTTCGTCATTCGCCAGGATGCGGGGGATGCGAATGCGCTGGGGCGCATCAAGTTCATCATGCCGAACGGCGACGACATCTTCATGCACGACACGCCTGACCGGCACCTGTTCCGCCGGCCCGACCGGGCCTTTTCCTCCGGCTGCATCCGGCTCGAGCGGCCGAACGACCTGCTGGCGCTGCTGCTCGACGGCACGCCGGGCTGGGACCTGGCGCGGGCGCAGCGTGCGATCGACAGCCGCGCGACGAGCGCCACCCCGATCCGCCGGCAGCTTCCCGTGCTGCTGTCCTACCGAACCGTGACCGTGGAGGACGGACGCGTGCGCGTCAGGCCTGACATCTACGACCTCGACACCGCCTATGTCCGCGCGATGGCGAACCCGCCGCGTGTGCAGCTGGCGGCTGTTGCGGGCGCGCGGTGATGCGGCTGTTCCACGACGCGACCTGCCCCTGCTGCGGGGCGGAACAGGTGGTGCCGCGGCGCGGCTTCCTCGCTGCCGCGGTCGGTGCGGCCGTGCTGGCGACGACGCCCGTGCTCGCGCAGGGCACGACGACGCGGAGCCTGCGCGTGCGCCGGCAGGTGACCAATGAGGGCTTCGACGGCGTCTACTGGCGCAACGGCCGCTACGACCGTGACGCGCTGCGCGAGCTCGACATCGTGTTCCGCGACCTTTCGGCCGCCGAGCCGACGCCGATGGACCCGCGGCTCTTCGACGTGATGGCGTCCGTCGCGCAGGCGGTGGACAGCGACGAGACCTGGGAGGTCATCAGCGGCTATCGCACGCCCGAGACCAACGAGGCACGGTCCCGCCAGAGCCGCCGCGTCTCCACCGTGTCGCTGCACATGTCGGGCATGGCGGCGGATTGCCGGCTGCCGGGTCGCACCAGCCTCGACGTGGCGCGCCGCGCATCCGAGCTTCAGCTGGGTGGTGTCGGATTGTATCGCCGCGACGGGTTCATGCACCTCGATTGCGGCCCCGTGCGGCGCTGGTAGCGCCGCACGGCTGACTTGAAGTTGCGGCGCTGGTAGTGCCGCGCGGCTGACAGAAGGTTGCGGCGCTGGTAGCGCCGCGCGCCTCACCCCCGGCGGAACGCCCGCAGCGCCAGCGCCGCGCCGAGGACGCAGAGCAGGCTCCCCGCCAGCCCCGTCCAGGCAAGCCCGGCGGCCGCGATCACCGCGCCGCCATAGGCCGCGCCGATCCCCTGCCCGCCGAGCGCCACCGCCCCACTGAGGCCGAGCGCCACGGCGCGGTCCTCGGGCGCGAGCGTCATCAGCCGGGTCTGGATCAGCGGCGCGAGCGCGAAGAGCGCGACGGCGCCGGTGAAGACCAGCGCCGCGAGTGGCACGGCATGCCAGGCCGCGGCGTCGAAGCCGAGCAGCACCGAATAGCCGGCCAGCGCCGCCGCCAGCAGCAGCAGAAGCGCGACCGGCAGGCGCGGCGTCGCGACCTCCCGCCCGCCGAGCCAGATGCCGACGATGCTGCCGAAGCCCACGAAGGCCTGGATCGCGCCAATGCCCGCGCCGGCGATGCCGGTGCTCGCGGTGACGATCGGGCCGAGATAGGCGGCGATGCAGAACAGCCCGCTGAAGGCGAGCGCGTTGGTGCCGAGCACGAGCAGCACGGGCCGCGTCAGCACCCGCCGCGCCGACCCGGCCCCACCACGGTCGGTGGAGGGCAGCGCCGGCAGCCCGGCCCGCACGGCGACGGCCGCGAGCAGCGCGAGCACGCCGCCGAAGACGAAGCACGCACGCCAGCCGAAGGCCCCGCCGATCGCCGTGCCAAGCGGGATGCCGAAGGAGAAGGCGGCGGTCAGCCCCGCGAGCACCAGCGCCAGCGCGCGGGCCCGCTGGTGCGCCGGCACCAGCATCGAGGCCGCGACGCCCGGCAGCACGATCGTCACCGCGAGCCCCGCCGCGACGCGGAGCCCGAGCGCGGTCGCGAAGTCGGGCGCGGCCGCGGTCGCCAGGTTCAGCAACCCGACCAGCACCAGCCCCGCGACCAGCAGCATCCGCCGGTCGAGCCGCGCGGTCAGCGCCGCCGCCGGCGCGCCGGCGAGGGCGTAGGTCAACGCATAGGCGGCCGAGAGCTGGCCCGCGGTGGCGAGCGAGACGCCGAGATCGGCGGCCAGCGGCGCGAGCTGCCCGTTGAAGGCGTAGGCGCCCGTCGCCGAGGCGAATTGCGCGGCGGCGAGCAGCCAGATGCGTCGGTCCATGCGCCAGCCTGCGCCCGGCCGGCCCGGCCTGTCATGTCGCGTCCCGCGGGTCCCACGGATCGGCGAAGCGCAGCCCGGCGGCGCGGAAGGCGCAGCCGAGCGCGAGCGCGGCCGCCATCGCGTCATAGGCGTGGCGGCCGGGCAGCCGGTGCAGCAGGAAAGCCAGCGCCTCCCGCCGCGCGCCGCGTCCGGCGAGCGCGGCGGCAAGCAGCAGGGGCGGCTCCTCGCCCACCAGGCGCGGGCAGAGCGGGCAGCCGAGCGTCATCGGCGCGGCCCCGGCCAGGGCGCGCAGCAGCGCATCCAGCGGCGCCGCGGCGGCCTCGGCGCGTTCGGTGGCCAGCAGTCGGCGAAGGGCAGGGACGGGCGGCTCGCCGCGACGGCAGGCGGCGGCCCAGGCGCGGGCGGCATCCAGCAGCAGGCGCTCGGCGCCCGGCAGTTCCTCGGGCGCGGTGGTGGTGAAGGGCCAGGCGGGCAGGCCGCGTGTCGCCATGGGCGGGGAATCTCCTGTGCCGGGCGGCAGGTTAGTGCAATTGAGAATGAATCGCAAATACTCATCGATGCGCCTGGTTCAGCGGAAATCGCGCGAGGGAGGCATCGCCGATGCGCCCTTCTTGGCCGCCCGTATCGCTGGGTCGCGCGGGTCGTGGTGGTTGGGGCTGCGCACCTCGTCGGCATTGGCGAGCACGCGGTCCCACTTGGCGTCCTCGAGCGTGTGGAGGCCGTCGAGCAGGGCCGACCAGTCGTGCAGGCGCCGCACGACGAGGTGGATGATCGGCACCTCCTTCGTCTCGGTGCGCTCGACGCGGCCTTCGGCCAGCACCAGCCGCGCGCCGACCACCGCGGCGCGGTCGCGCGCGACGACGTCGGGGTAGAGCACCAGGTTGGCGACGCCGAACTCGTCCTCCACGGTGAAGAACACCACGCCCTTGGCGCTGCCCGGCCGCTGGCGGACCAGCACGAGGCCGGGCAGGCGGATCCAGCGTCCCTGCCGGGCGGCGTCCAGCGTGCGCGTGTCGGCGCCGCCGAGCTCCGCCAGGCGCGGGCGCAGCAGCGCGAGCGGATGGCGGCGGAGCGAGAGGCCAGTGGCGGCGTAGTCCAGCACCGTTTCCTCACCGGCGGTCTCGGCGGGAAGAGTGGGCTTCGCGTCGTCACGCGCCTCGGAGAGCGGCAGCGGCGCCTCGACGCCGGCGGCTTCCCACATCGCGTGGCGGCGACCCTCGGCGAGGCCGCGCAGCGCATCGGCGCGGGCGAGCGCATCCATCGCGCCGCGATCGAGCCGCGCGCGCCGGGCGAGGTCGGCGACATCGGCGAAAGGGGCGTCGCGCCGCGCATGCATGATCGCGCGCGCGTCCTCCTCCTTGAGGCCGGCGATCAGGCGGAAGCCGAGGCGGAGAGCCGTGCTGGCGTTTCCGCAGTCTTCCGTCCCCCGGCGCCCTGCCGCGGCTCCGCCGCGGCAGGATGAGCCGAAGCAGGCGGGACCAGCACCATCCCGGCCCCCCCGCGGCGTCGCGTCACGCCGCAGGCGTGCCTCCGGCACGACGCAACGTCGCGGGGATGCCTCCAGCGTGCAGTCCCAATCCGACCACACGACATCCACCGGCCGCACCTCCACGCCGTGCGCCTTCGCATCCCGCACGATCTGCGCCGGCGCGTAGAAGCCCATGGGCTGGCTGTTGAGCAGGGCGGCGGCGAAGGGCGCCGGGTGGTGGCGCTTGATCCAGGCCGAGACATAGACGAGGCCCGCGAAGCTCGCCGCGTGGCTTTCGGGGAAGCCATAGGTGCCGAAGCCCTCGATCTGGCGAAAGCAGCGCTCGGCGAAATCCTGCTCGTAGCCGCGGCCGACCATGCCGCCGATGAAGTCCTGCCTGAACTTCCAGATCTCGCCGGTGTTGCGGAAGGTCGCCATGGCGCGGCGCAGCTGATCGGCGCGTGACGGAGAGAACCCCGCGCCGACGATCGCGATCTGCATCGCCTGCTCCTGGAAGAGCGGCACACCGAGCGTCTTGCCGAGCACGCCGCGCAGCTCCTCCGAGGGGTAGGTCGGCTCCTCCTCACCGGACCGGCGGCGCAGATAGGGATGCACCATGTCGCCCTGGATCGGGCCAGGGCGCACGATCGCGACCTGGATGACAAGGTCGTAGAATTCCCGCGGGCGCAGTCGCGGCAGCATGTTCATCTGCGCCCGGCTCTCCACCTGGAAGACGCCGAGGCTGTCGGCGCGCGACAGCATCTCATAGGTTTCGCGGTCGTCCTGCGGCACCGTGTGCAGCGCGTAGCTCTTGCCGCCCGCACCCTCGATCAGGTCGAAGGCGCGGCGGATGCAGGTGAGCATCCCGAGCCCCAGCACATCCACCTTGAGGATGCGCAGCGCCTCGATGTCGTCCTTGTCCCACTCGATCGTGGTGCGGCCCTCCATCGCGGCCTTCACCACCACCGTATGCTCGGTCAGCGGCCCGCGCGTGATGACGAAGCCACCGACATGGGTCGCCAGGTGGCGGGGGAAGTCCTGGATCTCCTCGGCGATCTCCATGGCGTGGCGGATGCGCGGGTCGGCGTCGGGGCGAAGTCCGTTGTCCTCCGCGATCTCCGTCAGGTTCTTCTCCCCTGCGCCCCAGACGGATTTCGCAAGCCGCGCGGTGACGTCCTCCGTCAGCCCCATCGCCTTGCCGACCTCGCGGATCGCGCTGCGCTCCCGATACCTGATCAGCGTCGCCGTCAGCGCCGCGCGGTCGCGGCCGTAGCGGTCATAGATGTGCTGGATCACCTCCTCGCGGCGCTCATGCTCGAAATCCACGTCGATGTCGGGCGGCTCGTCGCGCGCGGCGGAGATGAAGCGCTCGAAGAGCAGGTCGTGCTTGTCGGGTGCGACCGCGGTGATGCCGAGCGCGTAGCAGACGGCGGAATTCGCGGCCGAGCCGCGGCCCTGGCAGAGGATGTTGCGCGATTGAGCAAATCGCACGATCTCGTGCACCGTCAGGAAATAGGCCGCGTAGTCCATCTGCGCGATCAGCCGCAGCTCATGCGCGACCTGACGCGCGACCTTGTCGGGCACGCCCTCCGGCCAGCGCTCGAGGCAGGCGGCGGCGACGCGCGCTTCCAGGGTCTGCTGCGGCGTGCGGCCGGGGTCGAGGATCTCATCCGGATACTCGTAGGAGAGATCGCGCAGCGAGAAGCGGCAGGTGTCCTTCACGCGCAGCGTCGCGGCCAGCGCCTCGGGGTGGCGGGGCAGGCGGCGTGCGACTTCCTCCGGCGGCAGCAGATGCGCCTCGGCATTCGGCTCGGCGTGGTAGCCGAGCGCCTCCACCGTGACGCCGAGGCGGATCGCGGCGAGCACGTCGGCGACGCGCCGGCGCGACGCGACGTGGTAGCGCACGCCGCCTGCGGCGATCAGGGGCAGCCCGATCGAGGCCAGCGCATCCAGCCGCGCCTGGTCGTCGCCGCGGCAGCGGTGATCGGCGGCGCAGAAGAGCGGCAGGGCGAGGCGGCGGCGCAGCGCCTGCGCATCGGCGCGCGCGCGGCGTGCGAAGGCATCCGTGACCCCCGCAGGCGGAACCGCGGCCATGACGCTGCCCTCGGCGCCGGCGAGCAGCATGTCGCGGGTGAGGCGGGTTTCGCCTTTGTCGCCCGCCATGCGGGCCTCCGACAGCATGCGGCAGAGCCGGCCCCAGGCGGCGCGGTCGGTGGGCCAGGCGAGGATTTCGGCGCCGTCATCGAGGCAGAGCCGGATGCCGGCGACGAAGCGGATGCCGGCCTGCTCTGCCGCGACCAGGCCGCGCACGAGACCGGCGACGGAGTTGCGGTCGGCAATGCCGATGGCGGGCATGCCGAGCGCCTTCGCGGCGGCGATGATCTCGCGCGGGTGCGAGGCGCCTTCGAGGAAGGTGAAGTTCGAGAGGGCGGCGAGCTCGGCGAACATGGGTCAGTGGGGCGCTTCCCTCCTCCGCAACCCACCCCGCGCAGCAAGCTGCGCGGGGACCCCGGTGCGGGGGAGGGAGACTCGGTTCTCACGTCCGACCATGCACGAACCAGCGGGCCTCGGCGCCGAAGCCGGAGCGGCAGACCCAGAGGCGCGCACCATTCGCCAGCTCCACCCGGTAGTAGTCGCGGCCGGGCCGTGCCTCGCGCCACCACTCGGCCTCCAGCCGCTCCGGCCCCTCGGCGGCGCGCACGCGATGGCCCAATCTTCCGATGCGCAGCAGCGAGGGCGGAGCATCCGGCAGCAACGCCATGGCGCCCACCTCGAAGGGCCGGCGCAGCAGGCGGACGGGGCGCGGGGCGCGGGGCCAGCCGGGCGGGATCTCCACCGTCGCGGTGGCGGCAACGCGCATCACCTCGCGCTCCGGCCAGTGGCTCGCGGCCGGGGCCAGGCGCCAGACCTGCACGCGCTGGCCGAGGCGGTCGAAGAGGCGCGCCAGCTCCTCCCGGCGTGCCGCACCGCCGACGAAGCCGGATTGGGTGCCGGACATCTCCTCCGTCACCTCGGCGGCGAGCGCGATCCGCTCGAAGCCAAAGCCGGGCTCCAGCCGTTCCAGCTTCTCGGCGAAGAGGCGCATCAGATGCGCGGGGTCGCGTGCGGCGAGGCCTGTGCCGATCGCGACCTCGCCCGCCGCGCCGTCCACGCGATGCGCGCGCAGCACCAGGCGCCGCGCGCCGCGGCCCGCCGCCTCCAACCGGCGGCAGAGCGCGCGCAGCAGCGCCTCCACGGCCACGTCGATGGCCTCGCGCGTGATCAGCGGTTCGAGGAACTCCCGCGCGACCCAGAGCTCGGGCGGCGGGCGGATGGGGGAGACCGGCGTGGTCAGGTCGCCGGCCGCCTCGTCGAGCGCGCGCAGCAGCTTCGCGCCGAAGCGCCGGGCGAGGGGGCCGCGCGGCTGGCGCCGCACCTCGCCGATGCGCCTGAGCCCCATGCGCGAGAGCGCCGTCACGACCTCCGGCGCGACCGGCAGGACCGAGAGACCGAGCTCCGCCACCGCCTCGGCCTCGCCGCCCTCCGGCACGACCAGGCCCGTCACGCCGGCCCGCGCCAGCGCGAGCGCGGTGCCCGGCGCGCCGGCGACCACGCCGTCGGCGGTGACGCCGAGCTGCGCCAGCCCTTCGACGGCGCGGCGGAGCAGCGCGGCCTCGCCGTCGAAGAGATGCGCGACACCGGTGATGTCGAGAACCAGGGCATCGCCGTTCACCGCGACCAGCGGGGTGAAGCGCATCGCCCAGAGCGCCAGGCGCTCCGTCAGCGCGGCCTCGGCGGCGGGATCGGCCTCCACCGCCTCGGCCTCCGGTGCTGCGGCCTGCGCGTCCGACAGCGCCTGCCCCACCCGCACCCCGGCGACACCGGCAACCGCCACCACCTCCCGCCGCGAGCCCACCGCGCGCCAGACCAGCACAGCACCGCCCCGCCGCAGCCGCTCCACGGCCAGCCGCGGCAGGGCGAGGGCGAGGTGACGACGGGGTGTGTCGTTGGGTGTTTGCGGGGGCTCTGCCCCCGCGCCCCCGGCCGGGGGGCGAGGCGCCCCCCGGACCCCGCCATCTGTCAGTGCCGGAGGCAGGGGGGGCCAAGCCCCCCCTGCCTCCGGCACTAAACGGAATGAGGTCCAGGAGGCCTCTGCCTCCTGGCGGGAGGGTGCAGGGAGGGCAGAGCCCTCCCTGCAAGCAACCGACGACACCCCGTCGTCCCCCGGCCCCAGCCCTGGCAGCGGCAGGCGGGGCGGGTGTGCGGCGCGGCGGCGGGTCATGCGCGGCGCCGGCGGGACGGGGCGGGCATCGTGTCGCCGTCGGTGTCGAGGCGGTCGGTGGTGGTGCGCCAGGTGACGGACCAGCTCCGCGGCGCGCCGCCGCGGCAGCGCAGCAGGTCGAGCTGCCAGCGCGGGTCGCCGAGGCTGTGGGGGCTGCCCTCGCCGGGCAGGGCGCCGACGCGCCAGCGGGTCAGCGCGGCGGAGGGGCCGGCCTCCTCGGTGTCGGGCCGCAGCAGCAGGCCGAGCGCGCCGCCCGCCTCGGCAGCGAGCTGCAGGCGGCGGGCGGCGGTGAGGTCGAGTTCGGACAAACTCAGCAGGGCGCCGGCGACGGCGGGGCAGCGCAGCGCTTCCTCCATCGCCCAGAGCCCGTCGGCGGGGCGGGGCGCGCGGACCAGGACGAGGGCGGCCGGCGACAGGCCGAAGCGCACCAGGCCGGGTGGCCAGGCATCCGGGTCCGGTCCGATCCAGAGCACGGCGCCGCCCCCGGCGGATGCGGCGGCGCGGCCGAGCACCACGGCGGAGAAGCCGGCCGCCGCGCCGGGCTCGGCCGCCAGCACCTCGTGCAGCCCGGCGCGGGCGAGGCCGCCCGAGGGGAGGTGCGCGTCGATGGTTTCGGACAAATGCACCGCGCCCGCGCTGCTGCGGGCAAGCGCTGCGGCAGCGCCGGCGCGTTCGAGCCGGCCGATGCGTCCGCGCAGCGCCGCCACCAGGGCGGCGCGGTCCATCGGCAGCGGCTCGGGTGGCATCGGGTAGGGGGAGGGGTCCGGGTCCATCGGGCTCGGCGAATTTGTTCCCTGTATGTTCTGTCCGCGAGCCTCGAATGGTCAAGGGTTTTGCCGTCACGGCCGGATGATTTCAGGTGTGATTGCTGCAGCATCAATTGGTTGGGCGACTCTGCTGCGACCGCTTCAGAAGTACCGGAAGGCCCCTGGCGGATCGCTGAGATCGGCCCTCCGGCGGGGCTCCATCAACCCCCGCGGCGACCGGCACCCGGCGGCACCGGCCCGAGTCGCGACCGGGACCACGGCAGCAGCCTCACGAACCCGGGAGCTTCTCGCAACCTCCGCCGTTCCGGGGCGTCCCCGCCCCCAACGCCCGGACACGGGCCCGCGAGAAGGAGATCCCCCCATGCGCGCCTTCATCGTCCTGCCGGCCCTCGCCCTGCTCGGCCTCGGCCCGGCGCTCGCCGACGGGCGCCCGCCGCAGGCCCAGCGGGGCGAGGCGTCCTATTACCACCCGCACAACTTCACCGGCCGCCAGATGGCCAATGGCGACCGCTTCGACCCGCGCTCCAACGCCGCGGCGCACCGCACCCTGCCGCTCGGCACGGTAGCCGATGTGACCAACCTCGAGACCGGCGAGACGCGCCGCGTGGTGATCGAGGATCGCGGTCCCTATGCGGGGGGGCGCATCCTCGACGTCTCGCCGCGCACCGCCGACGAGCTCGGCATGCGCCATGTCGGCATCGCGCCGGTCGAGCTCCGCCCGGTCGGCCGCCTGCCCAACCGCGCCCGCGACGGCCGCAGCGGGACGGAATGATGCCGGGCGGCGCCGGGACAGGCCCTACGGCCTGCCCCGGGCGGCGTCAGCGCAGGATCTGCGTCAGCGCATGATCCAGGTCGCGTTGCGCGCCTTCGGCCCGAGGTCCCAGGGCGCGCGGCCGGCTTCCTCGAGCGCCTCGGCGCGGCTGATGCCGATATCCTTCAGCATCCGCTCGTCCATCCCCTCGAGGCGGCGTCGCGTCTCGATCGCGCGCAGGACCTCGGCCAACCAGCCGAGCCAGCCCGCCGGCGCCGGTCGCGCGGCGCGCCGGATGGGTCGGGTGAGCACATGGCCGGACATTGCAGGGGTTCCTTTCCCTTGGTGGACGGCTGCAATCTCGGCCGCGATGCAGCATCACGCCAACGAATTGTCTTGACCGTGGGCATCAGCGGGATTGATGCTCGTTGCATGCTTGCCCTGCCGCCCGGGCTCGATCCCGACCTGCTGCGCGCCTTCGTGCTGATCGCCGAGGGCGGGTCCTTCACTCGCGCCGCCGAGCGCGTCGGGCGCACGCAATCCGCCGTGTCGATGCAGATCCGCCGGCTGGAGGAGATGCTCGGCCAGCCGCTGCTGGTGCGCACGCCGAGGGGCGTGCAGCCGACGCCGCAGGGGATGTGGCTGCTGGAACGCGCGCGCGCGCTTCTCGCGCTGAACGACGAGATCGTCGGTAATTTCCGCAGCCCCCCGATGGTCGGCACGGTGCGGCTCGGCACGCCGGACGACTACGCGCTGAACTGGCTGCCAGGCATCCTCGCGCGCTTCGCCGAGGCGCATCCGGCCGTCGAGCTCGAGGTGATCTGCTCCCATTCCGAGGAGCTCGTGCGCGACTTCGTCGAAGGGCGGCTCGACCTGACGCTGGTCAGCGAGGGGCAGGAGCCGCGCGGCGTGCCGGCCGAGCGCGTCTGGCGCGGGCCGTTGCGCTGGGTGGGCAGCCCGACGCACGGGCTGCACCGGCGCGACCCGCTGCCGCTCGCGCTCGCCCGGCCGGGCAATGCCTGCCCGTGGCGCAACGCGGCGCTCGATGGGCTGCGTGCACAGGGGCGCGCGGCGCGCGTGACCTACAACTCCGCGACGCAGACGGGCTGCTTCACCGTGGCCCTCGCCGGGCTCGCCATCACCATCAGCACGCCCTGCACCCTGCCGCAGGGGCTGGCCTGGCTCGGCGAGGCGGAGGGGCTGCCGCCGCTGCCGGAGATGGGCGTGCTGCTGCTGCGCCAGGAGGCCTCGATCGGCGTGCCGGCGGCGGATGCGCTGGCGGCGCACATCGCCGAGGGCTTCCGGCGCGCCGGCGCGCCCGGCGTGGCGCTGGCGGCATGAGGGACATCCCGTCGCCCTTCGCGAGCCGCAGCGTTGCGCGCCACCTGCTGCGCGGGCTGGTCGGCTTCCCGGCGATGTTCCTCGCCGTGCCGCTGTGGTTCCTCGGGGAGTCATGGTGGCACGCGGCGGGCGCGGTGGTGCTCGGCGTCGTCGCGGCGGTGGCCTTCCGCGGCTGCTTCCTGTGCTGGACGCTCGGCCTCGTGCAGACCGCGCTCGGCGCGCGCCGCGGCGATGCGGCGTTGCGGCAGGTCAATGGCGCAGGCTGCGCCGTGTGCGAGCCTCGCGGCCGCTGACAGGATGGAGCGCGCGATGATCCTCGGACGGCGGATGCTGGTGGCGGGCGGGCTCGCGGCGCTGGCGTTGCCGGCGCGTGCGCAGGCGCGGCCGCTCGTGCAGGTCTGGCGCGACCCGAATTGCGGCTGCTGCCACCTCTGGATCCCGCATCTGCAGGCGGCCGGCTTCGAGGTGCAGGACAACCAGGTGCGCTCGGTGAATGCCTGGCGGCGGACGCTCGGCATCCCGTCCGACCTGCTGTCGTGTCACGCCGCGCGGGTCGAGGGCTTCGCGCTGGAGGGGCATGTGCCGCCGCTCGCCATCCGCCGGCTGCTGGCGGAGCGGCCGGTCGGTGTGCGCGGCTTGGCAGTGCCCGGCATGCCGGTCGGCTCGCCGGGGATGGAGATGCCGGGGGCCGAGCCGGACACCTACGAGGTGATCGCCTTCGGCGCCGGCCCGCACCGCGCCTTCATGCGGTTCCGGGGCGTCGAGCCGGTCTGAGCGCCGGGCGGGGAGGGCGCTGCCCTTCCCCCCAGGCACCCTTCAGCCTGGCTCCACCTCGCCGCCGCCCTCGACCCAGTCCTTGAAGCCGCCGAGGTTGCGCACGTCCGCGTAGCCCATTTCCTTCAGCGTCTTGCCCGCCAGCGCGGACCGCCCGCCGGAGGCGCAGTAGACGATCACCGTCTTGGCGCGGTCGAAAGCCGCGTCGTGCAGCGGGCTCTCGGGATCGGCGCGGAACTCGAGCAACCCGCGCGAGACGTTGAGCGCGCCCTTCGCCTTGCCCGAGGCCTTCACCTCCGCCGCGTCGCGCACATCGAGCAGGACGGTGCGCGGGTCGCCCGCCAGCGCCCTGGCCTCCGCCGCGCCGATGCGCGGCACCGCGGCATTGGCGGCGGCGAGCATGTCCTTCACCGTGACCATGGCTGTCCTCCCAAGGGGTTGCGGGGAGAGGCTAGACCCGCGGCCGGGGGAAGGTGAACCGCCCCCTTGCAGCCGGCCCTTCGGATTGGCACTTGCGCCGGCACTTCGAACGCGGAGGAAACGCAAGTGCAACGTCGCCAGCTCCTCGCCCTCGCCGCCGCGGGGGTCGCCGCCCCCGGACTGCTCCGCGCCCAGGCGCAATGGCCCGACCGGCCGATCCGCATCATCGTGCCCTGGGCGCCGGGCGGGTCCACCGACACCATCGCGCGGCTCTTCCAGCCGCGGCTCGCGGCGATCCTGGGGCAACCCGTGGTAATCGAGAACCGCGGCGGCGCCTCGGGCGCGATCGGTGCGGCGGAGGCGGCGCGGGCGCCGGCCGACGGCTCCACCTGGATGTTCCAGTACGACAACGAGGCGGCGAACCAGACGCTGATGCGCCTGACCTACCGCACGCTCGAGGCCTTCGCGCCGGTGAGCCTGGTCGCGACGGGGCCGTTGGCGATGGTGGCGCACAGCTCGACGCCCTTCCGCAACTTCCAGGACGTGGTGGCCGCGGCGCGGCGGGAGCCGGACCGGTGGAACTACGCGACCTCGGGCGCGGGGGGGCTCGCGCATATCTCGACGACACTGCTGCAGCAGCAGAACAACTTCCGCCTGACCCATGTGCCCTATCGCGGCGGCGGGCCGGCCGTGACGGCGGCGGTGGCGAACGAGGTGCCGCTGTTCATGACGAACGTGGTGATCGTGTCGCAGCACATCCGTGCCGGGACGCTGCGGCCGCTCGGCGTGACCACGCGGGCCGAGAGCCGCCACGTGCCCGGCACCCCCTCCTTCGCGCAGCAGGGCTTCGGCAATTTCGAGGCGCCGACCTGGTGGGCGCTGTTCGGCCGCGCCGGCACGCCGCAGCCGATCCTCGACCGCATGCACGCCGCCATCACCCAGGCGGTGAGCGAGGCGGAGGTGAGGGCGCGCATCGAGGAGCAGGGCTGCGACGTCGTCGCATCCTCGCCGGATGAGTGCCGCCGCTTCGTCGCGGCCGAGATCGAGAAGTGGGGCGGGGTGATCCGCCAGAACGACATCCGCGCGGACAGCTGAGGCAGGGCAGGGGCGGGAGGGCAGGCCCCCTCCCGCCCCTGCCGGATGCGGCCCGCGGGGGCCTTGTTCTCGCGGCGGCCACGCGCCATCTGCGGATGCGTGGCGCTGCGGCGTCGCTCTCCCCGATCGCCGACCGAACCTCGCCTGGTGAAGGCCGAGGGAGCTCTGTCGGTGGTCTCCCTTGCGGTGTTCCGAGACTGTCCCGGCGCGACCGCGCCGCTGCGATGTCGGAATGGTGAAGAAGGGGGTTTGACAGGGGCCGGGGCGGCGACTAGATAGCGCCTCACCGACGACGAACGCGGTTGGGCCTTGAAGCGGCGGGGACACCCCGCTATATTCTCGGCCCCGCCAAGTCGGCGGTATCGGGACAGACGGCACCGAGTGCCCTGAAAAGGGATCGGGTCGGTTCGTCCCATCGTTCTTTAAATCTGTGTATCTGTGAGGGAAGTTTGGTCTGGCTGACCTTCTTCTGCTGTCCTGAGCCATGCGTGAGTGTGGTGTTGGGTAGGTGGGAAGGGTGGCCGGACGGAGTAGTTGGTG
>Ga0164290_1001982_pt1 | contig 19242 bp, 21 predicted proteins | sample Micstemetagenome_FD_108782 | JGI IMG/M metagenome (GOLD analysis project Ga0164290, IMG submission 108782) | Contaminated culture microbial community from soil near Moab, Utah, USA - Microcoleus steenstrupii SON62 (Illumina Assembly) | ecosystem: Environmental > Terrestrial > Soil > Soil crust... | reverse complement strand
CGTCTCCACCCGCTCCCACGCGATGCGCGCGCCGTCCCCCTGTTCAATCGCGCGCGCCAGCGCCATGATGTCGTTGTCCCCCCGGTACGGAACGTCACCGATGCCCGACCGCAAGAAGCACGATCTTCGTTTCTTTGACAATCTCCAAGAGTATCAGAAGCTTTACCCGAGCCTCATCCCGCGGCTCGAGCGGGCGGTCGAGGTCGGCAACCCCTACGTCAGGCGCGCGGTCGAGATCACCGCCGAGGCGTCGCGGCGGGCGGAGGCGCGGCAGGAGGAACGGCTGCGCGAGCTCTTCCAGCTCACCAGGGCACAGGCGCAGATCGCGATCTTCCTCGCCGACGGCGGCACGATCGCCGACTATGCGGCGGCGGCCAACTGCAGCGTCGAGACGGTGCGCAGCCACCTCAAGGCGATCTTCGCCAAGACCGGCGTCAAGCGTCAGGCGGAGCTCGCGGTCCTCGTCCACCGCACGCCGGGCTGACGGCGCTGCGCCGGATGCCGGCCTTCAATCGGCCGAATAGCGCTCGCGCGCCTCGTCCATCGCCGCCCGCCAGCGGGCGCGCAGCAGCGCCGGCCGCGCCGGCACCACTGCGTCGAGCGGGCGGGCGAAGCGCATGCGCTCGATGCGAAAATAGCGGAAGTCGCCGCGCAGCTCGCACCAGGCGGCGAGGATGCGGCCGGCGTCGCGGTAGCCCAGCAGCACCGGCCACACCACGCGTTCGGTGACCCGGCCGTCGGCGTCGGCGTAGCCGATCTCGACCTTGCGCCGCGACCGGATCGCGGCGCGCAGCTCGGCGGAGCTCACCGCCTCGGCGGTCGGGCTCGCCGGCGCGACGCTCGTCGCCGGCTCGAGGAACGGGCCGCGCAGCCGCTCGGGCACGACGGCCTCGATCTTCGCCAGCAGGCCGCGCGCCGCGCGAGCCAGCTCGGGCTCGCCGCGCGTCGTCACCCACTGCGCGCCGAGCACCGCCGCCTCGATCTCCTCGGAGGTCAGCATCAGCGGCGGCATGTCGAACCCACGCTCGAGGACGTAGCCGACGCCCGCCTCGCCGGTGATCGGCACGCGCTGCGCCACGAGCGCGGCGACGTCGCGGTACACGGATCGCTTGGAGACCTCGAGTTCGTCGGCGATCGCCCGCGCTGTGACGGGTCCGCGCGCCCGGCGCAGGATCTGCAGCATCTCGAACAGTCGGTCGGCGCGGCGCACGGGCCTTCCTTCGGACCACCTTGCTGACAGCATGCTGTCAGCAGGCGCGTGGCATCAATCCTCCATCGATCCATCGGGAGGTAAAAATGAACATCCGCGCTTCGTTGCTCGCCGCCGTGCTGGCGACCACCGCCGTCGCCGCGCCGGTTCCGGCGCTCGGGCGGGCGCTCGAAGTGCAGCGCTTCGGCCTCTACGTGCTCGTCGACGACGTCGAACGATCGGTCGCCTTCTACGCCGCGCTGTTCGGCTCGGAGCCGCAGGTGCGCACGCCGGCGCTCGTCGGCTTCGACGTCGCGGGCGGACTGTTCGCGATCGTCTCCCGCCGGTCCTACGCGCCGGACGCGCGGCCCGACGGCCGGGTAAGACCCTACCTCAAGGTCGCCGACCTCGACGCGGCATTCGAACGGGTGAACCGCCTCGCGCCGGGGCGCGTGGAGGGCGGGCGCGTCGTGACCGAGGGACCCTTCCGCTTCTTCCGTTTCGCCGACCCCGACGGCAACGTCGTCGAGCTCTTCTCGGTCGGGAGCCCGAGCCCGCCGCGTTAGGAGCCGGGCTTCAGCGGCGTGTGGAGGAGGTTGCTCCCGCCGCTGGCGACGAGTTTGCCGTCGCGCGTCCAGACGCGCGCGTGGCCGTGGACGAGCCCCGAACCGGCGACCGGCGTGCGCGCCTCGATCAGCAGCCAGTCGGCGTCGCCCGACGCCTCGTGGAACCAGACCGCGACGTCGAGGCTCGGCGCCACGTAGTCGGCGCCCGGCGGCTCGCCGCGCCAGTGCGTCGGCCACAGCATCGTGTCGATCAGCAGCAGGGCGCGCGCCTGATCGAGGAAGGGATCGGTGCCGGGCGCATGGTCCCGGAAGCGCATCCATTGCTCGTAGACGTGGCCGCGCGGGTCGGGGTCGCCCGGCCAGGACCAGCGCACCGGATGCGCGTCGAAGTGCTGCCAGAAGACGTGCGCGGGCTCGTCCTTGAGATGATGGGCGGACGGCGGGAGCGCCTCCGGTCCCGGCACGTCAGGCCGGCGGACGTCCCGGTAGGCAGGGCCGTCGCCCGCCGGCTTGGCGGTGGTCCACACCTGCGCGGTGAGCGTGCGCCGGTCCTGCTGCCACATCGTCACGCCGTAGCAGGCGGCGAAGCGCGCCTCGCGGAGGCATTCGACATCGAGCCGCGCCGGCCCGAACAGCCCGCGGGCGAGATACTGGACCGAGACGCTCGCGGGTCGATGGCCGGCCGGCGCGCGGGCGCCCGCCGCCCGCAGCGCGATGGCGGCGAGGTAGCCGCCGTTCGGGCCCCAGATCTCCCAGTCGCGCGATACCTCGGCAACCAGCGCCCCGTCGCGCTCGGCCACCGCCGTGTCGGTCGTGAACGACATGATGCGCTGCCCCTCTCCGCCCGTCCGCATCCTTCCCGGGCCGAACCCGGCGGTCAACCTCGCTCAGCGCGGCTCGGCGGCCGGGGGCAGACGGGAGGCGTGAAGATGGACGATGCGCCAGCCGCCGGGCTCCCGGCGCCACACGATCGTGCGGCGCCCCGGCGAGGGGTCAGCGCCTAGGTGGAAGGTGACGAGCGCGACGTCGGCCGACAGGCGGTCGACGCGCAGATCCCGCGGTGCGATGTCGAGGTAGGGCGGCTCCGGCCGCTTGGCGCGGGCCTTGAGGCCGGCGAAGACCTCGCGCCACGTCCGGTCGAGATCGGCCGGCTCGACGCGCCGGCCGCCGCCGTTTACCGGCGACGGTTGGAACACCGTCGCGTCGGCGGCGAAGGCGGCGCGAAAGGCCGGCCAGTCGAGGTCGTTGAACGCGCGCACCCACCGCGACAGCGCCGCGTCGAAACCGTCCCGATCGATGGCGAACGGCGCGGCCGTCCCGTCCGAGACGGGGTCGGCTCGGGCGGCGGGCACCGAAAGCGCGGCCGCGGCCAGCAGAGCGACGCAACGGCACCCCATGCGGCCGGAGCGTAGTTCAAGCGTCCGGCCACGTCGAGCGCTCGCCGGGTTCGATGCGCGTCGCCCGCCGGCGGCGCCGGGACGGTGGGTGCCCCCGGGTCAGAGGCTCACTGTGGCGACGAGAGGCAGCGGGTCGGCGGCCGAGCGAGCGACGATCAAGCGGTGCTCGCCCGGCTCCAGCTTCCAGCCGCGCGTCGCGGGATCGCGATACCTGAGACCGTCGAGGGGCACGGCGAGGCGCACGACCTTCGTCTCGCCAGGGCCGAGGCCGACGCGCGCGAACGCCTTGAGGCTCTTTCTCGCGCGCGGGCTGATCGTGCCGGGAAAGCCCACGTAGAGCTGCACGACCTCGTCGGCCGCGACCCGCCCATCGTTGCGCACGGCGACGCTGACCTCGATGCGATCGCCCGCGCGGCGCGCCGTCAGCGCGCGATAGCCGAACCGCGCGTAGCTCAGGCCGTGCCCGAAGGCGTAGCGCGGCTCGATGCCTTCGGCTTCGAACTTGGCGTAGCCGTGCCAGTAGCCGTATTCGATGCGGTCGGCGTCGCGGTCGAAGAAGGGGTAGTCGCCCGGGTCCCGGGCGACAGTGAACGGCAGCTTCCCCGACGGGGCGACCTCGCCGAAGAGCAGTCGCGCGAGCGCGGTGCCGCCCTCCATGCCGGCGTAGAAGGTCTGCAGGATCGCCGACGCGCGCTCGCGCCATTCTTCCACCAACCCGGCCGAACCGGCCACGATCACCACGACCACGGGCTTGCCGCTCGCGGCGGCCGCCAGGATGAGCTCGACCTGATCGTCGGGCAGCCGCAGATCGACGCGATCGCCGCCGCGCGGCTCGTTGCGTCCGGCGACCTGCTTCTGCGCCTCGATCGTGTCCTTGGACGCCTGCGTGTCCTCCTGCCCCAGGCTGATGTCGCCGGGGATGAACTCGCCTTCTTCCTTGGCGGTGTAGCCGACGACGACGACGACGGCGTCGGCCTGCGCCGCCGCCGCCTTCGCGGCGTCGAGGTCAGCTTCGTCGCCGGTCAGGATCGCACCCTCCCCGAGGTGGCGCCGGAGCCCTTCGAGCGCGGTCACCACATAGGGCGGCCTCACCCGGCTCGAGCCGAAGTCGCCGGTGTTCTCGAGCGCGGCCAGCCGACCCAGCACCGCGAGCTTCCGCACGCGGGCGCGATCGAGCGGCAGCACCCCGTCGTTCTCGAGCAGCACCGCCGACTTCTCGGCGGCCTCGAGCGCCAGCGCGACGTGGGCCTCGCAGGCGACGAGGTCGACCGGGTAGTCGGGCAGCGGGTCCTCCGCGCACGCGAATCGGTACTGCGTGGCGAGGATCCGTCGGCAGGCTTGGTCGATCACCTGCGGTTCGATCGAACCGCCCTCGACCTGCGCGACGAGCTTTTCGCCGAACACCATCGGCTCCGGATTCTCGACGTCGAGGCCCGCCGACGCGCCGTAGGGCTTGTAGACGCCGAACACCCAATCCGAGTGAACGAAGCCGGCAAAGCCCCATTCCTCGCGCAGGATCGTGGTGAGGAGGTGCCGGTTCTGTCCGCAATATTCGCCGTTGAGCTTGTTGTAGGCGCTCATCACCGACGCCACCCCGGCGTCGAGGCAATGCTTGAAGTGGGGCAAGTAGATTTCGTGGAGCGTGCGCTCGTCGGCCGTCACGTCGACCTTGAAGCGGGCGTTCTCCATGCTGTTCAGCGCGAAGTGCTTGACGGTCGCGATCACGTTGTGGGTCTGCAGGCCCGTGCCGAGCGCCGCGCCCATGGCGCCGAGCAGGTGCGGGTCCTCGCCGTAGGTCTCCTGCGCCCGGCCCCAGGCCGGGTGCCGCAGCAGGTTGATGCAGACGGCGCCGGACAGCGTGCATCCCTGCGCGCGGATCTCGATGCCCATGGCCTGGCCGATGCGGTGCTCGAGGTCCGCGTCGAAGGTGGCGCCGCGCGCCATCGTGCAGGGAAAGCACGTCGACTGCCCGCGGGCGACCCCGCGGGGGCCGTCGGTGAACCAGAGCGGCGGGACGTTCAGCCGCTCGACGCCCCCGCCGGCGCGGTAGGGCCGGGCGCCCCAGAGCCGGCCGTCCGCCTTGAACGCTTCGAAGAAGCCGCGGCCGGACATCATGCCGACCTTCTCGGACAGCGTCGCCTCGGCGAGCACCGCGTCCACCGTCCGCGCGATCTCGGTCTCTGACATGCCCTTGCGCGGCGCGAGGTCGGTCATGCTGGCTCCTTCTCGGGGCTGTTCTGTACGGCCGCGGCCAGATAGGCGCCGAGCGCCGCGATCGCTCGATCGGCTTCCGGCACGAGGCCGCGGAAGGCGTGCCAGCTGTGGATCATGCCCTCCCACAGCTCGAGCCGCGTGGGAACGCCGGCAGCCCGCAGCCGCTCGGCCAGCGCGAGGCTGTCGTCGAGCAGGATCTCGTCCTCGCCCACCTGGACGAGGACCGGCGGCAATCCGGTCAGGGCGGATCGCAGGACCGACAGGCCGGGCGCGTCGGCGGGTCGTCCCGCGAGGTACCGACCGGCGTCGAGGCGCAGTCCGTCGGGCGTCAGCATCGCCTCGACCTCGCGGCGGGTTTCGTAGCTGTCACCGCCCAGATCGAGGTCGATCCACGGGCTGGTGACCGCGATCGCCCGGGGAAGCGGCGCGGCGCGATCGCGCAGGGCGAGCGCCGCCTGGAGGACGAGGCCGCCGCCGGCCGAGTCGCCGACGAGCGCGATCGGGCCTTCCTCGCGCCTCGCCACGGCGTCGCAGACGGCGACGACGTCGTCGCGGCCGGCGGGGAAGGGGTGCTCGGGCGCGAGGCGGTAATCGACCGCGTACAGCCGCAGGCCCGCCGCTTCGGCGACGGCGGCCGCGAGCGCGCGGTGCGTCGCCGCGGACCCGATCACATAGGCCCCGCCGTGCGCGTAGACGAGTGCGCCGCGGTCGGCCGCCGCCGCAGGGACGTGGAGCTCGACGGGCGCGCCGAGATCGAGATGCTCGACGGCGACCGACGCCGAGGCGGCGGCCGTGAACGCCGCGAGCGCGCGGCGCCGCTCGGCGACGGTCAGCGTCTCGTCGCGCGGCCGTTCGGCGAGGCGCTTCCTGATCTCGCCGATGCCCGCTCGTCCGGCCGGCGACGCGGGGACGCGGACGATGCCGCTCACGCGGCCCGCTTCCGGCCGCGCACGACGGGCACCCAGCGGGTGACCGCTTCCTGGCGTCTGGCGACGTCGGGGGGCGCGAGGTTCGTCGTGCCGGCGCGGCCGTAGTGGTAGACCATGGCGGCCCGGCGAAGGCTCGAACGGTTGTCGACCGACTTGTGCAGCAGGTAGCTGTGGAACACGAGCAGGTCGCCCGGGCCCATCAGCACGGGGAGCGCCGCGCTCTCGTCGACGCCATCGATCTCGAGGTATCCGTAATTGGCGCCGGGCCGCCGGTCCGGGTGGTGCGGCTGGACCGGCAGACGATGCGATCCGGGCAAGACCGACAGGCAGCCGTTCTCGAGCGTCGCCTCCGAGATCGCGAGCCAGAGGCCGACCTGCGGCTGCTGGTCGAAGTTGAAGTAGTAGCTGTCCTGGTGCCACGGCTGCCCCCAGGCGCCCGAGTTCTTCAGGATGAACATCGACTGGAACACGTCGACGTCGGCGTCGAGCAGCTCGGCGACGATCGACCCGCAGCGCGCCTCGACCGCGAACTCGCGCGCGCGCCCGGCGAGGTGCGTGTTGAACACCTTCGAGACGTGGTCTTCGGGGTGGACGGCGCCCTCGACCGGCTTGGCTTCGGGCTGGATCAGGAGCCCTTCGCGGGTGACGTAGGCAGGCTCGCCCGCGTGGGCCTCGGGCGGGTCGGCGCGGATCGCGGCGATCGTCTCACGCGCCATCGCATCGCCGGCCGCGGGCTCGGCGAAGCCGCGCAGGACGAAGAAGCCGTCGCGCTCCCACTGCGAACGCTGGTCGAAAGTCAGCATCGGGACACCTGCACTTGTTGACCGGTCGGTCTGAAACTAAGCCCGAACGGGCCGGCGACGCAAGCGCCCGGATGCGGCGTGACGATCATCCGGTCAGGTGCTAGGTCGGGCGCATGTCGATCTCGGCCGAGGCCCGCATCTCGAACGCCCGCGGGCGCCGCGCCCGCGCGGCCGTGCTCGAAGCCGCCACGCAGCTCTTCGCCGAGCGCGGCTACGCCGGCGTCTCGATCGCCGACGTCGCGGCCGCCGCCGGGGCGACGAAGCCGGCCGTCCTCTACCATTTCCCCGACAAGGACACGCTCTGGCGGACCTGCGTCGAAGAGCTCTGGGCGCAGGTCGACGCGTTCTACGACGCCGAATGGCCGCGCGACCTGCCGGCCTCGCGCGCGCTCCTCGAGCACATGCTCGCGCTCTTCGTCGAGGCGGGCCTCCGCTGGCCGGCCTACATCCGCATCCCCTTCATCGAAGGCGCGACCCCGTCGTGGCGCTCCGAATGGCTCGTCGACAAGCACTTCGGCGCGCACGTGCAGACGACCGACCGGATCATCCGCGCCTGCCAGAAGAAGGGCCTGCTGCCGCCGGGCGACACGGCGCACTTCCAGAGCCTCTTCACGAGCCCCATCAACGTGTATCTCGCGCAGTCGGCGATGTGGAGCCGGTCGCTCGACCGCCGCATCGACGCCCGCGAATCGCTGCTCGCCTACGTGAAGCTGAGCCTCGACCTGACCTTCCGGTCAGAAAAAGTGGACAAGCCGTAACCGGCCTTGCTAGCCTCCCGGGCGATCGGCGTCGAAAACGCGCCGGCGGGAGGATGGCGGTGGGGTTGCCGACGGCTCTGATGTCCTTCGTCGAACCGGCGATCCGCGCCGCTTTCGGCAACGGCCCGCGGTGATGCGCGCGAGCCGACGGACCTTGCTGCGGGCGGGCGCCGGTGCCCTCCTGGGCGCGGCCCTCCCGGCCGCGGCGCGGGGTCGGCGCGCGCCGAGCTTCATCGTCGTGCTCGCCGACGATCTCGGTTGGGGTGACGTCGGCAGCAACGGCGCAACGATGATCGCGACCCCGGCGCTCGACCGCATGGCGCGCGAAGGCGTGCGCATGACCGACTTCTACGCGTCGGCGAACGTCTGCACCCCGTCGCGCGCCGGCCTCCTGACCGGGCGCTATCCGATCCGCACGGGACTGGCGCACGAGGTCATCCAGGCGAAGGACACGAACGGGCTGCCGCCGTCGGAGGTCACGATCGCCGAGGCGCTGAAGCCCCGTTACGCGACCGCGCTGATCGGCAAGTGGCACCTCGGCCACGTCGAACCCTTCTGGCCGCCGACGGTCCAGGGCTTCGACCTCTTCCACGGGCTCCCGTACAGCCACGACATGCGGGACCTCGGGCTCTACACCGCCGGGCCCGGCGTCGAACTGACGCGCGAGGACCCCGACCTCCAGACGCTCACCGAGCGCTTCTTCGATCGCGCGCTCGCCTTCGTGGAGGCCGAGAGGGCACGCCCCTTCTTCCTGATGCTCGCGCTCACCGCGCCGCACCTGCCGCTCAGACCGGGTGCGGCGCACGCGGGCCATTCGCAGGCCGGGCCGTACGGCGATGTCGTCGAGGAGGTGGACGCCGGCGTCGGGCGCCTGCTCGATCGGCTGAAGGCGCTCGGGCTCGACCGCGACACGGTCGTGATCGTCACGTCCGACAACGGTCCCTGGTTCGACGGATCGGCGGGGCCTCACCGCGACGCCAAGGGCGGCTCGGGCTGGGACGGCGGCTACCGCGTGCCGTTCATCGTCCGGGCACCCGGGTATCTTCCCGCCGGGCGGGTGTCGGACGCGATCGCGATGAACACCGACCTGCTGCCGACGCTCCTTGCGATGGCCGGGCAGCCGTTGCCGCCGAACGTCGCGATCGACGGGAAGGACCTCACGCGCGTCTGGACGGCGGGCGCGGCCAGCCCGCACGACGCGCTGCTGCTGTTCAACAACGAGCGGGTGGCGGGCATCCGCACGCAGCGGTGGAAGCTCGTGGTGCGAAGCTACTATCGCGGCTACGAACTGCCGCTCGACCGGTTCGGCCTGCCCTTGCTGTTCGACATCGCGCGGGACCCGGGGGAGCGGTACAACGTCGCGCAACGCCACCCGGACGTGGCCAAGGACCTCTTGGCCCGGTTGGCGGCCGCGCGCGCGACCTTCGAGCCCATGGGGGTGCGTCGGGCCCCCGAACGGCTCCCGGCGGGGCTGTGACGATGGCGGAGCCCCGGAAGCTCGGCCTCGCCCGCACGCTCGGCTACGCGGTCGGCGATTTCGGCTTCAACCTGTTTTTCACGTTCACCAATCTGTTCCTGCTTTACTACTACACCGACGTGCTCGGCATCGCCGCCGGGATCGCCGGCGGCATCATCATGGTCGCGCTGGTCATCGAAGGCGTCCTCGACCCCGTCATGGGCGTGGTGGCGAACCGCACGCGGACCCGCTTCGGCCGCTACCGGCCCTGGCTGCTGTTCGGCGCGGGGCCGCTTTGCCTGTCGTTCGTCGCGATGTTCCTTCCGTTGGGTCTGACGGGCGGTGCGCTCATCGCCTACACGCTCGCGACCCATCTGATCTTCCGGCTGCTCTACACGGTCGTCGGCATCCCCTATGCGGCGCTGTCGGCGCAGATGACGCGGGACAGCCGCGAGCGGTCCACGCTCGCCGGCGCTCGCATGATCTTCGCCATCTCGTGCGGCCTGACGCTCGCGGCGGCTTCGCTGCCGCTCGCCGCGGCCTTCGGCGGCGGACGCGAGGGCTTCTTCCGGCTGAGCCTCGTCTACGCGGGCGCCGCGTTCGTCATCCTGATGATCTGCTACGCCTCGACGCGCGAGGATCCGACGAGCACGTCCGCGCAGCCGAGCTACGCCGACGCCTGGCGAAGCCTGCGGAGCAATCGACCTTTCCAGCTCGTGATGTGGGCGATGGTGCTCGCCTCGATCGGCTCGACCGCTTCGTCGAAGACGATCGTCTACTACATGAAATATGTCGTCGGCTCCGAAGCCGGCGTCACGACGGCGCTGACGCTTTCGACCGGCGTCGCCGGGATCGCCATGCCGATCTGGATGCTGCTCACGCGGAAGATCGGCAAGCGGCTCGTCTGGGTGACGGGCGCGGCCATCGCGACCGTCCAGGGCCTCGCCTTCTTCGTCCTCGCGCCGACGGGCGGCTTTCTTCTCTGGGCCATCGTGGCGAGCGGCGGCCTGGCCACGGCGGCGATCGTCCTCACCTTCTGGTCGGCGGTGCCCGACACCGTCGAGTACGGCGAGTGGCGATCCGGCTTCCGCACCGAGGGCGCGATCTACGGCGTCGTCACGCTGGCCCAGAAAGTGGCGCTCGGTGTCGGCGTCGGTCTCCTCGGCGTTCTGCTAGAGCTGATCGGCTATCGGCCGAACGCCGAGCAGGGGCCCGACACGGTCTTCGGCATCCGGGTGCTGGTAGCGCTCGTGCCGGCGACGCTCGCCGCCTGCGGCGGGCTGCTCATGTGGTTCTATCCCATCGACTGGCGGCTCCACGCGCGCCTGACCCGCGCGGTCGAGCGCCGCCGCGCGCGTCTGGCACCCCGTTTCTGACCGATCGATCAATCTAACTTGACCGAACGGACAGTTTGCGGTTCACTCTCCCGTAACAATGAAGACGCACTGCAGGGGAGGTAAGGGGATGGTCTTCCGTCGCTCGGCGCTACGTCATGTTTTGCTCGCGGCCGCGGCCGCCGTGGCCGCTCCCGCCGTCGGACAGACGGCCTCGGCGCAGCCGGAAACAGCAGCCTCGACACCGCTCGCCGACGGCGAGATCATCGTCACGGCGCAGCGGCGCGCGGAACGGCTCCGCGACGTGCCGCTCGCCGTCAGCGCCTACTCCGGGGCCACGCTCGACGCGCAGCAGATCACGACCGCGACCGACCTGCGCCTCGTGTCGCCGAGCCTCAACTTCACGCCTTCGGCGAACGCGCGGGGCGAGGGGTTCGCGATCCGCGGCGTCGGCACGTCGATCTTCTCGGACACGGTGGAGCAGTCCGTCGGCGTCGTCCTCGACGGCGTCGTCCTCGGCAGATCCGGACAGGCGACGTCCGATCTCGTCGACGTCGAGCGAGTCGAGGTGCTTCGCGGGCCACAAGGGCTGCTCTTCGGCAAGAACGCCTCGGCGGGCGTCATCTCCATCACGACGCGCCGTCCGCAGCTCGGCAAGACGACGCTCGATCTGGCCGGTTCCTACGCGACGTACGACGAGCTGAAGACGAGCGCCGTCGTCAATCTGCCGCTGGGCCAGACGCTCGCGTTCCGCGCCGCCTACTCGCGACAGACCGCCGACGGCATCATCTACAATCGGCTCCGCGACGAGGACGTCAACGACCGCAACGAGCAGATCGCGCGCGCCAAGCTCCTGTTCGCGCCGAACGACGCCTTCGACGTGCTGCTGACCGGCGACTGGCAGCGCCGGCGCAGCCTCTGCTGCGCCTGGACGGCGCGTTCTGCGCCGCCCACCACGCCGTTCGGCGCGCTGAGCGCCGCGGCGGGCATCGTGCCGAGCGTCGGCAACCGCGAGATCGCCGCGGGCGCGCGCTTCTTCCAGGACGTCGACGCCTACGGCTTCACGGGCGAGGTCAACTACGACCTCGGCTTCGCGACGCTGACCTCGATCACCGCCTATCGCGACTGGGAGAACCGCGACAACAACGATCCGGACCTGCTGCCGATCAACGTCCTCGACATCAACACCGGAAATTCCAACCTTCGGCAGCTCAGCCAGGAAGTTCGCCTCGCCTCGCCGGCCGGCGGGACGTTCGAATATGTCGTCGGGCTCTTCTACTACGACCAGAAGAACCGGACGGTGGGCAACCAGACCGGGACGCTCGGGCAGCCGGTGCCGGCCGGGGTGGTGTTCGGGTCGATCCTCGACACGACCACCGAGAACGAGAGCAAGGCGGCGTTCGGGCAAGTGACGATCCGCCCGTTCGAGCGCCTGAAGCTGATCGGCGGCGCCCGATACACCGACGAGACGGTGGACCTCGACTTCACGCAGCGCACGACGCCCGGCGCGCTACCGTTCCCGGGGCGCTTCGTCGGCACCTTCAAAGGGCAGGCGAAGGCCGAGGACGTCTCCTGGCGGGCGACCGCTCAGTACGACCTGTCCGACCGGGCGATGGTCTACGCGACAGTCGCCGAGGGCTTCAAGGGACCCGGCATCAACACGCTCGGCGTCACCACATCCGTGACCGAGGTGATCCAGCCCGAGATCCCGACCACCTACGAGATCGGTTCTCGCGCGTCGTTCCTCGACAACAGCGTCAATCTGAACGTCGCGCTGTTCAAGACCACCTACAAGAACTTCCAGGCGCAGATCTTCGACCAGAACGTCACGCCCGGCCGGTTCCGCGTCACGAACGCGGGCGAGCTCGACACCAAGGGCCTCGAGGTCGAACTCGCGCTCCGGCCAACGGACGGGCTGAGCGTGTCGGTCAACGGCGCCTACATCGACGCCGAGTTCGCCGATTTCCGGAACATATCCTGCTACACCGGCCAGCCCATCCTTCCCTTCGGCACGCCGCGCACGAGCCCGCGGCAGTGCATCCGCGTCGGGCCGGGGGCCGCCGCCGCGGCCGTGACCGAAGGCACGGGCAACCGGCTGACCAACACGCCGGAGTTCAACATCACGACGAGCGGTCGCTACGAGTGGGCCATCGGCGGGCTGACGGCCTTCGTGCAGGCGAACTACCAGCTCCGCAGCGACGTCTCCTTCTCCGCGGCCGGCGACCCGAACCTCGTGCAGGACGGCTTCGGTATCATGAACGGCAGCGTCGGCGTGGGATCGGAGGACGGCCGCTGGACCCTCACGCTCTTCGGCAAGAACCTGTTCGACACCTTCTACGCGACCAACTTGATCAGCCAGCCGGTCCTGAACGCGCCGGGCGTCTACTCGCAGTTCTTCGTGCCCGAGGCACGACGCATCGTAGGCGTGGCGGCGACGATCAAATTCGGCGACTGACGGTCCCAAATATGGCCGGTCGTCGCGCGGTGCCGAGCCGTCGCCTAACCGTGCGCAAGGCGCTTCTCGAGTCTCGCTGAAGACGATGGTGGCCCCGGCAGGACTCGAACCTGCGACCTTCGGTTTAGGAAACCGCTGCTCTATCCGGCTGAGCTACGGAGCCACGCGCGCCTAAGTGCGGGCAAACGCGCGGTCGCGCAAGGGTCAGGCGTCGGCGGCGCGCTTGGGGCGGAAGGGGAGCGGGGCGACCTCGATGCCTTCCTCGCGCAGCGCGGCGGCGTCGGCCGCGCTCGCCTCGCCGTAGATGCCGCGCGCCTCGACCTCGCCGTGGTGGATGGCGCGCGCCTCGTCGGCGAAGCGGTCGCCGACATAGTCGCAGCTCGCCTCGACCTTGGACTGGATCTCGGCGAGCGCGGCGAGCATCGCCTTCACCGGCTCGGGCGGGTTGGCGGCGACGGGCTGCGGCTCCGGCCGCCGGTTGCCCTTGGGCGCGACGGCGGGCGCCATCACCGCCTTCGAGACGTCGGGACTGTCGCAGACCGGACAGGCGACGAGCCCGCGGTCGCGCTGCGATTCGTAGTCGGCGGTCGAGCCGAACCAGGCCTCGAACACGTGCGCCTTGTCGCAGCGCAGATCGAAGACGATCACGCGCCTGCCTCCACGCGCAGCGGCACGTCGCGCCGGTGCGCGATCGCCGGGATGCGCGCGCGGGTGTCGGCGACGAGGCCGAGGTCGAGGTCGCAGACCGCGTGACCCGCCGCCTCGCCCATGTCGAGAAGCACGCGGCCCCACGGGTCGACGACGAGCGAATGGCCGAAGGTGTCGCGACCGTCCTCGTGCCGGCCGGTCTGCGCCGCGGCGATCACGAAGGCGCCGGCCTCGATCGCGCGCGCGCGCAGAAGCGTGTGCCAATGCGCCTCGCCGGTCGGGCGCGTGAAGGCGGCGGGAACCGCGATCATCGCCGAGCCCGCGCCGCTCAGCGCGTCGTAGAGCCGCGCGAAGCGCAGGTCGTAGCAGATGGTGAGCCCGAGCAGCCCCCACGGCGTCGGCGCGGCGACCGCCGCCTCTCCGGGCACGTAGGTGGCCGATTCGCGGTAGCGCTCGCCGGTCGGCAGGTCGACGTCGAACAGGTGGACCTTGTCGTAGCGCGCGCGGATCTCGCCTGTACCGTCGATCAGGAAGCCGCGGTTGAGCAGCCGGTCGGCGCCGGGCGCCGGCTTGATCGGGCAGGAGCCGAGGTGGATCCACAGACCGTGCCTGGCCGCCGCCTCGCGAGCCGCGGCGAGCGTCGGGTCGTCGGCCTCCTCCGACGCGTTCGACAGGATCCGCGCCCGGTCACGATCGAGAAGACCGCTCATCTCGGGCGTGAAGGCGAGTCGGGCGCCGTCGGCGGCCAGCCGCGCCAGCCCTTCGCCGACGGCGCGCGCGTTCGCGCGCGGGTCGATGCCCGACGTCGTCTGGAGGAGTCCGACGCGGAGCGTCGTCACGCCGCCAGCAATGGGTCGAGGCCGCCCGAGCGGTCGAGCGCGGCGAGGTCGTCCGAGCCGCCGATGTGGCGGCCGTCGATGAACACCTGGGGAACCGTGGTGCGGCCGTTGGCGCGCTCGATCATCTCCTGGCGCTGCGGCCCGCCCATGCTGATGTCGTATTCGGTGAACTCGGCGCCCTTCGACTGCAGCAGCGACTTGGCGCGCGTGCAGTAGGGGCAGAGGAACTTGGTGTAGATCTCGACCTTGGCCACGGGGTCCTCCTTCAGCCTGCGATATGGCGGTCGTCGGCGGGCCGCACAACCCGCGCGAGCGTCAGCAGCCTCACCGACGACGCGCCGGCGCGCAGCAGGGTCCGCGCGCAGGCGTCCGCCGTCGCACCCGTGGTCAACACGTCATCGACGAGAACGATGCATCGGCCGCGGAGCCGGGGCCGGTCGCGCTCGCGCACCCCGAACGCGCCGGCGAGGCTGCGCCGCCGCTCGGACGGGTTGAGGCCCTGGCTCGACGGCGTCGCGCGCCGGCGGACCAGCGCGTCGACGAGGAGCGGCGCGCCGCTGCCTTTGGCGAGCGCCCGTGCGAGCTCGGCCGCCTGGTTGTAGCCGCGCTTCCACAGCCGCCAGCGGTGGAGCGGCACCGGCACGAGGACCGCGTCGGTCAGCCAGTCGCCCGCCGCGCGCCGAAGGTGCGCCGCCATGTCGACGGCGAGATGCTCCCGGTCGGCGTGCTTCAGCCGCAGCACGACGTCGCGCGCCGCGCCCTCGTAAGCGAGCGCGGCGCGCGCCTCGTAGCGCGGTGGGTCGGCGAGGCAGGCGGCGCAGCGCGCGTCGGCGGGCTGCGGCAGCTCGAAGGGAAAGCCGCAGGTCGCGCAGGTGGGCGGGGTAATGAAGCGCAGGGTCGACCAGCAGGCGGCGCAGAAGGCGCCCTGCGCGTCGACGATCTCGCCGCAGGCCGGGCAGCGCGACGGCAGCAGCAGGTCCACGCTCGCCCGGATCGCCGCCCCGATTCGTTCCCGCATGCGTCCGACTGTAGCCGCTCGCGGGGCCGACACCAGCGCTTCCGCGGCGCGGCGCGTCTTCGACAAGCGGCGCCCGGGCGGGTAGGAGGCGGGCGTGACCGCCGTTCCCGAACCCTTCGACCGCGCCGCGCGACGGCGGCGGCGCGACCGCGCCGCCGCCGGCTTCGATGCGCACGCCTTCCTCAAGGACGCCATCGCCGACGAGATTGCCGCGCGCGTCGCCGACACCGGTCGTTCGTTCGGGCGGATCCTCGACCTAGGCTGCCATGACGGGCGGCTCGGCCGCCGGTTGGGCGCGACCGCCTACGCGGACGCGTCGGCGGCCTTCGCGCGCCGGGCGGGCGGCGTCGTCTGCGACGAGGACCGGCTGCCCTTCGCCGACGGCAGCTTCGACCTCGTCGTGTCGGCCGGCAGCTTCCACGGCGTGAACGACCTGCCGGGCGCGCTGGTGCAGATTCGCCGCGCGCTCGCGCCGGGCGGGCTGTTCATCGCCGGCTTCGTCGCGGGCGAGACGCTCTTCGAGCTGCGCCGCGCGCTGCTCGAGGCGGAGGCGGAGCTTCGCGGCGGCGCGTCGCCGCGCGTGATGCCGATGGTCGACGTGGTCGAGGCGCCCGCGCTGCTCCAGCGCGCCGGGTTCGCGATGCCGGTGGCGGACGTCGACACGGTGCGGATCCGCTACGGCGACTTCTTCGCCGCGGTCGCGGAGCTGCGCGGGGCGGGCGAGACCAACCTGCTCGCCGCGCGCCGGCCGCTGCGCCGCGACGTGCTGGCCGACGCCGCGGCGCGGTTCGGATCGATGGCCGATCCGGACGGGCGCGTGCCGGTGCGCGCGCAGCTCCTCTACATGTCCGGCTGGGCGCCGACCGGTTCGGGCGACGGCCTCGCCGACACGCTAAAGCAGCGCCTGCAATAGCCCGAGCAGCGGGCGGTCCGCCGGCGGCATGTCGAGCCTGAACAGCTCGGGCACGCGCGCCCAGCGCACCGCCTGACCCTGCTGGCCCTCGGGGCGCCCGGCCCATTTGCGGCAGGCGAACAGCAGCAGGACGAGGTGGAACTCGTTGTACGCGTGGCTGGCGAAGCCGCAGGGCGCGAGGCAGGAGGCGGTGGTGTCGATCCCGAGCTCTTCGCGCAGCTCGCGGACGAGCGCCAGCTCGGGCGGCTCGCCCGGTTCGACCTTGCCGCCCGGGAACTCCCAGGTGCCGGCCAGATGCTTGCCCCCGGGACGCTGCGCCACGAGCACGCGCCCGTCGGCATCGACCAGCGCGGCCGCCGCCACCAGCAGGATCGGCAGACCCGCGGGCGGCTCTTCGCCGGGGCAAGGGTTAAAATCCTGGTCACGAACCTTCATGGGAGGTTTCTTAACGGTTCGTCTCTACCCAGGCAGCATCGAATTGCACCTCGGGGAACGCTCGTGCGGGGACGACTGCGCAGACTCCTGCGACACGACAAGGGCGCGACCGCCGTCGAGTACGGCCTGATCGCCGCCCTCATGGTGCTCGCCATGCTCGCCGGCCTTAACGCGTTCGCCGGCCGCACCAACGAGATCTGGAGCGACGTCAGCTCGAACGTCACGGAAGCGACGAGCTGACGATCGCGCGGGCCGTCCGAACGGCCGGTGAAGAAAAAAGATGGTTAACGATAATTAGTCGCCGGCTTTAAGCAATTGGTAGGACACGGCGGCATAGAACACAGGGGCTGACCCGGGATCGGGACAGGGGACAGGATTTAGACCGCGTAAGTAAACTGAGGAGACAGCACATGGCTTTCATTCGCAAGCTTCGCAAGAACGAGAAGGGCGCCACCGCCATCGAGTACGGCCTCATCGCGGCGCTCGTCGCGGTCGCCGCCATCGGCGCGATGAACGCGCTGGGCGACTCGATCACCGGCACGTTCTACAGCGCCGCGAACGCGATGTAAGAACCGCCGACGCTTCGGCGCTCGGCAAGGGCGGCAGGGCGACCTGCCGCCCTTCTTGCTTCGGCGATCACGGTAACCGCCGTCTTTACGCTTTCCTCACCCTCTCGGCGCATCGTGGTGCCATGACCCAGGACCCCGCCCGCGAGCTCCGGCTCTTCTCGCTCGTCGCGCTGATGATCGCCGCCTACGGTGGGCTCGTCGCCGCCTTCGCCGCGGCCAACGGGCAGCTCCGTCTGCTGGTGATCGAGGAGCTCAGCGGCTCGATGGCCGCGATCTGGGTGTTCGCCTTCGTCTTCGTGTTCGCGGCCTACGCGATCGACCTGCTCGTCAGGCGGCGCCCGGCGAGCCCGATCGCGGTCATGATCGCCGAGTTCCGAGCCGAGATTTGGCGCGCCGACTGGATGATCGCGCGCCTGACGGTGGTCGCCGGCTGGTTCTGCCTCATGGTCTTCTTCACGCCGTTCAAGGTGATGATCGGCCACGTCCGGGGCTTCCCCTACGACCGGACCTTCATGGAGCTCGACCGCGCGCTGTTTCTTGGCACCGACCCCTGGGTGGTGACGCACGCGCTGTTCGGCGGGCCGATCCCGACCTTCCTGCTGCACCTCGCGTACAACATGTGGTTCGTGATGATGTGGCTCAGCGTCATCTACTTCATCATGCGCCCGGAGCTCGCGCGGCTGCGCGCGCGCTACCTGACCGCCTTCCTGCTGTCGTGGATGCTCGTGGGCTCGCTCGCCGCCTATTTTCTCGCCTCGGCCGGGCCCTGCTTCTACGAGCGCGCGTTCGGCGACGGGCACTTCCGCCCGCTGATGGCCCGCCTCCACGCCGTCGACGCGGAGCTGCAGGCGTTCTGGCCGGGCCTCGGCGTGCACGCCCTGCGCCTCCAGGACATCCTTTGGAACAGCTTCTCCGCGCAGCGCGAGCTGTTCGGCGGCGGAATCTCAGCGATGCCGTCGGTCCACGTGTCGATCGCGGTGCTGATGGCCTGCGGGGCTTGGCAGATCGGCCGCCGCCCCGGCTGGATCATGACGGCGTTCGCGGTCGCCATCTGGATCGGCTCGGTCCATTTCGGCTGGCACTACGCGCTCGACGGGATCGTAGCGGCGCCGATGACGCTCGCCATCTGGAAGCTCAGCGGCTGGCTCGTCGACCGCTTCGTGTTCGCCGAGGCGCCGCGCGCCGCGCGGCCCGCCTTCGGCTGAGCCGCTCGCCCCGCCCATTCCGGCTTTGTTTACCATTATCGCCTAGTTTGGCCGCATGGACCGGAACCTGCGGCTCGAATCGCGCCTCGCCAGCCTCGTCGCCCTCATCCTCGTCGGCTACGGCCTTTGCGTCGCATCGCTCGCCGCGGCGCACGGGCAGCTCCCGCTGCTGGCGACGTGGCGCTTCTCGAGCACCGTCACCTCAATCTGGATCATCTCCTTTGCCTTCGTCTTCATCGGCTACGCGATCGATCTCATGGCGAGGCGCCGGCCGGCGCGGCTGATCGAGACGATCGTCGCCGACGCGCGGCGCCACGTGCTGCGCCGCGATCTGCTGCTGGCGCGCGCGACGATCGTCGTCGGGTTTATCGGCATGATGACGCTGTTCGGTCCGGTGAAGATCATGCTCGGCCACGTCCAGGGCTTTCCCTACGACCGGCTGTTCATGGAGCTCGACCGGGCGCTGTTCCTCGGGACCGATCCGTGGCGGGTGACGCACGCGTTGTTCGGGCCG
>Ga0164290_1001981_pt1 | contig 19243 bp, 15 predicted proteins | sample Micstemetagenome_FD_108782 | JGI IMG/M metagenome (GOLD analysis project Ga0164290, IMG submission 108782) | Contaminated culture microbial community from soil near Moab, Utah, USA - Microcoleus steenstrupii SON62 (Illumina Assembly) | ecosystem: Environmental > Terrestrial > Soil > Soil crust... | reverse complement strand
TCCTTCACGCGACCGGCGTAGCTACCGGAGGTATAGCCCGGCCCGGAACCGAACAGCACGCCAGCCAGTTCGCCTCGTTCGTTGAAGATCGGGCCGCCGGAGTCTCCCTGCCGGGCTTCGGCTGCGACTTCGACAAGCTCGTAGGGGTGACTTTCCGACGGCGCCAGATACTGAGTGCACACGCCCGCTGCCGCTCGGTAGTCACCAGAACCATAACCGGCGATGGTGAGGGCCTCGCCCGGCTTCGGTGCCAGCGCCGCAATGGAGACCGGCGCGGCAGATGTCGGTCGCCACACGCTCAGCGCTGCCAGATCCCAGTCTTTATCGATTTTCACCACCTGCGCCGGTGATCGCGAGCCGTCCGGGAACACCGCCGTGATTTCCGCGGACGCCTCGCGGACAACGTGCCAATTCGTAATGACCAGTCCGTGCTGGCCGTTCACGTCGATTAGAGTGCCCGAACCATACGATTGGCCATCCTTCTCAGGGACGATGATTCGCGCGACCGCCGGATGGGGCGTAGTGGAAACGGTCTGGCCAGGAGCGCCACCGCCGGCAGCTTGATGCATCGGCGGTTGCTTGGGGACGCGCGGCCAGGAAAGCTGGCCGTACACGGTCCCAGGCAGTCCGATCGCGAGACCTAGCAACAGCGTGAGCCGAACCAGAACGGCTGCCACCTTGATCCGTCGATTGTTGTGGCTCGCCGTTTGTCCCTTCATGCGCGCACGGCGACTCGCGAAGCAGCAAATGCTGCCCGAGCGAATGTCGCAGGTGCATGAAGGCCGAAAGTCGGGCAAGGCCCACCTCATTCTCCGCCGCGCGAGGTGACGGGCTCTCGACCAACATCGTCTGCCGCCACGCTTTACGATGAGCACTCGCGGCAGCGTCGCGCCGAGCCGAATGACTGGCGCCTGGCGCACGATAGGCGCCATGCATGGGACTGCTACAAGCGGCCGACTCCAGCCGGCACAGTCGATCTAGCTTGACTGACCGACAAAGCTAAGCGGCCTCGAAGTTCCAACTCGGCCGCGAATACCGTTCGGCCACCAGCTGAGCAGTTCGTGATCGAGGCCAATCGCTGGTGACTCCCTCGATCGGCCAGCCGGCAACAACGGCCTTGCGAACGTCGGCCACTTCGGCCGGCAGCGTGGTCACAAACGACCGATGGTCTCGCCCCTGCCGATAGTCGGGCTGACGCGGCGGAGTTCCGAGCAGTTCCGCAATCATCTCCGTTCGATATCCTTTGCACAGCAGTGTGCCGTGGTAGAGCAGATGGGTCCGCTTGCAGCGCAGACTGTTCCCCGAGAATTTGCGGCCGAGAATCGCCAGATCGCTCGTACCGCACAGTTCGGCCTGGATGCCTATCGTTTCCAGCCCGGACCGGATGTGCCCGAGCACAAACCGATGGGCCTCATCGAGCATTTGGAGGTGCGGGTGAAGCTCATAGCTCAGCACAGCGGCGTACATGAGACATTTCGGAGCGGCAACAATCGCGGCCCCACCGCTGCAACGCCGGCGAACCGCCACCCCGTTCTTCCGCGCCGCGGAAAGATTCACCTCAACCGCCACTTTCGACGATCGCCCCACCACGATGAGCGGTTCGGGCGATTCCCAAATCCGGAGCGTGTCTTGCGGGCGGCCACCGGCCTCGGCTTCGTCGAGCAGCGCTTCGTCCAGGGCCAGATTCTCATCGGGAGTCGGCAGGGTCAAATCAAGCAGCTTCATTCCACAGTTTTAGCATGGCTTGCTAAAGCGGCCCACGGCGGGCTTCACTGCGGCCGAGGCGAAACCAGCCATTTTTCGCGATACAAACTTGCGTGCCGTCGGTTAAAAACTTCCCGCATGGCCCCGCGACTGAATGGATGGGCCCCTCTCACCATCGAAGACACCCAGGACTAATTCACATGCGATGGACTTTACTGCTGATTGCTGCCCTGTCCTTTTTTGACTGCGAAGCGGTCCTAGCACAGGCCAAGCCGGAAGTCGGCGCCGAACTGAAGCCCTTCAAGGCGTTTGGCGTCACTGGCCAGTTTAACGGCGCCGAAGTGGAACTCGCCAAGCCGGTCGAGCATCGCCAGGTATACCTGTTCGTGGCCGCGGACAAGTTCGATCGACCGACCGCTCGGTACATCCGGGCCTTGGACGAAGCCATCCTGAAAGGGATCGAGGGGGTGAGCGCCATCGACGCCTACGCCGTTTGGTTCACCGACAATGCGCAAGCGTCCAAGGACTATCTGCCCAAAGCCCAGCAATCCCTTCGCCTCGGCCAAGTCTCAATGGCGGTCTTCGAAGGTCCCAAACAAGGACCTGATGGTTTGGGCATCGATCCGGACACTCACCTGACCGTCGTACTGCTTCGCAATGGTAAAATCACCGCCTCGTTCGCCTACGGCTCGACCAACGACACGGACGTGCCGGAACTGATCAATGTGATCAAGAAGTGAGCGGGCGTCGAAGAATTCCTAGAATTCGACCGAATCCGTCACGGTGCCGTAAGAGTCCGTCGGTCGAGTGGCGGCCGTCAGAGCCGCCACATCACGCCGAATCCAACGGTAGATGTAAGCGGCGATCACAAAACCGACAAGCGCAGCTCCGATGAAGACGACGGTGACAACGCGAGCTTCTTTTTCAATTCCCAACAACACCAGGCATAGCGCAAGCATTGGGACCACGCCCGCCGTCGCCATTGAAGCATAGGCCTGCGCGGGAAGCGATGTGAGCAGCTTGTGGTCGTGATCCGTCGGAACCGTGTTACCTAGCAGCGCCGGGTAGAACACGCGAATCGCCACCCAAGTGGACGCCAAGAACGGGAACCCCGCCGACACGAGACCACAGACCGTCTGCGACGCGATGAAATGGCTAAAACCTTTAGGTCCGAGCGGTTTGCCGAGCATCGACAAGCCGACAGGGAACATGATCCCGGCGATGACCCAACATGCCACCCCGATCGCTGCGGTCGCGTGACCGATCCAAAACACGCGTCGCCGCGCCGACTCGTAGGTTGCATCTGCAACGGGCCAGCCATGGCTCACAGCTTTGATACTTCTGCTAACAGGCCAGAGAAACCAAACGATCAGCGCAGTGCCAAGCGGAAACAGCAATCCATTGACGATGAAACTTAAAAAGTAAAACGCTTGAGCCATGCTCTCCGATTTCGCGAGGTCGGAATGTTCGTGATCCCACGGCTTGATGATGGTTTCGTTATTGAAAACCCAGTTGTAAATCGCGGCGACGATGAACGGTGTCAGGTTTAGCGGCACCAAGCCGAGCATAGGATGGTTGCGAAAAACCTTCTGCCAACCGTGACTGGTAGCCTTCAGCAGATCCCAAGCACCTGGATTCAAACACAGGGAAAGATCTCGCGCAAGTGAAGCGCCGTCCGGTTGACGCAGACCCAGATCGGGCGAAAGCACGCGGCGGAGGACCTCTTCCAATCGCCCGGTCAGCGGATCGTTGGAGGCTGATGCCGGCTTTGAGGGACTTGTTTCCTGACGTCGCCGCGTCATGTCTTCCAGCGTCGCAGTCCAGCCCGCCTTGAGCGATTCGTCTTGGAAGGGCCGTTCGCCGAACAGCAATTCCCAAAGCACAACGGCAAGCGAAAACAAATCGCTTCGTCCGTCAAGATCGGATGGTTGACGCGAGTGATTCGGATTGCAGGCTTCGAGCTGCTCCGGCGACATATAGGCAAGGCTGCCGCCGAAGTACGCAGCTGGAGTTGCGCCTTCAAGCTGGGAACAGAAGCTGATGTTGAAGTCGGCGAGCTTTGGCGAACCATCCCCAGACAGAAGGATGTTCGCCGGTTTCACGTCGCGGTGGAGCACGCCTCGGCTGTGGGCGTACTCGAGCGCCTGAGCCAGCTGAATCCCCAGGCGGCACACGGTTTCTGGCCAGGTCGACGCTCGGAGCCTCCGCTGAGCCGACGAATCGTCACCCATCGACGTGCCGGTCCGCTGCACGGCGTCGTTCACCGCATCAGCCAAGATGCCTCCGGTCCGGGCATGGGTGGGTAGACCACGGACCTTGGCCACAACCTCCTGCAACGTCCCGCCAGGGGCGAATTGCATGTACAGGACGCGGATGCGGTGCTCAGGCAACGATCGCTGATCGTAGACTCGCACGATGTTCGGATGGTCGAGCGTCGCCAAGGTAGCGGGCTCGTTTCCCTTGTCGGCTGATACTTTCAGCGCTACCAGCCGCTGCATCGAGAGTTGGCGCGCCAGAAACACACTGCCAAACGCCCCTTTGCCGAGCTCAAACAAAAGATCGAAATCGTCCAGGCGCTGCCCGGCAGAAAAGCCTTCGGCCCGTTTCACCCCAAGTAGCTGGGTGGTGGCTGAAAGGTCCTCACAGCCGAGTAGCCGTTTGAGAGCTTCGCTGCTGCGTGGGAAACGGTCGTAATACGCACGAGGGGAAACATTCTCCCCGGCTGAACGGCGAACGTGATACTCCTCATAGATCAGGTCGCAGGGGGGCTCGCCCTGATCGAGCAGTTCCGGAAACTCGGCTGCATACTGTTCCAGAGTGCGGAGCAGATTGCGCGAGGCCCGCTGCTCCATATCGACCTTGATCAGTTCCACCAAGACCATCCGCCGCAGAACGAGCGGCTCACCGTCCGGCAGGTACGTTGCGATGCCGGGCAACTCGCCGCTTTCCCAGCCGGCCATAAAGGCCTCGATGCGCTCTGCGAGAGCATCCCAGACCTGAGTGGCGGCGTCTTGAGTAAGTTGCAGAGACATCGCGAAGTGCCAGGGACAAGTCGTGGCGGAGATTCCTCGGTCCGCTGTGCTTGAGAGTACGGTCCCTCATAACGGTAGTGCAAGCCGCCCGGAAGGGATTACACTGGCGAGGCAGCATAGCCGACGTCGGCAGGCACGCGGCTCACATCGGGGTTCGCCGATCGTCGAAATGGATGGCAGGAGCTAGGTGATGGAAAGCAGCGAAGAAGCACTCGTATCGAAACTGCGCGCCGGCGACTCTGCCGCTCTTGCGCAATTTATCGAACTCCGCCGACCGCAACTCATGGCCTACATCGAGCGGCAACTCGGCACCGCCCTCCGGAAGAAGGTAGAACCGGACGACATTTTCCAGGACACCAGCGCTGAAGCAGTGCGATCCCTTTCCGGTGCAGCGATCACAGAGCGGGATCCCTTCGGCTGGCTTTGCCAAATTGCAGAGCGAAAGATCATTGACCTGCACAGGCGGTTCTTCGATGCCCAAAAGCGCGACGCGGGACGTGAGGTGCCGCTCTCAGCCCCCTCCGGCGGTGGTGAAACGCAAAATGCGGGGTTGATCAACATGCTGGTGGCCAGCATGACGACCCCGAGCCAGGCGTTCTCGCGCAACGCTCGCGAAGAGCGGCTGTTCGAGGCCTTGGCTGCCCTGCCCGAGGATCAGCGCGAGGCATTGCGCCTTCGATACATCGAAAATCTGCCCTCCAAGCAGATCGCCGAACGGCTTAGCAAGACTGATGCCGCCGTGCGCGTGATGCTGACCCGGTCACTCAAGAAGCTGCAGGACTTGCTCGGCGAAGAAGGCGCACCGACACGAGCTTAGTCGCAATCCGCGAGTCGAAAGGCCAATCGAATGCTTCGTCCGAAAGCTTTTGCCCCTGTCTTTCTGATGGTAATGACCATTGCAACCGCAACGAGCATTGCGGCGGAGCGTGCGGGTCGTCCGAACATTCTCTTCCTCTTCTCCGACGATCAGCGGTTCGACACGATCGGTGCACTCGGCAACCCAGACGTGAAGACGCCGAACCTGGACGAGTTGGTTCGCCGCGGCTGCACGTTCACACACACCTTCGTGCAGGGATCGACCGTTCCGGCAGTCTGTCAGCCAAGTCGCGCGATGCTGATGAGCGGACGCTCTCTTTTCCGTGCTCCGCTGCAGTTACAGGACGTTCCACTCCTCCCTGCCCTGCTCCGCGACGCCGGATATGAAACCTACGGCGTGGGTAAATGGCATAACGGTCCTCCGTCGTATGCCCGCGCATTCGACCAGGGAGGGGCTGTGTTCTTCGGCGGCATGCACAACCACCGGGCGCTTCCTGTCTTTGCCCATGACGGTAGCGGCAAGTTTCCCAAAGCCCATCAGGACATCACCGACCAATTCTCAACGGAGATCTTTGCTGACAAGGCTATTGAGTATTTGAAGCGATCGGCAAACGACGATCCTTTCTTCCTCTACGTCTCCTTCACCTCGCCGCATGACCCGCGGACACCTCCGCAGGAGTTTTCGGATCTTTACGATTCCAAAAAGATCACACTTCCGCCGAACTTCGTGCCACAGCACCCCTTCGACAACGGCGAGATGACCATCCGGGACGAAGCTCTCGCGCCATGGCCGCGAAACCCAGAAACGGTCCGGCAGCATCTCGCCGATTACTACGGCATGATCTCGCACCTCGACGCGCAAGTCGGCCGCATCTTGCAGGCACTGAAGGACTCAAACCGCGAAAAGGACACGATTATTGTGTTCGCATCAGACAACGGTCTGGCGGTCGGCCAGCACGGGCTTCTGGGCAAACAAAGTCTTTACGACCACAGCGTGAGAGTGCCGCTGGTCATCGCGGGTCCCGGCTTTCCGAAAAACAAACGATCAGATGCGTTTTGCTACCTCTACGACCTGATGCCGACGCTGCTGTCGATCGCTGGGGCAAAGGTGCCTGAAGAAGTCGAGGGCCGGGACCTTCGCAAGGCTCTCTCCTCGCAAGACGATGAATCAACGGCGCCCTTTCGTGAAACGGTCTTCAACGCCTATGGCAAGGTGCAACGCTCGATCCGAGATCGCCAGTACAAGCTCATCCGCTATCCGGAGATCAACTACACCCAGCTCTTCGACCTGCAGGCCGACCCGCTCGAGCAACACAACCTCGCTGAGCAGCCGGAGCAGGCTCAGCGGGTGGCGAGCTACATGCAAAAACTGTCCGCCCTGCAAAACGAATTCGGCGACACACTTCCCCTCACCAGCACCAATCCGAAGCCGAAGACGATCGACCTGTCCGGCCGCAAGTCAAAGTGATTCATCTTCCCAATACGAATGAAGGGAGCGCCATGTTACGGCACTCCCTTCCTGGGTGACAAACTTGCTGCAGGCTGGATAAGCGTCAGCCTACTTCTTCGCCAGCCCTTCCACGACCAGCGGCTGCTGAGCTTCGTAGGTCAGGCTGGCGAGAAACTTCTTCGCTGAGACAAACTCCATCGGGCTGAGCGACGAAAGTTGCGGCTGAAGTTTCGCCTGCATCCGCTCAGTCACCTGCTTCACATGGGAATGGAAGTCGGTTCCGACGCCCACATCTCCTGGCGTCCGCGTCGAGAAGGCCATATCAATGGCCGCTCGTTCCGCGGCGAATTCGCCAGACGTCAAAGCGGTCGGCCAGTTCAGCCGACCACCGGCGCGGTCATATTGATGCGGGCCGAGGCGATCGGGTGCTTCCTTGCGAGCGATCACCGCATAGCCTTCCTGCGACAGCGGCTTCGGCTGAGCTGCTTTGCGAGCAGTTCGGTTCAGCTCTCGCTCCCGGAAGAAGCCTTGAATCCGCTGCTGGCGATTCACCAAAGCCTGGGCCTTGGCATCTTCCAAGTTGATGGCCGCAAGCGAGTTGAAGTAGTTCGCCTCGCCCTGTGCTCGGGTCAAGTCGGCGGCACCGCGGAGCACGCCCTCTTCGAATGTCGACGAGTGATAGCCATAGCCGAATCCACCATAGCCGAAGCCCGATGCGTCGAAGCCCGGTGAACCCGTTGACTGCGAGCTCGAGGTGCTCCCGTATTGCTGAGCAGTCGCGACGCTGGTCAGAGCGAGTGTTGCCGTCAAAACGCTGATCGAAAGTAGCTTATTCATCGCATTCCCCTTCTGGTGCGGTTGTGTCTAACGCTGCCTTGCTAAGCGTAGATACCGCCCTGACTGTTACATCTAACAGGGAGGTAAGGGCTCGGAAGAGGTTCGCCGAACACAGCGGTCGGCGCAGCAAAAAGGACAGGCGGGAACTGCCTGTCCTTTGCACTTCTATCGCTGAACGTGATGCACTTCGACCTAAGCCAGTAGTCGCTGCACGGCTTCGATCAACTTATCCATGGCAAATGGTTTACGGATGTAGTCGTCCACTTCCAGCATCTCGGCATAAGCCTTATGCCGGCTACCTTCGTTGGCGGTGATCATGATCACCTTTACACGTTCGTTGGACGGACGGGTGCGACGTAGCTTTTCCAGCACCAGGAAGCCGCTGCGCTTGGGCATCATCATGTCGAGGATGACCAAGTCGGGGTCTTCCCGCTCTGCCATTGCCAGACCCTGATTGCCATCCCGGGCGACCAAAATGGTGTAGCCGCGGCTTTCGAGAGCGAACCGCATTGCCTCGATGATTTCGCCATCGTCGTCGACGAGCAGAATGCGTTTGGTCGCCTTGGTTTGCTCCGCGGCCGGATCGGCGGCGGTCTCCTTCTTGGCCATCGGCGTGTGCTTCCTAAATTGCCTCGGTCAGTTCGCGTCTTGCGGCAAGTCCGGTGGACTCGCATCGTCTGCTATCACGCATTAGCTTATAAAACGTTGCAGGGCAACACAATCTAGCGTCCGTCTGGTTCCTTCTCCCTCGGGAGAGGGCTAGGGCGAGAGAGATCCGCAACACGAATTGCCCGCCATCACCAATCGCTCAGCCAAATCGCGTCCTTTCACTACTCGCAGAGTTTTCCGATATGTCCTCAACGCAATTCACTCCCGACCAACTGGCTGCCTACCAGCAAGACGGCTTCTTTGTGGCTCGCAAGCTCTTTGACAGCGACGAGATCGGCCGCCTGCTGGAGTTTGCCAAGGATGACCCGAACTTCGCTGCCTCCTTGTACGGCCGCAAGGATGCCTCGGGCCTGGAGACCAAGTTGGCCTTGTGGAACACGGCCGGCGAGGACCTCTACAGCATGTTCGCCCGGTCGCCGCGGATTATCGACCGCATGGAACAGGCCCTCGGCGGCGAAGTTTATCTGTATCACATGAAGATGATGCTCAAGGAGCCCAAGGTCGGCGGCGCTTGGGAATGGCACCAGGATTACGGCTACTGGTACAACAACGGCTGCCTCTTCCCGCTGCTCGCCAGTTGTCTGATTGCCGTCAGCCGGGCGAACAAAGCCAACGGCTGCCTGCAAGTGATCCGCGGCTCACACTTGATGGGCCGAATCGATCACGGCAAGACGGGGGACCAGACTGGCGCCGATCAGGAGCGAGTGGACGCCGCCCTCGAGCGGATGGAACTTGTCTACGTCGAGTGCGAGCCAGGCGACGCCATCTTCTTCGACAGCAACCTGCTCCATCGCAGCGATCAGAACAGTTCCGACGAGCCGCGGTGGTCGCTCATCTGCTGCTACAACGCGGCCCGCAACGATCCCTACAAGGAATCGAAGCATCCGCGCTACAGCAAGCTCGACAAAGTCGACAGCGAAGCCATCCGCAGCTGGACACCAACGCCTGTCGCAAAGATCTAACGTAGCCAGGCCCAAACCGCAGCCGGAACGAAACCTCGTTCTGGAGAACGGCAAAAAGACTCACCCATTTCGCGAGCGGTTCGCCAAACAAGGTCCACTCGTCATTCTCCGGACGCTGTTGGCGTCCGGCTAAGATCCCTTCGCCCCTTGGCCCCTCCGCCCCTACTCCGCCAGGTCATAGCACATCAACTTGTCCTGATCCCGCAAGTACAACTTGCCGCCAGCCACCACGGGCTGAGCCCAACACGGATTCTTGCTGACAAACTCCGGCTTGAACACGCCTTTCAGCTTGTAGTCTTCCGGAGTCGCTTCGATCAGCGCCACTTCGCCGCTCTGATACCGAAAGATCACGTTGCCGTCGGCGAACACGATGGCAGCCGAACCGCTTCCCGGTCCTCGTGTGTCACCACCCCAGACGATTTTGCCACTGTCGAAGTCGACGCAGACCGGAAACCCGTTGTTGTGCTTCGAGCCGAAGTACACGTGCCCATCGTGCAACACCATGCCGCCGTGGTGATTCTGCAGCGTCTTCGCTCCATGGTAGTAAACCTCTTCGGCCTTGAAGCCGTCACCTTCGCGGACAACTTTCACGAGCGCCGTACCACCATCGCCGTAGCCGGTCGAGGTGAAGACGTAATCACCGTCAACGATCGGTGTCGGGATGTTCGCCGTGGGATTGGCAATCAGGTTGTAACCCCACAAAAACTTGCCGTCGCTCGCCCGCACACCAATCAGCCCACGGCCAACGAGTTGCACATACTGCTTCACGCCACTGGCATTGGAAATAACGATCGACGAATAACCAGCTCCGTCCTTCCCCTTATTGCCCAGCTCAGGAACTGACGACCGCCAAACTTCTTCGCCGGTCAGCTTGTTGAGCGCGACAATCATCGAGTCCTGGCCACCTGGCGTGCACAGCACCCAGTCGCCGTCGATCAGCGGCGACTCCGAAAAGCCCCAACCCGACATCATCTTGCCGTCGAAGTCTTTCTTGAAATCCTTCTGCCAGACGACCTCGCCATCTTTCGACTTCAGGCAGGCGAGAATGCCGTTGGACGTAATCACGTACAACCGATCGCCATCCACCGTGGGCGTGCAACGCGAACCCTCGTGACCATGTTTCGGGGGCTCCTCGGTGAGCGACTTGATCCATAGCACCTTACCGCCATCTGCATCCAAGGCCACAACGGCCTGCCCGTCGCTCGTGTTGCCGGTCGTGTAGATCCGTCCGCCGGCAATCGAGACGCTGGCATAACCCTCGCCGAGGCCGTCCGTCGTCCATAGCAGTTTCGGCGGCGCAGCTTCCCAGCTCTTAAGCAAACCGGTGTCTGTTGCCTTGTTCTCGCGGCCGGGACCGCGCCATTGCCGCCACTCGCCCGACTTCGCATCGGATTCGGCGGCCTGCAGCGATGAGGAGACCATCAGGGTGAAAGAAGCAACCAAACAAATCCAACGAGACATCAGCAAACTCCTTCATCGTCGGGCTGTCGAAAAAAACGGCAGGCTCCGAATCTGTTTCCATGAACTAGCCAGCGGCAGAATCGACTCCGCCGATTCTAAACCGCCCGCCACCCATCCGCCGGTCCAGTACAACACTTGCTACTAGAGGGCGCACGCGTTTCCAGAGTTTACCGAGCTTGCGCGGAACCGGAAACCAGGCAACATTTTATCGAACATTTATCACAAATACAACACAAATAGCACACCAAATCAACAATACCACCGACAGGGGATCGCATATCTTCCAAGCCCTTGCGGCGTCGCCCGATACGGGCGGAGGCGACTCCGTAAGGCCAAACTCCGCGAACCCCGCCGACAGCAGGTCCCAATTATACAAGATGCTGAAGCACGCCGGCTTATTGGCGGATTCACCGATTAGTGGCCGATTGACTAAACTGCCACCGGCACAAATCGACGGAAGCTGCGCACGACTAGCTCCGGAGTAGCGGCGACACCTTAGAGGCCCCGACGTAAGCCAGGGTTTTGAATGACACCATTGAACAAACGAAGCCGCGGGGCGGCGACACCAGATCCGTGTGTCGCCGCTCCGCGGCTGATCCGTTTTGACGGTGACGCGGAGGCCGCAACACTACCGGACTACTTCTTCGCCGTCCCCTTTGCCTTCCGCGTCGGATCGCCAGCCAGCGGCAACTGCACCGCCTTGCCCGTCTCAGCCGCCTTGTAGATGGCCAGAATCACCTCGACCGACCGTCGTCCTTCATGGCCATCGATCAGCGGCTTGCGGCCAGTCCGGATGGCGTCGAGCACATCCTTGAACAGCATGGTGTGGCCATGATGGCCGATCGCCTTGGGATCGGCGGCGCCACCACCGGTGTGAGTTCGACCGGCCATTCGCTCCAGCAAGGCGTCATCGGCCTTGGTCTTCTTGGCGAAGTCCCACCGCACGATGTCCTCTTCCCGCAGGCCCGCGCTGCCGTGTGAACCATGAAGTTCAATCCGCTTCAATTCTCCTGGATAAGCAGCGGTGCTGGCTTCGATCACACCCAGTGCTCCGCTGGCGAACTTGAGCGTAGCGACAGCCGCATCTTCCACTTCGATCCGCTCGTGAGCGAGCATCGCTGTGTGCGCCGTCACCTCCACCACGGGCCCCATCAGCCACAGCAGCAAGTCGACGCTATGAATCGCCTGATTCATCAGCGCGCCGCCGCCGTCGAGCTTCCAGGTGCCGCGCCACGCGCCGCTGTCGTAGTACTGCTGCGTTCGATACCACTTCACGTGGGCGCCGCCCATGGTCATCCTTCCGAAGCGTCCCTTGTCGACGGCTTGCTTCAGTAGCTGGGATGATTGATGAAACCGCGACGGGAAAATCGTCGACAGCACTACGCCGGCCCGCTCGCAGGCGTTGATCATGGCATCGCACCGCTTGAGCGTCACATCGAGCGGCTTCTCCACCACCACATGCTTACCGACTTTGGCTGCCGAGACGCAGGCCTCCATGTGAGCGCCGCTCGGCGTGCAAATGGCAACGACATCGACATCGGGCGAGTCGAGCATCACGTCGAGATCGGTATACGCCCGACAGCCGACCTCTTGAGCGAACTTCTCCGCCGACGACGGCGTTTGACTGTAGCAGGCCGTCACCTTGGCTCCGCGAATGTCGGCGATCGCCTTCGCATGAAACCGCGAGATCATCCCGCAACCGACAATCCCGAAACCAACCGGCATGACGAAACCTCGTTCAGAGAACCAAGTAGTGCAAGGCCGAGATTATAGGCCAGCCCCGGGTGATCGAAAGAGGGAGAGGCACCCACGAGGGCCATCGTGCGGGCTGAATCAATGGGCAAGTAGTCGAACTGCCGGCTTCTCGACCGCAAAACAAAAAGCCGGCCCGAAGCCGGCTGAGATCGTTTTATGGTTTCCCAGGTGGCCCTGCACCGCCGGCATGAAACGGGTGGCAAACGAGGGCCGGCTTTAAGCCGGCCGCGCGTGGGACTTCATGATGTGCCAATGTGTGAGCACCGGCCCGACCCGCGCCCTAGTCATTCAGGGGAGCAGTCGGGTCCGTCAGCAAATCATCCTGGGCAGTGGGCAAGGTAGCCGGGGCTGTCGGTGTGAGAGCGTCCGCCGCAGTGCGGACGTTCGAATTGTTGCGCGGGCTCTCGAGAAAATTTGGCTGCTGCTGGGGTGCTGGACCGAAACCAGGCGGCGGACTACTTGCCGTGCCACTCTGCGGGCCAAACGCTCCACCCAGCGGATTGTCCTGGGTCGTTTCATCCTGCGGCGGGGCATTCAAACGCACAAGCAGATACTGCTCCGTCCTTGTATCACCATAGTGCACCAGCACCGGCGTCTGATCCTGGGTAAGGTTGTAGATGCCCGTTTCCACCACGACATCCGAGTTGCTGCCGAGCGTGAAGGCGACCCGCTGCGACTGGCGATCGACGCGGCCTTGCACAACATACGATCGCTGCGTCACGTCGTTATGTAGCGTGCCGCTGACGATACCCTGCCGATCCACGGCCAATTGCAGGATGCGAGTCGGATTCGGATCGTTCGCATTGGTCACAAAGGCGAAGGTGCCCAGCGGCAGCCAACTGTTGTCGTCGGACGACTGCAGCGACGGGTCAACGCTCGCCAGGTCCGCAGCCGAATCGGCATAGTCCTCCGCCGAACCGACGTTCTGGCCGTTCACGTAAACGTTGTTGTTCTGGAAGACGACATTGCCGCCGGATCCGTAGTCGTAGTAGATCGGCTGATTCCAACCCCAGGTGTTGAACCAAGGAGAGATGTTGTTCCACGGGGTATAGCCCCACCAGTACCACCAATCGTGATGATGCCAGTCGTGGTGGTAGTACCAGTGGTGGAGATCGGGATGATAGCGGCTCCACCAATCGTCGCCGGGGCGATGATCGCGGTTGTAATTGTTCCGCCACCAGTCATTTCCGGGGCGGCCACGATCATTCCAGTTCTGGCGAACTTGGTCGCCGGCTTTCTTCCAGTCTTGCGCCCGCTCCGGATGGTCCTCGTTCCAGCGATGCACCTCGCCCGGAGTGGTGTCCGAGGGGCGAACCGCGTTGTGCAAGTTATCCTGAAGCCGGCTGAATTGTTCTCGCGACAGATCGCTCCAAGTGGCGCGACTTCCGGCATAGCCACGATCCCAGTTGCGAGCATCGGTTGCAGCAAAAGGATTCCGCTGCACCGCAGCGCCGTCACGCGGTAGGCCGAGAAAGTCACTCACGTCGTTGGCGCCGGCGGGTCGGCGATTGTCGAACGGATTTGGCCTTGGCCGCGATGCGTCGAAGCCGTCATTTAAACGTCCCACACCGTCGCTGCGCAGGCCGTCAAAATTCGGCTGACGGGCGTCGAAGGCCGGGCGGCTTGCGCCGCCGCTGAGTTCTCGAGAGAATCCGCTGCTCGGCCGACGATAGCCGCCAAAATTACCGCCGCCGGACGGACGGAAGCCTCCACCGCCGCCACCTCGCGCCCCACCCCCGCCCCCTCGGCCGGCGTGCGCGGCGTCTGGATCGGTTACCAGCAGCAACGCGACAAGCAGCAGCAATCCGACACTCAAAGAACGACTCATCATGCGAAGACTCTTCGATGGAGGGAGCAGTAGACATGCGTTGCCCTGACATCCAGTGCGCAACGACTTAACCTGGGCAAACATAGCTCTGCCGCAGCAACGCGAGCGTTTCACGAGCCTTTGATGCGTGGTGATATGGTCGCCCGTGCGTCGTCTTCATGTTGCTTTTTGGCAACGTCCGGTCCCTACAGCCTGTTTCTTCATCCAAATCGGTCGATCGACGATCGGAAACGGACGGCCCGCAGAAGCATTGTTCGGGGACAACACTGCCCATCAGAGCGCCGGCATTAGCCGTTAGCGTTGGGATTTGAGACGACGATGAGCATCGTGAGATTATTCAAGAGGGCATGCACCACGAGAGATGGCACAAGGCGGTGCGTGCGCTGGTACAGAAAGCCCATACCGGCTGCCAGGACCGTGAGCGCCACCCAGGCCGGACCATGGGACCAGTGCAGCAGGGCAAAGATCAGCGAGCTAATCGCGATCGCGATCCAGCCGAAACGTCGCAGTGCTGGCGGAACCGATTCGCCCTCTTCGTTGACGAGGTCAGCGACGCTGTCCGGTTCCACCGAACTAGAAACTTGCGGACTGCTATACGGATTCAGCTCGTGGCCGCCCCGTCCTACGGATGCTGTTGCAATTCCTGCTTCGGTGTTTGCGGGATCGGCAAACGGACTGGGACGAACCGAATCGGCCAACTGTTGCCCGCGGACCTGCCCGAGCACGAGTTCGTGCGTCGGTCCGCGAAATCCGATGAGCTTTTCGATCCATCCTTGCAACAACAAGCGGAACAAGATTTCCTCGGCGATCGGTGCGGACACACCGGCGACAAAGGTCATCGCCAGTGCCCACTGCCAGCCGGGCAGTTCTCCCAGAACGTTGATCAACTCATGGTCGTATTCCTGAAACTGCGTGAGAATCGCCTGAATCAGAAAGACGATCGGCAGCAACATCGTAAACGCCACAAAGCCAAGGCGAACATCGCTAATGAGCTTCGATGGCACCAGTCCGAAGTCTTTGGACGTGGCGCCGGTCCTCGCGGCCATGAGCATGAGCAGCACCGGCATGATGAAGAGACGCGATGTGCCGTCAGCGAGGATCAAAAGCGCCGTTTGCTGCGGTGTGGAGTCGGCAATCACCAGGTTTTCGGGGAGCAGACCGGCAAGCTGCATCAGCTTGGCGGTCACGATGGCGCCGCCAAGAACAAGGACAACGGCAACGATCAGATCGAATAGTCCCCAGGGAACATTCCGCCGTGGCTCCCACTGAAGCAACGGCTGCCCGCTCCGCAGGCGAAGGAAGGCGAACACCCAGTGGGTAATTCCCAAGCCGATGATGCCAAGAATGAGCGATGTTGTCAGCATCGCTCCAGGAGTCAGCTCTGTCTCCACACAACACCTGCCGTCGGTCGAGAGGCTAACTCAGTCACGCATGGCGCGGGCGGCAATGAACACGTATTCGAGCCCGGTGTAGATGGTCAGGATCATCGCAATCCAAGCGGAGACCACCAGCGACGACGATAGCCATCCTGGCACCGGATCGTTCGGATATTGGTGCAGGTAGCGAAGCACCACCAGGCTGGCAATCACCGCCAGGCACTGAAACACCATCTTCCACTTGGCGAGGTACTTCGCCGAGAAGTCACCACCCTTCCCTTCGATGATGCTCCGCAGGGCCGTGACGAGTAGTTCTCGTCCGACAACAACCACGGCCATCCAAGGCATGATGCCGGAGCCCAAATGATGCTCGGCAGCCAGGTAGATGAACGTGCCGCAGATAATGATCTTGTCGACAAACGGGTCGAAGATTCGGCCGAGCTTAGTCACCTGGCCATACTTGCGGGCCCAGTATCCGTCGACCCAATCGGTCGAAGCGGCAATGGCGAACACCACTACTGCAGTGCCGTAAGCCTTGTACGGGATCAGCACGAAGACCAGGACCGAGAGGATCAGCCGCGTCGCGGTGAGAATGTTGGGAACATTCCAGATGGTGTCGGCGCTCGGATTGTTGACGGAGCGAGGCCCCGTCGGCCGGGATTTCGTGGCTTTGGACATATCGAGGTGTCGGTCCCAGCGAGAACAACTTTGAACGTCTTTGGCTAAGAGCTGTGCACACTTGAGCTTAGCACAAAGCGTCTGCGAGCGGGATGCCTAATGCGGCCCACGTTGTTCGCCCGACCGCCCCGAAGCTTGAGCCCGTCGGCTGCAACACAAGAAGTTCAAGGCCAAGTATGGTTTGGCCTGATTGAAAAGCAGCGGGGAAGCAGAGTTCCCGCGGCCCTAAAGAATCGTACGACTTAGCTTCGGCTACCTCGGTTTGCCCGCCGCTACGCCAATCAGGTCGTACTCTTGCGCGGCGACGATCTGCGTCGGCACGATGTCGCCGGCCTTCAGCTTGTGCTTCTTTTGGCCAGTGACGAAGACCAGGCCGTCGACGTCGGGCGCATCGCCGACCGAGCGGCCGAGCCAGACGTTCTTTTGATCCGGCACCGGCTGGTCGAGGATCACATCGAGCGTTTTGCCGACGAGCGCGTCGTTGTGCTCGAAAGCAATCTGCTGTTGAATTTCCATGAGCTCGTCACGGCGAGCTTCCTTCACTTCGTCGGTTAGGTGGTCCGATAGTAACGCCGCCGGAGTGTCGGGCTCCAGCGAGTAAGTGAACACACCGGCCCGCTGAAAGCGCTGCTGCTGGACAAAGTCGCGAAGCTCGGCGAAGTGCTCTTCGGTTTCGCCTGGAAAGCCGGTGATGAACGTCGTGCGAATCGTCAGGTTTGGGATCTTCGAGCGCAACTTGTCGAGCAGGGTTTCGGTTTCGCTGCGCGTCACGCGGCGGCTCATGCGCCGCAGCATCCCATCGGCGGCGTGTTGGAGCGGCATGTCGATATACGGCAGGATCTTCTTGCTGCCAGCGATCACGTCGACCAGTTCATCGGTGATGTACATCGGGTAGAAGTACATTAGCCGAATCCACTGGATGCCTTTCACCTGGTCGAGTTGTCGCAGCAATTCCGCGAGGCGCGGCTCGCCGTAGATGTCTTTGCCGTAGTAGGTCGTGTCCTGAGCGACCACAATCAGCTCCCGCACGCCGTCGCGGGCCAGATCCTCGGCTTCGAGGATCACCTGCTCGATCGGCTTGCTCGCGTGCTTGCCGCGCATCTTGGGAATTGCGCAGAACGTGCAAAGCCGATCGCAGCCTTCGCTAATCTTCAGATAGGCGAAATGACGCGGCGTGATGCGGAGGCGGTTCGTGTCCGGTAGCGCCCGAATTGGCGCCGGCTGAAAGACCAGCCGCTGCTCTTCGAGATGACCAACGAGCCGATCGGCAACCTTGGTCACATGTTCGCGACCGAAAACACCAACTAGGGCATCAATCCCGGGTCGTTCGGTGAGCAAATCTTCCTTCTGGCGCTCGGCGAGGCAGCCGGAAACGATCACGCCCTTCGTCCGTCCGGCCTGCTTCAATTCCAGCATTTCGTCGATCGCCGAAAACGACTCAGCCCGGGCTCGCTCGATGAAGCCGCAGGTGTTCACGACAACGAAGTCGGCTCCGTCGGGGTCCTGTACGAGCTTGTATCCGTCCAGCTGCAGCAAGCCAAGCATTCGCTCGCTATCCACCAGATTCTTAGGGCAGCCGAGGCTGACAAAGGCGTAAGTGCCTTTATTGCCTTGCTTTCCAGCAGACGGAGCGGTCGCTGGGCGACTGGCGGGATTGATGATCGGGAGGGCTTCCATAGCGGATCGTCTGCGGACTTCGGCGGGCGCGAAACCTTTAGTGTACGGCCAACTGCGGCTTTGGCGAGGGCTAAAACCCTCCACATGCGGCAGTTCGCCCTTGGAGTAGGCTTCCAGCCTGCCCTTGCCGACTGCCGATAGCTTATGAGTCCGCCGGGTCCCGAGTGAACTGACGATTGCTCAAGCTCGCCGGCGAAGCTACGTAACATGCAGCAAGTTTGACGCTATACTGGCTCCCAAACCGGCCGCTAGCTCCGACAACGACCGCTGGAAAGCACCTGTGAACGAAGCCCTAGGAATCCTCGAAGTCACCGGCCTGACTCCGGCCATGGTCGCACTAGACACCATGGACAAGTCGGCCGGAGTACGCTTGCTACAGGCCGAGTCGAACGACTGGCTGGGCATCGTCCTGAAAGTGGCCGGCCCTGTCGACAACGTGCAAACTGCTATCGCCGCTGGCCGCGAAGTCGCCGAGCGGATGGGTGGCAAGCCAAACGGCACGGTCATCAATCGCCCTGAACCCACGGCCTGGAAGGCGCTGATGAGCGTCGTCGAGGTCAGTCCCCTGATTCAACAACCCATTGTGAAGACGCCCAACTACGAGGCGATTCGCAACGTTTCTGCTGAGGAATCCAACGTGGCCGACAATCCTTCGTTCGCTCTTGGCTTTATCGAAACCCAAGGCTTCACCGCGGTATTCGAAGCAATCGACAGCGCCTGCAAGGCTGCCAACGTCGAGGTCGTAGGCAAGGAAAAGCTCGGCGGCGGGTACATCACGATTGTCGTCAAGGGAGACGTCGCGGCGGTCCGCGCTGCCATCGATGCCGGCACCGCTAAGGTGAACGGCCTCGGCAAGCTGATCGCCGGCCACGTCATCGCCCGGCCGAGCGCTGCGGTGCTCTCGCTGCTGCCGAAGGCTTAGCCAAGTATCGCCTCGAAAGTGCGAACCTGCAGTCGCGCGCAGGTGCTGCGGCTAGTAGCCTACGGAACGCGCTGGG
>Ga0164290_1001980_pt1 | contig 19245 bp, 18 predicted proteins | sample Micstemetagenome_FD_108782 | JGI IMG/M metagenome (GOLD analysis project Ga0164290, IMG submission 108782) | Contaminated culture microbial community from soil near Moab, Utah, USA - Microcoleus steenstrupii SON62 (Illumina Assembly) | ecosystem: Environmental > Terrestrial > Soil > Soil crust... | reverse complement strand
CGCCAACGCTGCAGGTTGGCGAAATCATAGCGGCCGTCCAATCTCCCCCCTTGTGGGGGAGATGGCCGGCAGGCCAGAGGGGGGCAACGTAGAGCGCTGCGTCCGCAAGAAAGCAGAGCGCGCTAATCACTCACCTGCAAGATCCGCTTCTTTTCCCCCTCGATCACCAGGGCCGTGAGCACCCCGCTGAAGCAGGCGCCGGTATCGACATTCACCCGGTTCGGCAGCACCTCCGGCCGCTTCGTCGGCGTGTGCCCGTGCACGATCACCTTGGGATGCAGGCTGGTGTGCCGATGGAATGCCTCGCGGATCCAGACCAGATCGTTCGGGTCCTGCCGGTCGAGCGGCACCGTTGGCCGGATGCCGGCGTGGCAGAAGAAGAAATCGCCCATCTCCGCCGAGAATTTCAGCCCGTGCAGAAAATCGCGGTGCGCCTGCGGCACCGCCGCATCGAAGGCCGCATGGCAGGCTGCAAGCCCGGCTGCGGTGTCGAAGCGCATGTCGACGCCGTAGGAGCGTCCGGTGGCGTCGCCGCCATAACGCGCGAACAGGCCGGCAGCGTCGGGCGTGGCGAGAAAATCGAGCATGGCGATGTCGTGATTGCCGCAGAGCGTGGTGATGCGGCTGTCGCGGCCGGCTTCGATGAGGAAGTCGATCACCTGCTTCGATTCCGGTCCACGGTCGACATAGTCGCCGAGATGCACGATGCGCCAGTCGCGCACCTCGGCGCCTTCGGCCCCGATCGCCGCATACATTCCCTTCAGCAGGTCGAAACGCCCGTGCACGTCACCGATGGCGTAGATGCGCACGCCGTCGGGTCCGCGCGCCTTGTCGAACGAAATGCCGGCCAATGTCTAAAACCTTTTCCGGCTAACTCGGAGCGGCTTGACGGTCGCTACCGTGCTTTGCAGCAGATTGGAATGGACGCGACCTTTCGCGTCTGGAGCGGACCCCCTCTCAAGCAATTCTACAGACTTGGCGAAAAGCCAATTCCAAGAATTGCTGTCTCCCCCACCAGGGGGGAGATAGCGCGCTGTTTTCACCTCTCGGCAACACGCGGGCGTTGGAGACTGGCAAGAGCGATAACGCCAAGCGCTGTCTCCCCCCTGGTGGGGAAGATAGCGGTTCCTGGGTTTGGCAAGGCCAAACCCTTGGAACTGCTTGAGAGGGGGTGCTGCGCTTGCGGCCTCGCGCATGCGTCTGTCGAAAAACAACACGCTGTTAGCCGCCCACCACGATCAGATGCAACGCCCGCGGTCCATGCGCACCGAGCACAAGCTTCTGCTCGACGTCGCCGGAGCGGGACGGGCCCGAGATCAGGTTCACGGCGCGCGGCATGCGGCCCTTGCCGTGCTTCTTGCGCAACTTGCCGAAGGCGCTTTCCATGTCGCCGGTGATGTCCGCCGCATCGACGATGACGATATGATGCTCGGGCAGGAAATTGACGGTCGTCGGATTGGCCGGACCCGATTCCATCAGCAGCGTGCCGGTTTCGGCGATGCCGCGCAGCGCATGGCTGACGCCCACCTCGTCCTCGCCGTCGGACGCGCCGCCCTTCACCTCGAGCGCGCGCTGCTTGCCCCACGGCATCTTCTGCAGGCGCCGGTCGTTGCCCATGCGCACGCTGGCCGGCAGGTTGTGCTGGCGCAGATATTCGCTCACCGCTTTCGGCACGTCGTCGCCGCTCGCCACGGTCTGCACCGTCGCCACCAGTTCCTTGGCCTTGGCAATGAACAGGGCGACGCGTTCCGCATCCGGCAGCTGCGCGCGTCTGGGAACGATGCCCTCCGGCGTGCGCTGCAGCCGGTCGGCGACGTTGGCCTGGCGGGTCGCATCGTCAGCGCCGTTGGCGAGCGCGTTGCGCACCTTTTTCAGGATCGTGTCGCGCGCGCTCATGCCGCCTGCCGCATCTCGACCTCGCGGTCGCGCAATTGCTGCATGAAGGTGCGGCTCTCCGGTGCCGGCAGGTCGCGGTATTTGGTCCAGCCGCCGGCGAGCGGCAGGAAGCTGTAGCGCCCCCTGTCCTTGTCGAACAGTTTCAGGAACGGCACGCCGAGCGAGGTGGCGATGCGGTAGAGCCATGGCCGCTTGGCGAAGAAGGCCCAGAATTTCAGGCCGTAGCGGGCGGTGGCCGGGTTCAGCCCGCGCTCGAATTCGCGCTCGCGCCAGTGCCGCATCATTTTTGGCAGCGGGATCTTCATCGGACAGACGGATTCGCAGCGGCCGCAGAAGGTGGAGGCATTGGGCAGATGCCCGCTCTTTTCCACCCCGATCAGGGCCGGTGTCAGCACCGCGCCCATCGGACCGGGATAGACCCAGCCGTAAGCGTGGCCGCCGATCGCGTGATAGACCGGACAGTGGTTCATGCAGGCGCCGCAGCGTATGCAGCGCAGCATCTCCTGGAACTCGGTGCCGAGCATCGAGGAGCGGCCATTGTCGAGCAGCACCACGTGGTACTCCTCCGGCCCGTCGGGATCGCCGGCGCGCCGCGGCCCGGTGGAGATGGTGGTGTAGACGCTCATCTCCTGGCCGGTGGCCGAGCGGGCGAGCACGCGCAGGATCTGGGCGGCGTCCTCCAGCGTCGGCACCACCTTCTCGATCGAGGCGAGCACGATGTGCACGCGCGCCAGCGTCTGCGTCAGGTCGCCATTGCCCTCATTGGTGACGATGATCGAGGAGCCCGTCTCGGCCACCAGGAAGTTGGCGCCGGTGATGCCGACATCGGCGGCGAAATATTCGGGCCTGAGCACCCGCCGCGCCTCGCCGAGCAGTTGCTCGGGCTCGGACAGGTCGCGCGCCACCGGCAGATGATTGTGCACCCTGCGGAAATCGGCCTCGATCTGCTCGGCATTGAGATGCACGGCCGGCGCGATGATGTGGCTCGGATGCTCGTTCCGGAGCTGGATGATGTATTCGCCGAGATCAGTCTCGACCGGGCGTACGCCGACTTCCGAGAGGAAGTCGTTGAGCCCGATCTCCTCGGTGATCATCGACTTGCCCTTCGTCACCGAGCGGGCATTCGCCATGCGGCAGATATCGAGGATGATGCCGCGCGCGTCCGCCGCGGTTTCGGCCCAGTGCACCTTGCCGCCGGCCGCGATCACCTTCTCCTCATAGGCCTCGAGATAGAGGTCGAGATTGGCGAGCGTATGATCCTTGATCGCCTTGGCGCTGTCGCGCAGCGCCTCGAATTCCGGCAGCGCGTTGACCGATTTCTGCCGCTTGTCGATGAAGCCGCCGCGCACATTGTTGAGCGCCTTCTGCAGTTGCGCGTCGGACAAAGCGTGGACGGCATTTTCCTTGAAGTCGGGCGAGGTTATCTGCATGGTCCGACCCGGTTTGCCCCCTCCACCATGCTTCGCATGGTCCCCCTCCACCGTTTACGGTGGAGGGGGACCGCCGAAGGCGGTGGAGGGGGCGCTTCTTCGAGCAACGTTAACATCAGCCGCGCCCTCCGATCGGCGGCGTGCCGTCCAGTCCGGCAAGCACCTCTGCGACATGCCGCACGGCGACGGCCGAGCCGGCGCGTTTCAGCTTGCCCGCCATGTTCATCAGGCAGCCGAGATCGCCGGCAAGCAGCGTGGCGGCACCCGTCGCTTCGATCGTCTGCGTCTTCTTCTCCACGATGGCGTTGGAGATGTCGGAATATTTTACGCAGAACGTGCCGCCGAAACCGCAGCAGACGTCCGCATCGCGCATCTCGATCAGCTTCAGGCCCTCGACCGAGGCGAGCAGCCGCCGCGGCTGCGCCGAAATCCCAAGCTCGCGCAGGCCCGAACAGGAATCATGATAGGTCACGCTGCCGTTCTCGGCCTGTCGAAGCGAGGCGCTGACCGTCTGCATGCCGCGCACGTCGGTGAGGAAGCTGACCAGCTCGAACACCTTTGCCGCGAACGCGTCGGCCCGTGCCTCCCATTTTGCATCGCCGCGGAACAGCGCCGGATAGTGCTTCTTCAGCATGCCGGCGCAGGAGCCGGACGGCGCCACGACATAGTCGAAACCTTCGAACGCGCGAATCGTGTTCTTGGCGATTGCCGCCGTGTCGGCGCGGTCGCCGGAATTGTAGGCCGGCTGGCCGCAGCAGGTCTGCGCCCGCGGCACCTCGACCTCGCAGCCAGCCTCTTCGATCAGCTTGATCGAGGCAAAGCCGATCGCCGGGCGGAACAGGTCGACCAGGCAGGTGACGAACAGACCCACGCGCGGCTTGCGCGCCGGCATTTCCGCGTCTTGAGCCTCGGCCGAGGCGATCCCCGCTTCAAGCATTCGCCTTCACCCTCTTGCCCTCGGATCGTTGCGTCAGCCTGAGTCGCGACACGCGCTGCCATTCGCCGGTGCGCTCGGCCTCGGCCATGGCCTTGGCCACATAGTCGATGTGGTCGGTGGCGGCGCGCCGCGCCCGCTCGGGATCGCGGCCGGCAACCGCGGCGTGGATCGCCCTGTGCTGCGCCAGCAGCTCGTCGCGCACGCCCGGCAGGCGATAGATCAGCAGGCGGCTGTGGAACATTCCGTCGGAGAGCAGCCGGTAGCAGGAGCGCAGCGTGTGCAGGAGCACGATGTTGTGGGCGCATTCGCCGAGCGCGCCGTGGAACTCGAGGTCGACGCTCGCTTCCTGCTCGAAATCGCCCGCAGCGTGGCTCGCTTCCATGCGCCGGACGATGCGTTCGATCAGCGCAAGGTCGTCAGCCGTGGCGCGGCGGGCCGCGTAATCGGCCGTGATCGCCTCGATCTCCCTCCGGTATTCGAGATAATCGGTCGTGGCTTTCGGGTGGGTGACGATCAGCTCGGCGACGGGATTGGTGAACACCTGGCCGATCACGTCCCCGACATGCGTGCCGCCGCCGTGCCGGGTGACCAGCAGGCCGCGGCCTTCGAGGTCCTTCAGCGCGCTGCGCAGGATCGGCCGCGACACCTCGAACTGCCGCGCCAGCTCGCGTTCCCCCGGCAGCCGGTCGCCGACGCGCAGCACCCCTTCGAGGATGAGGCTCTCGATCTGCTCGACGACCTCGTCGGCAGTGCGCGAATGCTCGATCCTGGAAAAGATGGCGCCCAATGACCGGCTCCGGTTTCAGCCAGTCTAGGAGGTAGATCGCCAACTGGTCAAATTCTTTATCCACCTTGGGCGGACATCGTCGGTCTGTGGCGGACATGGCTGCGCGACAACGTAGCGCATGGCCGCTGAACCTGCTTGCCGTCAAAAAAAGCACCCGGCGCGAGTGGGGTTCGGGAGAGGTCGGTGAGCAGCAAGCCTGCCGGACTTGCATTCACTGACGCTGAGCGTCAGCACTTCGGCGCTGAGCGCCAGCCCTTTGCGTCGCCGACCGGAAGCGTCCTCGGGTTGCCGGCGCATGAAAGCCGGCCTTCCGCCATCGGCGAGGTGCACGCCCGGCCGCATCCATTGATCGAGGCCCCGCGCGTCCTCATCCAGCTTTCCTTCATGACCGAGGCCGGCTCCGGCGTGGACCATGCCGTGCTGGCCGAGCTGTCGCGCCGCCAGGGTGCCGCCGCGCCCGACAGGCAGGCGCGCCACTACGCCATGAAGTGGGGCAAGGGCACGCTGCGCTGGGAACGCCACACCGAGTTTTCGACCTATCTCTGGGAAGGCCCGTTGGGTGCCAAAGGCGGCCGGCCGCTCGATGATTGCCCGTTCGGCAACGGTTTCAGCCCGCCCGGAACCGTGATCTCCGGCATCCGCCTCGAGATCCGGAAATGGACGCCGCAGAGCGAGAAGCTGATTGCCGGCTTCGATCCGGAGAGCCTCTGCTATTCGCTGGTCGAGAACGGCCAGGCGGCGGTGGTGACCGATTTTCGCCAGGATGGCGACGGGCTGACCCGTATCCTCGTGCTCGACAGGGGCATGTCGGCGGCAAGCACCGGCGCGCTGTCGCAGCGTCTGATGGAGATCGAAACCTACCGGACGCTGTGCATGCTCGGCCTGCCGCTCGCCCAGTCGCTGTCGGCGCGGCTGCGCCGCATCGAGGACAGGCTGGCCGAGCTCACCAGCCGGATGCGCGACGTGAAGCAGCGCGACAGCCAGGCATTGCTGTCCGAGCTGACGGAGCTTGCCGCCGAGCTCGAGGCGGACGCGGCCGCCAGCCTTTACCGCTTCGGCGCCAGCCGCGCTTATGACGGCATCGTCGCCGAGCGGCTGAAGGCGTTGGGAGAAGCGGCGGTTCCCGGCCACGACACCTGGGACGGCTTCCTGCAGCGCCGCGTCGCGCCGGCCATGCGCACATGCCGTTCGGTCGAGGAACGCCAGGCCAACCTGTCGCGCAAGCTGACACGTGCGACCACGCTGCTGCGCACCTGGGTGGACGTCGACGTAGAGAAGCAGAACCGCGACCTGCTGGCATCGATGAACAACCGGGCGCGGTTGCAGCTCCGGCTGCAGCAGACGGTCGAGGGTCTGTCCGTCGCCGCCGTATCCTATTATGTGGTCGGCCTGGTCGGCTACCTCGCCAAGGCGGCGCCGCTGTTCGGAGCCGAGCCGGCGCCGGAGCTGGTGACGGCCGTATCGGTTCCGGTCGTGCTGCTTGCCGTCTGGTGGATCGTGCGCCGCATCCGCCGCTCGCACCGTGACCTGCCGCCGGCGTAGAGCCTAGAGCGTTCTGCTTTGTGGCGGACGCGGCGCTCTACGTTGCCCCCCTCTGTCCTGCCGGACATCTCCCCCTCAAGGGGGGAGATCGGACGGCCGCTACGATTTCGCCAACCTGCAGCGTTGGCGATTGGCGAAAGTCGAGATGAGCCAATCTCCCCCCAGGAGGAGGAGGAGATGTCCGGCAGGACAGGGGGCGCCTCGCACACAACTCCTCTCCCCGCAATGCGGGGAGAGGGGGTTCTGATCGGTAGGCGCCAACGCTGGCGACCCCCTCTCCCCGTCCTTCACGGGGAGAGGGTAAGGGTGAGGGGCGGCACCGCGTCAACCGGAAAGCATGCGCTCACCGCGCGGGAAAGCCTTGTTGTCGAATACGGCCCTGACTGGTAAAGGTTTTTTACCTGCCTTTCCCGAGGATGCGCCCGATGTCCGCATTGCTCATGCCGAAGCCCGATCAGGCAACGCTTTCGCGGCGCGCCGAGATCGTCGCCGACATGCGTCTGATCGTGCCGGGGGAGGGTGTCGTCGACACTGTCAACGAGATGCGCGCCTTCGAGAGCGATGGGCTCACGGCCTATCGCCAGCTGCCGCTCGTCGTGGTCCTGCCCGAAACCGTGGCGCAGGTCTCGCGCATCCTGAAATATTGCAATGAGCGCGGCATCCGCGTCGTTCCGCGCGGCTCCGGCACCTCGCTCTCCGGTGGAGCGCTGCCGCTGGAGGACGCGGTGCTGCTGGTCATGAGCCGCTTCAACCGCATCCTCGACATCGATTTCTTCAATCGCTGCGTGGTGGCGCAGCCGGGCGTCACCAATCTCGGCATCAGCCATGCTGTCGAGCATGAGGGTTTTTATTACGCGCCGGATCCATCCTCGCAGATCGCCTGCTCGATCGGCGGCAATGTCGCGGAGAATTCCGGCGGCGTGCATTGCCTGAAATACGGGCTCACGGCCAACAATGTGCTCGGCATCGAGATGGTGCTGATGGACGGGCAGGTGGTCCGCCTCGGCGGCAGGCATCTCGACCAGGAAGGGTATGACCTGCTCGGCCTGATGACGGGCTCGGAAGGTCTGCTCGGCGTGGTTACCGAAGTCACGGTGCGCATCCTGAAGAAGCCGGAGACGGCGCGGGCGCTGCTCATCGGCTTCCCGACCAGCGAAGAGGCCGGCCAATGCGTGGCCGACATCATCGGCGCCGGCATCATCCCCGGCGGCATGGAGATGATGGACCGCCCGGCCATCCACGCCGCGGAGGATTTCGTTCACGCCGGCTATCCGCTCGACGTCGAGGCGCTGCTGATCGTCGAGCTGGACGGTCCCGCCAGCGAGGTCGATCACCTCATCGGCCGGGTCGAGGCCCTCGGCCACCGGAACGGCTCGACCACCTGCCGCGTCAGCCGCGACGAGGCGGAACGCCTCTCCTTCTGGGCGGGCCGCAAGGCTGCCTTCCCGGCCGTGGGCAGGATCTCGCCCGACTATTATTGCATGGACGGCACCATACCGCGGAAGGAATTGCCGAAAGTGCTGGCCGGCATGCGCGAGCTGTCGCAGCGCTACGGCCTGCGTGTCGCCAATGTCTTCCATGCCGGCGACGGCAATCTGCACCCGCTCATCCTCTACGACGCCAACCGGCCGGGCGAGCTGGAGCGCGCCGAGGCGTTCGGGGCCGACATCTTGCGGCTCTGCGTGCAGGTCGGCGGGGTGCTCACCGGCGAGCATGGCGTCGGAGTGGAGAAGCGCGACCTGATGCCGGAAATGTTCACCGAGCGCGATCTCGACCAGCAGATGCGCGTCAAATGCGCCTTCGATCCGAACCATCTGCTCAATCCGGGAAAGGTGTTTCCGCAGCTCCGCCGCTGCGCCGAGCTCGGCCGCATGCATGTGCACCGCGGGCAGGTGGCCTTTCCCGACATTCCGAGATTCTGATGCTGCTGCGCCGGGAGACGCTCGACGGGATTGTTCTGGGCGAAGTCACGCTCGCCTTCCGGCGCTGGAAGCGTGCGGGCGTCAAGGCTGGCGGCCGGCAGCGCACCGGCCACGGCGCCGTCCGCATCGGTGCCGTCGAAATCGTCGACCTGCAGGGGCTGACCGAAACCGACGCCAGGGCCTCGGGTTTTGCCAGCCTCGCGGCGCTGAAAAAGATGCTGGGGCCGGACAATGGCGATCCGGTCTATCGCATCGAGCTCACCGGCATCGATCCCGACGAGCGTGTCGCGTTGCGCGACGAGGCCGAGCTGTCCGCGGCCGAATGGACAGCTCTCCATTCGCGCTTCGAGCGCTGGAACAAGGCTGCGCCAGGCTATTTCGCGAGCATCCTCGCGGCGATCCGCGACAAGCCGGCGGTCGTCTCGACGGTGCTGGCGAGATCGCTCGGTGTGGAAAAGCTGAAATTCAAGCAGGACGTGCGCAAGCTGAAGGAGCTCGGCCTTACCGAAAGCCTCGAAGTCGGCTATCGGCTGTCGCCGCGCGGAAGCATGGTGCTGAAGCGTCTCGAAAAAGAAGCGCTGATCGGCCTGCCGGCGGCGGGGAAGTCCGCATGAAGACCATTTTCGACATCGGCATGCATGAAGGCTGGGATTCGGAATTCTACCTGCGCAAGGGATTCCGCGTCGTCGCCGTCGAGGCGAACCCGCAATTCCTCCCGGCGGTGCGGCAGAAGCTGCAGCCCTTCCTGGCCTCGGGCCAGCTCACCATCGTCAACAAGGTGATCTCGCGCGAGGCAGGCCGCACCATTCCTTTCTATGTCAGGCCCGACAAGGACGGGTGGAGCAGCATCTACAAAGACGTCGCCGAGCGCGACGGGCTGGCAAGCGAGGTGATGCAGGTGGGGTCGGTTTCGATCGCCGAGCTTTATGGCGAGCACGGCGTCCCGCATTTCGTCAAATGCGATATCGAAGGGGCGGACGAGATCGTGGCGGAGCAGCTCGCCGCCGAGCCGACGAAGCCGGCCTACGCCTCTTTCGAGGTCGACGGCGAGGACGATCGTATCATCGGCATTCTAGCCGGCGCCGGCTACGATCGCTTTCAGCTGGTCAACCAGGGATATTTGCCACGCTACCGGCCGCCGCGGCCGGCGCGCGAGGGCAATTTCGTCGACCAGAAATTCGACGGCCGCATGTCCGGGCTGTTCGGCGCCGAGCTCGATCCGGCCTTGTGGGCGGATTTCGATCTCACGCAACGCCGGCTGCGGCGGTGGCGGAGGCTTCATGACGGGGAGACGGGCGCGCTCGTCCGTTATGTTTCCCGCCGGCTCGGCAAGCTGACCATGCGCACCTGGCTGATCGGCCGCGGCTGGATCGACCTGCATGCGCGCCACCGCGCGATTTGACCCCGTGCAGGAGCGGCTGACACCACGCGATGCGGCTGAGGTGCTTGCAGTCGTCGCCTGGGCGGCGGCGGAAGGCGAGCCTCTGGAGATCGTTGGCCTCGGCTCCAAGCGCGGCATCGGCGCGCCGGTGCAGGCAGCCGGCACGCTCGATCTCTCGAAACTCTCCGGCGTGACCCTCTATGAGCCGGAGGAACTCGTGCTCTCCGCCCGCGCCGGCACTCCGCTCGCCGACATCGAGCTGATGCTGAAGCAGCGCGGCCAGGAGCTCGCCTTCGAACCGCTCGACTACGCGCCGCTGCTCACCGGCGAGCGTGGGGCCGGCGGCACGATCGGCGGCGTGCTCGCCGCCAATCTTTCCGGCCCGCGCCGTATCAAGGCGGGTGCGGCGCGCGATCATATTCTCGGCGTGCACGCGGTGTCCGGCCGCGGCGAGCCGTTCAAATCGGGCGGTCGGGTGGTGAAGAACGTCACCGGCTACGATCTGTCGAAGGGACTGGCCGGCTCCTGGGGCACGCTTGCCGTCGTCACCGATCTGACCTTCAAGGTCCTGCCGGCGGCGGAGACCGAGACGACGCTGGCATTGCGCGGGCTCGAGGATCACGATGCGGCTGCCGCGATGTCTGCGGCGATGGGCTCGAATGGCGAGGTTTCCGGCGCCGCGCATTTGCCGGAAGGCATTGCGGACAGGGTGCTCGCTGGCGCGCTCGGCGGCCGGGCCGCGACCCTCCTGCGCGTGGAAGGTTTTGGTCCATCGGTCGATTACCGCGTGGGGAGCCTCAAGCAACTCTTCCGCTCGGTGCCTGAGATCGAGCTGATCGATGCCGAACGTTCGCGCGGCTTGTGGCGTGACGTCCGCGACTGCATTCCCTTCGCCGACGGCACCGACAAGCCGGTGTGGCGCGTCTCGACCGCGCCGTCGGAAGGCTGGAAGCTGGCGCTGGCGCTGCGCCGGGAAACGCCGGCGTCGGCCTTCTACGACTGGCAGGGCGGATTGACTTGGGTCCGCATGGAAAGCGGCGAGGCGGAGGCCGAAACGCTGCGGCGGCTCGTGCAGCAGGTCGGCGGGCACGCAACGCTGATCCGCGCGCCGGCCTCGGTGCGCGCCGCTGTCGCAGCCTTCGAGCCGCAGCCGCCGGCGCTCGCCGCGCTGTCGGCGCGCCTGAAGGCGGAATTCGACCCGAAGGGTATTCTCAATCCCGGTAGGATGGGCGCGTGATGTGGCAGGGGCCATCGGGCATGGAATGGTTGGCCGACCCACGCGCCAAGCATCCCCTCTCAAGCAGTTCTAAGGACTTGGCAGAAGCCAAGTCCAAGAACTGCTATCTCCCCCACCAGGGGGGAGATAGAGCCTGCGCCGACCTCTCTGCCAATCGTCGGCGCCTCAGATTCGCAGCGAGGCCGGCGCCGTCTATCTCCCCCCTGGTGGGGGAGATAGCAATTCCCGGGTTTGGCCAAGCCAAACCCTTGGAATTGCTTGTGAGGGGGTCTGCGCTGCCGACCCCGCCTAGCTGCGATCTGGCCTAGCCGATGCAAACCTCCTTCTCCCCCGCCCAGCTCGCCGATCCGCACATCGCGGAGTCTGAGAAGATCGTCCGCAAATGCGTGCATTGCGGTTTCTGCACCGCGACCTGCCCCACCTACGTCACGCTCGGCAACGAGCTCGATTCGCCGCGCGGCCGTATCTACCTCATCAAGGACATGCTCGAGGCCGGGCGGGCCGCCGACAAGGAGACGGTCACCCATATCGATCGCTGCCTTTCCTGCCTCGCCTGCATGACAACCTGCCCGTCCGGCGTGCACTACATGCACCTTGTCGATCATGCCCGGGCACATATCGAACAGACATACCGCCGGCCTTTGCTTGATCGCCTCGTCCGTGCCGCACTGGCGGCGATCCTGCCGCATCCGTCGCGCTTCCGCGCCGCATTGAGGCTGGCCAAGCTCGGCCGCCCGTTTGCCGGCCTGTTCCGCTCGGTTCCGGCGCTGAAGCCTGTTGCCGCGATGCTCGACCTGGCGCCGGCCTCCGTGCCGGCCGGTTCGCGCATCGCGCTGCCTGCCGTGCACCGCCCGCAAACCGCCACGCGCGGTCGCGTCGCTCTGCTCACCGGCTGCGCCCAGTCGGTGCTCGATCCGGGCATCAATGAAGCGACGGTCCGCCTCCTGACGCGGCTCGGCGTCGAGGTCGTCGTGCCGGAAGGCGAGGGCTGCTGCGGCGCGCTGGTGCATCACATGGGCCGGGAGGCAGACTCGCTTGCCGCGGCGCGCAACAATGTCGACGCCTGGACGCGGGTGCTTCAAACCGGCGGCCTCGACGCCATCCTCATCACCGCCTCGGGCTGCGGCACCACGATCAAGGACTATGGTTTCATGCTGCGCCTGGACGAAGCCTATGCGGCAAAGGCCGCGCGTGTCTCGGCGCTGGCGAAGGACGTCACGGAATATCTCGCCACGCTCGATCTGCCGGCGCCGGCGATGCACACAGGCCAGGCGGTTGCGTACCATTCCGCCTGCTCGATGCAGCACGGACAGAAGATCGCACGGCAGCCGCGCGAGCTGCTGCAGCGGGCAGGTTTCCGCCTGGTCGAGCCGCGCGAAGGGCACCTGTGCTGCGGCTCGGCCGGCACCTACAACATCCTGCAACCCGACATTTCGGCGCGGCTGCGCGAGCGCAAGGTGAAGAACCTCGCCGCGACCGGCGCCGAGCTGATCGCCACCGGCAATATCGGCTGCATGACCCAGATCGGCAGCCGGGCCGGCATGCCGATCCTGCACACGGTCGAGCTGCTCGACTGGGCCTATGGCGGCCCGAAGCCCGCGGCCTTGGGTTGACGGAGGGTGCGCGTCCCGCGCACCGCGGCGGCGAGACGCCGCTCCGTCAAGCCACGAGCCTCCGCCGCCAGAGCACGTAGGGCACGCTGATGATGTACATCAGGATGCCATAGACACCCGACGGCAGGCTGAAAGGCGGCAGGCCGGTCGCCTGCTAGGCGATCAGCGACCCGACGGTGATGCCGAGCGTGGCATTGTGCACGCCGGTTTCGATCGAGATCGTGGTCGCTTCCGGCCGGCTGAGCCCGAACAGCATCGCCAGCACCAGCCCGACGGCGATCAGCGCGACGTTGAGCGTCGCGGCGCTTGGTCCGAGCAGCGGCAGATTGTCGATGAAGAGTTGCCAGTTCGAGGCGAGCGCGCCGAGCACGACCACGACGAACAGCACGGTCGAGAGCAGGTTCAGCGGTCGATCGAGCTTGAGGGCGACGGGCTCCCAGTAGTGCCGCACGAGGATGCCTGCGACCACCGGAATGGCGGTGATGAGAAAGACCTGGATGCCGAGCGAGGTGACGTCGACAGGCGGCGCCTCGACACCGAGGAAATGGTCGGCTGCATATTTCACCAGGATCGGCATGGTGAAGACGGAGAGCAGTGTCGAGAGGCCGGTCAGCGACACGGCCAGCGCCACGTCGCCATTTGCCATCTTGGAAAGGAAGTTGGAGGTGACCCCGCTCGGGCAGAAGGACAGGATCATCAGGCCGAGCGCCAGTTCGGGCGGCAGGCCGAAGAGCATGGTGATCAGATAGGCGACGATCGGGATCGCCACGATCTGCGCGAGCACGCCGACGCCGAATGCCTTCGGCTGGGCGACGATGCGGGTGAAATCCTCGAACCGCAGACCGATGCCGAGCGAGAACATGATGACGGCCAAAGTCGCCGGCAGGAAAATCGCAATGAAAATATCCAATCTGGCCTCCGAAGCGGCGCTAGTTCCTTAAATACCTTATATGAAAGATAACGAACTACCGGTTTCTCGCAAATACACCCGCAACTTCGTCCACAGCATGCAGTGGACAGGCGGCGCAGCCCAGGCTGCGCCGCCGTTTGTCCCGGCCCGATCCCCTCGGGCCGGGGCCGTCCCTCGCCAGGAAGCTCTTGCGGCTGTCGAGGTTGATGTCACGGCGAGCCGAAAGATGCTGGTGTCCGAGAACCGGAACGGAGCGTACGGCCCGTGCATGAGAACCGGAAGCGGGAGCGCCGCCATTCAGGCCGCCATCACCTCGGCCCGACAGCCCTAGATGACCTTGACGGTCGTGCCGACGCCCACCCGTTCATAGAGGTCGATGACGTCTTCGTTGCGCATGCGGATGCAGCCGGAGGAGACGGCGCCGCCGATCGTCCACGGCTGGTTGGTGCCGTGAATGCGGTAAAGCGTCGAACCCAGGTAAAGCGCGCGCGCCCCCATAGGGTTTTCCGGTCCGCCGGCCATGTAGGCAGGCAGGATGCGGCCCTTGGCTCTCTCTCGGGCAATCATCTCCGACGGCGGGCGCCAGTCGGGCCACACCTGCTTGCGCGTCACCTTGTGGATGCCCGACCATTCGAATCCCGGCTTGCCGGTGCCGACGCCGTAGCGCCGCGCCTTGCCGCCGGCCTGCACGAGATAGAGGAAGTTCTGGGTCGTATCGATGACGATCGTGCCGGCCTTCTCAGGCCCGTGATAGGCCACCTCCTGCGGCAGGTAGATCGGGTCCATCTGCGGCATGATCTGCCGCTTCACCGGTTTCGGCACGCCGGCCGTGCGCATCGGGTCCGGCTGCCCCGTCCGGCGCCGGCTCTCGATCGCGCGGAACTGTCCGGACGGCGCGATCGCGCGCATCTGGCCGGAAGCGCGGCGCGGCTTCGACTTGAGCTGCATCACCCAAGGGGCGGAAAGGTCGGGGCTCACCAGCACCGGTGGCCGTTCGGCGTAGCGGTCGCGCGCTTGCGCGTCGGAAGTGGCGAATGCCATCATCGCGGCCGCGCCGAGCAAGATAAATCGCTTCATCATGGGACGTACTCTTCAGAACCTGATCGTCGCATCGTCGCCATCCGGATTGCCCGGGGGCGTGCGTGAAATCTGCGTCACACCGGCAACGAAAACATGAATCGGAATGCCTCAAATGCCTGGTCGCGCGTAAACCGTTTGGTGTGGTTACCGGCCGGTTCAGGAATCTGGTAAAGGCCGGGTAAATTGCCGGGAGAGTTGGGTTTTCGCGTATGACAGCCAAGCAGACGGGATTGATCGAGGGACCGGACGGGGCGCTGCGCTGCGCCTGGCACGGCAATGACGATTTCTACCGCGACTACCACGACCACGAATGGGGCCGGCCCGTCGCCGACGACTACCGCCTGTTCGAAAAGATCTGCCTGGAAGGTTTCCAGTCCGGCCTGTCCTGGATAACCATCCTCAGGAAGCGCGCGAATTTCCGCGAGGCTTTCGACGGGTTCCGTTTCGAACGCATCGCGTTCTTTTCCGAGCGCGACGTCGAGCGCCTGCTGGGCGATGCCGGCATCGTGCGCCATCGCGGCAAGATCGAATCGGTGATCAACAACGCCAAGCGCGCCAAGGCGCTGGTCGACGAGGCCGGCTCGCTCGCCCGCTTCTTCTGGCGCTTCGAGCCGGGCCCGAAGGACCGGCCGCGGCGCATCGACTACCAGACGCTGCTCGCCAATACGACGTCGCCGGCCTCCATCAACCTCTCCAGCGAATTGAAGAAGCGCGGCTGGACGTTCGTCGGCCCGACCACCGTCTATGCCTTCATGCAGGCCATGGGGCTGGTGAACGATCATATCGAAGGCTGTGTCTGCCGCACCATCTGCGAGCTCGAGCGCAAGCAGTTCCGGAGACCATGATGCTCCGCACCTCCCCCTTGCGGGGAGGTCGGCCGGCTCTTGCCGGCCGGGTGGGGCTCCGTCCGGCTAAGCTACCGCAACCGACTGTCCGCCCGCGCATTGCGCGGAGCGGTGGGCCGCCAGTCGCGCAGCCAGGGACCTTGCGGCAACGGGCGCGCGGATTTCATGCCGGCGTTCCGAGACCGAGCACCAGGCTCGTGGCGACGACCACGACGACGATCGCTGCGACCGGGTACATGACCAGCATGCCCGTGGCGAGCGCACGCACCACGTCATTGCCGACGCCGCGCTCGGCCGACGGCTCGAACGGACCGGGCGCCGGCGTGTCCTTGCCCAGCCATTCGCCGAGATGCGCGGGCTTGAGCCGCGTCTCGAGGGTTTCCCGGATGAGCGTGTTTTTCTTCTTGGTCATGGTCGTTGGCCTTTTTGCCTTGCTCGGCCTTTTCCGCCGACTCTGTAACCGCCCTATGCCGTCAGGGGCCGGCCTTTGTAACGAGCGCCTCTCATGCCTTCCTCCGCAAGGGGGGAGGAAAGATGGCACCCTTGCCGCTCCAAGACCCATCGGTTAGGACACGCCGCGCCCTGAAAAGGGCGGCAACAGCCGGAAGAAAGAGTTCCCGAGAAATGGCCGACAAGTCTGAGATGATGAAGGCGCGGCTGCCGCGCGGCTTTGTCGACCGTTCCCCGGAGGACATCCGCGCCGCCGAGAAGATGATGGCGACGATCCGCGCGGTGTTCGAGCTGTACGGCTTCGAGCCCGCCGACCAGCCGCTGGTCGAGTACACCGATGCGCTGGGAAAATTCCTGCCCGACCAGGACCGTCCGAACGAAGGTGTCTTCTCCTTCCAGGACGATGACGAACAGTGGCTGTCGCTGCGCTACGATCTGACTGCGCCGATGGCGCGTTTCGTTGCGGAAAACTTCGAGCGCCTGCCAAAGCCCTTCCGCAGCTACCGCTCCGGCTGGGTTTTCCGCAACGAGAAGCCGGGGCCGGGCCGTTTCCGCCAGTTCATGCAGTTCGACGCCGACACGGTCGGCACCGCCGGCGTCGCGGCCGACGCCGAGATGTGCATGATGATGGCCGATGTCATGGAGGCGCTCGGCATCGGGCGCGGCGACTACGTCATCCGGGTCAACAACCGCAAGGTGCTGGACGGTGTGCTCGAGGCGATCGGGCTTGGCGGTGCCGAGAATGCCGGCCGGCGGCTGACGGTGCTGCGCGCGATCGACAAGCTGGACAAATTCGGCGCGGACGGCGTGCGCCTGCTGCTGGGCGCCGGCCGCTGGGACGGCGGCAAGCAAGGCGAGGGGGATTTCACCAAGGGCGCGGGCCTTCCCGACGCTGCGATCGCTCAGGTGCTGGCCTATATCGAGACAGGAAAGATCGAAGCCAATGAGGGCGTCGAGGAGCTTGCCCGGATTGAAGCGCTCTGCCGGGCAGCCGGCTACGCGGATCGTGTTCGCATCGACCCTTCCGTCGTGCGCGGCCTCGAATATTATACCGGGCCGGTCTTCGAGGCGGAGCTGCTGGCGGAAATCCCCAATGAGGAAGGCCAGATCGTGCGTTTCGGCTCGGTCGGCGGCGGCGGGCGCTATGACGGGCTGGTGTCGCGTTTCCGCGGCGAGCCGGTGCCGGCGACCGGCTTCTCGATCGGTGTCTCGCGCCTGCTCACGGCGCTGAAGAATCTCGGCAAGCTCGACTCCTCCGATGTGATCGCGCCGGTCGTGGTGCTGGTGCTGGACAAGGACACGGAAAGCCTGGGTCGCTACCAGCGCATGGTTGCGGAGCTCCGGCAGGCAAAGATCCGTGCCGAGCTTTATCTCGGCGGCGCCGGCATGAAGGCGCAGATGCGTTATGCCGACCGCCGCGGCGCGCCTTGTGTCATCATCCAGGGTGGCGACGAGCGGGCGGCCGGCACCGTCCAGATCAAGGATCTCGTCGTCGGCGAGCAGCTCGCAAAGAACATCGCCGACCACTCCGAATACAAGGAAGCGAGGCCTGGGCAGGTCACCGTGCCGGAGGCCGATCTGGTAGCCGAGGTGCGCAAGATTTTGGCCGCGCAAGCGGAGGAGCGCCGTGCTCGGTAGAAGTCGCGCTCCTTCGCGCCCCCCTCTGTCCTGCCGGACATCTCCGCCACAGGGGGGGAGATTGGACGGCCGCACGACTTTCGCCAACTTGCGGCGTCGGCGATTGGCGAAAGCCGCGACGACAGCAAATCTCCCCCCTTGTGGGGGAGATGTCCGGCAGGACAGAGGGGGGCAACGTAGAGCGCCGGCCGCCCAGGCGTCGGCCGCATGACCTCGCACGCCGACATCCTCGCGCTCTTCGCCGCGCGCGGCGCCGCCGCGATCGACGTGCCGGTGCTGCAGCCGGCCGACCCGTTTCTCGACATGGCCGGCGAGGATCTGCGCCGCCGCATCTTCCTGACCGAGAGCGAGACGGGCGAGGCGCTCTGCCTCAGGCCCGAATTCACCATCCCCGTCTGCCTCGACCATATTGCCGCGCGCGCGGCGACCCCGCGACGCTACGCCTATCTCGGCGAGGTTTTCCGGCAGCGGCGCGAGGGCGGCAGCGAATTCTTCCAGGCCGGCATCGAGGATCTGGGCGAGCCCGACGCGGCTGAAGCCGATGGGCGCTCGATCGCCGACGCGCATGCCCTGTTCGAGCTCACGCTGCCAGGCCGCAGGCTCGCCATCGTCATCGGCGACCAGGCGATCTTCGAGGCGGTGCTTGCCGCGCTCGGCCTGCCGCGCGGCTGGCGCATGCGGCTCGCCCGCGCCTTCGGCGCGCCCGACGTGCTCGCCGCGGCGCTCGCGGATCTCGCCAGCCCGGCGCGGGCCGCAGCACTTGATCCGGCGCTCGAGCCGCTGGCGATCGCCGGCGACGAAGCAGGTCTTGCCGGGCGCATCGAGGCTGCCTTCGTCGAAGCCGGTCTCTCGCCTGCCGCCAGCCGCACGCCGCAGGAGATTGCGCGCCGGCTGGTCGAAAAGACCGCGCTGTCGCGCGTGCAGCTTTCCGACGCGACTTTTGGCGCGCTGAAGCGCTTCCTGGCCATCGAGGTGCCGGTCGACCGGGCGGCGTCGGAGCTTTCGGCTTTCGCCGGATCGGTCGGCCTCGATCTCGGCGCCGCGCTCGAGAATTTTTCGGCGCGCGCGCAAGCTATGCGCCGGCACGACCTGCCGGTCGGCGATATCCTCTACGACGCCGCCTTCGGGCGCCCGCTCGATTATTACACCGGTCTCGTCTTCGAGATTTCCGCGCCCGGCGCTGCCCGGCCCCTGGCCGGCGGCGGGCGCTACGACCGCCTTCTCACCCTGCTCGGCGCCGAAGCGCCCATCCCCGGCGTCGGCTTTTCCGTCTGGCTCGACCGGGTGGAGCAGATGCGGGGCGCGCCATGATATCGAATGTAGGAGCGCCCCCTCCACCGCCTTCGGCGGTCCCCCTCCCCAGTAAACGGGCAGGGCAATCGCATATGGCGATCGACCCCCACTCCGTCGCCGCTTCGCGGCGCCACCTCTCCCCCCTGAGCTTGTCGATGGGGCGACGGGGGAGAGGAAGGACGGCCGCACTCTTGGCGCCTTTCCTCTCCCCCGGGCAGGGGGAGAGGTGGCACGCGAAGCGTGACGGAGTGGGGGTGCTTCGCCCCTCGACGTCATATGCGATT
>Ga0164290_1001979_pt1 | contig 19260 bp, 13 predicted proteins | sample Micstemetagenome_FD_108782 | JGI IMG/M metagenome (GOLD analysis project Ga0164290, IMG submission 108782) | Contaminated culture microbial community from soil near Moab, Utah, USA - Microcoleus steenstrupii SON62 (Illumina Assembly) | ecosystem: Environmental > Terrestrial > Soil > Soil crust... | reverse complement strand
GCAGCGGCCCCTTGATGCCGGAGTTGCCGTCGGTCAGGATGCCCCAGAGGTGCTGGCGGTGGAGGTCACGAACGCACCGCATTTCGCCTAGAACCGTGTCCAAAAGAGCTTGACACATTCCGTCGATGCCCGAGTCATTGTGAAGCGATTGTTGCCGACCTGGAGGTTCAACCAATCTGACAGCCGCTATAGCTACCCCCAGATCGCACGAGAAACGGTACGATTGGAGGCTCTCGATGGGGCGACAGGCCGCTCAGACGACCTACGACGTGATTATCGTCGGTGCACGGATCGCCGGCTCGACACTGGCCGCCCTGCTGGGAGATGCGGGGTATCGCGTGCTTGTACTTGACCGCGCCGCGTTCCCCAGCTCCACCCTCTCAACCCACTTCTTCCGTGGGGCGGGTATGGGCGCGGTGCTTGAGCGGCTCGATATCCTGCCGGAGGTACTCCGCCTTGACGCTCCCCCGCTCGTGCGTGAGTATCGCTATGTGCCCACCAGTATGGTTCCCTCCATCGGCCCGCCCCAGGCCCCTGGCGATCTCGGCTACTGCCTGTCGGTCCGCCGCGAACCGCTCGATGCACTGCTCGTTCAACGTGCCCAACGTGCACCGGGCGTGACGTTCCGTGAGCGTACCCGGGTTACAAAGCTCCTGTGGTTTGAAGGGCGGGTCTGCGGAGTCGAGATGGCAACGCCTGAGGGTCCGGTGAGCGCGCAGGCACGGGTGGTCGTCGGAGCTGATGGGCGTCACTCGTTCGTCGCCCGAGCGGTGGGCGCGAGCAGTGAGGAGGAAGAAGCGCCGCTACGAGCACTCTACTACTGCTATGTGCGCAACTTCGCTTCTCCGGATGCGCTGCCCCCTGCTGGGCCGGAGTTCTCCCTCCTCGACGATGAGGTGGCATATGTCTTCCCAAGTGATGCTGGGGTCACGTGTGTGGCGATTTCGATACATCGGGAGGCCTTCGCCACCTTCCGACGCTCGGTGACGACCAGCTTTCGGGAGCGCTTAAGCCGTCACGGTGCCCTGGCCTCACGCTTCGCTGCCGCGGAGCCCGTGAGTGCCGTGTTAGGCTCGGGGCCAGAGCCCAACTATGTCCGCGTTCCAGCTGGTCCCGGCTGGGCGCTCGTCGGTGATGCTGGCCTCCACCAGGACCCCTGGTCAGGTCAAGGTATGGATATGGCCGGCACCCACGCCATCTTTTTGGCCGAGGCGCTCGATGGCTGGCTCAGTGGCCGGACCTTCGAGGTGGAAGCGCTGGCTACCTACCACCAGCGACGCAATCGGCATGCCTTGGACACGTATCGTCAGACCGTGCGCTTCGGGCGCGACCTGCGGCAAGCCCAGTAAGCGTAACATTGCCCCGCTAAGAGCGTGCACAGGCTTACGAACTTGCTCTTCCCATCGATCGTTCTTGCGTGATACGGAGAATAGGATGGTCGCACTCTCCATCTCAGTTGAGGCATGGACAGGCCTAACCTGGCCCCGCTGGAAGCGGGTAGTGACAGAGGTTGAACAGCTTGGCTTCGCTGGGCTCTATTGCTCCGATCACTTTACTCTCGCACCTCCGCCCACGCGTGAAGCGCCAGAACTGATGCTCTTGCTAACCTATCTTGCCGATCACACTGAACGCATTCACTTCGGCCAAATGGTGTCACCCGTATCCATCCGCGATCCGGTGTTGCTCGCCAGACAGGCCGTAGCGCTCGATGATCTGAGTGCCGGACGAATGGTACTCGGGCTCGGTGCTGGCTGGGAAGAGTCCGAGCACCTGATGTATGGGTACGAGTTGGGAGATGTGCCAACACGTATGAAACGGTTTGAGGAAGGGCTGGAGGTCATCACACAGCTGTTCCGTAGCGACACACCGGCGACCTACGCCGGACGCTTCTTCCGCTTGCAGGATGCGGAGTTACGCCTCCCACGTCCGAAGGCGCCACCGATCTTGATCGGCGGCAGCGGCCCCAAGCGGACCCTGCCACTTGTTGCACGGTACGCGGACATCTGGAATGGACAAAACCTCACGCCTGAGGGGTTCCGAGAGCGGTCTGCTCAGCTTGATGGGTTACTGAGTGACGTACATCGGCACGTCGGTGACGTCAAACGTACATATGCCACGCCTGTCGTATGTGGGCGCACCCCCACCGAACTTGAGCAGAGGGTGCGGGCCTGGCGAGAGGGAGTCGCCGAATGGGCCAATCTTCCGCTTGATGCCCTCCTTGACATCATGCGTAATGGCTTTAAGGGGATCGTCGGCTCGCCTGAAGCTGTCGTCGAACAGATCAAGGCATACGGTGCAGCGGGCGTGGAGGAGCTGGTTGGTATGTGGGGCAATGAAGATATTGAAGGGCTCCAGTTGCTTGCTGAAGAAGTGCTACCACACCTCTAACCGGTCGAGATACGATGTCGACGACAAGGAACTATGGTAATGGTCAACAAAACCTTGCTACAATCAGGCGTCAGGCAACGCGTTGTAATGCGCGCTATAAGCGTCTAGAAGCGATTTGCCGTATAACAAAGCAGAACCACACATCAGCCTTGCCGTCCTGGTTGCTTAGCGACTAACGGCGCCGCAACACGTCAGAGGGCTCCTATATGCCCAAAAGCCCATAGGGAAACCTTCTAGCGACCAGGAGCGCGCATTCCCGATCATAAAGCGGATTACTCCGCCTTCAAATATGTTTGGCGCTTTTCCCCTAAGTCTGGTGACATGAAGAAAACACTGAACTGGACGGCGAAGCGGGCCGCCAGCGTCTTGATTTTGGGTTTCTCACCGTGCGGTTACTGCAGTCGGAAGATGGAGCGCGACGGACCATCCTCCGTCGCGCCCGGCGCTCGCAGTGCCGCCCGCTGCTCGTCGTTGGGCCCGGTGGCAGCGCCGACAATTTTTCGGCGCTCCCCACTCACCAGAGGTCACTACCAGGAGCACCTTCTGTCGTTTCATCCATTCACCCGTTGAGCGGCCCCTGGGGGAGCGGCGCCGGTCGCTCGCAGCGGCTGGTCAGCTCAATGTGACGGCCTTCGCTTGACGATTCATGCAGCGCGTGCATGACGTCAAGCACATGGTAGGCCAACGCTCCGCTCGCCCGGTGGGGCCGTCCCTGCCGTAACGCGTAGGGCATGTCGGCTACGCCGAGCCCACGGCTGTTCTCGCTGTAGCCCGGGTCGAGCGGAACCTCCCTGGGCGCCTGCTGGAACGCGTTGAGGAAGACCTGGCCGCCGAAGTAGTTCGGATCGGGCAACTGCAGCGCGCCCTGCGTTCCATGCATCTTCAGCAGCTGATGCTGCCGCGGCACAAGGCACCCGGCCTACGCGCGGCGCGCCTCGGCGCGGGCGCCGAGCTTCCGGCCCGGCAGCAGCGTGTCGAGGGCGAAGGCGCCGGAGCCGAGGAGCGACAGCGCCACGCTGGCAGCACCCAGCAGCAGCACCAGCTCGAAACCGCCGGCGTCCACGAAAAAGCCATTGGCAATGTGGACCGTCAGCAGGGCGACCAGCATATCGACCGCCAGGGCGATCCCGACGTAGCGGGTGAACAGGCCCAGGATCAGGGCCAGCCCGCCGAATACCTCCAGCGCGATCAGCAGCGGCGCCACCAGGCCGGCAGCCGGAATGCCCACGCTTGCGAGGAAGCCGGCTGTGCCATCCAGTCCGAACATCAGCAGCTTCTGCAGGCCGTGGGCAAGGAAGGTCACGCCGACAACGACGCGCAGGATCGTCACGCCGTAGCTCGTATTGGTCGAGGTCATTGTTCTTCACTCCTACAGTCCCGCGAGGGCTGATCCCCCTCGCGAAGGGTACGTGTCGGGCGCTGTCCGCCACGACGATGCCTGTAGGATACGATCCGCCTGTCTGGCGCTGCGTCCGGCGCTCCGTCCTTTCCCACGGCAGTATTTTTTTTATTCCTATCAACTTTACGGCCACGCCGGGCATTACCCAATACGCTGCGTGAGGAGGCTACCCCTCCCCAGCGATCCTCGTACGCAGGCGGGAGGCCGCCGCCTGTAGCCCCGCGTAGGGGCTGCGCTGCAGCCGGCCCTCGGCCGCCGCAAGGGCGCTCTCGGCCGCTGTACGGTCGCCGAGCAGCAGCTGCGTCTCGGCGAAGGCGAGGTCGAGCTGTGTCTGGAGGAAGGGGTCGGCCAGGGCCCCGGCCTCCGAGCGCGCCTGCGCGAGGGCGCGCAGGGCCGCCGCGCCCTCGCCGCGGTCGCGGGCGGCGAGGGCCAGCGTCGCCCGAATAGAGATACCGTGGGCGGTGTTGCCGAGGCGCTCGGCCTCGCGCGCAGCGCGCCCGAGCCACAGCTCGGCGCCCGCCCAGTCGCCCTCGGCGAGCGCGATCTCGCCCCGGGTGCTCAGCAGCCACGGCAGGACTACGGCCAGCCCGTGCTGCTCGACCATCTCCAGCCCCGCCGCGACCTCGACGTGGGCCGTGCCCAGATCTCCCGCCAGCAGCGCGTGGTAGGCGATGTTATTGTGGCCGATGGTCTCATGCTCCAGAGCGCCGCGCTCTCGGGCAGTGGCGACCAGCCTCCGGTACTCCCCGATCGCGCCGTTGAGGTCGCCCTGCTGCGCGCGGGCGTTGCCGAGCTCAAGCAGCACCCCCGGCAGCAGCGGCCTGGCGGCCTCGTCGGCGGCGAGGCGCGCCGCCTCCTCCAGCTGCGCGATGGCGGCGTCGAGGTCGGCGCCCACGGCCCGCAGCTCGGCGCCGAGCAGGTAGGCTGCCAGGGCCTGCGCCGCCGGGTCGGGGTCGTGGGCCAGGTAGGCCCGCCCACGCTGCACCCAGGCCACCACCGCCTCGTTCTCGCTGCTGGCCAGATAGCTCCCGGCGCATTCCAGGCAGGCCCGGGCAGCAGCACGCATGTCGCCCGCGGCCGCGAAGCCCTCTGCGGCGAGCGCGAACGCGGCCCGGGCCGCGTCGAGCGCGCCCTGCCAGTAGCGGGCGAGGGCCAGCCCGTAGTGCTGGGCGGGGGAGGGCGCCAGGGACAGCGCCAGCTCGTAGAAGTAGGCCGCCTCCGCGGGTGCGGCCACCGAGAGCGCGTGCTCCCCCGCCAGCGCGGCGAAATGGGCCGCCCGAGCCGGGCTGTTCGCCTCGCGGTGGTGGGCGGTCAGCCGCCCCGCAACCTCGCCGAGCCGCCCGGCGTGGCGCCGCTCGATGGCCGCCGCGGCGCGCCGGTGCAGGATCGCGCGGCGCGCCCCGCTCACGCCCCGCTCCACCACAGCCGCGATCAGCGGGTGGCTGAACTGGTAGCGCTCCCCGTCCTCGACCAGCAGGCCTCCGTCGAGCAGCGTGTCGAGCGCGTCGAGGGTCTCGGCGTCGTCACGGCCGCTGACCTCGGCCAAGCCCTCGTAGCTGATCTCCGCCTGGAGCACTGCCGCCCCTTGCAGCACCTGGCGCGCCACGTCGGAGAGACGCACCAGTCGCTGCTGGATCAGGTCGCTCAGGGCCTCCGGCAGCTCGCCGGGCCCCGCGCGGAGCAGCTCCAGCACAAAGAGGGGATTGCCCGCGCTCCGCTCGTAGAGCCTGTCCGCCTCCGTGGCGTCGCCGGCCAGCGTGGCTACCAGCGCCAGCGTCTCGTCGTGGCTCAGCCGCGGGAGCGGGAGCCGGCGCAGGAGGCCGGCCCGCGCCCACTGCGCTGCCAGCGCCTCCAGCGGCGCCGGCAGTTCGTCGGAGCGGCAGGAGGCCACCAGCAGCAGGGGCGTGTCGCGGGCCCGGTGGAGCAGGTAGCCGAGCCAGTCCAGCGTCGCCCGGTCGGCCCAGTGCAGGTCGTCGATAAAGAGCACCGTTGGGGCCGTCGGCGTGGCGCCGAGGCTGCGGACAAGGGCCTCGAAGACGCGCTGCTGCTCCTCGGCCTGGGCGAGCGGCGTTGGCCGCGAGACCGCCGGCAGCAGGTCGACGAGGTCGGGGGAAAGCCGGGCGATGTCGGCCAGCCAGCCCGGCGCCGGCGGTCGGGCGATAGCCGCCAGGCGCCGGCGCACCGGGTCGCTCTGGAGCAGCGTGACCAGCGGCGCGAACGGGAGGTGCTGGGTGACGGCGAGGCACTGCGCCTCCAGGACTGTCGCCTCGCCCGGGAGCCGCGTCGACCAGCGCTGCCAGAGCTGGGTCTTGCCGATCCCGGCCTCGCCAAGCAGCAGGGCCACCTGCGCCCGATTGGCCTGCGCCGCATCCCAGGCCGCGTCGAGCGCGGCCAGCTCGCCGGAGCGCCCGACAAAGGGCCGCAGGGGCGGAGACGGCACGGACCCTGCCGGCCGCGCGGCGGCCACCCGCTGCCCTTGCTCGGGGGCCAGCAGTTCGCCGCGCACCACCGCCTCGCGCAGCAGCTCGGTCTCGGGCAGCGGCGCGACCCCCAGCTCGCGCTCCAGGGTCTCCGCCAGCAGCGCGTACTGCCGCAGGGCGGCGGCGCGGTCGCCCAGGCGGCCGTGGGCCTCGATAAGCGCGCGGTACATCGGCTCCTGCAGCGGGTCGTGGGCGAGGGCGGCCCGGGCCGCAGTAAGCATCTGGTGCCAGCGGCCCGCCGCGCGCTCCGCGGCGACGATCTGGTGCAGGGCCCGCAGGTGCAGCTCGTGGAGCTGCTCGCGGGCCGCTGTGAGCCACAGCTCCAGCTCCGGCGCGTCGGCGAGGACGACGCCGTCGAGCAGAGTGCCGCGGTACAGCCGCATCATTGTCCGCGCCGCCCGGAGGGGCCCGTCGCCCTGCTGCCCCCCGAGTTCGTCGGCGGCGCGCAGAAAGGCGCGCACGTCAACCCGCGCGTGGCCGCCGAGGGCCAGCTGCTCGTCGCCCTGAAGCAGGTCGTGGTTCAGATCCCGGCGGAGCCGCCAGAGCAGGTTGCGGAGGTTCTTGCGGGCCGTTTCGGGGCCGCTCTCGGGCCACAGGAGCGCGAGCAGGCGCTCGCGCGGCTGGGGCGCGTCGTGGAGGCTCAGGTAGGCGAGCAGCGCGTGGGCCTTGGCGGGCGCCAGGATCACCTTCCCAACACGCTCGAGAGCCGGGACGCCAAGCAGCGCGATCCGCAGGTCGGGGGCGGATGGGTCTGCGGTCAGGTGGCGCGCGACCTCGCCCAGCCGCTCGGAGCTCATGCGCGCCGAGGCGCCGATGTAGCGCTTGTGCAGCCGGCCGTGGCGGGTGCGGTAGGCGTACCAGTACCAGCCGCCGCCCTTGTGCTCCCGGCGCACGGTGATCGGGCCCTGGGTGGTCTGGTACGAGAACGAGCGGTTCGCGGGGTCGCCCAGCCACGCCTCCCACGCCGGGGAGTCCAGGGCGATCGGCGCGGCATCGTCCGCGGCGGAGTACAGCGTGTTGTCGATCACCACTGGAAGGCGACGTGCTGGCATCGCTGTTCTCCCGGGCCGGCGGGCCGCCGGCAGGGTGCAGTATACCTGATCCGTGGGTAATTCACCGAGATTATCTTGAGCGCACCATGACGCCTTGTTTCTCTTACAGCTGTAAGGACGATGTGCGATACAGATGGCTGCTATGCTCGAGGAAGAACAGCATTGACTGACGGAGGACCCTGCGATGACAAGCCAGCCACTGCCCGCGGAGACCCGCATCGGCCACGTCCACCTCAAGGTGGCCGACCTCAACCGGGCGATCAGCTTCTACCGCGACCTGCTCGGCTTTGACCTGCTGCTGAACTTTGGCACCGCCGCGTTCCTCTCCGCGGGCGGCTACCACCACCACATCGGGCTCAACACCTGGGAGAGCGCTGGCGGCCCGCCGCCCCCGCCAGGAACCACCGGCCTGTACCATTTCGCCATCAACTACCCCACCCGCCGCGACCTGGCCGTGGCCCTCGTGCGCCTCCTCGACGGCGGCTGGGGCATCGACGGCGCCTCCGACCACGGCACCCACGAGGCGATCTACCTGCACGACCCGGACTTCAACGGCATCGAGCTGGCCTGGGACCGGGCCCGCGAGGAGTGGCCGCGCGAGGACGGCGCCCTGAGCTTCAGCCGCAAGCCCCTCGACTTCGCGGGCCTGCTCGCCGAGCTCGACGACGCGGGGGCCTCGCGGCACCTCGCCGAGCTCGGCCAGTACCGCTAGGACACATCCTGTCCCCAGGTCGTCGAGGCGGCTGACGTTGCCCCGCCTCGCATCGTGAGAGCTGACAAAACACACGGAGTTTTATGCAGCGGGCGCCTGGTGCGCCCCCTGGTAGCATTACGGCGGGCCAGAGACCGCCAGGAGCATCCGACACCATGCAGCCCGCATCACGGCCGACCGGCAGCTATCTCGTCCTCATCCTGGGGATACTCAGCGCTGTCGGCCCGCTCTCGATCGACATGTACCTGCCCGGTCTGCCGACGATCGCCCACGAGTTCGGGGTCGAGGTCGCGGCAGTGCAGCGCACGCTCTCGCTCTTTTTCATCGGGCTCGCCGTGGGCCAGGCGTTCTACGGCCCGATCGCCGACCGCATCGGGCGCAAGGCGCCGCTGCTGTTCGGCTGCGCCCTCTACACGCTGGCCTCGGCCGCCTGCGCGCTGGCGCCCTCGCTCGAAGTGCTGGTAGTCGCCCGGCTGGGCCAGGCCCTCGGCGGCTGCGCGGGCATGGTGATCACGCGCTCGGTGGTCCGCGACCGCTTCGACGAGCGCGACTCGGCGCGGGTCTACTCCCTCCTGCTGCTGGTGATGGGGGCGGCCCCGATCACCGCGCCCCTGCTCGGCGGGCAGCTGCTCGCCCTGCTGGGTTGGCGGGCGGTCTTCTGGGTTCTGACGGCCTTCGGCCTGCTTTGCCTGGTGCTCGTCGCCGCCGGCCTGCCCGAAAGTCTGCCAGCCGAGCGCCGCGCGCGCAGCGGGCTCGGGGCGGTCCTGCGCAGCTACGGCCTGCTGCTGGCCGACCGGCGCTTCCTCGGGTTTGCGCTCGCCGGGGGGTGTATTTCGGCCGCGATGTTCGCCTATATCTCCGGCTCGCCGTTCGTCTTTATCGAGCTGTACGGTGTGCCCGCCACCGCGTACGGCTGGCTCTTCGGGCTCAACGCCCTCGGCTTGATCCTCGCCTCGCAGCTCAACCACTGGCTGCTCGGGCGCTACAGCGGCGCGCAGATCCTGCTCGTCAGCACCGTCACTGCTGCCGGTGCGGGTCTGCTGCTTGCCGGCGTAGCGGCCGTGGGCGTGGGTGGGCTGGCCGCGCTGCTGCCGCTGCTCTTCATCTGTGTGGCCAGCGGCGGCCTGATTGGCCCGAACACCTCCGCCGCAGCCATGGCCCCCCACGGCAAGGTCGCCGGCAGCGCTTCGGCCCTGCTCGGCGCGCTGCAGTTCAGCGTGGGCACGCTGGCGAGCCTATCTGTCGAGGTGCTGCACAACGGCACCGCCTTTCCGATGGCTGCCACCATCGCCTGCTGTGGTGTCGGCGGGTTAGCCTGCCTGATGACCCTGGCCTTGCGCCCCCAGCCCGGGGCCCTGCCCGCACATCAGACGTGACGGCCAAGGCGCGGGGACAGGACGCGCCTAGGGTACTATAGAGGTCTCAGCTAAAGGCCAGACTATCGCTTCGACCATTCGGCGTCAGAAAGCCCTTGCTGCACCGTCTGGAAGTCGCATTGTACGACCTCTGGTTAAGATCGGTAGCAAGCGGTCACCTGCGTAATCCTCGGGACGATGAGCAACGGGAGAACAAGATTGCATCAACAACCAGCTGGAGCAAGCAGCCGACGAGCCATAACGCTAGCTTAGCCTGTTCAGGATGAAAAGCTTTGTAATGCGCGGTATGGTCGACCAGCCTTATCCGATCGCCTCTGCAATCAGTGCGGCAGCACGTCCAGCACCATCTTCGGCTTGGAGACGCGCGCCGAGCTTTGCAGCTAACTCCTTCATCCCTTGCTCACGGGTTGCTCTCGTTAGGGCAGTTGCCAGAGCCGGCACTGAAAGCTTGCTCAAGCTTGGGGCGGCAACCCCAACCCCAAGCTGCTCCACCTGACGAGCCCAGAAGAACTGGTCTGCCGCAACTGGTGTGATCACGCTCGGCACGCCGGCCCGCAGACCCGCCGCAGTGGTTCCTGCGCCGCCGTGATGAACCACCGCAGCCACCTGCGGGAAAAGCCAGCTGTGGGGCACCGATTCGATGCGAATCACCTCACGTGGGAGCGCACCCTCACCGAGTCCTGCCCACCCGGCGATCAGGACCGCTCGGTGCCCAGTTTGCCGCACTGCCTCAACCACCAAGCGCGTCACCTGTTCGGGCCGTTGGTCATCCATACTGCCAAAGCCGACTGCAATGGGACGCGGGCCAGTGCCCAGAAAGTCGGCTAGCGCAGGTGGCGGTGCCCATCCAGGGCGCGGGTCAAGGAACCAGTACCCCGTCACGACGTGATGGGGCGGATAATCGGTGGGAGCAGGAAGGACGGCGGTACTAAAGCCGTACACTGTCGGGATGCGCCGCTGCTCAATCCAGCGAAAGTAGCTCCCAGAATGGTGAGGTGGCAGCCCCACGCCCCGACGCCAGCGATTGAGTGCGCCGCGCATCGGTAGCCAGAGCGCCGCCTGCATCAGCCGATGGCTCAGGGGGTTCAACGGATGGCCAGGGCCGAGCCAGGTAGGAGCAAGGAAAACATTGGGGAAGGCCTGTGTCGGGTGCAGGGCGTGGAGCGGCGCCCAGACGGAGGGCACATCGTAGCGCTCAGCGCTATCCAGAATACCAAAGGGAATGCTGCACGCGACCAATGCCTTAGCCGAAGCGCTTGCCGCTCCAATCGCCGCAAAGAGCGCGGCGAGTGTCGGTCGGGCGACACGGAGCAGGGTCATCAAGACCCGGAGTTGTCCGCCGCGCCGAGCTGCGGCCTGGATCTGGGGGTGGCGAACGAGCCGTTGGGGATCCGCCTCATCGGGGAGTGGGTGAAAGTCAAGGCCAGCCTCGGCGGCCAATCCGGCGAAGATGGCAGGCGCGACGAGGCGCACAGGATGCCCGCGGCGTTGAAGGGCAGAGCCGAGGGCGGCATAAGGTTGGACATCGCCTCGCGAGCCCTGAGCGACAATGGTGACGTGACGCATTGGCTGGCTGGCTTTCTCAAGAAGAACAACGAGAGCGCGTTGGGAGGATGATAGATGGTGCCGGGCTCATTGTCTACTCTCACCTGCACAGCCGGTGCCTGACATCACTGTTCAAGCCTACTCCCACTTTGAACGGGAGCATGTGCCGCTTGCGTTCCTAGGGCATTAGAGCGCGCATTACAAGACTTTGCCCCGCAACGAGATGATGTAGGATGTACCGCTCACTCACGGCTTCTGTGCGATACGGAGCACGCGGGAGATGTGTTCGAGGGCGTGCTGTGTGCCGTGCTCCGCTTGGATTGCAGCACCAAGCTGGGCAGCCCGCTCACGTATCAGCGGATCGCTCACTGCTCGGTCAATCGCCGCAGCGAGCGCAGGCGCACTCAGCCCTCGGCGCGGCAGCGGCGCTACCCCGACCCCAAGCGCCGCCACCCGCTGCCCCCAGAAGGGCTGGTCAAAGCCAAAGGGCACGACCACCGACGGCACGCCACTGCGCAGCGCCTCACCGGTCGTCCCGGCGCCCCCGTGATGCACAATCGCCGCCATCTTTGGCAGGAGCCACTGGTGCGGCACGTCCTTGACGAAGCAGACTTGCTCGGACGAGAGCATCGTACCGTCGAGCGCTCCCCAGCCTTCGCCCAGCACCGCACGCTGCCCGCTCTTCGCCAAGGCCTCGCTCACCAGAGCCGTCAGCTTCTGGGGCTCGCGTGCCAGCATGCTCCCGAAGCCGATGTAGAGTGGGGGCGGGCCGGCGGCGAGGAACTTGGCCAACGGCTCTGGCGGCGCCCACTCAGAAGGTGGCGGCAGAAACCAGTACCCTGTCACCTGATGGTGGCTTGGCCAATCGTCCGGTCGCGGCACCACCCGTGGACTATAGGCATAGAGGCGCAGTAGACCGTGCTTGCGCATCTCTCCTAGCGGCCCGAGAAAGGAGTACGGCGGCAAGCTGAGCACCTGGGTGCGCAGGCTGTTGGTGTTCCCCCGAAATAGCTGCCAGAACGCGCGCTCAAAGACATGATGGGTTAGTTGGTTATATCCACCGCCCAGGTGAAGCCACGGAGGAGCAACCGGGGAGGGAAAGGCGCGCGTTGGGGTGAGCGGCTGGAGTGCTCCTTCGATAAAGGGCACCCGTAGGCGTTCCGCAACGCTCGCACTTGCCGGGCCGGTCCCGATCACTAGCGCTGCACCTTGCACAGCCTGCCAGGTATCGAGGGCGACCGCAGCGACCAGCGAGCGCATCTCGTCGCGGAGGGACCACAGGAGACGGACGGCATTTCCTGTTTCGCGGATCGCCTGCATCCGTGTGCGCAGGTGGGCCTCGATATCGGCACCGATTGGGGCGAAAGGAATATCATGGTCCGCCGCGAGAGAAGCAAAGGTGGGAGGGGCGAGGAGTCGCACCTGCTGGCCGACCAGGCTCAAGGCGCGGGCCAGGGCGACAAAAGGCTGAACGTCCCCGCGTGAGCCATAGGCAATGAGAGCAATCTCCACGGGCGTCTCCTTTTGGCAACCAAGAGCGGGGTAATGTGAGCAATAGCACAAACTCGCCTATTTCGTGAAGAATATCACGATCTGGCACGAACGTCAAGCGACAAGGTACACGAACTGACCGGCACATTGGAGCCAAGCTCTCACCCTGACCCAAGGCGAGTACCGCGATGGTCTGCGGGCCCTGCTGCTGGGAGCACTGAGCTAGAGATGATCGGCGAGGCGACCAAGGGAGCACACACCGCTACTTGTGAAGCCGTCCCCGGACTAATCGCTTTGGCTGAGCACGTCGGCAACCACATCCTCCAGGGTCAGCGCTCGCCCGGCCGCCCAGGCGGCCGAGAAGGTCGCCGCACTTACCGCAGCGCGGGCAGCACCCACCTCGGTCTCGTGGGCATCGGTATGTTCGGGCGCCCGGGCGGCCCCAAGAGCTTCTCGCTCGCGCTCCGCCGCCCCCCACAGCCGCGCCGCCTGCTCGGGGTCGTCCTGTGATGCTGCCAGCGCGGCGAGTTTCTCAAGATACTCAGCGCAGGCAAGCCGGTTGTGCTGGCTCAGTGCGATCGCCAGCCCCTCGCACAGGTATGCGCGCGCTCGGTCGGGCTGGCCCTCGCGGTGCGCCAGGTCGCCGAGGTTGTACAGGGCCAGCGATGCGCCGTACTGATCGCCCCCCGTCCGGTAGAGTTCCAGGCTCTCCTCGTACAGCGCCCGGGCAAGCGGGTAGTTGCCGAGGTCGAACAGCGCGTTCGCCAGGTTGTTCAGGTCGGCGGCGACCCCGAGCTGGTCGCCCGCCTCCCTGCTGAAGGCCAGGCTCTCCTCGTACAACTCTGCCGCGCGGGCATGGTCGCCCTGCGCGTTCATTACCCCGGCCAGGTTCGAGATTGCATTGATCAGGGTGCGCCGGTCGCCAGTCTCGCGGCTCAGGGCGATGCTCTCCTCGTATAGGCAGGCCGCCCGCTGGGAGTTGCCCTGGCGCCGGGCCACCAGGCCGAGCGCATTCAGCGCCACTGCGCTCCAGCGCCTCGCCTCGCCCACCCGGCTCAGCGCCAGGCACGCCTCGAGGTGCACCTGGGCGCGGGCAAGGTCGCCTTGCAGGCGCGCGAGCGTGCCGGCGGCGTTCAGCGCGCGGAGCCGCACTTCGGCGGGCGCAGCATCCTGGTCGGGGTGCGCCAGGGCCTGCTCGAGCCAGTGGCGCCCCTCGTCAAAGAAGCCGCGCGTCGCCCAGTAGCGCGGCAGGGCGCCCCCGATTGCCAGCGCTAGCTCAACCTCGTCTTCGCCGAGGGCCCAGCGCAGCGCGGTGCGCAGATTGTCGTGCTCTTCGTCGAAACGCGCGAGCCAGCGCTGCTGCTCGGGCCCGAGCAGCTCGGGCTCGGCCCGCTCGGCCAGGGCGCGAAAGTAGGCCCCGTGCTGGCGCCGGAGCTGCGCCTCGTCGCCGGCCAGCGCAAGCTTCTGCGCCGCGTACTGGCGGATCAGCTCGTGCAGCTCGTAACGCCCCTCCAGCGAGTGGCGCAGGAGCGACCGGTCGACCAGCTCAATGAGGGTTTCCAGCCTGGTGCCGCAGATCTCGCGGGCGGCATCCCGCCGGAACCCGCCGCCGAACACGGCGATCTGGCGCAGGGCCCGCTGCTCGTCGCCCGCCAGGCGCCGCCACGAGTGCTCGAACACCGCCGCGAGGCTGCGGTGCCGGTCGGGACCGTCGCGCGCCGCCGCGCTCAGGAAGGCGACGCTGTGCTCGAGCTCCTGCACCAACTCGGCGCAGGAGAGTGCGCGCGACCAGCTCGCCGCCAGCTCGATGGCCAGCGGCATGCCCGCGGTCAGCCGGCAGATCTGCGCTACATCCTCGGCGTTCGAGGCGGTGAGCGCGAAGTCGGTGCGTGCGCGGCGAGCACTTTGCACAAAGAGCTGCACCGCGTCGTTGGCCGCGAGCTGCGCCAGCGGCGCGCCTGCGCCACCGGTCTCGGCGGGCAGCGGCAGCCCGGCGACGCTGTACACCCACTCGCCGCGCAGGTTCAGCCGTTCGCGCGAGGTTACCAGCAGTGTCACGTCTGGCGCGCCGGCGACGATCTCGGACAGCAGGCTCGCGCCGGCTATTAGGTGCTCGAAGTTGTCGAGTACGAGCAGCAGCTCGCACTTGCCGAGCTGCTCGATCAGCAGCGCGCGCGGCTCGGAACTCATGCCGAGGTCGATCCCCAGTGCTGCAGCGAGCTCGCCCACCAGCAGATCCGGCGAGGGCAGGTCTGCCAGGGGCACGAAGAAGACTCCGTCTGTGAGCATGTCGAGACGCGCGGCCGCCGCCTGGAGGGCCAGCCGGGTTTTGCCGATGCCACCCGGCCCGGTCAGGGTAAGCAGCCGGCAGGTCTCGTCGTCGAGCAGGCGACCGATCGCGGCAAGCTCCTCCTCGCGCCCGACAAAGGCGGTTGTCTGCGCGGGCAGGTTATGGCGTCGCGTCGCCGGCAGCTTCAGGTGCTGCAGCGCCGGGGCCTCGTCTGCCTGGGCCCGCTGGATCTGGTCGAAGAGCACCGTGGTTTCCCCATCCGGCGCGACGCCGAAGGTCTGGTCCAGGAGCCGGCGACACTGCTCGTACTGGGCCAGCGCCGCGCCGCGCTCGCCGTTGAGCATGTGCAGTCGCATGACGTCGCGGTGGCTTTCCTCGCGCCATGGGTCGACCGCGAGCTTGCGGTGCGCGTACTCGAGCGCCTCGGCGTATGCGCCGCGCCGCTCGTGGTAGGTGATCAGCCACGACAGAGCGGCGAGCATCCGCCGCTGGAACTGCTCGCGCTTGACCACGGCCCACGCCTCGAAGGCCTCGCTATCGGGCAGAAAGAACTCGGCCAGAAAGGCGCCCCGGTAGATCGACAGCGCCTGCTGCAGACGGCGCGCGCAGGTGTTGCAGCTCGACGCGCTGGCGTGCGAGTGGCGCTCGCACTCGGCGACCAGGTCGAGAAAGGTCGCTACGTCGAGCCTGTGATCGCTCTGCCGGTTGAACTGGAGCGTGGTCCTGCTGGCGAGCAGAAATGGAGGCTCGGCCGAGCGGTCGCCAATGGCGCCGCGGAGCGTCAGCAACGTCTGGCGCAGATTGTTGCGCGCAGCCTCCTCGGGGAGCTCCGGCCAGAGCAGGCCGAGCAGCGCCACGCGCTCGTGCGGCCGGTCGGCCTCGACGGCAAGGTAGGCCAGCAGCGCCCGCACCTTGTCGTACTTGAACCCCGTGACCGGCTGGTCGTTGAGGGCAGCGTACAGTGGCCCGAGCAGAGCGAGCGTGAGCCGCGCCATCGTCCGCCTCCTTTGCGTGGTATGCGGCGCGGACACAAGCCCATGGCAGCGGTCCACCGCCTCGAGACGAGACACAACGATGAAGATGGGTAGCCCCAGTAGCGCAGACCTTAGCACAAAAGCCGGCGCGAGTCTACCCTTCGGCGGGGGTAAGCAACATGAACCACTAACGGTCTACTAACGGACGTGGGCGACGATGAGGTTGTCAGCGCAGCACACCACGAGGAAGCTCACGATGAGTCGCCGAGCCAGCTACCACGCCTATCTCCTGCGCCTCTGGCGCGTCCAGAGCGAGCCGCATCCCACGTGGCGCGCCTCGCTGGAGGACCCGCACAGCAGCGAGGTGCTCGTCTTCGCGTCGCTCGAACGGGCCTACGCCTTCCTGGCGGACCAAATCGACGAGCGGGCTGAGGAGCCACCAACGGGAGCTGGGCCGGCCGGTAACGATACGAAGCTCGGGTGATTGCTGGCGACAAGCGGAGGCTCGGAGGGGCCGCGGGTCCCTTCAATCTGGGAAGGCAGACAGTGGAACGAAAGGAGCAAGGGATGCGAAGGTTCACACAATGCTTCAGGGCCGGCGCGGCGCTGCTCATGCTTGCGGTTGCCATGGCGGCCTGCACCCCCACCCTGCCCCAGGAGGCCCAGAGCGGCGCGGCGGGGGCGACCGGCGGGCCGGTGCCCGAGGTCGTGATCACGGCGCGCGAGTATAGCTTCAGCGGGCCCGACAGCATCGCCGGCGGCTGGACGCAGGTCACGCTCGACAATCAGGGCGAGAAGGCCCACGACCTCATCCTCTTCAAGCTGGGCGAGGGGAAGACCATGGACGACGTGATGGCGGTGCTGGAGTCGGAGGGGCCGCCTGACTGGATCACCCTGATCGGCCAGTCGACCGCGGAGGCCGGCGAGCGCAGGCGTTTCATCGCGAACCTCGAGCCCGGCAGCTACGGCATGATCTCGTTTGGCGACGACTCGAGCGGGCCGCCCGACGCGGCTCAGGGCATGGTCAAGGCACTGACCGTCACGGCCGCGCCCGCTACCGCGGTGACCCTCCCCACGGCAGATGGGACGCTCGAGATGGACGATTTCAGCTATGTCGTCTCGCCGCTCGCGGCCGGCACCAAGCTCATCAAGGTCACCAACACCGGCGCCGAGGTCCACGAGGCGGTGATCTTCCGCATCAACGAGGGCAAGGCCTTCCAAGAGGTCCAGGCGCTGCTCGCGATGTCCGAGGAGGAGCAAGATCAGCAGCACGACGAGCTGGTCACCCAGGCCGGCGGCGTGATCGCGGGCGTGGGCCAGACGGTTTACGCCGAGATGGAGCTCACCCCTGGCCGCTACGCTCTGGTCTGCTTCCTGCCCAGCCCGGCCAACGGGGGCCGTCCGCACTACGAGCTGGGGATGCTTCAGGAAGTGGTGGTGCAGTAGCGCAATGTTGCGCAATACTTCGGCCCGGCCGGAGCAACTGGTCTCGGCCGGCCCCAGGGAGCCCTACTATGCTTAGACTGGCTCTGCCACTTGCGTTCGCCGCGCTGCTCACCGGAGCGCTCAGCTTGCGTATGCCGGCGCCCGCGGCCGCTCAGGCGACCGGAACGATCGCCTACGTTCGCGCCGGCGGCACTCAGGGCGACCAGATCCGCCTGATCGAGCCGGACGGCAGCGGCGATCGCCCGCTCTGGACCGCGCCGGGCGACGACCCCCTCGACGTGTACGGTATCAGCAGCCTGGCCTGGCGGCCCGACGCGGGCGAGCTCGCCTTCGCCAGCGACCATGAGGAGGGCTGCTCCGTCTACTCGTCCGATATCTACGGCGTCAGGCCGGACGGGCGCGGCTACCGGCGCCTGGCGAATACACCGGCCTGCGCCTCGCTGGCGGCATACCCGCAGGGGAGCGTCACTGTCACCGTGCGCAACCTTACCTCGTCGCCCGACAGCACCTTCGCCGTCTACGTACAGGGGGCGCCGCGCCCGCAGAATGCGCTGATCCTGCCCGGTACAACTGCCACCGTGACCATCCCGTCGGTAGCCGACCTCGGCGACCTGGTGCAGCTGGTGGTGGTGATCCGGGGCGACTACCGCTGGATTGTTGGGGGCGTGGACGTCGTGCCGAGCCAGGAGGCGCTATCGACACCACGACCGGCGACCTTGTTTGGCCAGGGCATACCGAACTTCGGCGCCTGGTACCCGAGCTGGCGCGCGGACGGCACGGCGCTGGTCTACGCCCAGTCTGCCACGGCGTGCCTCAACGGGCGACGTGTCCCGACGGCCCCCGAGCCCCCCGGACGCCTCGGGCCCACCGTGCTCGAGGCCGACCCCCTGCAGCCATGCTCGCTGACATGGGCGCCAACGGCGGCGCTGGCAGACCAACTGCTGTACGGCGCGATCCCGGGCCTCGGCGCCGAGGGTATCAGCATCTACCGGGCAAGCGAGGGCAGGCGAACCAGCGAAGGGCGCAAGCTCGTGACGGTCGAGCGGGGGGCGCTCTTGCTCTGGTACAACTGGCTGCCCGACGGTTCGGGGCTGCTCTTCGCGCGAACGACCGAGTTCAGCAACACCGCATACCGGGCGTCGAATCTCTTCCACTACGACTTCGCCTCGAGAACCACCCGGCAGGTGACGCGGTTCAGTGACAGCTTCGTGCGCAACTTCAGCATCGCTCCCAATGGCCAGTCGATCGTCTTCGAGCGCGCCGCGACGCTCACGAGCGACGCATCAGATCTCTGGCTGGTGCAGCTGGACGGCAGCTCGCCGCGCCTACTGGTCGCCGACGGCAGGCTGCCGGCGTGGAGCCAGAGGAGGCCGGCCGTGCCCGCGCTCCGTTCCCAAACCTACCTGCCACTGGTGCAACGCGAAAGGTAAGCCGGCGCGGACACTCGAACCGAGTGCTGTCGAAGAAACCTTCTGCTGCGCGCCGCCTTCGACTCGAGGGCGGCGCACTTCTTCCACGTCGAGGAGAGCATCTACTGAACCACAGAAACACGATGGGTCAGCAACGAGTTTGGAGGCGGCAATGCCCGGCAAGTGGATGGTGTTTTTCGCATACAGCGGCCTTGGTAGCAGTAGTATGATCGGCTTATAGCTGCATCACTAATCATAATGCGCTTGAGTGTTGAAAAACCCAGGTGAGAGGCACCAGCGAGCAGGGGCGTGGCAAAGGTGCCGGAAGAGGGCTTCACCTCTTGGGCGATTATGCGCACAAAACACGTGAAGGCGGGGGAAGGTGGACGCCGGGTGAACCGCGAGAGTGTAAAATGAGTTGTGTAACTGGTGCGTCCTCAAGAGAGCCAGTATAGGCTATACTACTGCCTTAGGCTGGTCAAGAAAAGGATGACACCATGGCTGACAAGCGACGGAGCGTAGCTGCGAGCGGCGCAGCGGAGACGAACAATAGGAAGGGCGCTGAGGCGCTTCCGCCTGCGATGCCATCGGTCGAGCGCGTGCAGCAGGAACTTGCCAGCGCGACCAGCTTGGACGACTTCTTCGGGAAGGAGGGCATCTTCGCTCGACTGTTCGCCACTACCATCGAGCAGATGCTG
>Ga0164290_1001978_pt1 | contig 19288 bp, 16 predicted proteins | sample Micstemetagenome_FD_108782 | JGI IMG/M metagenome (GOLD analysis project Ga0164290, IMG submission 108782) | Contaminated culture microbial community from soil near Moab, Utah, USA - Microcoleus steenstrupii SON62 (Illumina Assembly) | ecosystem: Environmental > Terrestrial > Soil > Soil crust... | reverse complement strand
GGAGCGCGCCGGCCACCCGTCGGTCGGCCGAACGCTCGGCGGCGCGACCGTCGGCGACGACGTCGCCGCGCTGGCGCGCGCCTGCGACGTGCTCGTCGACTTCACCGCGCCCGCCGCGCTGGACGGCAACCTCGCGGCCGCGCGCGACGCCGGCTGCGCCGTCGTCGTCGGCACCACGGGCCTCGGCGCCGACCACCACGCCGCGATCGACGCCGCGGCCGGCGGGATCGCCGTCCTCCAGGCCGCGAACACCAGCCTCGGCGTGAACCTGCTCGCCGCGCTCGTCGAGCAGGCGGCCGCCCGCCTGGGCGACGACTGGGACGTCGAGATCGTCGAGATGCACCACCGCCACAAGGTCGACGCGCCGTCGGGCACGGCGCTGCTCCTGGGCGAGGCGGTGGCGCGGGGGCGCGGCGTCGACCTCGCGTCGCGGTCGGCGCGCGGACGCGACGGCATCACCGGCGCGCGCGCGCCCGGCGACATCGGCTTCGCGTCGCTGCGCGGCGGGTCGGTCGCGGGCGACCATCTGGTGGTGCTCGCCGCCGAAGGCGAGCGGATCGAGCTCGGCCACCGCGCCGAGACGCGCGAGATCTTCGCCCGCGGCGCGGTGCGCGCCGCGCTCTGGCTCGCCGGCAAGCCCGCCGGGCGCTATTCGATGCGCGACGTCCTCGGCGTCTGACGAGGCGGAACAGGGGGCGGGCGCGCCGGGTTCAGGCGCTGTTCAAAGCGCCGCATCCATCCTAAATCCCGAACCGAAACGACGGGAGACACGTCCCCATGCGCCTCAGCGCTAGCTTTCTCATCGCGGGTGTCGCGGCCGCCGTCGGCGCCGCGGCGCCGGCGCACGCCTCGCTGCCGCAGGTCGCCGCGCACCTGCGCGCGCTCGACACGATGACGGCCGATTTCACGCAGACCTCCGCGACCGGCGCGATCGCCAGGGGCAAGCTCACGCTCGCCCGGCCGGGCCGCGTGCGCTTCCAGTACGAGCCGTCGGTGCCGCTCTTGATCGTCGCCGACGGCAAGAGCCTGTCGATGATCGACTACGAGGTGGCGCAGGTCTCGAAGTGGCCGATCCGCGGCACGCCCCTGAGCGTGCTGCTCGATCCGAACGTCGACGTGGCGAAGTACGGCCGCGTGCTCGAGCCCGGCAAGGGCGGTCTCGCGGGCTTCGTCACGGTCGAGACCAAGGATCGCAAGCACCCCGAATACGGGACGATCACGATGTACTTCGCGCGCAGCGCGCAGGCGCCGGGCGGGCTGACGCTTTCGGGCTGGCGCGTGCTCGACGCGCAGGGGAACGTCACGCAGGTGCAGCTGTCGAACCCACGCTACAACGTGGCGGTCGACAAGTCGGCGTTCACCTACCGCGACCCGCGCCGCCAGGTCCGGCCGCGGGGGCGGGGCTGAATGCCGCAGGCCCGTTCATTGCAACGGCGGGCCGGCGTTCCCATTTGGGTGTTGCGGCAGGTGCTTGTATCGGGATTTGCCCCCTGTTGCCCGATCGTCCTGTCGTATGCGTGACGAGCGCAAACGGGCCCCCGTTCCAATGCCCCCGGGACGGGGGCCAAGTTTTGCCTGGGCGACACGCGCGGCGGCACGCTTCGCGTAGCTGAGCCGCGCGGCGGCACGCTTCACGCACGTCGGTCGAACCGCTAAACCGGGTCCGCCATGTCCCGTCTCAAGATCGCCAGCTGGAACATCAACTCGGTGCGCGCGCGCCTCGACATCGTCGAGCGCTTCCTCGCGGAGAAGGCGCCCGACGTGCTGTGCCTCCAGGAGACGAAGGTCGTCGACGGCGACTTCCCCCACGCCATGTTCGAGCGGCTGGGCTACGTCCACCGCCGCCTGAACGGGCAGCGCATGCACCACGGCGTCGCGGTCGTCTCGAGGCTGCCGCTGCGCGACGAGCGGCGCCACGACTGGCAGGACAACGGCGAGGCGCGCCACATCGGCGTGCGGCTCGCCGACACCGGCGTGCTGCTCGAGAACGTCTACGTGCCGGCCGGCGGCGACATCCCCGACCCCGTGCTCAACCCGAAGTTCGGTCAGAAGCTCGCCTACTACGACCGCATGACCGACTGGTCGTCGGGCCTCTCGGAGCCGACGATCCTCGTCGGCGACATGAACGTCGCGCCGCTGCCCTGCGACGTCTGGAGCCACACCGCGCTCCTCGACGTCGTCAGCCACACGCCGGTCGAGGTCGACAAGATGGGCGCGTTGATGGCGAGCCACGGCTGGGTCGACATCGGCCGTCGCTTCGTGGGCGCGCCGGCCCGCCTATACACCTGGTGGAGCTACCGGGCGAAGGACTGGGCGGCCTCGGACCGCGGCCGGCGCCTCGACCACATCTGGGCGAGCCCGGCGCTCGCGAACCAGGCGGTCGGCTTCGAGGTCGCCGAGCACGCGCGGAGCTGGACCAAGCCCTCCGACCACGTGCCGATCCTCGCCGAGTTCGAGCTGTGAGCCTGTCGGTCGCGCGCGCGGTCGACGAGCTGAAGCGCGGGCGCCCGGTCGCGGTGGGCGCCCTCAACATCCTCGCGGTCGAGCTCGCCGACGAGGCCTCGCTCGGCGCGTTCGAGGCCGGGCGCGGGCCCGCCGACCTTCTCGTCACGCAGCAGCGCGCGGCGCTCCTCAACCTCGTCAACCAGCGGGCCGCCGCGCACGACGGCCCGGTGCGCGTCGCGCGCCGCCCGTGGATGGACCTCGCCAACAGCCGCGCCGCCGCCGACCCGGTGCGCGATCTCGCGACGCCGCTCAAGGGCCCCTACGACACGGTGGAACTCGACCGGCCGGACGACGGCGCGGCCGCCATCCGTCTCGCCAAGCTCGCCGGCCTCCTGCCCGCGCTCTTCGTCGCCGGGGGCGAGCCCGCGGCCGACTGGCTCGCGGTCGGCGCGGACGAGGTGCTGGGCTACCGCGAGCCGCGCGAGCTCCGCGTCGTCGCGCGCGCCCGGCTGCCGCTCGAAGCGGCCGAGAACACCGAGGTGGTCGCCTTCCGCGACGCGGCGGGCGGCGGACCGGAGCATCTCGCGCTCGTGATCGGCGACCCGCCGCGCAGCCGGCCGCTGCTCGTGCGGCTCCACTCCTCCTGCCTCACCGGCGACGTGCTCGGCTCGTTGAAGTGCGATTGCGGCCCGCAGCTCCGCGCCGCGCTCGACGCGATCGCGCGCGAGGGCGCCGGCATCCTGCTCTACCTCCAGCAGGAGGGGCGCGGCATCGGGCTGGTCAACAAGCTGCGCGCCTACGCGCTCCAGGACCAGGGCTTCGACACGGTCGACGCCAACCTGCGCCTCGGCTTCGACGTCGACGAGCGCGACTTCGGGCTGGCGGCGCGCATGCTCGAACTGCTCGGCGTCGGCCAGGTGCGCCTCATGACCAACAACCCCGCGAAGGTCGCGGCGCTCGAGGCGGAAGGCGTCCGCGTCGTCGAACGCGTCGCCCACCGCGCGGGCGAAGGCGCGCACAACAGCGCCTACCTCGCCACCAAGCGCGAGCGCACCGGCCACCTGCTCTAATCCCCCGCTCTAATCCAGCGTCGCTCCCTTGGGCGCGCCGTTGCGCCACGCGTCGCGCAGCAGCATCTCCATCTGCGTGTCGTCGATGCGGTCGAGCCGCACGCCGACGTAGCCCTGCCGCGTCCAGCCGCCGAGCGAGAGGAAGGTCCCGGGCTCGGCCTCGATCAGCATGGCGGCCTGCTCCGGCACGAGCTTGAGGTTGATCGTGCCCTGCCCAAGCGTGGCGAAGATCACCCGCGCCCGGAAGGCGAGCCGGTCGAAATGCGGCCGCGCCTCGACGCCGGGGAGCGCCAGCGCGAGCGCGCGGGCCTCGGCCTCGGTCACGCGGCGATCCCGACGAGGCGCGCCACCTCGTCGTAGCTTCGCACGACGTGATGCGCGCCCGCGGCGCGCAGCCGCCCGGCGTGGCCGTCGCGGACGTGGCTCCCGGCGCAGAGGCCGATCACCGTCATCCCCGCCGCGACCCCCGCCCGCACGCCCGTCGGCGAGTCCTCGATCACGATCGCGTCGGCCGACGCCGCGCCCATCGCGCGGGCGGCGTGGAGGTAGATGTCCGGGTGCGGCTTGCCGCGCGTCACGTGAACCGCGGCGCTGAATAGGCGGCCCTCGAAATGGGGCGCCAGCCCGAACATCGCGAGCCGCGACTCGAGCCAGTCGGGATGGCTCGACGACGCGACGCAGCGCGGCCGGTCGCCCAGTCGGTCGAGGAACGCCTCGAGGCCCGCGACCGGCCGCAGCTCGGCGGCGACCCGGGCCTCGATCGCGGCGTCGACGCGGGCGCGCAGGTCGGGCGGCAGGCGGCCCCAGCGCCGCTCGACGATCGCGAGGCAATCGTCCCAATGGTGCCCCATGTAGGTGTCGAACGCCTCATCGAGCGTCGTCGGGCAGCCGGCCGCCGTCAACTCGTCGGCGAGCACCCGGTTGGCGAGCGTCTCGCTGTCGACGATCACGCCGTCGAAGTCGAAGATAACGAGGCTCACCGCGCCCCGAACAGCGCGCTGCCCACGCGCACGTGGGTCGCGCCCAGCATCACCGCCGTCTCGTAGTCGCCCGACATGCCGATGCTGAGCGCCGGCAGGCCGTTGTCGCGCGCGAGCTTGGCGGCGAGCGCGAAGAAGGGCGCCGGCTCGATCTCGGCGGGCGGCACGCACATCAGCCCGCCGATCGACAGCCCCGCGTCGCGCGCCCGGACGAGCAGCGCGGGGAGCTCGTCGATCGCGCAGCCGCCCTTCTGCGGCTCGTCGCCGATGTTGACCTGGACGAACAGCCGCGGCGCGCGCGCGGCCGCCTCGACCGCCTTGGCCAGCGCCTCGACGAGCGACGGGCGGTCGACGCTGTGGATCGCGTCGAACAGGTCGACGGCGTCGCGCGCCTTGTTCGACTGGAGCTGCCCCACGAGGTGGAGCGACAGGCCCGGCGCGGCGCCGCGCAGGCCCGGCCATTTGCCCTGCGCCTCCTGCACCCGGTTCTCGCCGAAGCTCGTCTGCCCGGCGGCGATCAGCGGTTCGACCGCCTCGGCCGGGAAGGTCTTCGACACCGCGATCAGCTCGACGTCGCCGGGCTCGCGGCCCGCCGCCCTGCACGCCCGCGCGATGCCCTCGCGCACCGCCGCGAGCCGTTCGGCCGCCTCGTTCGACTGTTCCATGGCCGCCGCTATAAGCGAGGCCATGCGCCGCCGCCACTTCCCGCGTCACCGGCCGACCGTCTGGCTGTTCACCGACGAGCGCCAGGGCGAATCGCTGTGGGCCGCGCTCGAGTCGCTGCCGCGGGGCGCGGGCGTGGTCTTCCGCCACTACCGCGCCGCCGACCGCGCCCGGCTCGCCGCGCGCGTGCGCCGCGTCTGCCGCCGCCGCGGCCTGTGGTTCGTGGTCGCCGGCGACCCGCGCCTCGCCCGTGCGTGGCGTGCCGACGGCGCGCACGGGCGCCGTCCCGGCTCGCTCACCGCGCCGGCGCACGGCCGCGCCGAACTCGTCGCGGCGCGGCGCGCGGGCGTCCGCCTCGCCTTCCTGTCGCCGGTCTTCGCCACCCGCTCGCACCCGGACGCGCGCCCGCTCGGTCCGCTCCGGTTCGGCTTGCTCGCGGCGCGCGCGGGCGTGGCGGTGGCGGCGCTCGGCGGCGTGCGCGCCGCCGATCTTCCTCGGCTGAAACGTCTGGGCGCGGTCGCCCGGGGCGGCATCGACGCGTTCGGACGGGCCTGAGCCGCCCGGGGCCAGCGACCGGGCGAACCCTCAGCGCGAAAGCGCGCGCTGCGCCTCGTCGAACACGTGTTGATGGTCGGCGCGCGCCGTCTCGATGCGGCCGATGAGCGCGCCGGCGTCGCCGAGCACGGCCCGCACGTCGCCGCCGCGCGAGGTCGCCAGCGCGAGGTCGCCCGCCACCGCGTCGAGCCGGTCGCGCAGGTCGGCGAGATCCGCGCCCAGCCGCTCGAGCCGCGTCAGCTCGAGCTGCGCCCGCGCCCAGGCGGGGCTGCTGGCCGCCGCGCCGCGCGCCGCGGCCACCGCGGTCTGAGTCTCGCCGCGCTGCCGCTCCCACCGCGCGGCGACCTGCTCGAAGTCGCGCGCCGCCTCCGCGATGCGGCCGGCCGCGACCGCGGCGGCTCCCGTGTCGGCAGCGGTTCCGGCCCCGGCGTCGACCGGTGCTTCGGCCGCCGGTGCCGCGGGTGCCGGCGCCGCCGCGGCCGCCACCTCGCCCGGCCGCCGCGCGAGGCTCGGCCATTCGCCGTCGGCCGCGGCGCAGGACGGAAGCAGCAGCAGGAGCGCGATCGGGAAGGGTCGGATCATGGCGCGCGACCCTAGTGACGCCTTCGACGCCCGGCAAGCGCGACGGGCTTGCATCGGCGGGCCGACGCGACTATGTCCACGGCTCCCGCGCGCCCGTAGCTCAGCTGGATAGAGCATCAGACTACGAATCTGAGGGTCGGACGTTCGAATCGTTCCGGGCGCGCCAAGTTTTCCTGAGGTATCTCAGATTGATAAGGCTCCTGCCACATGGTGGCGGGGGCCTTTCTTTTGTCCAGCACGTTCCAGATTTTTCCGTGGATTTTCAGGACAGGCTCAAGCTGCTCCGAACATCCCCAGTAACACGCGAGTAACGCGCGAATGCGCCACGAGCCGTTGATTCGTGCCGCTCAACTTGCGCATGTCCGCTTCGCGCCCGTTTCAGCCGTTCAGCGTGACAGGGTGTGAGCCCGGAACCTGCCGTTCGTTCATCTTGCTCGGCACGACGATCGAACCGGGCGCCTTTGGGACTTTCCGGCCATTCCTTCGTTCGGGCGGAAATGACAGCTCTCGACGATAGCCGACGCTCAGGCGTTCGCCGACGTCGCAGAAAGCTAACGGCGGTCCGGCTGCTGTCGCGATAACACCAGTTGGCTACGTTGTTAGCAGGCTCGGAACGGTCAGCCGGCAACCTTCGACCGCAAGGCGGTCACATGTAGAAGCTGTAGCTGACCTGCGGCTTCTCTGTGGGACTAACGTACTTCATGATGTCGCCGATCTTCCGGGCGCACTCGAGCGTGATCGGCAGGCGGCCGTCCATTTGGGTGTTGTTCCAGTTCATCTTGGTCAGGCCGAGAATCTCCGCGCATAGGCTCTCAAGGGAGGAGTCCTGCTCGTAGACGGTGACCTTGAGGGGCTTGGGGACGTAGGCGCCGGGATAGGTCTTGTAGAAGTCGACGGTGCCGCGCGTATAGAGAACACCCTCGGTCTCGGATATGGCGAGCATGGTGCCGCGCTTGGGCGGATAATCGCCATCGCCGAAGAGACGGACGTCGGTATCGGTGATGGCGACGAAGTCCTTCGTGCGGATGCCTTTCTCGTTAAGGGCGCGTAGGAAGCCCCTGCGCTCGCTGTCGCGGAAGTGGCTCGACTTATGAATGACGATGCGCGCAGGCATGTGCTGGAGGGCGCGATCGTACTCTTCGAGCGCGTCACGCAAGAGTTCGTAGGCCTGGTCCTCGCTCAGGTACGGATGGCGGTTACGCTTGTCGATAGAGACGGGGGTGCCGCGCAGGATGATGCCGTGGCCGAACTCGTCGAAGACTTGGGCTAGGCTCGACGAGACGGTCTCGCCATCGCGGCTCTTGTAGAAGCCGATGCCGATGTAGCAGGAGCGCAGCTTGGCCGTGTCCTCAACAAGGCGCCACGGGATGGTGCGGTTGCCCTTATAATAGAGCGCGGTACAGAAGTTCCATGCCTTAGTGGCGGGGTCCTGCTGCTCGCCGGCCTGCTTCGTGATGAGGATGGTTTTCTCGCGGACCAGCTGCAGCGGGGTGCCGAGATGCATGCACTTCGCCTTGAGGATCCGGCGGAAGTTGTGCTCAAGTTCGCTCTCCCTATCCTCGCCGTCCTTCGAGGCCGTGACAGAATCGAACATCTCGTTGGGCAGAACGCAGACGATGACGTCCACTGACCGGTTCTCGGCGAGGAAGCGGATCTGCTCGTAGTAGAGCTCGACGGCGCGCTCGACGCGGTCGGCACGCGACGGGAGCTTCACGACGGCGGTGATCTCGGACTTCTGTAGCGTGCGGGTGTACTGCGGAGAGTTGATGAGACGAGTGAGGAAGCCGTAGCTCTGGTTGATGCCGCCGAAGCCGCGGAAGAGGTTGAGCAGCTGCGACTCCTTTTTCCGCTCGATGCCGCTGCGGCACTGGGCGAGCCATTCGTCGAGCAGGTCGACGCCCTCGCCGCGGCCGACGACCCCGATGCGCAACTCGGTGCGACGCAGCTCGTCGCGCTTGTCGTAGACCCCCATGTGCTCGATGCCGGTGCGCGGGCAGATGTGGGTGCCGGTGCCGAACTCGAGAAGCGGCTCGGCGAGGGTGGTGAGCTTCAAGCTGCGGCCTCCCGTTCGTCGGCGTCGTCGCCGATGGGCGTCTCGTCGAGATCGTCGGTGACGTCGTCGGCATCCTCCCCGACGTCAAATTCGATGAGGGTCTCAAAGCCGAGTCCGCCCTCGTTGCCGCTGGCCGTGAGGAAGTAGGCGATGAAGCGGACCTGGTTTCGGACGCTGGAGTTTCGTTCGAGCCGCTTTTGCTGAGAGAGAAGGTCGTCGTGCCAGTTTGACGCGCGGAAGCCGTCAAAGGAGTAGAACCAGCTGGGCACGATTTGCGCGTACCAGTCGTCGCCGAGCTTCGCGAAGGTCAGCTCGAACGAGAGGTGCTGGTGGTGGGCGACCTTGGCGGGGTCCTTCTTCGAGGGCCTCGCGAAGTACACGCGTCGGATCGCCTTCTGCTTCCCGATCCAGGGCTCTTTGCGCTCTGTCTGCCCCTCCTCAGTGGCGATGAAGTAGAAGAAGCGGTCCTTGGGCTGCATGCGCACATGGCGCGCCTTAAGCAGTTCCCGGGCCTCGGCGGTAAGCAGCTGCTTAAGGACGTTGACGTTATCGACCTCGGTGGAGTCGGCGAGGTCGGAAACGTCGAGCCGCTCGACCGATCCCTCGTCCACGATGCCGATCAGGCCGCTCGCCTCCATGTCGTGGAAGGCGAAAAGCTTGTTGTCGTAGCAGACCCACGCGTCCGTATGGATGTCGTTGAGGAGGAGAGCCATCTTCACGACCGAATTTCTGCTCCGCGCCTTGCCGCGGTACGACAACGACTTCCGAGCCTGCACGATCACTTCCTTGTCGTCGATCGTGAGCTCCGCGACGTAGACGGCCTGCGGAAGGCGGATGCGCTGAAGGTTGGTGGTGATCGCGGTCGGGTCGGGAATGCTGTCCGAGCTGTAGGCGATATAGGCGTCGACCTCGCCGAGGATCCGCTGAAACTCCTCCAGAACGCGCTCTTGGGCGGTGACGCGCAGCGCCGCGACGAGGCCGAGCAGATCGCCCAAGTCGATGATGTGCTTCTTGCAGTTGAATGCGAAGCGGTCGCCGACGAGCTCGTTGATGGCGGACTGACTGTAGGAGGCCTGCTTCTTCGTAAGCATCAGGACGTACAGCTCGTCGAAGCTGTTGAAGTACGAGCGGTCCATGAACTGACGGACCGTCGCCTTCACCTTGTCGAGCGAGGTGGTCGAGGTAACCTGGAAGCAGACGCGGTCGTGGTCGTCACCGAGGTCGATACCCGGGAAATTCTTTTGCTTGCGGTTGAGGTTGATGAGCTGGGGCAGGTTGTAGACCGACCTGAGGATCGGGATGAACGCGTCTTCCAAGGCCAGATTGATGTCCGTGCGGCCCTGCGACGTCGCCAGTTCAACCTGCAGCATGATCCGGCTAACGACGTCGCGGAGCTTGTTCTCCACATCGAGCTGCCGCATTCCATCTCGCTCCGCCAAACCTTTGCTTGAGAATGGGAACGCAGCGGGAACGTTTCAAGGCGCGCTACTTGCTGGGAGGTGCAGTATGCTCCGGGCGCAACTACATCCCGCGCGATGGGCATCGACGCGATCATCGAGCGCCGCCGGAGGCAGCCGCAGTGGGATCCTGATCTGTGGGATTTCGCCGAGCGCGTCCACTTTGTCTCTAGGGACGAGCTGAACGACCGTACCATCGTTCCGAGACCGCTCGAGCACGTCAGCGACAAGGCACTGCAGGCGCGCCTCGATGCGATTGACCGCAACATTCAGTACCTCGACGTCGCCGACGAGCCGCGCGACGATTGGCCGCCGGAGAAGGGATGGCTGAGTCCGTGGTGGTGGCTGCGGCTGCGCCGCTGGACGCTGTCGGAGTTCGCGCGCCGTAGCCTAGCACTGCAGCCGGCGATTGAGGTCGCGCCCCCCGTTCCGCTACACCTCGACTTTCTCGGTATATACGCTGGCAAGCCACCCAGGATGTTTCGGCTCAGCCGATTGCCCTACCTCATGCGGTTCCTCGATCAGCGCGAGTTGCGCTTCGTGCTGGACCCGGGTTGCGCCGCCGCGATCGCCGAGGGAGCGTACTTCATGAACATTGGCTCGATCGCAGACATCGCCGGCGTCTACGACGGCGACGGCCGGCGGATCGCTGGAACCGGTCCCCAATCCTGGCTCGCCTGAACATCGCGCCGGCGGTGCCGGTGCCGGTGGTGGTAGGCTGGTCGCATGACGAAAATCGGCAATTTGCTGTTCACAGAGCTCGAGTGGGACGCTGCCGTGCCGCCTTGGTGCGCGACCCGCTGATCAAGAGACAGAAGCGTCGTCCAAATATCGCCGGCTCAAGAGTGAGCATCGTCGCCGGGCTAAGCGCGAAATATCATGTCGAGGTATTATCAGGCGAAAATGTATTCCACATAGCCTGAATTTGAATAAATGCATTCTTGGTAATTCTAATCACTTGCAGATACTCGTCCGAGTACATTTGGTCTGATGGCCCGAGGGTCTTGATCTCAACAAGCTCCTCGTCGTCTATTTTAACAAAACAGATTTTTCCGGTCAGTTCCGGGAGTGGTTCATGTGAGATAGGACCTTCATAGTCGAAGTCGCGAACAGTGCCTATTCTGGTTTTGCTCATTCTAGCGTTGCTTTTCTATATCTAACTTGGCCTTTTAGACCGAGTATGAACATCAGCCTGTATTGGTTGTGAATGAATTCGTCTGCTTTCCGCTGCGACGCTCTGCGTGAAGACGATTCGTCGCGTACGTAATAAGCGGCCGCGGAATCAAGCAGGCCTATGGTGCGTATAACACGACTCCGAGCGCCCCTTGCCTTAAGCTCAGCTGTCACAATTACGGGGACGAAGAACATCTATGCATGAGGCTCAACGCGTCGAGCACATCGAACGACTGATCGCCGGCATCGGGCTTATCGGGCCCGGGCCGATGTTCGAGCGGTTCGGCGCCAAGTTCCTCGACCACCACCTTGAAGCAGGATTGGTGCACCGCGGACTCAACGCCCAACTTAATCCGGTGGGCGGCACGGTCGACAGCGTTGATGACTCTGGGCAGATCGCAGGCGAATACTCCATCGAAAAGGATTACTTTCAGGCGCGCTGGGAGAAGCCTACCAAAGACCTCCTTCACGTCGTGAACACCCACCCCGACGTGGAGGATATCTACCTCCTGTCGTCGCAGCTCGCGACGGCCGGAGGGATCAAGGCGGCCAAGGCGCGGGTGGGGGCGTGGCCCGGCTTCACCGGCCGCACGATTCACTTCTACGACGCCCGACGCATCGCCGAGGTGATCGTCGACGACATGCTGCTCGACGACGGGGCGATGAGGGCGCTGGTGGAGCATCAGCCGGTTCTCGACCGAATTTTGAACGAGCACCGGGCGACCCTCACCCTGCCGGCCGTTGATCCCCGGCGCGTAGCCTTGCCCTCCGTCGAGGCAGCAATCGATGCCGCCCTCAGCGACGAGAACCCTGTCGCCGCGATCTCGGGCGTGGCCGGCACGGGCAAATCGGACGCCGCTGCAGCATACGCTGACAGCCGGCGGGACCTCTACAAGGTGGCGATGTGGGTCGAGGGCTCCGAACTCGCGAAGCTGGCCGATCTCAGCTCCCAACGTCTCTGGCGGGGAGGGGCGGATCTGAATGTCGCCGGCTTGTTGAAGTCGAGAGCCTGCCTCCTGGTCATCGACGATCTACCGCCGGAAATTGCGCTCGCGGACTTGCAAGCCCTTTGCGGCCGGGGGAGCCGAGTTCTGGTGACCCGACGCGAAACCGCGGGCGGCGACATCTCGATCCCTGCCTTCAGCCCGACCGAAGCGCGCCAAATCCTGGATCGCGACGTCGCGGAGCCTTGTCCCGAGCCGGTTCTGAATGCGCTGATGAAGACCGTCGGCGGTCACCCGATGAGCTTTGCACTCGTGAACAAGGCCGTGGCTGCAGGCGTGGCGACGTGGGTCGAAGTCGGTGAGGACTGCGACAGCGTGGCCGAGTTCAGCGACGGGCGCGAGCGGCTCGCGGATAGGGTTCTCGGGCGGTTGAAGCCGCTGCTAGCGAAAGAACTGACGGTTTTCGAGTGGGCTGGCGCGTCCAGCTGCGATCAACGCTTTCTCAGGGCGGCTATACGGACGCCCGGCCTAGCCAAGATTCGAGGCCAAGGCCTGCTTGCCGCCGATCGGCCTGCCGTCGCTCGCCTGCATGACGTGGTGTATGCCAGCCTGAAGGTTCAGAACTGGCTCACGAGCGAACGCGCCGCCGAGCTGGACCAGCAGTTCGACGATCACTTGGCCGATGTGATCGCGGAGGAGAGCTTGGCGCTCATCATCTTGGCTGCGACCATGCGGGCCAAGCTCGAGTCGACCGCCGCAGCCCGGTTTTCGCCTGCGGTGCTGGTCGCGCTCCTGCACCTCTGGCGCCCCGAGGAACTGGATCGCGGCGTGGTGGGCGACCCCGAGGTCCATCTGGCGGACCTTGAGTCGCGCGGAGTTCCAGCAACCTACGTCGAAACCCGGTTCATCCTCGAGTCCATCGAGGGCCTGTACCGGGCCGACAAGGTCGTCTCGATCGATGACGCAAAGGCCCGGCTCGCGGAGCGCTTGCCTCTCTTCGAACGGCTATTGAACCTGAACGTCGTCAACCCGCTCTCGTGCGCGGAGACGCGCCACCACTGGGCCAAGGCGCTTAAGATCCTGGGGCGGATCGAGGAGGCCTCGGAGCAGTTCGAGGCGGTCATGTCCGGCCCACATCCGCTAAACGCCACGCGCCTTCAGCTCATCCGGCTCTACGCCGGCAAAAGCGATCGCGCCGTGGAGCTAGCCGACGAGATACTGACGGCGGCGGAAACTCCACTTACCGTGATCACCTCGGTCGTCTTGGGTGTGGTCGAGAACCTTTCATGGGCGAAAGGCGGTGCCCTGGACAAACTCTTTGCGAAGCATGGCGATCTGATCGAGCGCGAGATCATCCAGGCGGCCAATGCTGACTTTGAGCAGGCGTACACCGCGCTGGCTACCGTCGGCCGTTACTGGTCGTGGCACGAGCCTGAGCGGCTCAGGAAGATCTTCGATGCCGTCCCCGTGATGCCTCCGGAAGCAGCGGATGACCGGACTGCAGGCGCGCTCGGCGAGATCCTGCTAAAGTTGGGCAAGTACCCCGCTAACCCCGCACTCCAGGAAGCGGCAGTCGCATATTTCGCGTCGATCAAAGACCCGAAGGACTTCCAGCTTCAGAAATACGGAGAGGTGCTGATCGACCTGAGGCGCTTTCCCGAAGCCGAGGCTGTTCTCCGCAGGGCCGAAAGGCTCGATACGGATGCGTTCCTCAACTATCGACTGTCGCAGGCAATGCTGGGTCAGGGAAAGGCAGACGACGCCCGCGCGGCTATCGAGTTGGCCCTCGCGCGCCTGCAGGTCGACAAGTTCCGCGCTTCGTTCCTCGAGCAGCGCTTCCTAGTCCGCAAGGCGCAGGGCGATACCCTTGCTGTCGAAGATCTTGATTCGGCTATCGCCGTCTGCCAGCCGGGGAGGTATCTCGAAACGCTTGAGCGCAGGAGAGCCGAAGAGGGCTAAGCGCCTTGCGGAGCGGCAAGGAGCGCTTGGTCATAGCCTGCCTGCCCTTTGCGCATCATGCCTACCTGCCCGTAGCGAAGCTTCCCGACCGCACTTCGACGGTGTGCCGCTGTCTGCCGCCCAATGCCCGCTCGCGTGCCGCCCGCGGCGCTCAGTTGCGCTCTATCAGTAATGGGCCATACTGAACGTTAAGGAGGCGACATGAAGAAGCTCATTCCAGACGGGAAGGCGATCAAGGAGCTGCGGGAGCAACTCGTGCGGCTGTCGACCCAGAAGGAATTTGCCAACGCGCTGGCGATCAGCGTTCGGCAGCTCCGCAAGATCGAGAATGAGAACGCCTCGATCTCGGTGATCATGTGCGAAAGGCTGGCCCGGCTTCTCGGCGTCGACACGGCGAGGGTCACGCTCCGTCAGAGCAGCGCGCCGAGTGGCGCGGCGCCCACGGCCGCAGAGAGGCCGCTTGCGGACGACGACGTTGAGCAGCTTGTGCCCCGCCATGATTGGGATACGGCGACTGCGACGGCCGACGACGGCGAGCTCTTTCGCGAGGCCTCGAGCTCTGACGATCTGACGTGCGCGATCGAGACGCCGCTCAACGAGGAGACCAGCGCCTACGCGCGGGAGTTCGTCGAGCTCTTAACCGATCTTACCTGGTCGCGGCGTGACATACGGGAGGAAATCTCGCCCGCAGCGGAGATCGCCACACGTCGGCGACTGCGGCAGCTGATCGTCCTTCTTCGCGGGAGCGATATCTGGATCTACGTGACGAGCGTGCTCCGTCGGCTGCCGGAGCGTTACGACCTGGCGCCCGAGGGCGAGCCTGTTCGCTACAGCTTCAGGCTGGTGCTCGCACTGGCGCCGCGAGGCGCAGATGGCGAGACCACGACGAAGGTCGCCATCGACCATGGCCGACCCTTCATGCTGCCGTCCTGGAACGCTTCCATGAACTCGCAAACGGTGACGTCATGCTGACTGCAATCAAGCGGCTGACGGGCTTCGGCGTCTTCAACGACTTTGCCGCTGATCCGGCCCTACCGCCATTTGCGCGCTATAATGTGATTTACGGTGAGAATGGCTCGGGCAAGACGACGCTGTCGCGGCTGTTCGCGCTACTGGAGACGGGCGGACATGCCGAGTTCTCCGACCTTGAATTCACGATCCACACGCAGTCGGGCCCGCTGACGCACGGCCAGTGCTACGGCCGAAAGGTTCGCGTCTTCAACAGCGACTATATCGACGCGAACATCGGGCAGCTTCACAATCCGCTGCGCCACATCCTCATCGTCGGTGAAGAGAACAGGGCGCTTGCCGATGAAGCAGCCTCAGAGCGGCGCATCCACGACGAGCGGATGCGCGCGATCGCTGCAGCCGAGCAGTCCATCGACAAGCTCGAGAACCAGCGCGGCAAGATCTTCTCGACGGTGGCAAAGACGATCGGCGAGGCGACAAGCGGGAGCACGCTGCGCAGCTACCGCAAGCCCGATGCCGAAAAGGCATTTGCCGCTGCTGAGAATCTCGCGCCGCTTCAGCCGGAGGAGCTCGAAGTCTTTCGATCCACGATCCATCAGGATCAGCTTGAGGCAGTCATTGCCCCGGTACTGTTAGCCGACGAGACCAGACCATCCGGCCCGCCGTTCGGCGACCAGGTCGCGGGCCTTCCTGCATCGATCGCAGTGCTCCTTCAGCGGACAGCGCAGTCGGGCGCAATTGCCCGATTTGTCCAAAAGCCGGAGATCGCCCGGTGGGTGGAAGACGGCGTTGCGATTCATGAGGCGCATGCGTCGGAGGTGTGCGAATTCTGCAGCCAGCCGCTTCCGCCCGCTCGCATGGCTCGTCTGGCCGAACATTTCGGCGCTGAGGACCAGCGGCTGAAGGCGGAGATCGAGGACGCGGTTCAGCAGGTGAGCAGGCTCGCAAAGGGCCTCGACCTGTTCGCGCTCCCGCCCAAGCAAGCGCTCTTCTCCGAGCTTCGAGCCGAGTATGAGACGGCCTGCGCCGAGGTCGAGCAGCACCGCTCAAGACTTGACCGGCAGCTTGAGGCGGCCAAGCGTCTGCTCGAGGAAAAGCTGCTCCACCGATCGACCGACATGTCGCGCCCCATTGAGATCGATGCTGGGAGCCTGGTGGCAGCCGTCGCCGGTGTTGCCGCCATCATCGAACGTCATAACAGGAAGGCCGCCGGCTTCGAGCGGGCAAAGGCCGACGCCCGCAGACAGCTAGAGCGCCACTATCTGTCGGTGATCGCTGAAGGGGTGGCCGAGCTCGACAAAGAGATCGCCGACCAGAACGCGATCGTTGCCCGTTTGACCAACGGAGCGGATGATCTTGAGGATCAGCGTAGCCTTCAGGCGATCAAGGAATCGTACCAAGCCAAGCAGGCGGCCGTCTCGAGCGCCCACGCGGGCGGCGCCGAGCTCACCGATCGGCTGAAGACATTTCTCGGAAGGACGGACCTGCGGTTCGAACCCGGGCCTGATGGCTATCTCGTTCAGCGCCGCAGTAAGCCGGCCAAGCGGCTGAGCGAGGGTGAGAAGACCGCGATCGCCTTCCTCTATTTCATCACGCAGCTGCGTGAACAGGATTTCGATCTGAAGGAGGGTGTTGTCGTTGTCGACGACCCGATATCGAGCCTCGATTCAGCTTCGATCTACCAAGCGTTCGCGTTCCTGAAAGACGCAGTCAAAGACGCCAAGCAGGTCTTCATACTGACCCATAACTTCGACTTCCTGAAGATCCTCCTGAACTGGGTTAGCTTCTACAGGAGGAATGCATCCTACTTCATGATTGTCTGCTCGGAGACAGCTGGCAGCCGCAATGCGTGTTTGAGAGCCTTAGACTCGCTGTTGATCGATTACCCGACCGAATACTGCTACCTGTTCAAGGTGCTTCACGGCTTCAAGTCGGACGGAACGATTCTTGCCTCGTATCACATCCCGAACGTTGCCCGGAAAGTGCTGGAAACGTTCCTCGAGTTTCACATGCCGCACCCCAAAGGGCTCTACGAGAAGCTCGATGCGGTCTCGTTCGATCGGCACAAGAAGACGGCGATCTTCAAGTTCGCGAATGACCTGTCACACCGTACCGGCAAGGGCTTTGACCCGGCGCTCGTTGCCGAGACGCAGAAGAACGTGATCTCGCTCCTTGAGATGATCAAGACAGTGGCGCCGGTCCATTACGAGGGTTTGGAGAAGCTGGCGATCGCCGAATAGCCAACAGCACTGCGAGCGATCTCTTGTGAGCGTTCGGTGACGGCGTGGTGGCGGAGCGTCTAGTCGTCGCCGCTGTCGGCTTGCGCGCGGTACCGATCGACGAGCTGCCTCATCTCCGGTCCGAACCCGTACGCGTCGATGTACGCCGCCCCTGACCTTTGGCTGAGGTGCTTGAAGACAGTACCGACATCGACTGCGAGGTCGGCGTCGAGGCGGAAGAGATCGCTGACGACGAAGCCGCCCCAAGCGCCGCCGTTCCACCATGCGAGGAGGAACTGAGCGACGATCCGCGACTGGCCGCTGTGGCGAAAGGCGACTTCGAACAGGCGTGCCAGCGCGGCCTGGACATCGGGCTCGCCCTCGTCCTCGGCGACCAAGCAGACGATCGTCTCGCGCTGCTCGGCACGCGATCCGTCGGCGGGGAGCACCCACTCATAAGCGTACGCGTCGACGATCTTAGCGCCCGACCTAACCGGCGTGCCGCCGGAACCGCGAACTTGGATCGTGAAGTCGCGGCCGGAGCCGATGATCCGCGCCAACAGGTCAGGGGCTCGGTTCTCGAGAGCAGCGTCAGGGCATTCTGAAGACATCATTCCTCCTTGATCGCAATAGGGTGGGGTGGGAGCTTCCTAGGCCGCGGAGAGAGAGCTGAGTGCGGCCCCTAGCCGGTTAGCGGCCTCGCGGTCGCGCTTGCTGCGGTCGCCCAGAAGGTGGACGTAAATCTCGGCTGTGATCGTCGTCGTCGAATGACCAAGGCGCTCGCTGATGACTTCCAGCGGGATGTCCTGCTCGAACAGCAGCGAGGCATGCCAGTGCCGGGCGTCGTGCGGGCTGGCCCACGACCGGCCGTCGTCGTGGAGCAGATCGAGGCATGCGAACAGGTGATCCCACGCTCGGCGAAAGTTCTGCTGGTTATCCCACCGCGCACCCCCCCTCGTGCCGAACATGTAGGCGTCGTCGTCGGTTCGGCGGCGTGGGCGGGTGTCTATCTTCGAACGTGGTTCCTCGCACCAAGATCGATAGGCGCTAAGCATCGCCATCGCCTCGTCGTCGAGTTCGATCCAACGTTTGCCGGCGGTCGTCTTGGCTTCCTCGATAGCCTTGCCACCGTCGCTGACCGTGCGCTCGACACGGATACGCTTGCCGTCCTGGTCCAAGTCGCGCCACTTGAACGCGAGCCCCTCTCCGATGCGCACCCCAGCACGGAAGAGCAGCCAGAGGAGCGGCGCCCAGCGTGCCCACGCTTTCTTGCGCGTGCCGGCGTTGCTGTTCTTGATCCGCTCCTCCAACCCCTGCTCTTCGCTAGGAAGCAGCTGTTGCCCGTCTTCCCCGCGGACGAAGCCAAAGTCGCGAAGATGGAGCGCCGCATCCATGATGGCTTGTGCCTGCTCGGTCTGAAGGATGATGGCGACGCCGCGGTCCTCGTGCCGAATCTTGCGAAGCTTCACACCTCTCCAGACATCGGGCCTGTTCAGCTTGATGGCGGCCCTCGCGAGCACCGCTTTCACGTCGCGGAGCACCCGCTTGGCGAGGCCGCGCCCCTTCACGGAGGAGAGCTCGAGCGCCCAGGACTCCAGTTCCTGCGCTTCGAGAGTCGAGACGAGACGCGATCCGATGTCTGTGACGTCCTTGAGGACCACAGCCCACTTCTCGCTCTCGATCTTCCGCTCAGCCTCGGTTTTACGAGGCAGCCCGGTGCGCTTGACGTAGCGCAAGAGGTTCTCGCGGTAGAGCCGGTGCGTGCCGGCACGGACAGGACCGTCGTTCTTGTCGCCCTCGAGCTTGAGACGGTTCAGCCAGACGTCGCAGGCCTCGTTGAGCGTCATGTCGCGAGCCGACGACGGGGTCGCGCCGCTGCCATAGTAGGCCAAGCGGCGCTTCGCGAGCCACTCGTCCGCCTCCGCCCTCGAATCGAATGAGCGGGTATGGACGAACGGGTAACCGGCATCCGTCTTGCGGATGGGATCCGGAATGCGCGCTTCGTACGTGATGCCCGACTTGTTCGCGCGCTCGCGAACGTGCCCTGGGAGGCCCCTCTTCATCAGAGTGCGCCTTCCTAGTCCCGATCGATCCGGCGCGGGCGCCCGCGACGCTTGGCCGGCTGGTTCGTGCTCGGCGTTGGGGTGTTCCCAGCAATCCGGATGGGCCCGCCACGGATCGCCTCCTGGATGTGACCTTCTGCGGTGCAGAGCAGGCGC
>Ga0164290_1001977_pt1 | contig 19322 bp, 12 predicted proteins | sample Micstemetagenome_FD_108782 | JGI IMG/M metagenome (GOLD analysis project Ga0164290, IMG submission 108782) | Contaminated culture microbial community from soil near Moab, Utah, USA - Microcoleus steenstrupii SON62 (Illumina Assembly) | ecosystem: Environmental > Terrestrial > Soil > Soil crust... | reverse complement strand
TAGGGGAAGACCTGGCTGACGATCACGCCATGCGCGATGTCACCCAGGTCCTTGATGAAGCCCATGGAGGCGTTGTTGGACAGCGTCACCAGCTGGGCCGACGAGCCCGCGGCGCGCACCGCCTTCATGCCGGCCACGACGGCCGTGCCCGAGCCGATGAACATCACCGCCTGAGGCTGCTTCTCCAGCAAGCGGGGCACGATGGGACCGAAGTCGGGCTTGGCGCGGTCGTACTTCTCGTGGGCGACGGGCTTCTTGTTCGTCTTGGTCAGGCCGGCCATGGCGCCTTGCACGGCGTCGTCGCCGAAGCTGTCGTCCACCTGCACGATGGCGATGCGCTCCATGCCGATCAGGCTCAGGTGCTCGATGGCGCGCTCGGCTTCGCGCTGGTAGGTGGCGCGCACGTTGAAGAGCCAGGGGTGAACCGGCTTGTGCAGCACCATGGCGCCGGTCGACGGGCCCACCAGCGCGACCTTGTGTTCGTTCAGCAGCGGCATGATGGCCTGCGTGTGAGGCGTGCCGCGGTTCAGGAAGAGCGAGATGACACCCTGGTCGATCAGCTGCTTGGCGTTCGCCGCGGCGATCTTGGGATCGAACTTGTCGTCCAGCGAGATCAGGTTGATCTTCTGGCCATTGATCCCGCCGGCGGCGTTCACGATGTCGAAATAGAGCCTGGCGCCCTTGGTCGCCTCGCCCACGCTGGCCGCCACCTGGCCGGTGTGGCCGGCGGTCTGGCCGATGTTGAAGTCGGCGTGGGCGGTCGATGCGAGGCCCGCCGAGACGGCGGCGAACAGCAGCTGGCCGGCGAGCTGCCGGAGGGAGGTCTTCGTCATGCTGGTTTGTCTCCAAAGCCCCGGGGTTGCGGCTGGCTCTTGTGAAGCGGGGCGGCCTGCTCGCTAAAGCGCCATTCAAGCATGGAGGATGCGGTGGCAGGACGGCGGTGGCGTGTGGACTTCACATCTGCCTGGCGGCGCGGGCCATGCAAGCGCAACGAGACGTTTCAATGCGGGCGACCCGCTGCATGCGGCGCCGCCGGCGTGCGCGATACGCGGCGCATGGTCGTTCTGCTTCCGCGATGTCACGGAGCTGCAAACCAGGGCGACAGCCGGCAGCTCAACCCATCGGCCGCGCCGCAAGGAAGCTTTCTCGTAGCACCGCTGCCGAATCGCGGCGCCAGGCCGCAAACACCGCCGACGGCTCGATGCTTTCGGCCAGCGGCCTGAACACCGCTCCCTGCACGCCCGCACGCTGGAAGGCGGCCGGCACGATGCTGACGCCGAGGCCCTGGGCCACCAGCGACACGACGGACAGCCAATGCCGGCCCTCGTGCTGCAGCCGCGGGTAGAAGCCGTGCTGGCGGCAGATCTCGACGATGCGGGCGTGGTAGTCCGGCGAGCCCTTGCGGGAGAACAGGATGAAGGGCTGGTCGCTCAGCGAGGCGAGCGGGATCTTCTTCAGCCGGGCGCCCGGGTGGCCGGCGGGCAGGCAGGCGAGGAAGGGTTCGCTGTAGAGCGGTTGCGAGGCGAGGGCCGGCGGCAGGCGGTCGGTGTGGACGAGGCCGAGGTCCAGTTCCTCGCGGAGCAGCGCTTCGATCTGGTCCTGCGAGTTCAGCTCGACGACGACCACCTCGACCTTGGGATGTGCGGCCTGGTAGGCCTGCAGCCAGGCGGACAGGCCGTTGAACAGCGTCGAGCCGACAAAGCCCAGTCGCAGCCGCCCCACCTCGCCCGCCTGCACCTCCCGGGCCTCGGCGCAGGCGTCCTCGGCGCGGTCGAGCAGGGCCTGGGCGCTGGCGCGAAAGGCCTCGCCCGCCGGCGTCAGGCGCACACCTTTGCTGTCGCGGTCGAACAGGCGGGCGCCGACGCTGGCTTCCAATTGCTGGATGGCCACCGACAGCGGCGGCTGAGAGATGGCCAGGCGCTGGGCGGCGCGGCCGAAGTGCAGTTCCTCGGCCAGGGCGAGGAAATAGCGCAGGTGGCGGAATTCCAGCGAGCGGGTCATGTCGATAGGCATTGCGAATCGTCGAAGTCGTTTCTTGAATTGGACACGAATCGCGCTCGGGGGAATACTGGGCGCCATACGCGCCCTTCGCCGGGCCGGACTCCATCTCACAAGGACACCACCATGGCCACCAAGGCAAGCTTTCACTGGGACGATCCGCTGCTGCTGAACGAGCAGCTTTCCGACGACGAGCGCATGGTGCGCGATGCCGCGGCTGCCTACTGCAACGACCGCCTGCGCCCGCGCGTGCTGGAAGCTTTCCGCAAGGAGCAGACCGACGCGAGCATCTTCCGTGAGATGGGCGAGCTGGGCCTGCTGGGTCCCACCATTCCGACCGAGTACGGCGGCGCGGGCCTGAACTACGTGTCCTACGGCCTGATCGCCCGCGAGGTGGAGCGCGTCGACTCGGGCTACCGTTCGATGATGAGCGTGCAGTCGTCGCTGGTCATGGTGCCGATCAACGAGTTCGGCAACGAGGCGACCAAGAAGAAATACCTGCCCAAGCTGGCAACGGGCGAGTGGATCGGCTGCTTCGGCCTGACCGAGCCCAACCACGGCTCCGATCCCGGCTCCATGATCACCCGCGCCCGCAAGGTCGACGGTGGCTACGAGCTGACCGGCAGCAAGATGTGGATCACCAACAGCCCCATCGCCGACGTCTTCGTCGTCTGGGCCAAGGACGACGGCGGCCAGATCCGCGGGTTCGTGCTGGAGAAGGGCGCCCAGGGCCTGTCCGCCCCGGCCATCCACGGCAAGGTCGGCCTGCGCGCCTCCATCACCGGCGAGATCGTCATGGACAAGGTGTTCTGCCCCGAGGAGAACGCCTTCCCCGAGGTGCGCGGCCTCAAGGGCCCGTTCACCTGCCTGAACAGCGCCCGCTACGGCATCGCCTGGGGCGCGCTCGGCGCCGCCGAGGACTGCTGGCACACCGCCCGCCAGTACACCCTGGACCGCAAGCAGTTCGGCAAGCCCCTGGCCGCCAACCAGCTCATCCAGAAGAAACTGGCCGACATGCAGACCGAGATCACCCTGGGCCTGCAGGGCTGCCTGCGCCTGGGCCGCATGAAGGACGAGGGCACGGCCGCCGTCGAGATCACCTCCATCATGAAGCGCAACAGCTGCGGCAAGAGCCTGGAGATCGCCCGCATGGCGCGCGACATGCTCGGCGGCAACGGCATCTCCGACGAGTTCGGCATCGCCCGCCATCTGGTGAACCTGGAGGTGGTGAACACCTACGAAGGCACGCACGACATCCATGCGCTGATCCTCGGTCGCGCCCAGACCGGCATCGCCGCTTTCTGATCTGACGGGTATGGCGCTTGCCGCTCGACGGCATGCGCCCCACGCTGAAGCAACTGCGCGATGCAGCCGCCGGCTGCCGTGACTGCCCGCTGTGGCAGGGCGCGACCCAGACCGTCTTCGGCGAAGGCCCGGCCCGTGCTCGGCTGATGCTGGTGGGCGAGCAGCCCGGCGACCATGAAGACCGCGAGGGCCATCCCTTCGTCGGCCCTGCCGGGCGGCTGCTGGATGCGGCCCTGGCCGAGCTCGGCCTGGACCGTGCGGCGATCTATGTGACCAACGCCGTCAAGCACTTCAAGTACGAGCTGCGCGGCAAGCGCCGCATGCACAAGACGCCGGCCCAGCGCGAGGTCGATGCCTGTCATCAATGGCTGGACGGCGAGATCGCCGCCCTGCGCCCGCGTGCCATCTGCGCCCTGGGTGCGACGGCGGCCCGCGCCTTGATGGGTCGCCCTGTGGCGGTCACACGAGAGCGCGGCGAGTGGATGGCCCGCGAGGACGGCATCCCGGTGCTCGTCACCTTGCACCCCTCGGCCCTGCTGCGCCTGCAGGGCGAGGACCGCGCCGCCGCCCAGGCCGCCTGGCTGGATGACCTGCGACGCCTGCTCGACCCGCCCTGACTTGCGACACGCCGGGGCGGCTGAGGCATGCTGCGCCGCAGCCAACTCCGGAGCGCCCGATGAGCACCAACCGCCGCCATGCCCTGCTTGCCGCCGCCACGCTGCCCGCGGTGGCCTCGGCCGCCACGCCGCCGGCCTGGCCACCGGCCGACGAGATCGCCCGGCGCGTGGAAGAGGTGCGGGCCGCCGAGACCGCCTTTGCCGCGGCCTTTGCGGCGCGCGACGTGGCCGGCTTCAGGCGCATGCTGGCGCCCGACACCATCTGGATGGGCAAGGCGCCGCTGCATGGGCCCGATGCCGTGATGGCGGCCTGGAACGGCCTGCTGACCTCGCCCAAGCCGCCCTTCAGCTGGTCGCCCGACCTGGTGCTGGTGCTGCCCAGTGGCGACCTGGCCCGCACGACCGGCCCGGTGCTCGACCCCGAGGGCAAGACGACGGCGCGCTTCCAGTCGATCTGGCGCCGCAGGGCGGCAGGCCTGTGGGAGATCGTGTTCGACTTCGGCACCGACTTCGTCCCGCCGGCCTGCAAGGCCTGACCCCGTTCAGCGCGGCCTGGTCAGCTGGATCTCGAACAGCCGCGGCCAGAGCTTGCCGGTGACGAAGAGCCGCTTGCCTTTGGCGTCGTAGGCGATGCCGTTGAGCACGTCGTCGCCCTGGCCGCTGCGCTGCGTGTGCAGGCCGGCGAGGTCGATCCAGCCGGTCACGCGGCCGGTCTTGGGGTCGATGCGGGCGATCCGGTCGCTCTGCCAGACGTTCGCCCAGATCTCGCCCTCCACCCATTCCAGCTCGTTGAGCAGGTCCAGCGGCCGGCCGTCGGCCGTCACGCGCAGGCGGCGCAGTTCCTTGAAGTTCAGCGGGTCGAGGAAGCGCTGCTCGGCCGTGCCGTCGCTCATGATGAGTTCGCGGCCGTTCTGGGTCAGGCCCCAGCCCTCGCCGGCATAGCTGAACTTGCGCCAGAGCTTGAAGGTCTTGAGGTCCAGCACGAAGGCCGTCTGCTGCTGCCAGGTGATGCCGATGAGGCGGTCGCCCCATGGCGTGATGCCCTCGCCGAAGAACTCGGCCGGCAGCTCGACGGCCTGCAGCACCTTGCCGGTCTCGATATCGACCTTGCGGATGCTGGATCGGCCGTGCAGGCCGGTGCCTTCGAACAGGAAGCCGTCGTGGAAGAACAGGCCCTGGGTGAACGCGCCCGGGTCGTGGGGATGGCTCTTGACGATTTTGTAGCCCTGCACCGGCGTGGCGGCGCGGGCCAGCGGGACGGCCGCCAGGGCGGCCAGCGCCGCCAGCACGGCGCGGCGCGGCGCAAGGAAATTCGAGTTCATGCCGTCAGCGTAATTCAAGCGGCGGCGCCGGGCCGTCAGCACCCCCCAACGCCTTGAACAGCGCTGCCTGCCGGATCCATTGCTGCAGGCGCAGCCCGATGCGGGTCTGCTCGGCATCGAGCACGCTGCTGCGGATCTGCAGCCAGTCGGCGCGCGAGATGGCGCCGACTTCGTGGCGCAGCCGGGCCAGGCGCTCGTTCTCGACGGCCTCTTTCAGCCGGCCGGCATTGGCCTGCAGCTGCTGGGCCGAGCGGTCGGCCTCGATGCGCTGGGTCTCGATGTCGGCCAGGGCCTTGTACAGCGTGTCGCGCAGCGTGAGCGCGGCACTGTCGAGCTCGCTGCGGGCACCGTCGCGCTGCAGGTTCAGGCGCTGCCAGTCGATCAGCGGCACGGCGAGGTTGGCGGCGAAGGAGGCCAGCGGCTGGGACAGCCAGTCGCGCGCCTGGGTGCCGCCGGTGCTCAGGCCCGCGGTGAAGCTCAGGCGCGGGTAACGCTCGGCCTCGCTGACGCGCAGGCGTGCGAGCGCGGCGTCCACGCCGAGGCGGGCGCTTTGCACATCCGGCCGCCGCGTCAGCACCTCGGCCGGCTCGGCCAGGCGCCAGCGCGGCGGCGCGTCGGGGGGCAGGACGGCTTCGGGCGATGGGCCCGGCAGGGGTTCGTCAAGCAGCAGGGCCAGGCGCTGGCGCTGCAGCAGCTGGTCGGCCGCCAGGTCTGCCAGGCGCGTCTCGGCGGCCTGCACGCTGATCGCGATCTTGTCGAGCTCGATGGGCAACAGCTTGCCCTCGCGCACGCGGGCGCGGGTCAGCTCCAGGGTCTCCCGGGTGAGGGCCAGCTGGTCTTCGGCCAGCGGCCTTTGCGCGCGGATGGCGGCCAGGGTCCAGTAGGCCTCGGCGACCTGGCTGCGGATCAGCAGACGGGCCGCATCGATGTCGGTGCGCGCGGCTTCGGCCTGGGCGCGCTGGGCGACGGTCGTCTGGGCCAGGCGGTCCCAGAGGTCGAGTTCGTAGCCGACGCCCAGCGAGGCGCCGTAGCTGCGGCTCCAGCCCGTCGATGTCGTGACCGGCACCTGGATGCCGCCGCCGACGTCGACATTGCGCGTCGTGCTCTGCGTCTCGACGGGGCGGCTGGCGTTGGCCGACAGGCCGGCGCTGGGCAGCCAGCGCAGCTCGCTCTGCGCGGCCAGCAGCCGGGCCTGCTTCCAGCGCTGGGCGGCCAGGGCGATGTCGCGGTTGGCCTCGAGCGCGCGGGCCTGCAGGGCGGCGAGGTGAGGGTCGAGCAGGCCGGCCCAGTCGGGCGCTGCGTCGCCGGCCGCCAGGCTCCATGCCGTCGGCGGGGCGACCTCGGGGGCTCGGGCCGTCGGACCCAGGGCGCAGCCGGCGAGCAGCAGGGCGGCGAGTGCAATGCAGGTCAGCTTCATCGTTGTTCTCATTCCCGAGCCAATGCGTCCACGGGGCTCAGCGCCGCGGCGCGTCTTGCCGGTAGCGTGCCGAAGACCAGGCCCACGCCGCTGGAGACGGCGAAGGCCACGCCCAGGGCTGCCCAGCTGATGTCGACATGCAGATGTTGCTGGGCCGCGTTGACGCCCTGGGCCGCCAGCCAGCTCAAGGCCACGCCCACCAGGCCGCCGAGGCAGCACAGCACGATGGCCTCGATGAGGAACTGCAGCCTGACGTCGCCCTGGCGCGCGCCGACGGCCATGCGGATGCCGATCTCGCGGGTGCGCTCGGACACCGACACCAGCATGATGTTCATGACGCCCACGCCGCCCACCAGCAGCGAGATGGCGGCCACGCCGGCGAACAGGGCCGCCATCGCGCTGGTCACGCTCTGGAACTTGCGGAACTCCTCTTCGCCGTTCCAGGTGCCGAAGTCCTCCTGGCCGTGCAGCGCCTTGAGCCGGTGGATGATCTGCTCGCGCACCTGCTGGGGCGGCACGCTCAGGTCCAGCAGCACGTCGAAGTTGTCGACGTCGGGCCGCGCGTCGAGCTTGCGCGAGAAGGTCGTGTGGGGCAGGTAGAGCTGGCCCAGCCAGCCGCCGAAGCTGAAGGCGCCACCCTCCGGCGCGACGACGCCGACGACGGTAAAGGGCAGGGCGGCGGTGGGCGGCGGCGCGGCCGGTGCGCCCGGCATGGGCGCGGCCTGCGCCTCGGGCGGCACACCGCCCATGGGGTTCACGAACACGAGTTTGCCGACGGGCGACTCGCCTTTCTTGAACAGGGCGTCGCGAGCCTTCTCGTCCAGCACGACGACCTGGCTGCGCGTCTCGAAGTCCATGGCGCTCAGGTAGCGGCCCTGCACGATCTTGAGCTTGCGTGCCTTCAGCGTGTTGGCGTCCCCGCCGACGGCCTCCAGCATGGCGTCGCGCGACTGGTGGCGGGCGGTCAGCTGCATCTGGCGGTTCAGCGTGACGCCCTTGACGCCGGCCAGGGCGCGCAGCGAGTCGATCTCGTGAGGCCGGAAGGGCTGGGCCACGGCGCCCGGCGGCAGGCTGGGGTTGCCGCGCCACACCGGGATGCGGCCGGAGATCAGGCTGGACAGGTCGGTCTCGATGGAGGCCCGCGCCGCGGTGGTCAGCGCGACGATGCTGACAACGGAGGCGATGCCGATGCTGATGCCCAGCATGGACAGGGCGGTGCGCAGGCGGTTGCCCTTGAGCGCCAGCAAGGCGGTGGCGACGGCTTCGCGCCATTGCACCTGGATCCGGCGCAGGCGGCCGCCTTCCTTGACGAGCGGGGCGTCGCTGGGGAGTTCGGCGGGCGTCTGGTGACCGGCCGGCGTGCCGTTGTCGGCGACGACCTTGCCGTCCTTCAGCTCGATGACGCGGCGCGCGTGGGCGGCCACGGCGGCATCGTGGGTGACGAGGATGATGGTGTGGCCGCGCTCGTTGAGCTCCTTCAGCAGGCGCAGCATCTCGGCGCCGGAGGCCGAGTCCAGCGCGCCGGTGGGCTCGTCGGCCAGGATGATCTGGCCGCCGTTCATCAGCGCCCGCGCGATGGAGACGCGCTGCTGCTGACCGCCCGAGAGTTCGTTGGGGCGGTGGTGCAGGCGCTCGCCCAGACCCAGGCGCTCGAGCAGGGCCCGGGCACGCTCGCTTCGTGGGCCGGTGCCGACGCCGGCATAGACGGCCGGCAGGGCGGCATTGGCGCGGGCGTCCAGGTGGGGCAGCAGGTGGTAGCGCTGGAAGATGAAGCCGAAGCGCTCGCGGCGCAGGGCGGCGAGTTCATCCGGTCCCAGCGTGCTGGCGTCCTGGCCGTCGATGACGAAGCTGCCGCTGGTCGGGTTGTCCAGGCAACCGAGCACGTTCATCAGCGTGCTCTTGCCCGAGCCCGACTGGCCCATGATGGCGACGAACTCGCCGGCCTCGATGGCCAGAGAGACGCCGTCCAGGGCGGGGACGTCGATCTCGCCCAGCTGGTAGTGCCGGGCGACGTCCTTCAGCTCGATGAGCGCCATGTCAGCTGGAGGCCGCGCTGGCAGCGGAGGCGGCCGCATCGGCTGCGCTCGGCGGCGCCAGCAGCACCTTCTCGCCGGCCTTCAGGCCGTCCAGCACCTGCACCTTGGCGCCGTCCTGCAACCCGACCTTGACCTGGCGTGGCGTCTGCTTGTTGGCCGCGTCCAGTACCGTCACCGTGAAGCGCCCGTCCTTGCCGCGCTCGCCCAGCGCCACGACCGGCATGGCGAGCACCTGCTTGACCGCACCGGTCTCGATGTCGACCTGCACCGTCATGTCGCTGAACAGGGCGCGCTCGCGGTTGTCGACCTCGAAGAGCACGTTGTAGAAGACGGCGTTGCCGGCGCGCTCGGGCACGGGCTGGATGACGCGCACCTTGCCTTCATAGCGCATGCCTTCGCCCGACAGCGTGGAGAAGCGCGCCACCTGGCCCACTTTGATGGCCTGGATGTCGGCCTCGGGCACCTTGGTGCGCACGGTGATGGTGTCCAGGTCGGCCAGGGTCAGGATGACGGGCGTGATCTGCACCGAGATCAGGGTCTGGCCCACCTGCACGGGCAGGTTGACGACGGTGCCGTTCATGGGCGCCGTGATGCGGGTGTAGGACAGGTTGGTCTTGCGCTTGTCGAGTTCGGCCTGCAGGCGCGTCAGGTTGGCGGCCTGGCCGCGCAGGTCGGCTTCGATCTTGGCCAGCTCGATCTCGGCCTTCTCGGCTTCATTGCCCGAGGTGGCCTGGCCGGCCAGCAGGCGCTGCTGGCGCTTGAGCTCGCGGCGCGCGGCCTCGGCGTCGACCTTGCGGCTGTCGATGGAGGCGCTGGCCTGGGCCACGGCGGCCTCGGCCTGGGCCACGTCGCTGCGCGCGAGGTCGGGGTCGAGGCTGACGAGGAGGTCGCCTTTCCTGACCTGCTGGCCGAGCTCGACATGGATGGTCTGCACCTGGCCGCTGACCTGGGCGCCGACGTCGACCTTGGTCTTGGCCTGCAGCACGCCGGCGGCCTGGACGGTCTGGGTGATGTCGGCGAGGGCGACGACGCCGCTGGGCGGCGGCGGCGGCGCGGGCGGGGTGCGGGTGAACCACCAGGCGGCGCCGGCGGCAGCGATGATGGCGACGGCGATCAGGCGCAGGCGCCAGCGCTTCAGGAAAGAGGCCTTCTTCATGTCCCTCCCAGGACTGCGGGGTCTTGGATGCCCGTGGTCGAACTCAGGGCAGTATCAGTCGAACGGAGCCGCGCGCCGGCCCGCTTCAGCCATGGTTGCGGGTGAATATCACCTTGGCTGAAGTCATGGGGTCAGGACTTGTGCATCAGCGGCTGTGGGACGTGAGGCGCGCTAGCGGCGAGGCCATGCTGACGCCCGGCGCGGCCGTCTTGCTGTCCTCGTCCTCCGGCCCGCCGGCCGACAGGGCCGCGATGCTGTCGGGGTTGCGGCGCATGGCCACGCCCACCGCCAGGATGTCGATGACCAGCAGGTGCAGGATGCGGCTGACCATGGGCAGGTGGGTGGCGATGTCCTCGATGTGGTCCACGATCAGCGTCACATCGGCCTTCTTGGCCAGCGGGCTCTGGCTGGCCGTGATGGCCACCACCTTGGCACCGCGCTCCTGGGCCTTCTCGACGACGGACAGCAGCTCGGGCAGCCGCCCGCCGCTGCTGATGACGACGGCCACGTCGCCCTCGCGCAGCACGTCGGCGGCCAGGCCCTGCAGCCGCGGGTCGGTGTACGCGCCGCAGGGCATGCCGAAGCGCAGGAACTTGAACTGGGCGTCCTGCGCGACGACGCCGTAATGTCCCAGCGCGAAGAATTCGATGCGGCCGGCGGCCAGCAGCATGTCGATGGCGCGGTCGATGGTGTCGCGGTTGAGGTGGCTGCGCACCTGCAGGATGGCGCTGGCGGTGTTGCCCAGCACCTTGGCGCCCAGCTCCAGCATGGAGTCGTTGGTGTTGACCTGCGTGTGGGTCACGGGCACGGTGCCGGTCAGGCCGGAGGCCAGGCGCAGCTTGAAGTCCGACAGGCCTTCGCAGCCGAGCGACCGGCAGAAGCGGATGACGGTGGGCTGGCTGACGCCGGCGGCGCGGGCGATCTCGGCGATGGGGTCGTTGAGCACCGAGCGCGGCTGGGCCAGGACCAGGTCGGCCACGCGCAGTTCGGCCGGCGACAGCTCGCTGCGGGCGCGGCGGATCTGGCCGAGGATGGCGGAGCCCGGCGAGGCCTGCAGATTGCGCAGCTGGTTCTCGAGGATGGCCGAGGCGCCCTTGAAGGTGGCGTTCTCGGCGGTGATGACGAAGGTCGGGATGGCCGACACGTACTCCCGGAAGCGGCCCTTGTCCTCGAAGCGGGCCCGGAAAGGACTGCGGTCGAAATACTCGCCCAGGCGCGGCACGATGCCGCCGCCGATATAGATGCCGCCCAGCGAACCCAGCGTCACGGCCAAGTTGGCCGCGGCCGTGCCGAGGAGGCCGCAGAAGACCTCGAGCGTCTCCAGGCAGAGGGCATCGCCGTTCTCCAGCGCACGCTGGGTGATGGCCGGGGCCAGCAGCGGCTCGGGATCGGCCACGCCATGGCGGTCGGCCAGGGCCTTGTAGATCAGCTCCAGGCCGGGGCCGGAGATGAGGCGCTCGTAGGAAACATGATCGAGCGTCTTCCAGGCGAACTTCAGGATGTCCATCTCGCGCTCGTCGCGCGGGCCGAAGTTGACGTGGCCGCCTTCCGTGCCGAGGGCGATCCAGCCTTCGCCGGCCGGGATCAAGCCGGACACGCCCAGGCCCGTGCCGGCGCCGAGCAGGCCGATGACGCTGGGCCGGCGCGCCTGGCCGCCGCCGACCTGACGCACGTCCACATCGGCCAGCCGGGGCAGCGCCATGGCCAGGGCGGTGAAATCGTTGACGACGACGAGCGTGTCCAAGCCGAGGCGCTGGCGCATCTCGTCGATGGAGAACTGCCAGTGGTAGTTCGTCATGCGCACCCGGTCGCCCTCGACCGGGTTGGCGATGGCGATGGCCGCATGGGCGATCTGCTGCGGGCCGCCCAGGTCCTGCCAGCTCAGGCCGGACAGGTAGGCGCGCACGGCGGCGTGGAAATCGGCATGGTCCGCGCAGCGCAGCGAAGCCATCTGCGTGAATTCACCCGGGCCGACCTCCAGCGTGAAACGGGCATAGGTGCCGCCAATATCGGCAAGCAGACGGGGGCTGTCGAAACGGGGCATGGGACGCAGTGGAAAGCCATGAGAAAAAGCGGCCGATTATCAGCAGGGCCGCGCGGTGCGGTTTTGCGCTTCCCCAGAGAGGCAGGCGACCACAAGCGGTTGTAGCTTGACTACAGCCCCTGGACAACCGAGTTTCCCCATGGCGAGGCCCGTATTCACGACTCATGAAACCGTTTCAACACTTGAATATTCCAAACCGAGGGTGAGGCTGTATTGTCGATTTGATGTAGTTTTGCTACCGTCCGCGCCGACCGCAAATTCACCCTGTTCATCCCTGTGTCCGCCTACGTTCGACTCCTGAATATCTGCAGCCTGCCTTCCTCCACTTCCGGAGCGCGGGCATGAGCGCCGCCTATCCCTGGCTGGTGGCCGACGTTGGTGGCACCAATGCCCGGTTCGGCACGGTGTCCGGCCCCGGCGCGGCGGTCGAGGACGTGCGCGTGCTGCCGGTTGCCGGCCATGCCGGACCGGCTGCGGCCGTGCGCGCCTACCTGGAAGGCCAGCCGGCTGGCAAGGCAAAGCCGCAGAGTGCGGCGTTTGCGTTGGCCACTCCGGTGCACGAGGACCGCATCGCGCTGACCAATGGTGCCTGGGACTTCTCGCGTTCCGCCACCCGGGCCGAGCTGGGCCTGCAGACCTTTCTGTGCCTGAACGACTTCGAGGCCCAGGCCCTATCCCTTCCCCGACTGCGCGCCGACCAGTTGCGCGCCTGGGGCGATGCGCCGGCACCTGCTGAGCGCGTGCCCGTGGGGACCGTGATGGCTGTCATCGGCCCGGGCACCGGCCTGGGCGTCGGCGGCGTCGTGCGCGCGCCGGGCCTGTGGCTGACCCTGCCGGGAGAGGGCGGTCACGCGACGCTGGCGCCGGCCGACGATTTCGAGAGCGTCGTACTCGGCCACGCGCGTCGCGAGTTCCCCCATGTGTCGGCTGAGCGCTTCCTGTCGGGCATCGGTCTGCCGGTGCTTGCTCGCTGCGTGGCGGCGGCCATGGGTGAGGGCGAGGATGTCAGCGCGCTGCCGACCGAGCAGATCGTCGCGCGGGGCCTGTCCCGCGAGTCGCCGGCCTGTTCGCGCACGCTCGACGTCTTCTGCGCCATGCTCGGCGGCTTCGCCGGCAGCGTCGCCTTGACCCTGGGTTCGCGCGGCGGTGTCTTCATCGGCGGCGGCATCGTGCCGCGCCTGGGCGAGCGCTTTTTCCAGTCGGAGTTCCGCAGCCGGTTCGAGGCCAAGGGTCGGTTCCAGGCCTTCCTGGCGGGTATACCGACCGCCCTCATCACCGACACCCTGGCCGCGTTGTCAGGTGCCGCCCTGGGCTTGGAGCAGGCCGACGCCTGATCCGCCGCGCGCAGCCTGCGCGCCGGCCTCCCCCCCGACTCTTCCGAAAGTCATGCCGACCGCTCCATGCGGCCGGCAGGATGCGTCGCGCCCGCGCGCATCCATGCATACCAGTGCCGCGGCGGTGGCACTTCTGCGCATTTGTTCACGCGGCCCAGCCCCTGTTGTTAACCCTAGCTGACGGATGTAGTTGGGCTACAAGATCGGAGTTCTGACGGCGTTGTCAGACGTGGCGATCGCCTGTAACTATCAATTCCATGCTGGTTTACCCTTGGTTTTGGCTGGAAATCAGGTCGCTTCTTCGCAACGTCTAGGGTTTACGCAGGTGCGGAAAAAAATCTAGTTTTGATACAAACCTGGTCGAGACATTGGGTTCTCGCCCACCAGCGCAGCTGACCACCGAAGCCGCGGACTGCCGGGCCAACCGTTTTCCAGTGAACCAGAGGAGACATTCATGACCATGAGCCAAGACAAGCGCGGGGGCGCGGCGTCCTTCCGCATCAGCCCGGTCGCCGTGGGCTGCACGCTGCTGATCGTTGCCACGGCCGCGACCGCGCAACAGTCTGCCGCGCCACAAACGCTGGACACGGTGGTCGTCACGGGCATCCGAAAGGGCATCGAAGACGCCATCGTCACCAAGAAGAACTCGAACTCGATCATTGAGTCGATCTCGGCGGAAGACATCGGCAAGCTGCCGGACACCAGCATCGCCGAATCCATCGCGCGCCTCCCCGGCATCGCCGCACAGCGCACGCGTGGCCGCGCTTCGCAGATCAGCATCCGCGGCATGGCGCCCGACTACGCCGCCACGCTGCTGAACGGCCGCGAGCAGGTCACCACGGGCGACAGCCGCGGCGTCGAGTTCGACCAGTTCCCGGGCGAACTGATCAGCAAGGTTGACATCTACAAGTCGCCGGATGCGGCGTTGGTGGGCCACGGCCTTTCAGGCACCTTCAACATGCAGACGGCCCGCCCGCTGGCGTTCAAAGAGCGCACGGCCGCCGTCAACTACCGCCGGCAGAAGCTGGGTGTCGGTACGGTCAGCGAGGGCGACGGCTTCCGCGCCAGCATGTCCTATATCGACAACTTCGCGGATCGGACCATCGGCGTCGCCCTCGGCTTTGCGCGCCTGGACGAAACGACCGGCATGACCGAGCGCTTCGACTCCTGGGGCGGCGGCACAACGACCTTCAACGGCCAGAACGTCAACGTGCCCTACAACGGCTTCGGTCTTTTCGCCGACCAGACCAAGCAGACGCGCGATGGCGCGATGGCCGTGCTGCAGTTCAAGCCCAACGCCAACTTCGAGAGCGCACTGGACCTCTACTATTCGAAGTTCGACCAGGTCAAGAGCACCAAGGGCTTCCAGGCGCCGCTCAACGACTCGTGGTTGGCCGCTGCAGGCAATGGCTACGACAAGCCGGGCACGCTGACCAGCGCCACGCTGAGCGGCAGCAATGTGACGCAAGGCGTTTTCAACAACGTCCGTGCCGTTATCCGCAATGACGCCGAGGACCTGAAGGATCGCCTGACCTCCGTCGGCTGGAACAACAAGCTGAAGTTCGCCGACGAATGGATGGTCGAAGCCGACCTGAACCGCTCGACGGCCAAGCGTCGTGGCCAGATCATCGAAACCACGGCGGGCACGGCGCAATCCGCGCTCAACACCGCGCAGTTCGACACGCTGCAGTTCACCGACGGCCGCGTCTTCACGCCCGGCTTGAACTACACCGATCGCAACATCATCAAGCTCACCGACGTGCAAGGCTGGGGCGGTGGCATCAACTCGCCGCAGGCAGGCTACTCCAAGCTGCCCAATGTCAACGACGAGCTGAACTCCGGCAAGGTCGTGCTGCACAAGACGCTGAAGGACAACGCCTGGTTCTCGGGCTACCAATTCGGCGCCAACTACACAGAGCGTGAGAAGACGCGCGCCTACATCGAAGGTCGCCTCGTCATCGCCGGTGGCGCCAACGGCCTGGCCTCTGCCGCCATGCCGGGCAGCGGCACGATGACACTGGGCGGCATTTCCTTTGCCACTTTCGATCCGACGACCGCCATCGGCTCGATCTACCAAGTGGCCCCCAAGCTGCATCCGGACATCTACAACAAGGACTGGAAGGTCCAGGAGAAGCTGACCACGGCCTTTGCCAAGGCCGACATCGACACGGAACTGTGGGGCATGCCGGTGCGCGGCAACGTCGGCCTGCAGGTCGTCGGCACCAAGCAGAACTCCACCGGCTTCAACGTGGACCGCGGCAACTGCCCGAGCGACCAGAACTGCCCGGCCCTGGAGAGCAAGGGTGGCACGAGCTACACCGACGTGCTGCCGAGTCTGAACCTGAACTTCGAACTCAGTTCCGACCAGATCGTTCGTCTGGGTGTGTCTCGCGTGATGGCCCGCGCCAACCTCAACGAGATGCGCGCCAGCCTTGGCCTGAATGTCAGCACCTTCAACGACAACGGCCAGCAGCGCGAGATCTACACCGGCGACGCCGGCAACCCCGCCCTGCAGCCGACGCGTGCCAACGCCTTCGACATTGCCTACGAGAAGTATTTCGGCAGCAAGGCCTATGTGGGCGTGGCCGGCTTCTACAAGGACCTGCGTACCTATGTGCTGCGCCAGTCGGTGCCGTTCGACTTCACGTCCTACATCACACCGTCGACGAAGAAGCTGCCCAGCAACATCGGCGCGCTGACGATGCCGCTCAACGGCAACGGCGGCAAGCTGCAGGGCCTGGAGCTGTCGGCTTCGTTGCCTTTCAGCATGCTGTGGTCGCCGCTGGATGGTTTTGGCATGCAGGCCAATTACAGCTATACCGACAGCTCGGTCAAGCTGCTGATCGGTGGCGTGACCGTGGACGGCATCAGCTCCGTCGACATCCCGCTGCCGGGCCTGTCCAAGAACGTCAGCAACCTGACCCTGTACTACGACAAGTACGGCTTCTCGGCTCGAGTCGCAGCCCGCAAGCGCAGCGACTTCATCGGTGAAGTCAGCAGCTTCACGGGCGACAAGCAGTTCACCTGGGTCAAGGGTGACACGGTCACGGACGTGCAGCTGGGCTACGAGATCCAGCGCGGCATGTTCAAGGGCCTGTCCTTCGTCTTCCAGGTCAACAATGTGACGGACGAGCCCTTCATCCGCTACGCCAACAATCCGAGCGACATTCGCGAGAACACCAAGTACGGCAAGACCTATCTGTTTGGTCTGAACTACAAGCTGTAATCCGGTTGCTCGACTGCGGCCCCTGCCAGCGTAAGGTGGCGGGGGCTTTTCCATTTGCGAATCGACTTCATCCATGCATCAGCTTGATCGCATCGTCATCGTCGGCGGCGGCACCGCCGGCTGGATGACCGCCGCCGCTCTGTCTACCGTGCTGCGCGGCCGCTATCGCATCCGTGTCGTCGAGTCCGACGAGATCGGCATCGTCGGCGTCGGCGAGGCGACCATCCCGATGATCCAGCGCTTCAATCGCCTCGTCGGCATCGACGAGAACGAGTTCATGCGCGAGACCCAGGGCAGCTTCAAGCTGGGCATCGAGTTCGTGAACTGGGGCAAGCTGGGCGACCGCTACATGCACGGTTTCGGTCGGCTCGGCCAGGATCTGTGGACCGTGCCCTTTGACCAGTACTGGCACCGTATGCGCGCCCTCGGCAAGGCCCATGCAATGGAGAACTACTCCATCACGCGCATGGCGTCCAAGGCCAACAAGTTCATGCCGGCGCGCACTGACCTCGGCAACTCGCCGCTGGCCGATATCACCTACGCTTACCACTTCGACGCCAGCCTGTATGCGCGCTTCCTGCGCCGTCTTAGTGAAGGCCGCGGCGTGCAACGCACCGAAGGCAAGATCACCCATGCCACGCGGCGCGGCGAGGGTGCGAACGCCGGCCATATCGATGCCGTCGTGTTGGAGAGCGGCGAGCGCGTCGAAGGTGAGCTCTTCATCGACTGCTCGGGCTTCCGCGGCCTGCTCATCGAGCAGATCTTGCAGACGGGTTTCGAGGACTGGACGCAGTGGTTGCCTTGCGACCGCGCCCTGGCTGTGCCCTGTGAATCGGCTCAGGTGCTGACCCCCTATACCCGCGCCACGGCGCACCGCGCGGGCTGGCAATGGCGCATCCCGCTGCAACACCGCATCGGCAATGGCCATGTCTATTGCAGCGCGCATATCAGTGATGATGAGGCCGCCGCGACGCTGCTGGCCAACCTTGACGGCAAGCCGCTTGCCGACCCGCGCCCCATCCGGTTCAAGACCGGCATGCGTAAGCTGGCCTGGAATGAGAACGTCATCGCCATCGGCCTGGCAAGCGGCTTCCTGGAGCCGCTGGAGTCGACCTCTATCCACCTGATCCAGTCGGGCATCCAGCAGCTGATCGACTTCTTCCCGGACCGCGGCTTCGACGCTACTGACATCGCGGAGTTCAACCGCCACAGCCGCTTCCACTACGAGCGCATCCGCGACTTCGTCATCCTGCACTATCACCTGAACCAGCGTGAGGACTCGGCGTTCTGGAAGGACTGCGCCCATATGGCCGTCCCCGCCACGCTGAAAGAGAAACTGGACCTCTACCGTACCCATGGCCGTGTGATCCGGCGCGATAACGAGTTGTTCAGCGAGGTCGGCTGGGTGCAAGTCATGGAGGGCCAGAACCTGAGGCCGCAACGCCATCATCCCCTCGCCGAATTGCAGACCGAAAAGGACACGGCCGACTACCTTGAAAGCGTCCGCGAAGTGATTGCGAAATGCGTGGAGGTCATGCCGGACCACGCCGCCTACATCGCCCAGCATTGCGCAGCCAAGCCGATGTGACATCGAGACAGCCATGCCCACGCGCCGCACTCTCCTTACTGCCGCCACCTCCCTCGCCCTGCCCGCCATGAGCGCTACCGCCGCCACCGCCGACAAGCCGCAGCTGCCCTGGACCCGCCAGGCCGTCATCTACCAGGTCAACGTCCGCCAGTATTCCAAGGCCGGCAGCTTCCAGGCCGTGCAGGCCGACCTGCCGCGGCTCAAGAGAATGGGCGTCGACATCCTCTGGCTGATGCCCGTGCAGCCGATCGGCAAGCTCAACCGCAAGGGCACGCTCGGCAGCTACTACTCGATCAGCGACTACACCGCCGTCAACCCCGAGTTCGGCACGCTGGCCGACGCCAAGGCCTTCGTGGCGGCGGCCCAGAAGCTGGGCTTGAAGGTCATCCTCGACTGGGTGGCCAACCACACGGCCTGGGACCATCCCTGGGCCACGGCGCACAAGGACTGGTACAAGCTCAACGCCAAGGGCGAGGTGTATCCCGTGACCTTCAACGAGGGCCAGCCCGGCGTCGAGTACTGGACCGACGTCATCGCGCTGGACTACCGCAGTGCGGCCCTGCGCACGGCCATGATCGACGCGATGAAGTTCTGGGTGCGCGAGGTCGGCATGGACGGCTTCCGCTGCGACGTGGCCAGCCTGGTGCCGACCGACTTCTGGGTGCGCGCGCGCAAGGAGCTGGATGCCGTCAAGCCCATGTTCATGCTCGCCGAGTCCGACGCCGTCGAGCTGCACACCAGCGGCGCCTTCGACATGACCTACGACTGGAGCCTGGCCGACCAGGTCTTCAAGAAGATCGGCAAGGGCGAGCGCGGCGCGCCCCTGCTGAAGGCCTGGCTGGCCAGGGAGCCGGCCGGCTTCCCGCCGCATGCCTACCGCATGCGCTTCACCAGCAACCACGACTTCAATTCCTGGCATGGCACGGACGCCGACCTCTATGGCGACGCCTACCAGGCCCTGGCGGTGCTGACCTTCACGCTGCCCGGCATGCCGCTGATCTACAACGGCCAGGAGTCGCGCCTGACCAAGAAGCTGGAGTTCTTCGAGAAGGACCCGATCGACTGGAAGAGCTACGAGTTGAGCGACTTCTACGCCGGCCTCATCGCGCTGAAGCACCGCCATCCGGCGCTGGCCGCCGGCCCCTACGGCGCGCCGGTGAGGCTGCTGGATGCGCCGGGCGACGTCGTCGCCTTCGAGCGCCGCCTGGGTCAGGACGTCGTGCGCGTGGCGGTCAACCTGTCCAACAGCACCCAGACCTGGGAGGGCCAGACGCTCAAG
>Ga0164290_1001976_pt1 | contig 19327 bp, 22 predicted proteins | sample Micstemetagenome_FD_108782 | JGI IMG/M metagenome (GOLD analysis project Ga0164290, IMG submission 108782) | Contaminated culture microbial community from soil near Moab, Utah, USA - Microcoleus steenstrupii SON62 (Illumina Assembly) | ecosystem: Environmental > Terrestrial > Soil > Soil crust... | reverse complement strand
CCGGACCTCTGGCTTGGCTTGGTCATCGATGATTGATAGCAGATCGACGCGGCGGCTCCAGACCGCCCGGGCCGAAGCCGGACAGGAGGTCGAATGACGGTTCACCCGGCTGCCCGGCGCCGGACGGGATGCGGCGCTTGACCCCGGAGCAGCTCGTCACGCTCGCGGTGCTGGCGGCGGTCGTCGCCGCGCTGATCCTGGACCGCGTGCGCGCCGACGTCGTGGCGCTGGCGGGCGCCGCGGTCCTGCTGGTGAGCGGCGCGGTGCGGCCGTCCGAGGTCCAGGGCGCCTTCGGCAGCCCGGCGATCATCGCGCTCGCCTCGCTGTTCGTCATCGCCTACGCCATGGAACTCTCGGGCCTGCTCGACCGGATGATCCAGTCGGCGGTGGCGCTGTGCCGCCGGATCGGGGCCGCCGGCCTCTGGTTGCTGATCGGACTGTGCGGAAGCGCTTCAGCCTTCCTCAACAACACCCCCATCGTCGTGCTGGGCGCGCCGGTCGTGCGCGACGTGGCGGCCGCGCTGAAGCTTTCGCCCAAGCGATACCTGATGCCGCTTTCCTACGTCGCGGTGCTCGGCGGCTGCTGCACGCTGATCGGCACCTCGACGAACCTCCTGGTCAACGACATGGCGCGCGTGGCGGGGCAGCCGCAGTTCGGGCTGTTCGAGATCACGCCGGTGGGGCTCGCGGTCGCCGTCGCGGGCGGGCTCTATCTGTTCCTGTTCAGCGGCCGGTTGATCGACCAGAGCGCCTTGTCCCGCCGGCCGGCGGACGCGGCGGCCTTCGACAGCACCGGGCCGGACATCGCGGGCGCCCAGCTCGGTTCGGTCGAGCTGTTCGCCGAGCCTCGGCCGCTCCAGCCCGCGAAGGCGCTCGCGTCGGTCACGGTGTTCGTCGGCGTCATCGCGATCGCGGCGTTCGACGTCGTGCCGATCGCGGCCTCGGCCTTCGCGGGCGCGGTGCTCCTTATCCTGATGCGGGTGCTCAGCGCCGACGAGGCCTACCGGGGGCTGCGCCCCGAGATCCTCATCCTCATCGCGGGCATGGTCGTGCTCGGGATCGCGCTGGAGGAGACCGGTCTCGCCGGTTCCGCCACGAGCGCGCTGGTCGGCTCGATGCAGGGGCTCGGGCCGACGATGGCGCTCGTGCTGCTCTACGGCGCGACGCTCCTGCTGACCGAGCTGCTGTCCAACGCGACGGTGGCGGTGCTGGTCACGCCGGTGGCGGTCGCGCTCGCCGAAAGCCTCGGCGTCAGCCCCCGGCCGTTCATCATCGCCGTGATGATGGCGGGCAGCGCGGCGTTCGCCACGCCCTTCGGCTACCAGACGAACGTCATCGTCTACCAGATGGGGGGGTACAACTACGTGGACTTCCTGAAGGTCGGTTTGCCCCTGAACCTCGTCACCTGGGTGGCGGCGATCGTCGCCATCCGGCTCTACTTCCCCTTCTGACCCGGTCGGCGCCGACGGTCAGGCGCCGCGGCGGAACACCAGCCAGCCCAGCAGCCCGTAGAGCAGCAGCGCGGCGAGGTTGCCCTCGCGCCCCAGGAGATACCAGACCGCCATGACGGCGGTGGCGCCGAGGACGGCGGCGCGCAGCCGAGGGTCGGGCAGGACCCCGCGCAGGAGCGTCGCCCCGAGCCAGGTGCACAGCGCGGCGTGACCGAGCAGCCAAGGGTAGGACCAGGCGCCGAGCGAGCCGAGGAACGGCACCTTCACGGTCGCGAGGCCGACCATGTCGGTCGTGACGACATCGTCGGCGAGATGGAGCCCGAGCCCGATCGCCAGCCCGGCGATGGCCGCCCGCGGCACGGCGCGCCAGAAGGCGAGCGCGAGCGGCGCGGCGCTGTGGGTGAGCGCGCTGCGGTGGTCGAGCGGCAGCGGATGGTCGATGTCGGGCAGCGCGAGGCCCGCGTAGGCGAGGACCAGGACGAAGAGCGGCCGCGCGTGCCGCTCGACCGCCGGCTCCCGCGCGAGCATGGGGTGCGCGGCGAGCGCGCAAAGCGCCAGCAACAGGCTCTCGGTCGCGTTCAATCCTGGAAGGGATCGCGGACCAGGATGGTGTCTTCGCGCTCCGGCGACGTCGACACCAGCGCGACCGGGCAGTTCACCAGCTCCTCGATGCGGCGGATGTACTTGATCGCCTGCGCGGGAAGCTGCGCCCAGGACCGGGCGCCGGCGGTCGATTCCTGCCACCCCTCGAAACGCTCGTAGACCGGCTCGACGGCGGTCTGCTCGCTCGGATGGGCGGGGAAGTGGTCGAGCACGCGGTCGCCGATCCGGTAGCCGGTGCAGATCATCACCTCGTCGAAGCCGTCGAGGATGTCGATCTTCGACAGCGCGATGCCGTGGACGCCGGAGACCGCGATCGCCTGGCGGACGAGCACGGCGTCAAACCAGCCGCAGCGGCGCTTGCGGCCCGTGATCGTGCCGAACTCGCGGCCGCGCTCGCCGATGCGCTGCCCGATGTCGTTGTCGAGCTCGGTGGGGAAGGGGCCCGATCCGACGCGGGTGGTGTAGGCCTTCACGAGGCCGAGCACGTAGCCGGTCGCTGACGGACCGAGGCCGGAGCCGGCGGCGGCCTGGCCGGCCACGACGTTCGAACTGGTGACGAACGGATAGGTGCCGTGGTCGACGTCGAGCAGCACGCCCTGCGCGCCTTCGAACAGGATGCGCCGGCCGGCGCGCCGCGCGTCGTTGAGCGTCAGCCAGACCGGCTTGGCGAACGGCAGCACGAAGGGCGCGATCTCCTCGAGCTCCGCGACGAGGCGGGCGCGGTCGATCGGTTCCACCCCGAAGCCCGCGCGAAGCGCGTTGTGGTGCGCGAGCAGACGGTCGATCTGCGGACCGGCCTTGTCGAGGTGGGCGAGGTCGCACACCCGGAGCGCGCGGCGGCCGACCTTGTCCTCGTAGGCGGGACCGATGCCGCGGCGCGTGGTGCCGATCTTGCCGGCGCCCGAGGCGTCCTCGCGCAGCGCATCCAGGTCGCGGTGGAAGGGAAGGATGAGCGGGCAGGTGTCGGCGACCTGGAGGTTGAGCGGAGTGATGTCCACGCCCTGATCGCGCAGCTTGGCGATCTCCTCGCGCAGGTGCCAGGGGTCGAGCACGACGCCGTTGCCGATCACCGAAAGCGTGCCGCGCACGATGCCCGACGGCAGCAGCGAGAGCTTGTATGTCTGGTCGCCGACGACGAGCGTGTGGCCCGCGTTGTGGCCGCCCTGGAAGCGGACGACGACGTCCGCACGGCTCGACAGCCAATCGACGATCTTGCCCTTGCCCTCGTCGCCCCACTGGGCGCCGATCACCACGACGTTCGCCATCGCTCTGCGGATCCTTCCTGCGGGCGCGTCAGCGCGCCGGCGCGGCCTCTACACCGTTCCAGACATGGGTGCACCTGAAAGCGCGCGGATCGGCGCCCGCGTGGAGCGCGGCGACCGTCGCCCAGCCCTCGGCCCGCAGCCGGGCCGCGACCCCGGGCTCGGTCCCGAGCGGCACCAGCACGCGGCGGTGCTTGACCTCTCCGAGCCCGGCGTCGACGAGGCCGTCGACGTAGAGCGAGAAGCCGACCGCCGGCTCCTCGTGCCCGTCGGGGTGGACGATCGAGTAGGCGCCCCCGCGCCCGACCTCGCCGCGCACGCCGGCGGCGAAGATCGAGAATCCGATCCAGCGCTGGAACTCGAAGCCGTGGCGCTCGGTGGGGTCGAGCGTGGCGGGCGTGTCGCCGAGCGCTTCGATCACCGCGGCCGCGCCCTCGAGCATGGCGGCGGGGCGACCGCCGAGGCCGATGCCGCGCAGGCGATCGAGCGCCGCCGCCGCCGGACCGGCGGCGGCGATCAGCGCCTCGTAGCGCCCGGCGCCGAGCTCGCGCACGCCGGCGACGTCCTTGGCGTCGAGCAGCCGGTGGACCTCGGCGAGCTGCATCGGCTCGAGCGGCCAGGGCCCGGCGGCCAGCTCGGCGACGAACTCGGGGAGCGTCACGTCGACGGTGAGGCCGGCGAGGCCGGCGTTGGCGAGCGCCTCGACGGCGAGGCGGAGCACCTCGGCCACCGCCTCGACCGAGTCGCTGCCGATGAGTTCCGCGCCGGCCTGCAGCGCTTCGCGCTCGGGACGGAGCTGGTCGCCGCGCACGCGCAGGACCGGGCCGCCGTAGGCGAGGCGCAGCGGGCGCGCGTGATGCGCGAGCCGGGTGGCGGCGATGCGCCCGACCTGACCCGTCATGTCGTGGCGGAGCGCGAGGTTCGCGCCGGACGCCGGGTCGATGAAGCGCAACAGGTCGCGGCGCCGGGCCGAGCCGAGGCGGCCGACGAGGCTGTCCTCATATTCGACGAGCGGGGGCTGCACGCGCTCGTAGCCGTGCGCGGCGACGGTATCGAGCAGCCCGCGCAGAAGGTTCGCGGCAGCCTCCGCCTGCGGCGGCAGCCGGTCGCGAAGCCCCTCCGGCAGGAGGCCCTGGGTGATCGGATCGGTCATTCCGGCGGCGTCTTACAGAGTCCGTCGCCGCGGCGGAAGCCGCGACGACGGACTCCGCGGGGCCTCGTCAGAAGTTGAGCGCCTTCACGGTGCGGACGCCGGGAAGGCGGCAGATCGACTGCATCAGCGGCTCGCTCATCGGCTCGTCGAGCGAGCAGAGGACGATCGCTTCCCCGCCCGACGCGCGGCGGCCGAGGTGGAAGGTGCCGATGTTGACCTGCGCCTCGCCGAGCGTGGTGCCCAGGCGGCCGATGAAGCCCGGCTTGTCCTCGTTGACGACGTAGAGCATCGGGCCGGCGAGGTCGGCCTCGACCTTGATCCCGAAGATCTCCACGAGCCGCGGCTGGGCGTTGCCGAACAGCGTGCCGGCGACCGAACGTTGGCCGTCCGGCGTCCGGACGGTGACGCGGACGAGCGTGTGGTAGTCGGTCTCGCGCTCGTGACGGACTTCGGCGACGTCGATGTTGCGCTCGCGCGCCAGATAGGGCGCGTTGACCATGTTCACCGTGTCGGAGTGCTGGCGCATGAGGCCGGCGAGCACCGCCGCGGTGATCGGCTTCATGTTGAGCTCGGCCGCGGCGCCCTCGACCTCGACGGTGACGCCCTGAACGCCCTGGCTCACGAGCTGGCCGACGAGCGCGCCCAGCTGTTCGGCGAGCGCCATGTAGGGCTTGAGACGGGGTGCTTCCTCGGCGCTGAGGCTCGGCATGTTGAGCGCGTTGGTCACGCCGCCGGTCAGCAGGAAGTCGGCCATCTGCTCCGCGACCTGGATCGCCACGTTGACCTGTGCCTCGGTGGTCGACGCGCCGAGGTGCGGCGTGCAGACGAGGCCCGGGGTGCCGAAGAGCGGGCTGTCGGTGGCGGGCTCCTCGGCGAACACGTCGAGCGCCGCGCCGGCGACGTGCCCGCTCTCCAGCCCGTCCTTGAGCGCCGCTTCGTCGATGAGGCCGCCGCGGGCGCAGTTGATGATGCGCACGCCCTTCTTGGTCTTGCCGAGGTTCTCCCGGCTCAGGATGTTGCGGGTGCTGTCTGTGAGCGGCGTGTGGAGCGTGATGAAGTCGGCGCGCGACAAGAGATCGTCGAGCGCGACCTTCTCGATGCCGAGATCCTGCGCGCGCTCGGGCGTGAGGAACGGGTCGTAGGCGATCACGCGCATCTTCAGGCCGAGCGCCCGGTCCGCTACGATGGAGCCGATGTTGCCGGCGCCGATCAGGCCCAGGGTCTTGCCGGTGAGCTCGACGCCCATGAACCGGTTCTTTTCCCACTTGCCCGCCTGGGTGGAGACGTCCGCCTCCGGAATCTGGCGGGCGAGCGCGAACATCAGCGCGATCGCGTGCTCGGCGGTGGTGATCGAGTTGCCGAACGGCGTGTTCATCACCACGACGCCGCGGTTGGAGGCGGCGGGCACGTCGACGTTGTCGACGCCGATGCCGGCGCGTCCGACCACCTTGAGGTTGGCGGCGGCGGCGAGGATGTCCTTCGTCACCTTCGTCGAGGAGCGGACGGCGAGCCCGTCGTAGTCGCCGATTATCGCGATCAGCTCGTCCTTGGACAGGCCGGGCTTCTCCTCGACCTGAACGCCGCGCGCGCGGAAGATCTCGGCGGCTTTCGGGGACATCTTGTCGGAAATCAGTACCTTGGGCATGGTTTTGACCCTTTCTTGCCCGTCGTCCTGCCGAGGAGGGGACGCGCGACCGCCCGTTGCCGGTGCTCGCGGGCCCGCGTCGGCGGGGACGGTGGCCGTTGGTTCAGGCGCGCGTGACTTCGGCGTAGGCCCAGTCGAGCCAGGGACCGAGCGCCTCGACGTCGGCGGTGTCGACGGTGGCGCCGCACCAGATCCGCAACCCCGGCGGGGCGTCTCGGTAGGCCCCGATGTCGAAGGCGACGCCCTCGCGATCGAGGAGCGCGGCGATCTTCTTCGGCACGTCGGGGTTAGCCGCGTGCACCGGGTCGACGATCTTGAGGCAGACGCTCGTGTTCGAGCGCGTGGCGGGATCGGCGGCCAGGTGATCGATCCACGGCGCCGACTGCACCCAACGGTCGAGCGCCTGGGCGTTCGCGGTCGACCGCGCGATCAGCTCGTCGAGCCCGCCGATCGAGCGCGACCATTCGAGCGCGTCGATGTAGTCCTCGACGCAGAGCATCGACGGCGTGTTGATCGTCTCGCCTTCGAAGATGCCTTCGATCAGCTTGCCGCCTTTGGTCATCCGGAAGATCTTCGGCAGCGGCCAGGCGGGCGTGTAGCTCTCGAGGCGTTCGACGGCCCGGGGACCGAGGATCAGGACGCCGTGGCCGCCTTCGCCGCCGAGCACCTTCTGCCACGAGTAGGTGACGACATCGAGCTTGTCCCACGGCATCGGCATCGCGAACACCGCGGACGTGGCGTCGGCGAACATCAGGCCGCCGCGGTCGTCGCGAATCCATTCGCCGTTCGGCACGCGGACGCCCGAGGTCGTGCCGTTCCAGGTGAAGACGACGTCGCTGTCCTGACGGACGCGCGTGAGGTCGGGCAGCTCGCCGTAGGGCGCCTTCACCACCTCGGGATCGAGCCTGAGCTGCTTGACCGCGTCGGTGACCCAGCCTTCGCCGAAGCTCTCCCAGGCAAGGCAGGTGACGGGACGCGGCCCGAGCATCGACCACATCGCCATTTCGACCGCGCCGGTATCGGAAGCGGGCACGATGCCGATGCGGTGCGTGTCGGGCACCTGCAGCACCTCGCGGGTGAGGTCGATGGCGAGCTTCAGGCGCGCCTTGCCGAGCTTGGACCGGTGCGAGCGGCCGAGGACGTCGGTTTGAAGCTTGTCGAGCGACCAGCCGGGGCGCTTCGCGCAGGGGCCGGAAGAGAAATAGGGGCGCGCGGGGCGCACCTGAGGCGGGGTCGTCGTCAATGTAACTCTCCTTCCAGAGAGCACGCGCCGCGTTGGGACGGCGTGGCCCGCGGGCGGTTGTAGGGATCGGGCCGGCGTTGTCAACGCCGGTTCGTCGGCGGTGACCGGCAGACGGGCACCGGGGTTGGGCGCGTCGGCTTGCGCCAACGGCCCCGCGCGCTAACGTGACCGAACCAATCGAGGCCGGCACGGGCCGGCCCGCGGAAGGGGGGAAACATGAAGGGATTCATCCTGCCGCTGGCGATCGCCGCCGCGTTCGGCGTCGCCGCCTGCAGCAACCAGACCGAAGAAAGCGCGGAGGCCACCGCCGAGTCGGCCGGCCAGGACGCCGAGGCGACCGCGTCGGACGTCGGCGCCGCGACCGAAGCGGCGGTCGACGAGGCCGGCGCCGCGGTAGGCGAGGCCGGCGCCGCCATCGAGGGCGCTGCCGAGGATGCCGGCGCCGCGGTCGAAGCGGCCGGCGAGGAAGCCGCGGCCGAGGTCAACGACGCGGCGAGCGACGCGCAGCAATAGGTCCGTCGCCGGCCGGCTCTTCGCGAGGGCGCCCCGACGCGGGCGCCCTCGTTCGTTTCGGCCGGTCTGCGTTCAGTGCTGGGTGGCGCTCGGCTGCGCCGTGAGCGTCCAGGTCTCGTCCGCCACCTGCTGGGTCGCCGCGAGCACCGAGTCCCAGAGAAGCGAGTCGGCGGAGCCCAGCGACGTGCGCTGGCGGGCGGCGAGCGTGCAGGCCAGCAGGAACAAGGCGGCCGGACGGTAGGGGCGGCGCACGAACAGCGCGCCCGGCGGCAGCGCGGAGTCCGGGGGACGTTTGCTGCCCGAGACGAGGATGAGGCCGATGCGCGGCCAGCGCTCGGCGACGCGACGCGCGAGGTCGAAGCCGTGCATGCCGCCGTGCAGCTTCGTCGAGACCACGAGGACGTTCGCTTCCTCCGCTTCGAGAAGGCTCAAGGCCGCCGCGGCGTCGGCGGCCTCGCGCACGCGCAGGCCGGCCTGCACGAAGAGATCGGCCACCGCCCGGCGAACGACCGCGACGCGATCGACGATTAGGATCGCGGGGGATGAGCTGGTCGCTAGAGCGGAATGACCCACGGGCTCGGACCTTCGCAGCGTCTGCGCCGGGGGCAGGGGTGCCCGCACCGGCGTCCGCCGATGAAACCGCGGTGCGCGCAGAAACCGCCACGGTCGGGCTGGCGCTAGCACGGGCGGCGCGCGGACGCGGAGTAAGGGATATTGCGGCCTTTCGCCGGGCGCGGCGCCGCCCGACCGATGTCGTGTCGACGTAAACTGTTGCGGTCATTATGCTGGCACCGGGGACCCACGTCCGAGAAGCCCGACGAATGCCCTTGGGAGCCGATACCGAAGCCGGACTGTTCGCCGCGATCCGCGGATCGGCGGTACCTATGGTGCTGTCCGACCCGCACGCGCCCGACGCCCCAATCGTGTGCACCAACGCCGCCTTCTGCGAGCTCACCGGCTACTCCGAAGCCGAGGTCGTCGGCCGCAACTGCCGCTTCCTGCAGGGGGACGGCACCGACCGCGCGGCCGTCGACGCGCTCCGCGAGGCGATCCGCCACAACCGGCCCGCGCTCGTACACCTGCTCAACTACCGGCGCGACGGCACGGCGTTCATGAACGCGATCCTGGTCGGACCGGTCTTCGGCGAGCGGGGCGAGCTTCTCTACCACTTCGCCAACCAGCTCGAGGTGCCGCACCCGCTCCCGACCGACCGGAGCGAGGAACGGGCGCTCGCCCGCGCCCGGCTCGACGGCCTGTCGAGCCGCGAGCGGGCGGTGCTGCGCCTGCTCGGCAAGGGTATGATGAACAAGCAGGCGGCGTTCGAGCTCGACATCTCGCCGCGCACCGTCGAGATGTACCGCGCGCGCATGCTCCGGAAGCTCGGCGTGCGCAGCCTGCCCGAAGCGGTCCGCATCGCGTTCGCCGCCGGCGAGGCGGACTGAGACCGGCATGGGCTTCGCCCATGGGGCGGAGCCTGGGGGCGCATCGCTCGTTGGTGCGCCATGACCCGACGTTCCGCCGCCGTCCGGCGCCCCGTTCCTTTTGCGTTGCCGTCGCTCGGGCGGCTCACCGGATCGGTCAGGCGCGCGATCGCGCACGAGGTGGTTGAGCTGTTCAACGATCCGGCCCGCGGCGAGCGGCCGGTCGAGCGGCGCCCGGACGGGCTCTTCGGCCCGGGGTCGGCGGCGTGGCGGGTGCACGGCGACGTCACCTCGATGCTCGTGGGCGGTGTGTCGGGTCTGCTCCTGCAGATGCTCCATCCCGAAGTGCTCGCCGGCGTCTGGGACCATTCGAATTTCCGCGCCGACATGCACGGCCGGCTGCGCCGCACGGCGCGCTTCATCGCCGTCACCACCTACGGCGGGCGCGACGAAGCCGAGGTCGCGATCGATCGGGTGCGCCGCATCCACGGTCGCGTGACGGGCGCGCTGCCCGACGGCACGCCCTATCGGGCGGACGACCCGCGGCTGCTGGCGTGGGTGCACGTCACCGAGACGACGAGCTTCCTCGCCGCGTGGCTCCGCTACGGCGATCCGCTGATGCGGGCGGCGGACCAGGATCGCTATTTCGCCGAGATGGCCCGCGTCGGCGCGGCGCTCGGTGCCGATCCGGTGCCGGAGAGCCGGCGGGAAGCAGCCGCGCTGATCGACGCGATGCGGCCCGAGCTGCGCTGCGACGAGCGCACGCGCGAGGTTGCGCACCTCCTCCTCAATCAGCGCGCGCCGAAGCGCGCCGCGGAGCCGTTCCAGGCGATCACGCTCAACGCCGGCGTCGACCTGCTGCCAGCCTGGGCGCGGGCGATGCACGGGCTCGCCGTGCCGGCGCTCGGCCGTCCGCTGCTGCGCGCCGGCACGCTCGGCGTCGCGCAGACGCTGCGCTGGGCGTTCGCCCGCCCCTAAACCTTCCCACCCGGTAGATTTCCGGTCTGTAGCCCGCCGTCCGGGGCGCTATTGGCGTTAACGAAGATTACGTCTCGGGGGTGGCGTGATGCATTACCGATTCTACCTGCTCGATCGCGAAGGCGCCTGCGTGGATGTCGCCGAGACCGACTGCGCGAGCGACGAGGACGCGCTCCGCGAAGCCGCGGCCCGTCTCGGCGTCGCGACGGGCGTTCAGGTGTGGCAGCGGGGCCGGTTCGTTTCGAGGGTCGGCGAGCGCGTGGCGGCCTGACGGGATCGCGCCGTCCGGGCCGTCGGGGGGTGGCTGGGACGGGGGCAGCGCGAGGGGCGCTCGGGGCGTGGGGCCCGGGCGCCCTTGCGCACGATCGACGACGACTACGCCGGACCCGCGAAGCGCCAGGCGAGCGTCGAGCCGGCGTGGAAGGGCACGATTTCGGTGCCGGCGGCGGGCAGCCGCTCGGGAACCGTCGTGGCGACGCGCTCGAGCGCGACCCGACCTTCGTTCGGCGGCAGTCCGTAGAAGCGCGGTCCGTTCTCGCTGGCGAAGGCCTCGAGCCGGTCGAGCGCGCCTTCCTCCTCGAAGGTCTTGGCGTAGCTCTCCAGCGCGAAGGGCGCGTTGAAGATGCCCGCGCAACCGCAGGCCGACTCCTTGGCGTGCACCGCGTGCGGCGCCGAATCGGTCCCGAGGAAGAACTTCGGCGAGCCCGAGGTGGCGGCGCGGCGCAGCGCGAGGCGGTGGGTCTCGCGCTTGGCTACCGGCAGGCAATAGAAGTGCGGACGCAGGCCGCCCTGGAACATCGCGTTGCGGTTGATCTCGAGGTGCTGCGGCGTGACCGTCGCGCCGACGTTCGGGCCGCTGCCCTCGACGAAGGCGACCGCGTCGGCCGTGGTGATGTGCTCGAACACCAGCTTGAGCGCCGGGAAGTCGACGAGGAGCCTGGTCAGGATCCGGTCGATGAACACCGCCTCGCGGTCGAACACGTCGACGTCGGGGTCGGTGACCTCGCCGTGCACGAGGAGCGGCATGCCGATGCGCTGCATCGCCTCGAGCGCGGGATGGATGTTGCGTATGTCCGTGACGCCGTGCGCGGCGTTGGTGGTCGCGTGCGCCGGGTAGAGCTTGCACGCGGCGAACGCGCCGGTCGCGAATCCGTGCTCGATCTCGGCGGGGTCGGCCCCGTCGGTGAGGTAGCAGGTCATGAGCGGCGTGAAGTCGCTGCCGGAGGGGAGCGCGGCGATGATGCGGGCGCGATAGGCCTCGGCCGCCGCGACGGTCGTCACAGGCGGCGCGAGGTTCGGCATCACGATCGCGCGCGCGAACTGCCGCGCGGTGTAGGGGGCGACCGCGGCGAGCATGGGCCCGTCGCGCAGATGGACGTGCCAGTCGTCGGGACGGCGGATGACGAGCCGCCGCGTGTCGGCCGACGGCCCGGCCTCGGCGAGGTTCGCTTCGATCAGCATGAGCGTCCGATAGGCCGGGACGGGCGCCGGCGTCCAGCGCGCGTTATGCCGCTTCGAGCGCGGCGACGTCGAGCTTCGACATCGTCATCATCGCGTTCATGGCGCGCGCGGCGCGGTCGCGGTCGGTCCCGCAGAGCAGCTCGGGCAGGCGGGACGGCACGATCTGCCATGACAGCCCGTAACGGTCCTTGAGCCACCCGCAGCGCCCGGCCGCGCCGCCGTCGGCGGTCAGCGCGTCCCAGAGCCGGTCGACCTCGGCCTGCGCGTCGCAGGCGACCGACAGCGAGATCGCTTCGGTGAACGTGAACTGCGGGCCGCCGTTGAGCGCGAGGTAGGGGGAGCCGGCGAGCGTGAACTCGATGATGACCGCGCTGCCGGCGGGCGCGAAGGGCGTGTCGGCGGGGGTGCGGTTGACCCGGTCGATCCGGCTGTCGGGCAGCAGCGAGACGTAGAAGCGCGCGGCCTCCTCGGCCTTGCCGTCGAACCAAAGGCAGGGGGCGACCGACGTCACGGCTTCACCTCCACCACGGGCTCGAAACCGCCGAAGATCATCCGCTTGCCGTCGAACGGCATCGGGTTGACCTTGGGGTCCATACGCGGGTCGGTCGACGACATCTCCATCATCCGCGCCATGCCGGCGTCGCGGGTCGCCTTGTCGGGCCACTCGATCCAGGAGAACACCACCGTCTCCTCCGGGCTCGCCTGCACCGCCCTGCGGAAGTCGGTGAGCTTGCCGTCGGGGACGTCGTCGCCCCAGCATTCGATCACGCGCGTCGCGCCCAGTTCGATGAAGACCGAGTCAGCCGTGCGGGCGTGGTCGATGAACGCCTGCCGATTCGCGGTCGGGACCGCGATGACGAAACCGTCGATGTAGGCCATGTCGCTTCTCCTTGTCGCTCGTCAGGCCGCCACCTTGGCATCGGCTTCCGCCAGTTCGGCGAGCTGGTCGGCGACGATCCCCCAGCCTTGGCGGAAACCCATGTCCTCGTGAGCCTTGCAGGCCTCGGCGTTCCAGTGGCGGGCGCGGGCGGTGTAGCGAGTGCCGTCGCCCTCGGGCTCGAAGGTGAAGATCGACACCATATGGAACGGGGCGTCCTGCGGCACCCACCCTTCGGTGAAGGCGCTGGTCATGACGATCCGCTCGTTCGGCACGACCTCGAGGACGATGCCCTCGTAGGGCATCAGCGTCCCGTCGGGCGCCTGCATGGTGATGAGGTCGCGGCCGCCCGGACGCAGGTCCAGCTCGACCATCGGCGTGGTGTAGGGTTTCGGCGCCCACCATTCGCCGAGACGCTCCGTCCAGGTGCGGTAGACGACCGACGGGGGCGCGTCGATGTGACGGGTGACGGAAAGCTCGTGCTGAGCGGTCATGTTTGTCGTTCCTTTGGCTGGGGTTCAGGCCGCGGCCATGGCGGCCTGCGCCGCCTCGAGGTCCATCCACATCACTTCCCAGATGTGGCCGTCGGGATCCTCGAAGCTGCGGCCGTACATGAAGCCGAAATCCTGGACGGGCGTGGGGTCGATCCGGCTGCCCCCGGCCGCGGCGTTCTCGACCATCTCGTCGACGCCCGCGCGGGCGTCGGCCGACAGGCAGAGCAGCACCTGCGCCGTTTCGTGCGCGTCGGCGATGCGCTTGGGGGTGAACTGGCGCCACTTGTCGTGCGTGAGCAGCATGACGTGGATGGCGTCCGAGAAGACCATGCACGACGCCGTGTCGTCGCTGAACTGCGGGTTACGTGTCGCGCCGACCGCTTCGTAGAAGGCGGTCGATCGCGCGAGATCGGTGACGGGCAGGTTGATGAAGATGAGCTTGGCCATGTCGCGTTTCCTCCCTCGGGCGACTCGATGCTGGACGACCTTGCCCTGCTCTGTTATAAAATACAAGTATGGAGTTAGAAAAAATAACTAAAATAGGTGAGCCGTCGAAGCGGCGCTACGAGGACGCGTGCGCCACCGCGCACGCGCTGGACCTGTTCGGCGAGCGTTGGGCGTTGCTCGTGATGCGCGAGCTCATGTTCGGCCCTAAGCGGTTCGGCGACATCAAGGCCGGGCTGCCCGGCATCAGCGCCAACGTGCTGACGCAGCGGCTCGAAGGGCTCGAGGCGGCCGGCGTGCTGACCCGCCGCAGGCTCCCGCCGCCCGCCTCGGCGCAGGTCTACGAGCTGACGCCCTGGGGATACGAGAGCGAGCCGATCTTCCAGGCGATGGGGCGCTGGGCGGCGCGGTCCCCGCGCCACGATCCGACGCTGCCGCTCAGCACGACCTCGCTGTTCCTCTCTTTCCGGACGATGTTCGAACCGTCGCGCGCCGTCGGGCTCCAGGCGACCGTCGGCTTCCGCTTCGGCGAGGAGCAGTTCGTCGTTCGCGTCGCCGGCGGGCGGATCGAGGTGGAGCGCGGCGCGGTCGACGGCGCGGGCGCGGTCCTGATCGGGACGCCGCCGGCGGTCGCCGCGGCGGTCTACGGCGGGCAGCCGCTCGCCGGCCTCGAAGCGGCGGGCGCGCTCTCGATCGAGGGCGACCGCGCCCTCGTCGAACGCTTCGCCCGGCTGTTTCCGTTGCCGCCGAAGGTCGACGCATAGGCGGAACGACGCCTCCCCCTCGCGGGTTGGTGGCGGACCATGGACGTCATCGGACATTTCGGGCTGGCGCAGGACCCTTTCCGCGCGACCATCGAGCCCGAGCAGGCCTACCAAAGCCGGCCCTTCACCCTCGCGCGGCAGGGCGTGCTCGCCGCGTTGACCCGCGGGCAGCGGCTGATCGCGGTCGTCGGCGGTACCGGGGCCGGCAAGACGCTGCTGCTCCGCGCCGTGGAAAGGGCGGCCGCCGCGCGGCGGACCGTGCTGCGCATCGACCGCCCAGACATGGCGCACGCGGCGTTCGCGGCCGCCGCCGACGTCCTGCTGGTCGACGACGCGGACGCGCTCGACGACATGATGTTCGCCACGCTCACCGACGCCGCGATGCGCCCCGACGGTCCGTCGGTCGTGCTCGCCTGCGCGCAGGGCTGCCTCGACCGGCTCCCGCCGGCGCTCGGCGCGCACGCCGTCCCGCTGCCCTTCCTCGCCCCGGACGAGGCGCGAGCCTTCGTCGTCGACCGGGCGACGCGGGCGGGCGGCGACGAGGCGCTGTTCGAGCCGGCGGCGCTCGACGTGCTGGCCGAGGCGAGCCGGGGCATCCCGGCGGCGCTCCGCCTGCTCGGCGCCAACGCGCTGTTCCACGCGGCGTTCGACGGCGCTCGCCGGGTCGACGCGACCCACGCGCAGCAGGCCGCGGCGATGACGCAGGATCTTTGGAAGGGGGTCGTCGCGCCCGCGCCCGCGGGCCGGCCGATCGCGGCGGCCGTGCCGCCCGCGACGCGGACCGAGCCGCCGATCGCGCCCCCGCCGCCCGCCGCGGCCGCCGTGCCGCCGGCGTCGCGCCCGTCGGTCGCGGCGGCCGTGGTCGCGCCCGCGGTCGCGGCGGCGCCGGCCGCGACGCACGAGGCCGAGGACGACGAGCCGGTTCCGGCCCGCCGGAGTTGGTGGCGGGGCGCCCCGCCGCTCGTCCGGATGGCCATGGTCGTGGGCCTGCTGCTGCTGTCGCTGCCGGTGATCGGCTACGTCGTCGGCGCGGTGAAGGACGAGCGGCCCTCGACCGAATCGAGCTACCTTCCCGACGAGGCCGCCGACCCGGTCGACGCGGACGCCGAAGCGGCTCGGGCCGACGGCGAATTGGCCGGTTTGCCCGACCGACAGGCGCCGCCGGTCGTCGAGCCCGAGCCCGAGCCGCCGGTGGAGACCGCCGGCGTGCCCGAGGATCTGACCGCGGGGACCACCGTCCCGGCCGCCGAGCCTGCGGTGCCGGAGGCCGACCCTGCGCCGGTCCCTCCGGTCCCGCGCGAACAGCCGACGGTGGGCGCCGGCGAGGCCGTTCCGGCCGAACCCGAGGCCGAACCCGAGCCCGAGCCCGCGGACGACGAGAGGGCCGCGCCGGGCGGCGCGCGCGTGTTCGTCCATTATTCGACGGAGCAGCCGGGAGCCGACGAGGCCGCCGCCGACGTCGCGCGCCAGCTCCGCGAGCGGGGATTCAGCGTCGTCGACATCCGAGGCGTCGCGAGCTCGATCGAAACCGCGAGCGTCCGCTACTTCTACCCCGCCGATCGCGCCGACGCCGAGGCGCTGCACGACGCGCTCGGCGCGGCGCTGCGCGGGCGCGGCTACAGCGCCGGCGACCTGAAGACGATGACCGGATTTCGCCCCCTGCCGCGTCGCGGCACCATCGAGGTGTGGGTCCCGGCCGCCGGCTGAAGGTCAAAGCACGCAGCGCGTGCCGTCGGCGCACCAGCAGCCGATGCCGATCGGGATCACGGTCACCGGCCGGTAGTCGAACGTGAGTTCCTCGCCGGTGGCGATGTCGCGCTTGGCCGCGAGCGTCAGGTTGTGCACCCCGACCAGCTCGCAGTTGGGCCGGCAGCTGTGATTGACGCGGTTGACCGGCGAGTCCGCGTCGGGAAGCGTCAGCGCGTAGAGGTGCCCGCCGTCGACGTGGAGGTCGAGCATGAGGTGGACGTTGGCTTCGCCGTAGCGGGGCCGCCCGCCCACCAGCGGGAACCGCTCGACGACCCCTTGGAAGACCCCGATCACGGTACCCGCCGCGATCGGACACACGGCGAAGACGCCGACGCCGTCGCCGACGGGCGCGATCTCGACGAGGCCGGGCGCGGTCCAGCTCACGGAAGCCGCAACGGCGCATCGGGCGAGCGTATCCCTGGTTTGACGCCCGACTCGCGACCGTGCTTTGCTGCGACGCATGCGCGGGGCGGGTGGATCGTTTTTCGGACGGGGACTGGTTCTGACGGTGCTGCTCGCGCTCGCCGCCTGCGCGGGCGGGCCGGAACGGGCGCGGCTCGCCGAACCCGTCGACCTCGAGCGCTGCTTCCGGCAGCTCGACGCCCTCGAAGGCTTGGCGTACCGGCGTCTCCCGGACCGGGCGGCGGGGCCGAGCTGCGGGCTTCGGGGCGCGGTCGAGGTGAGGAACATCGGCGTGGTCGTCCGCGGCATCGGCCCGCTGTCGTGCCCGATGACGGCGCGGCTGCACCGCTGGGTCCGGACCGGCCTCCAGCCGGCGGCGCGCGAGCGCTTCGGGCAGGAAGTCGCGTCGATCGAAAGCTACGGCACCTACGCCTGCCGCCCGCGCAACAACATGGCCGGCGCGCAGACGTCAGAGCACGGCTGGGCGAACGCAATCGACGTCGCAGGCTTCCGCCTGGCCGACGGCCGCAGGATAAGCGTTCTCCGCGACTGGGACGGCGGCGACAAGGCGGCGCGCCGTTTCCTCCGCGACCTGCGCGACGCCGGGTGCAGGAACTTCAACCTCGTGCTCGGCCCCGACAACGACGCGCGGCACCGCGATCACCTGCACTTCGACATGGGACGGTGGGTCAACTGCCGATAGTCGCCGGGCCCCGTTTCCGCTAAACACCCGCGCCCGGATTCGGAACGAGAAGAAAACGAACATGAACGCCACGCCGAACGTGCCCCCGCGCATCTTTCCGTCCGCGAGCGAGGAGGCCGAGGTCGCCGCCAAGACGACGGTGGTGCCGCAGACGGAGCACCCGGCCTACCGGCTGGCGTTCCAGGATCCCGATTTCCTCCTGCGCGAGGACCTGCGCGCCGTGCGGTTCCAGCTCGAGCTCCTCAAGCCCGAGCTCTTGCTGAACGAGGCGAAGATCGCGTCCACCTTCGTGATGTACGGATCGGCCCGCATCCCGTCGCCCGAGGAGGCGGCGGGGCTGAGGGCGTCCGCGACCGCGCCGGATCGCCAGCGCGTCGTGGACAGCCTGATCGCGAAGTCGAAATACTACGAGCAGGCGCGCGAGCTCGCGCGGCTCGAGTCGTCGGTGGCGCCCGAGCCCGACGGCCGACGGCACTTCGTGGTGTGCTCGGGCGGCGGCCCGTCGATCATGGAGGCGGCGAACCGCGGGGCGGCCGACGTCGGCGCGCCGACGATCGGGCTCAACATCGTGCTGCCGCACGAGCAGCTTCCCAATCCGTACGTCACGCCGGGGCTGTCGTTCCAGTTCCACTATTTCGCGCTGAGGAAGATGCACTTCCTGCTGCGCGCCCGGGCGGTCGCGGCCTTCCCCGGCGGGTTCGGCACGTTCGACGAGCTGTTCGAGCTGCTGACTCTCATCCAGACCGGCAAGGTCAAGCCGATGCCGATCGTGCTGTTCGGTGCCGAATTCTGGAACCGGGTCGTTGATTTCCCGGCGCTCGCGGACGAGGGCGTGATCGCGCCCGACGACCTCAAGCTGTTCCACATGGTCGAAACCGCCGAGGAGGCCTGGTCGTTCGTGCGCGAGGCCTATGCGATCTAGCGCCTCCCGTCTGCTGTTGCTTTCGCGGCGAATGCGGTAACATCATAACCTTGGTGAACGGCGGCCGTGGCGCCGCGGGAGTGACGAATGCTGGACGGCTCGGGGGGGCCGCGCGCCCAACGGGGCAAGGTCTACGTCGTCGACGACGACGACAGCCTGCGGACCGCAACCTGCATCAACCTTGCGGCCGAAGGCTACGAGGCGGCCGGATTCGACTCCGGGCCGGCGTTTCTAAAAACCGTCGAGCCGACCGCCGGCGGCTGCCTCGTGCTCGACATGAACATGCCCGAGATGAGCGGGCTCGAGGTGCAGCGGCGCCTCAGGGAGCGCGACTCCAACATCGCCGTCGTGTTCGTCACCGGCTACGGCGACGTTCCCACCGCGGTGACCGCCGTCCGCGCGGGCGCCGTCGACTTCATCGAGAAACCCTACCGGCCCGAGGTGCTGCTGTCCGCGATCGATCGCGCGCTCGCGGTCGAGGTGCCGACGTCGGGGAAGGCCGCGGCGGTCGCAGCGAAGGCAGCGATCGACGCGCTCACCAGGCGTGAGGCGGACGTGCTCCGCGGCCTCGTGGCGGGCCGCTCGAACAAGGACATGGCGGCCGACCTCGGGCTGAGCCCGCGCACCGTCGAGATGCACCGCGCCAACATGATGGAGCGGCTCGGCGTGTCGAGCCTGCCCGAGGCGCTTCGCATCGCCTACGACGCCGGCTTCGCGCGCGATCGGCGACGCACCAGCAACCTGCCGCGCGTGGGCGGTCGCCGGGCGACCGACGGTCGCGACGGCTAGCGGCCCGGCGCGAGGTCGCTGGGCAAGGTCGGTTCCGACAGCAGCCGCTCCATCGCCCGCCACCGCGCCGCCCGGCTCGGCCCGGCGCGCTCGACGTGCGCCTGCACCATGTCACGGCCCAGCCCGTAGTTGATGATGTAGCTCCGGTAGGTGTCGATGAACTTCAGCCGCTGCTCGGCGCGGCGCTCGGAGGCGAGCTCGTAGCGCTGGAGGAGCGCGCGCGCCCGATCCCGCGTGATCCGCCCGCCGAGATAATCGTCGGCGATCGTGTAGCTCGCCGACGACAGCGCGCGGGCGGCGCGGTTGAGCTCGGCGAGGGCACCCGCCGTAGCCGGATCGAGCCCGGCGAGCGGGTATAGCGCCTTCGCCTCGAACGCCCGCTGCTCGTCGCCGGGAAAGGCGAGGTCGATGCCGAAGTTGGCCGAGCCTTCGGCGATGAGCGACTGCGGGCTG
>Ga0164290_1001975_pt1 | contig 19341 bp, 18 predicted proteins | sample Micstemetagenome_FD_108782 | JGI IMG/M metagenome (GOLD analysis project Ga0164290, IMG submission 108782) | Contaminated culture microbial community from soil near Moab, Utah, USA - Microcoleus steenstrupii SON62 (Illumina Assembly) | ecosystem: Environmental > Terrestrial > Soil > Soil crust... | reverse complement strand
TGGCCGTCCTCGCCGACGTATTCGGCGTCGAGGCGCTCAGGCAGCACGAAGTCGAGCTGCAGCGTGCCGCACTGCCAGGTCCGGCCGATGGCGTCCTTCAGGTGGAACTCGAGCTTCGGGCCATAGAAGGCGCCTTCACCCGGCAGCATCTCGACGCTCATGCCGGCGGCGATGGCGGCGCGTTCCAGCTTCTGTTCGGCGATGTCCCAGACCTCGTCGGTGCCGGCGCGCAGCTCGGGCCGCAGGGCCAGCTTGACGCTGTGCAGCTCGACGCCAAGGTCTTCGTAGACCTGGTAGAGCAGCTTCACGAACGTCGTCGTCTCGCTCTCGATCTGGTCGTCGCGGCAGAAGATGTGGCCGTCGTCCTGGTTGAAGGCGCGCACCCGCATGATGCCGTGCAGGCCGCCCGACGGCTCGAACCGGTGACAGGAGCCGAACTCGCCCATGCGCAGGGGCAGCTCGCGGTAGGACTTCTGGCCGACGTTGAAGATCTGCACGTGGCCGGGGCAGTTCATCGGCTTCACGGCCAGGCTCTCGCCCTCGGCCGTTTCGCAGGTGAACATGGCGTGGCCGAACTTCTCCCAGTGGCCCGACTTTTCCCACAGGCTGCGGTCGAGGACCTGCGGCGTCTTGACCTCGACGTAGCCGCCGGCCTCCGTCATGCGGCGCATGTAGCTTTCCAGCACCCGGTAGAGCGTCCAGCCCTTGGGGTGCCAGAACACCATGCCCTTGCCATCTTCCTGGATGTGGAAGAGGTCCATGGCCTTGCCGACCTTGCGGTGGTCGCGCTTCTCGGCCTCCTCGACGCGCTTGAGGTAGGCGGCCAGATCCTCTTCCGAGGCCCAGGCCGTGCCGTAGATGCGCTGAAGCTGGGCGTTGTTCTGGTCGCCGCGCCAGTAGGCGCCGGCCAGTTTCGTCAGCTTGAAGGCCTTGCCGATGTGTTTCGTCGAGGGCAGGTGCGGCCCCCGGCAAAGGTCTTTCCAGTTCCCCTGGCGATAGACGCTGATCGACTGGTCGGCCGGGATGCTGCGAATGATGTCGGCCTTGTAGATTTCGCCGATCTCTTCGAAGTGGGCGATGGCGACATCGCGGTCCCATTCCTCGCGGACGATCTTTTCGTCGCGATCGACGATCTCGCGCATCTTCTTCTCGATGGCCGCGAAGTCGTCCGTCGAGAAGGGCTCTTCGCGGGCGAAGTCGTAGTAGAAGCCGTCCTCGACGTTCGGGCCGATGGTCACCTGCGTACCGGGGAACAGCTCCTGCACCGCCTCGGCCAGCACGTGGGCCGTGTCGTGGCGGATGGTGTCGAGGGCGTCGGGGTCCGCGCGATCGACGAACTCGACCTTGCCGCTGGACAGCGGGCGGTCGAAATCGATCAGCTGGCCGGCGAGGCGGACCAGCAGGGTGCGCTTCTCGAGCGATTTGGAGATGGCGGCGGCGACATCACGGCCGCTGCTGCCTTCGGGATACTGACGGACCGAGCCGTCGGGGAAAATCAGGTCGATCATGACACTTCGCATTTCTTCGGTGGGGGCACCGGATCGTAGCCGGAGCCGCCCCAGGGATGGCATCTGCACAGGCGACGGACGGTCAGGTAGCCGCCCTTGATCGGTCCGTGATGGATCAGGGCGTCGCGGCCGTAGTCCGAACAGGTCGGAAGAAAGCGGCACTGGCGCCCCGTCCACGGGGACAGCGTGACCTTGTAGGCGCGGTGCGCCAGCCGGACGCTGCGTTCATAGAGGGTCATGCCGACGCATATTCGTGGGTGAACGAAGCCCGGCGCTTATCCCCGCCATCGCGAGGGATCAAGCCGCGTCGGCGCCGCTAGTTCGCGCTTTCGCCTGTTGGACAGCAGCCAGCGCCGCCTCGAAAGCCAGCAGGCTCGAGGCGTGACGGGCGGGATAGTCCTTCACGGGCATCAACACGGCCAGGTCCTTGAAACGTCCTTCAGGCGTAGCGCCGCCTTCCTTCAACATAGCACGAAATGCGTCGCGCGCCGTTTCAATTTCGTGCGCGGTGGCGCCGATGATGTTCTCGCCGAGCACAGCGGCGGCGGCCTGGCCCAGGGCGCAGGCCTGAACATCCTGGGCGAAATCGGCGACATGGCCGGTCTCGTCGAGGATGACGTCTGCAGTGATCCGGCTGCCACACAGCTTGGCGACGCGCTCGGCCGAACCCTGCGGCGCGGCCAGTCGCCCCGCGCGCGGCATGTTGGCAGCGAGGCTGAGGATGCGGGCGCTGTAGAGGTCGTCGATCATCGGGGCTTATTTGGGAGGTCGCCGCCCGCATGCCAACGCTTCTCGGCCTCGGCCTTCAGCGCCTCGCCGAACTGTTCGTAGGCCTCGCGGATCTTGAAACGGATGGCCCGGGGCACGGCGAAGTCGACGAGCAGGCCCTGGTAGAGCTCGCCGTTGGAGAAGATGCAGCTGCCGGGGGTCAGTTCTTCGATCTCGAAGAACCGGGTGCCGGTCACCCAGCCGCGCATCATCTTCGTCCGCCAGTGGATGTGGTCGTAGGGCGCCCAGTCCAGGACAACGGGCCGGATGTTGTGAACCTTCAGACCCGGCACATGCTCGTCGATGTCCAGCACCGAGCCGATACGGATGGTTCCGGCGGCGCGAAGATATATGGGACACCAGTCGCCCCAGTGATCGACGTCGCTGAGCACCTCCCAGATGGAGTCGGTGTTGGCCCGGATGCCGATGCGGTGTTCGATCTTCATCTCGACCGTCCTATTCCCCGGCGGCCTTCAAGCGCCAGGTCGCCCCTTGCGGGCCGTCCATCACCACCACGCCCAGCGCGTCCAGCTCGCCGCGGATGCGGTCGGCCGTCGGCCAGTCCTTGGAGGCGCGGGCCTCGGCCCGTTGCACCAGCAGGGCCTCGACCTGGTCCTTCAGGCCGTCGGCGGCCGCGCCCTGGAACCATTCGCCCGGGGCCTTCTGCAGGAAGCCCAGCAGGGCGCCGGCGGTAACGAGGTCGTCGCGGGCCGTCGCGATGGCCGACTTGTCGCCCTCGCCGATGGCCGTGCGAAGGTCATCGCTGAGCGCGAACAGGGCCGACAGCGCCTTGGGCGTATTGAGATCGTCGAGCAGGGCGTAGAGCACGTCCTGCGCCTTCTCACCGACCTCGGCGCCGGCCTTGGCCGATCCAACCTCCCGGGCGGCGTCCTGCAGCGCGCCATAGAGACGGTCCAGGGCCTTGCGGCTCTGGTCGAGCAGGCTCTCGGTCCAGTCCAGCGGCTGGCGGTAATGGGCGCTGAGCAGGGCCCAGCGGACCAGTTCGCCCGGCACGACCTGCAGCAGTTCATGCGGGATGATGACGTTGCCCAGGCTCTTGGACATCTTCGTCCCGTCCATGTCCAGGAAGCCGTTGTGCATCCAGAATCTGGCGAACTCAGCCCCCTGATGCGCGCAGCTCGCCTGGGCCAGCTCGTTCTCATGGTGCGGGAAGACCAGATCGATGCCGCCGCCGTGGATGTCGATGGGCAGGCCCAGCACCTGTTCGATCATCGTCGAGCACTCGCTGTGCCAGCCGGGACGGCCATCACCCCAGGGAGAGGGCCAGCGCGGCTCATGCGGCTTCGAAGGCTTCCACAGCACGAAGTCGGCGGCGTGGCGCTTGTAGGGGGCGACCTCGACGCGGGCCCCGGCGATCATGTCGTCGAGCGAACGACCCGACAGCTGGCCGTAGTCCTTGGCCGCCTGGGTATCGAACAGCACATGGCCCTCGGCCTCGTAGGCGCCGCCCTTGGCGATCAGGTCGGCGATGGCATCGACCATCGCCTGAATGTAGTCAGTGGCCTTGGGCTGATGGGTCGGGCGCAGGGCGCCGAGCGCGTCCATGTCTTCCAGATAGGCCTTGAAAAAGCGCTCGGTAATGACTCCGATCTCGACGCCTTCATCGGCGGCCTTCTGGTTGATCTTGTCGTCGACGTCGGTGACGTTGCGGGCATAGATCACCTGGTCCTCGCCATAGAGATGGCGCAGCAGACGGAACAGCACATCGAAGACCACCACGGGGCGAGCGTTGCCGATATGGGCGTATCCGTAGACGGTGGGGCCGCAGACATACATCGTCACCCGCTTGTCGTTGGCGGGTTCGAAGGGCCGCTTCTTGCGGGCCATGGTGTCGTACAGCTTGAGGGTCATGGTCTCTGGTGCAATTTTTCTGGTGACAGTTACGCGACGTAGCGGCTTGCCCGCTTGCGGGGCCGTCCCATATAGCTGTCGTCACCCGTCGAGGCCACGCCCTGCGGGAACGTGATTGAGGTGGCACGCGTCTTTCCGGAGCGATCGTCGTTCCGGCGCAACTCAGCCTCAAAGGACCCTCTCCGAAATGGACGCTATCTCCGAGCGAACCCTGGCCACCTCCGGCCTTGATCTTGAACCCGTACAGCGCCCGTCTCGCGAAGAGGCCATGGAAGCTGTCCGCACCCTTATCGCCTGGGCCGGTGACGACCCGCGCCGCGAAGGCGTGCTCGATACGCCCAAGCGGGTGGTCGACGCCTACGGCGAATGGTTCGAGGGCTACACCGCCGATCCCGGCAAGGAGCTCTCGCGCATCTTCGAGGACGTGCAGGGCTACGACGACATCGTCTTCCTCAAGGACATCGAGGTCGAGAGCCACTGCGAGCACCACATGGCCCCCTTCCTCGGCAAGGCCTACGTCGCCTACATGCCGACCAACCGGGTGGTGGGGATTTCCAAGCTGGCCCGCGTGGTGGAGATCTTCGCCAAGCGACTGCAGACCCAGGAAACCATGACCCAGCAGATCGCCGACGCCATCTGCGACAGCCTGAAGCCGGCCGGCGTGGCCATCCTGATCGATGCCGAGCACCAGTGCATGACCACCCGGGGCGTGCACCACCGCAACGTCTCGACCATCACCACCCAGTTCCGCGGCGTCTTCAAGACCGACGCCAGCCTGCGCGACCGCTTCCTCGGCTTTGTCGAGATGGGCAAGCGCTAAGCGAAGCAACCCCGGTTCCTCCCTCCCCTTTGTGGGGAGGGAAAGACGGCGAAGCCGTCAGGGTGGGGAAGTCGGATGCAGCGCGCCCTTGCCCGCGAGTACCCCACCCTGCGAGGCTGAAGTCTCGCTGTCCCTCCCTATAAAGGGGAGGGAGGAGGACTGAATGTTTCCCACCGCTCCGGACACGAAGAGCCTCGAGCGCGGCGCGACTATCGCGCCGCGTTTCGACGCCAATGGCCTGATTGCCGCCATCGCCCAGCACGCCGACTCCGGCGAGGTGCTGATGCTGGCCTGGATGAACGCCGAGGCTCTGCGGCTGACGCTCGACACCGGCGAGGCCCACTATTTCAGCCGCTCCCGAAACGCCCTCTGGAAAAAGGGCGAGACCAGCGGCCAGGTGCAGACCATCGTCGAGGTCCGCTTCGACTGTGACCAGGACGCGGTGCTGCTTAAGGTCCGGCCGCAGGGCGACGGCGGCGCCTGCCACGTCGGCTTCCGGTCGTGCTTCTACCGGCTGGTCGTTGACGGCCAGCTGGTCGAGCGCCCCTAGGACAGCTTGCTCACCCCGGTGCCGACCGGCGTGACGGTGAAGGTCTTCAGCGTCTTCACCTCGTACTCAGGCTTGTAGATCGTCGAGACCGCGACCATCTCGGCGACCGCCTTGCTCTTCGTCAGGGTCAGCTTGACGAACCCCTTCGCGGCGCTGTCGGCGTATTTCACCTCCGGGTTTCGCGCCACCAGGGCCTCGTTCAGCGGCGCTCCGGGCAGGGCGTCGGCGAAGCCGGGGCTGGTGATGCCGGTCGTGCCGAATTCCGCAGCCACCAGGGCGCCCGACGCGTCGGACAGTTCATTGGCCCAGAAGCTGTGGCTGTCGCCGGCCAGCACGATCGGCCGGGCCTTGGTCGCCTTGAAGGTCGCAAAGACCCGCTCACGATCGGCCGGATAGCCATCCCACTGGTCGAGGTTGACAGGGATGGGCGTCGCCGACAGGAGCGAAGCCATCGACACCGCCTGCGCCACATAGTCCGGGACGGTGGCCAGCAACTTGCCCCAGGCCTCCTCGCCCATCGTCTTGCGCAGGTCAGGGGCCAGCACCTTGCCCATGACGATCTGATTGCCGATCACCTGCCAGGTCTCTCCGGCCTTCACTGAGCGATCCAGCTCGCCCTTCAGCCAGGCGTGCTGGCGCTCGTCCATCAGGCGGCGGGCCGGGGCGTTGAGCCTGGTCATGAAGCCGGCGATGTCGGGCTTGCCGTCGACCATCAGGTCGCGACCGGCGTCCATGGCCTCGGTGCGGGCCGTCAGCCGGGTCTCGGTCATCAGCAGGGTGGCGAGGTCGCCGAAGCGGAACGACCGGTAGATGGCCGCCGACATCGCGCCCTTGGGCTCGCGGATCGGCATCCATTCGAAATAGGCTTTCAGCGCCACGGCCTTGCGGGTCGCCCAGTCGCCCTCCGTGGCCGGGGTGTGATTCTCGGCCCCGCCGACCCAGCTGTCGTTGGTGGTCTCGTGATCGTCCCAGACGACGATCCAGGCGGCGCGGGCATGGGCCGCCTGCAGCTGGGGATCGCCCTTGTAGCAGGCATGGCGGCGGCGGTAGTCGGACAGGGTGACGATCTCGGTCGGCGGATCGAGCTTGCGATCCTTGGCGACCGGCGAGCCGGAGCCGTACTGGTCCGCGCCGTACTCGTAGATGTAGTCGCCCAGGTGCAGAACCGCGTCGACACGGTCCATCTTCGCAATGGCCCCATAGGCGTTGAAATAGCCCTGGATGAACAGCGAGCAGCTGGCCACGGCCAGCACGACCTCATCGGTTTTCTCGGGCAGGGTCCGGCCCTGGCCGACGGGCGAGACGCTAGGGCCGACCTTGAAGCGATAGAAGTACTCTGTCCCGGCCTTGAGGCCATCGACATCGACCTTGATGGTCCAGTCGCGGTCGGCGGTGGCGGCGACCTTCATCACACGGGGCTTGGCGAACTTCGAATCCGTGGCGATGTGCAGTTCGCCGTTGATATCTTCCATCCCGTGGCCGTCATGCGGCGTCAGCCGGGTCCAGACGATCAGCCGGTCCTGCAGCGGGTCACCCGAAGCAACGCCATGGTTGAAGGCGCCCATGACATGGTCGCCGTGCGCACGGGCCGAACCGGCGATCGCGGAAGCGCCAAGGCCGAAGCCGGCCAACAATCTGCGTCTGTCGATCTTCATGGTCTGCCCCTCCGGCGCTTTCGTGCGTTCTTGTCGTTCCATCGGACAACAAGGAGATGACAGTGTCCAGCGAAGGCCTCCACGTTCCCCGCGAAAAGCTGAAAGCGAAGACCCTAAACCTGCACTATGCGATTTCTTCGCTGATCGAGGAGCTTGAAGCTGTCGATTGGTACCGCCAGCGGGCGGACGACTGCGACGATGAGGCGTTGCGGAAAATCCTGCTCCACAACGCCCATGAAGAGATCGAACACGCCGCCATGGCGCTGGAATGGATCCGGCGCAACGACAGCGAGTTCGACGACCAGCTGAAAGAGTACCTCTTCACCGAAGGCTCGATCACCGGGAAGGAAGAGGAAGCGACGGGGAAGAAATAGGACTTGAGGACTCTCGCCTCCGGCCCCGTCTGCCCGCAAGGAGCGTCGGGGGGGGCGGAGGCGAGGCCTTCCAGTTTGATTGCCTAGAATTTCCAGCCGATGCTGCCGCCCACCATGCGGGGCGCGCCCGGGATGAAGGTCGGCAGGCCGAGGCTGTCACCGGTGTTGCCGGCGTCGATGATGTAGTCCTCATCGGTCAGGTTGGTGGCGAACAGCTCGAAGGTCAGGTTGGTGTTCGACGGCCGATAGCTGGCCCGCAGGTTCACCAGCCCGTAGCTGTCCTGCTTCTCGTCCTGGATGTTGTCGGCGACGAAGGCGCCCGGCGGCTGCTGGAACACCGCGCGGTCGTTGTTGTCGTCGAAGAAGACCTCCGACTGCCAGCTGTAGCTGGGGCGGATGTCGAAGATGCCGCCCAGGGCGTCGAAGCTCCAGCTGGCGGCCAGTGACAGGCTGTGGTCCGGCGACAGGCGGAACTGGTTGCCGTCGTAGGCGCCGCCGTCGAAGCGGGCGTGGCTCCAGGCATAGGTGGCGTAGAGGGTCAGGCCGCTCGCCACCCGCCAGTCCGCCTGGCCTTCGAAACCATAGGCCTTGGCCTTGCCGGCGTTGGCGATGGTGAACGCCACCCCGTCCTGGATGACCGTCTGGAAGTCCTGGTAGTCGTAATAGTAGACCGAGCCGTCGAGCCGCAGGCGGCCGTCCAGCAGGGCGGCCTTGGCGCCGACCTCGTAGCTGTCGACCGTTTCAGCCTCGATGGCGTCGAAACGGGCCGCGCCGCCCGGTGTGGTCGGGGCACCGGTGGCGAGGATTTCGGGCCGGCGGCCACGGGCGTAGGAGGCGTAGAGGTTGACGTCGTCGCTGACCGCGTAACGGCCGACCAGGCGCCAGGTGAAGGCCTCGTCGGTGTGGCTCACCACAGCGCGATCACCATTGTTGGCCGTCGGCTGGAAGGTCAGGCCGAAGTTGGGCAGGGCCGAGGTCGGGAAAAGTTGCACCAGCGGGCTCTGCAGGGCGCCGAGAATGGCGTTGGCCTGGGCCAGCAGGGCGTTGCCCTGGGCGACGTTGGCCGGGATGCCGCTGACGATCAGCTGGTTGGCCTGGCCAGCCAGCTGGGCCGCCCCGACCGCGCCGCCGAGCACGCTGCGGCCACCGACCGTGAAGGAGCGGAAGCCGGTGTCCTTTTCATCGCGGGTGTAGCGCAGGCCAGCCGAGAGCTCGAACCGGTCGGTCACCGCGAATGTGCCGTCGACGAACAGGTCGATGGCGTCGAGGTCGCTGGTGGTCTGCACGGCCTCGACGTGATTGGCGCGCAGGTTGGCGGCGATGGCCTGGGCCTGGGCATTGGTCAGGACGATGGCCGGGTCAAAGGCCGGGGTGTTGGGGTTCTGCGACAGCTGGGCGACCAGGCCCTGAACCAGGGCGCCTGTGAAGGCGGTGTTGCCGAAGAAGGCTGACGGTGCCGTGTTGTTGGCCGGCAGGCCGGAGCCGGCGGCTCCGGCGTTGAGCTGACCGGTCAGATCGGCGAGTCCGACCCGTTCGTCGAACTGCAGCGGAATGAACTGGTCGCTCTGGTTCTTGAACCAGCTGAGGCCGGCGAAGCCCTTGAAGCGACCGCCGTCGTCGAAGTTCAGGCGGAACTCCTGGCTCCACTGCTTGTCCTGGGCGTCGTTGAGGCCGGTCAGCAGGGGCAGCGACAGACCATCGGCGTCGAACACCTCCTGGCTGTCGAACTCGCGGTAGGCGGTGATCGAGCTCAGGGTGAAGTTGTCGTTCAGGTCCCAGGCGATCAGGCCGGTGACGCCCTGCACCGTGCGCTCGACGCCCAGGTCGGCGCCGCCGATGAAGCCGGCCGGGGCGCGGATAGCGGCGCCGTCGCGGATGTCCGTGCCCGCCAGCAAAGCGCCGGTGACCGGGTCGGTCTGGTTGTAGTTCAGCGACTTGAAGGCGGTGCCGGAGGCGCGGTCCTGTTGCCAGTTGACCAGCAGGTCTGCGCGGAAGGCATCGTTCGGCTCATAGGCGACGGCGAGGCGCCAGGCGGCGCTGTCGACCGACTGGAAGTCGTCGCCGGTTCCCAGGTTCTCGACATAGCCGTCGCGTTGACGCCAGCGGCCGGCCAGGCGGACGGCGAAGGCGTCGCTGTAGGCGCCGTTGACCATGCCGTCGACCTGAATCAGGCCGAAGTCGCCGCCGGTGACCTTCATGGCCGCGTCGAAGCCGGACGGGTCAGCCTTGGCCTGGACGACATTGACCGCGCCGATCAGGGCGCCGCGGCCATAGAGGGTCGACTGCGGCCCCTTGGCCACCTCGACGCGCTCCAGGTCGAAAAGCTCGACGTAGGAGCCCTGCGCCTTCGAGATCGAGACACCGTCCTGGAACACCGAGACGCGGGCTTCGGAGAAGCTGTCGGTGGAATCGGAGGTGATGCCGCGCATCACGAAGCCGGGGTTGTTGGGCGACTGGTCCTGGACCTCGAAGCCGGGGGTGAACAGCGCCAGGTCGGCGAAGTCCTCGACACCCAGCGAGTCGAGCCGCTGGCCGCTGTAGGCGGTCAGCGAGATCGGCACGTCGACCGCCTGCTGCTCGCGCTTTTGGGCGGTGACGATGACTTCCTCGACCGTATCCGCCTCCTGGGCGTGCACGGCGGTGGAGAAGGCAATGGCGGAAAGACCCGCTGCGGCGAGCAGCAGGCGGCGGTATGACGACGTCATAGTTCGTATCCCCTCGAACCTGAACAGTGATCAGCCGGGGCTACGGGGATTGCGTGACGGTGTCACGACGAATGTCGGAAATCGGGAAATTTAAAGGGGTTGCGGCGATCCGGCGGGCAGAACGCCCCGGCTTGTCGGTTGACCCGCGCCCCGGCCGGCGGCACGGATAGCCGCATGAGCGCTGACGTCGACCAGATCCTTCCCGACGCTCCGGTCGAGGATGATGAAGAGGCGGCCGACTTCGGCATCCGCATCGTCGAGGTTGTCCAGCCCGGGGGGCGGCTGGACAAGGTGCTGGCCGATCTGGTCAGCGAACTGTCGCGGGGCCGCATCCAGGCGCTGATGGCGGCCGGCCTGATCAGGCGCGACGGCAAGCCGGTGACCGACGCTTCGGGCAAGGCCCAGGCGGGCCTTTACGAGATCGTCATCCCGCCGCCGGTCGCGGCCGAGCCGCAACCCGAGAACATCCCGCTCAGCGTCCTCTACGAGGACCAGCACCTCATCGTCATCGACAAGCCGGCCGGCATGGCGGCTCACCCGGGCCCCGGCACGGAAAGCGGCACCCTGGTCAACGCCCTGCTGCATCATTGCGGTGACAGCCTGTCGGGCATCGGCGGCGTCCTGCGGCCGGGCATCGTCCACCGGCTCGACAAGGACACCAGCGGCGTGATGGTCGCCGCCAAGTCCGACGCCGCCCACGCCGGCCTCTCGGCCCTGTTCGCGACGCACGACATCGAGCGGGCCTACGTCGCCTTCACCCGCGGCACCCCGGCGCCCGCCCAGGGCGTCATCCAGACCCAGATCGGTCGCAGCCCGCACGACCGCAAGAAGATGGCGGTGCTGAAGACCGGCGGCCGCGAGGCCATCACCCACTACAGGGTCGAACAGGTCTACGGCGGCGCGCGCGCCGTGGCCGCCCGCGTCCGGTGTGTGCTGGAAACCGGCCGCACCCACCAGATCCGCGTTCATCTGGCCAGCAAGGCCTCCCCCTGCCTCGGCGACCCCGTCTACGGCTCCGCCGCGCCGGTCAACGCCGTGCGGGCCGTCATCGAGCAGGCCGGCCTGGCGCGACAGGCGCTGCACGCGGCGGTGCTGGGCTTCGTGCATCCGGTGACCGGCGAGCGGCTGCGGTTCGAGACGCCTTTGCCGCCCGACATGGCGGCGCTGGAGGCGGGCCTAAGCCTGCTTTGACCGCGTTCGGAAGGCGATCCTGGTCGGTGTGGCCGGCCGTCCGGCCTGGTCGGCGAAGTTCTGATAGCGGTCGCTGTTCAGCCAGACGACGTAGTCCCGACCAGGCTCCAGAACCATGCTGGCGACCACCGTCCGCTCGTCGACCAGCTCGGGCCGTCCTACCTTCGGCATCGCCCCGTCCCCCTTTGTGACGAAGGACCAACTGCGGCGCATCGGTCGGTCGAACACCACCGTGAAGCTTGCCAGCGCCGGGTCGACGTCGAGGTCACCGTCAGCCGGGATCGTCGACACCACCTTCGGACCATCCTCACCGCCCGCACAGGCCGTCGAGGCCGCCATGGCCATCAGGCCTCCGAGCACCATCCGTCGCCGCATTCCCGCCTCCAATGATCAAGGGGTGTGATCGAATCATAAAATCGTCAAGGTTGAAGGGAAGGCGTCCATCTTTTCTGAAAACCCTCTCAAGCCTTTTCGATACCTGACTGCGGCGCTCAGGATTATACCCACCCTCGGATTACAAACGCGTCATGGCCTTTGAAACGCCGCAACGGGTTCTTATGTCATCCATTGGAACGGGGGCGGGTGGCCTGTGCCGCAGAGCGGGCAGACCCGGGATCGCCTGCCGATATAGGGGAAGACGAGTACTATGGCTGCTGCATCACTTTCCGTCATGTCGCCCGATGGCGGCCTGTCGCGCTACCTCAGTGAGATCCGCAAGTTCCCCATGCTGGCGCGGGACGAAGAGTTCATGCTCGCCAAGCGCTGGAAGGAACACGAGGATCCCGAGGCCGCGCACCGCATGGTGACCAGCCACCTGCGCCTCGCCGCCAAGATCGCCATGGGCTACCGCGGCTACGGCCTGCCTATCGGGGAAGTCATCTCCGAGGGCAACGTGGGCCTGATGCAGGCGGTCAAGAAGTTCGAGCCCGACAAGGGCTTCCGCCTGGCCACCTACGCCATGTGGTGGATCCGCGCCTCGATCCAGGAATACATCCTGCGCAGCTGGTCGCTCGTGAAAATGGGCACCACCGCGGCGCAGAAGAAGCTGTTCTTCAACCTGCGCAAGGCCAAGAGCCAGATCAGCGCCTTCGAGGACGGCGACCTGCTGCCCGAGCATGTGACCTCCATCGCCACCAAGCTCGGCGTGCAGGAATCGGAAGTGGTGTCGATGAACCGGCGCCTGTCCGGCCCTGACGCCTCGCTGAACGCGCCGATGCGCGTCGACGGCGATGCCGAATGGCAGGACTGGCTGTCGGATGACAACCAGGTTTCGCAAGAGACCGAGCTGGCCGAGAACGAAGAGAAGTCCCTGCGCATGGGCCTGCTCGAGGAGGCCATGGCCGAGCTCTCGGACCGCGAACGTCACATCATGACCGAGCGCCGCCTGCGCGACGACCCGACCACCCTGGAAGATCTCGCCTCGCAATACGGCGTCAGCCGCGAGCGGGTCCGCCAGATCGAGGTGCGGGCCTTCGAAAAGCTGCAGACGGCCATGCAGGCCGCGGCCCGCGACCGGAATCTGGTCAACGCCTGATACCTGTCCCTTCTCCCGCTTGTCGGGAGAAGGTGTCGGCGTAGCCGACGGATGAGGGCAGCACCGCTGGTCGGTGACTGCCCTTTTTCTTGTCTGATGGGTGCAGGCCGGCGTTGCTCTTATCGAGGGCCTTTTGGGGTGCGCCTTCTCCCGACAGGCAGGAGACGGACCCGCGCGACTAGGCCACCCGGCCTTCGTCGCTCGGCAGAAAGGCCGTGATCGCGATGACCGCGGGTTCCAGTTTGGCCCGGTCCAGCTTCTCGCCGATCGCCTTGTTCAGGTTTACCGCCGCGTCCATCAGCTTCAGGTCGCCGACCGACACCGCCGCCTGCTGCAGATCCGCCGCCTGGGCCAGCAGGGCCCGGCGGGCCTGCATCCAGTCGCTGTCGACCGCCGCCATCGCGGCGCGGGTGATCTTCAGCGCCTGCAGGATACGATCCTGATCCGGCGTCTTCCGCGAGTCCGAGCGCCGCTTGCGAGGTCCGGCGTACTCGCCGCTGTTGAACCGCCGCCGGTCCGGCCCGACGTAATGTACCGCTTCCACCCAGTCCCGGGGTTTCAGCGCCACGGCCTCGAGCCGCCGCGTCAGATCCTTGATGGTGTAGGGCTTGCGCAGGAACTCGTGCACCCCGGCGTCGCGGGCCCCCAGGATCGCCTGGGCGGTGGACTCGCCGGTGACCATGATGATCGGCACCTTGCGGCAGGACAGGTCGCTGCGCCGCAGGGCGCGGGCCAGGCGGGCCCCTTCGATTTCCGGGCCGGAATGCTCCAGGAAAATGATCTGCGGATCCACGGCGCGCGCGACCTGGATCGCCTTGGCGTCACTGCTCGCCGACCAGACCTGACATGTCACCAGGCTGCGCATGAGATCCTGCAGCAGCTTGACGGAGGCCGGTTGCGGATCAACCACCAGCACCCTTTGCAGGTGCGGGGCCATGCGCGACAGGATCTTCGGATCGGCGTTGAACACGGGACGCGGCGGCTCCACGGGGCAGTTGGACCTCGTTTCGTCGCACGACACCGGTAAAGATCAGATTGAGGATGAACGCGGTCTTCTCGACCGGGCGGCCCGCAAATGTTTCCCTTTGCGCTCGAAAGGCCGTAATCGAACCGGTCTGGATCGACGGAGTCTTCATGCTCGGACGTCTCGCCCCGCTCTTCGTTGTCGCCGTGCTGGCGCTGGCCGCCTGTGGCCCCAAGGCCAGTAATGACAAGCCGCCGGAGACCGGCGATGTCGCCGTCGCCCGCGTTGACGGGCAGACGGTCTGGGCCTCCGACGTCAAGCGCGAGGCGATCGCCCAGGGCCTGATCGGCGAGGGCGAACCCCTCGATATCCAGTCCGAGATGTTCCGCCAGATGCTGGACGAGGTCGTCGACCGCGAACTGCTCAGCGCCGAGGCGATCCGGCGCGGCCTGGACAAGGATGCGGTGGCGCTGCGGCGGCTGGAAGCGGTGCGCAAGCGCGTGCTGGCCGACATGGTTGTCGAAAGTTTCGTCGAGAAGGGCGTCACCGAAGAGAACATCCAGAAAATGTATCGCGAGCAACAGGACCTCGCGACCAATTCGGAACAGTTCAAGGCCCGCCAGATCGTCGTCGGCAGCCCGGAGGCCGCCGCCGACATCAAGCGTCTGATCGCCGCCGGCCGGCCCTTCGAGGGCCTGGCCATGGAGCGGTCCACCGACAGCGCCACCCGCTTCAACGGCGGCGATTTCGGCGGCTTCTTCCCGCTGGACGTCATGCCGCCCGCCTACCAGGTCGCGCTGAAGGACGCCCAGCCGGGCGCCCTGGTCGGGCCGTTCGCGGTCGAGGGCGGCTGGGCGGTGGTCAAGGTCGACGAGCGCCGGCCCGAACAGCCGCTGACCCTGGACGTGGCGCGGCCGCATATCGTCCGCTTCCTCACCTGCGGACAGATCCGCGACCTGCTGGAAAAGCTGCGTGGCGGCGCCAAGGTCGAGACCCTGATCCCCCGTGGCCAGCGCGTGCCCGGCGCCCCCAGCGAGCCGGCCAACGCGCCGCCGCCGGCGCCTGGCGCAACTCTGCCGCCGGCCCCGCCGCCGACCGCCGCGCCCGCCCCCGCTCCCGCTCCTGTGCCGCCGAAACAATGACCGACAAGAAGACCACCTCCGCCAAGGATCTGCCCACCATGGCCCTCGAGGCCGCCTCCAAACCGGTGGAGGCGGTCGGTAACGCCGTCGAGCGCGCCATCGAACCGATCCGCGCGGCCCTGAAGCGCACGCCGAAGGAGGCCGCGCCCGCCAGGGCCGCCGAGCCGGCCGCGCCCGGCAAGCCGGGCCTGGCGGTCTCGCCGCTGGCCGTGCCCTTCCCGAAGATCGCTCCGGTGGCCGGGGTCGAGATCGCCACGACCCGGGCCGGCTTCTACAAGCACGAACGCGAAGACCTGCTGATCATGCGCTTTGCCGAGGGGACCAGCGCCGCCGGAGTCTTCACCCGCCATGGCGTCGGCTCGGCCCCGGTCGACTGGTGCAAGCGCCAGCTGACCACCTCCAAGGGGGCCGACGTGCGGGCCCTGGTGGTCAATGCCGGCTGCGCCAACAGCTTCACCGGCAAGCCGGGAGCCGATGCCGTGCGCCGGGTGGCCACGGCGGTCGGCAAGCGTTTCGACTGCCGCCAGCGTGACGTGATGATGGCCTCGACCGGCGTCATCGGCGTCCTGCTCGACGACGCCAAGATCACCAGCAAGCTGGCCGAGATCGAGAGCAGGCTGCATGCCGACGGCTGGTCCGAGGCGGCAGCCGCCATCATGACCACCGATACCTTCCCCAAGGGGGCGCAGGCGACGGCGACCATCGACGGCGTAAAGGTCCGAATCGCCGGCATCGCCAAGGGTTCGGGCATGATCGCGCCCGACATGGCCACCATGCTGGCCTTCGTCGCCACCGACGCGGCGATCGCGCCCGGCGCGTTGCAGACGCTGGTCAGCCTCTACGCCCGCACCACCTTCAACGCTGTCACCGTCGACGGCGACCGCTCCACGAACGACACCCTGCTGCTGTTCGCCACCGGCCAGTCCGGCGCCCCCAAGATCCACCGGGCCGGCGACAAGCGCCTGGCCGACTTTCGCGAGAAGCTGGAGTCCGTGCTCCTCGATCTGGCCCTGCAGCTGGTCCGGGACGGGGAGGGGGCGACCAAGTTCGTCAAGATCAACGTCACCGGCGCCGAAAGCCACGCCTCGGCCCGCAAGATCGCCCGCACGGTGGCCGAAAGCCCGCTGGTCAAGACCGCCTTCGCCGGCGAGGACGCCAACTGGGGCCGCATTGTCATGGCCGTGGGCCGCGCCGACGAGCCGGTCAACCGCGAGAAGATGAGCGTCCAGTTCGGCAAGCTGATGGCGGCTCACGACGGCATGGTCGCGGCCAACTATTCAGAGGCGAAGATGAGCGCCTACATGAAGAAGCAGGAGCTGGAGGTCAGCATCGACGTCGGCGTCGGCCGCGGGCATGCGGTGATCTGGACCTGCGACCTGACCAAGCAGTACGTGGCGATCAACGGGGATTATCGCAGCTAGCGCCGCCGCCTCACGGTTCCTTCTCCCGCTTGCCGGGAGAAGGTGGCCCGCGAAGCGGGTCGGATGAGGGCAGAGCGAGCGGAAAGAGATTGGCGTTGGCGCCGCTGCGCTGATGGCGCCACAACGCGCGCAACTGGACGGGCCGGCGCTGCCCTCATCCGTCGGCTACGCCGACACCTTCTCCCGGCGAGCGGGAGAAGGGCGCTCCGCGCAGATCGAGCCCTAGTTCACCAGCTGGTGAATCCCCTTCAACGTCTTCAACAACCCAGCCGCCCCGTCCAGCGGCAGGCAGCTCAGCGGATCGCACAGCGCCTTGTCCGGCTCGGGGTGGAACTCCAGGAACACGCCATCCGCCCCGGCCGCGATCGCCGCCTTGGCGATGATCGGCACCCCGTCACGCCGGCCACCGGTGGAGGCGCCTCCCGTGCGCGGATCGGCGCCCGGCAGCTGCACCGCATGGGTTGCGTCGATGGTCACCGGCACGCCCAGCTTCTGCATCTCGCCGATACCCAGCATGTCGACGGTCAGGTTGTTGTAGCCGAACGAATTGCCGCGTTCGCACAGGATGGTCATGTCCGCCCCGCCGGTCGCTTCCTTGACCTTGTCGAGGATGTTCTTGCAGTCCCAGGGCGCCAGGAACTGGCCCTTCTTCACATGCAGCAGCCCGCCGGCCGCCTGCGTCGCCCGCGCGGCGGCGACCACCAGGTCGGTCTGCCGACATAGGAAGGCGGGGATCTGCACGAGGTCGGCGACGGCGGCCACCGGCTCGCATTCCTCGGGCGTATGGATGTCGGTGGCGATCGGCACATTCAGCTGCGCCTTGACCTCGGCCAGGATCTCCAGACCCTTCTTCAGCCCCGGCCCGCGATAGCTCTTCAGCGACGAGCGGTTGGCCTTGTCATAGCTGGCCTTGAACACATAGGGCAGGCCCAGATCGGCGCAGATGGCCTTCAGCGTCCGGCCCGTATGCAGGGCCAGGTCCAGGTCCTCGATGACATTGAGACCGGCGATGACGACCAGCGGCGCGCCGCCGCCGAAGGCGATGTTCCAGCGGGTGAGGCTCAGCTGCGACATTCGAAGGCTCCGTGTGGTTGGGGCCTCCATACCAGACGATGTGCCCCTGTCGCCCCTTGATGTTCTGGCGTGGCCTAAATGCGGCTGCTAGGTGCAGGACCCATGAAGCCTACCGTCCTCGTCGCCGCCGCCGCCCTCATTGATGCCGACGGCCGGGTGCTGATCTGCCAGCGTCCGGCGGGCAAGCAGCTGGCCGGCCTGTGGGAATTTCCCGGCGGCAAGGTCGAGCCTGGCGAGACGCCCGAAGCGTGCATCATCCGCGAGCTGAAGGAAGAGCTCGACATCGACGTGAAGGCCGCCTGCCTGGCCCCCTTCGTTTTTGCATCCCACGGTTATGATTCGTTTCACCTCCTCATGCCACTGTTCCTGCTGAGACGCTGGGACGGGGTCGTCACGGCGAAGGAACATGAGGCTCTGGCGTGGGTAAAACCCCAACACCTCCAGGACTATCCGATGCCGCCGGCGGACGCTCCGCTGGTCGCATGGCTCTGCGACTTCGTCTGAAAGCCTTCTGGGCCAACGAGAGCGGCGCGACCGCCATCGAATACGGCCTGATCGCCGCCCTGGTCTTCCTGGTCATAGTCACCTCGGTCACCGCCTTCGGCAACAAGACCACCGGGATCATGAATTCCGTCTCCGCCGCCATCGACGCGGCGATCTGACAACCCTTTGATCTGAATAGAGATTTTCGAGTACGCGTGAATATGTCTAGACATATTCATCGACTTTGAGGCCGTGCGCGGGCGACCGACCGACCATGACCCGCCTCCTGTAGCCTCGCCCGGCCTCCCGCCGACCTCCATTCAGCGACAACCGACCTACACTCCAGGCTACGCCCCGGGCTACATCCGCTGCGCCCAGGCCTACGCAGAAGGCACGCTATTTCAACGGCTTGGGAAGCGTTCGCAGGGTATAATGGGGCCGCTTCGATAGCGTCGCCTTACGGCGTAGGTTTCTCGCCGGCGCTGCGCTCGGTGGTCTTCAGCGCGTCGGCCAGCCGCACCTTGGCGCTGCCGGGCTTCAGCGGCTTCTGCTGGCTCTCATGCGGCGCCCAGCCGGTGACGGTGATGATCTCGAACGTGGCGCTGACCTTGCCGTCGGCCCCGGCGAACCGCTGCTGATAAAGCTCGAGCGCACGGAACAGCACCTTGCGGCCCAAGGGTTTGCGCGACCGATCAACCAGCACGCTGGTCTCGCCCATCGCCCGCAGGTCCTTCAGCAGGGACAGGGGGTGGGAATAGCGAACGGTGACCCGGTCGACATCGCTGACCGGCAGGGCGAAACCTGCCCGCTGCAACAGGCCGGCGCCGTCGAAACCGTCGGCGAACGGCGAGACCCGCTGGTGCGCCCCGCCGCTGATCTCGGCCTCGGCCTCCAGCAGGCACTGGCGCAGCTCGGTCAGGGTGGCGCCGCCCAGGAAGGCCCCGATGAACAGCCCGTCGGGCTTCAGCGCCCGGCGGATCTGCACCAGGGCGCCGACCAGGTCGTTGGTCCAATGGAGGGCCAGGGTCGAGACGACGAGGTCGAGACTTTCGGCGGCGAACGGCAGCCGCTCCTCGTCGACCACGAGGCGAAGGCCCGGACGGCCGGTGAGCATGGCGGCGGAGAGGTCGGTCTCGATCAGGGTGTCGATCTTGCCGGCCGCCTCGCTGTCCTTCAGCGCCTCGGCGAAAGCGCCGGTGCGGGCCCCGAGGTCGACGGCCAGCGGAAACCGTCGCAGGATGGCGTCCAGGCGGTCGACAGCGTCGGCGGCGGCGCGGGAT
>Ga0164290_1001974_pt1 | contig 19350 bp, 15 predicted proteins | sample Micstemetagenome_FD_108782 | JGI IMG/M metagenome (GOLD analysis project Ga0164290, IMG submission 108782) | Contaminated culture microbial community from soil near Moab, Utah, USA - Microcoleus steenstrupii SON62 (Illumina Assembly) | ecosystem: Environmental > Terrestrial > Soil > Soil crust... | reverse complement strand
TCGGGAAGGAACCGGTCGAAGTGCAGCTTGTGCGCAATGGCGTCGATGCGCGAGAAGCCCAGCACGTACGCCACCGCGGAGTCGACCACCGAGCCGCGCCCGCTCATCCCGATGCCTTGCTCGCGCGCAAAGCGGCACGCGTCCCATGCCACCAGGAAGTGGCTCGCGAAGCCAAGCCGACTGATGCGGTCGACTTCGATCTGAAGGCGTCGGCGGTGCCTTGGGCCAAGTTGGTCGCCGTACGCCCAGTGCGCCTCCGCCTCGACGATCTCGCGAAGGGCGTGGTCGTCGTCCGCGAAGAGTTGAGGCAGCCGGGTGCGACCTGGCAGCACGTTCGTCTCGCATCGCTCGGCCACACGCAGGGTGTTGGCCAGCAGATCCGGCCGATCTGCGTAGAGGGCGGTCATTTCGGTAACGGTGTGGAGGAACCGCTCGGCGTTGAGCGATCGCTCAGGGAGCCGTGCCACCTGAGGTTGGCTCACGTCGCGTCGTGGCTTCCGCCCGATCACCTCATCGATCAAGCAGAGACTCTCCGCACAAAGCAACACGTCCTGAGCCGGGAACTGCCCTCGCCGGGCGTGGGTCACCACGCCCCCCGCGACGGGAAGGGTGCCGGTCGCCTCGGCGAGTTCGAGGAGCTGGCGCTCGACCGAGATCTGCCACGGGAGGTAGGAGCGCTCGACTTCCAGAAACACCCCCTCGCGCCCAAAGATCGAGATCAGGCGCTCCACCAGCCTGAGCGCGCCCTCCCGATCGCGGCGCACGAGCATTCGGTCGAGCGGCCCGACGTCGCCGCCGGTGAGACAAAGCAGCCCCTCGGCATGTCGCTCGATGCGCTCCCACGCCCCAAGAGGAAACTGCCGCGGTTCTTCGAGGTGGCACGCCGTGACGAGGCGCGAAAGCGAGACGTACCCCCGTGCGTTTCGGGCGATGAGGACCAGTTCCCCTCCTTCGGGCAGCTCGATCGACGCTCCGATGAGCGGCTTCACCGCGTTGCGCTCGCACGCACGGGCAAACTCGACGCACCCAACGAGCGAATGCGGGTCCGCGATCGCCGCCGCCGGGCACCCACCTTGCGCCGCGTACGCGGCAATCACCTCGGCAAGCAAGGCCGACCGGCCGAACGCGTATCCCGACAAGCAGTGAAGCGGCGCGTACGCCATCTCCTGCGGCACTCGCCTCTGTCTCGGATGTCCCCAACGATCCACGTCTTGGGCCGCCGGGGCGTCCGCGTGCCCCGATCGGACCGCTACCGACCAAGCCGTCTCAGCGAGTAGGGGCTGCGGACGCATGGCCGGGTTGAACGGGTTCTGGCGTTCCCGTGCCAAGTTCCCGGCTTCCTGCCGCTCGGCGGCGGCGCGTTCGTAGTACGCGGCCGATAGCTTGCCGTTCGCGGCGGCTACCTTCTCGTCCCGCACCTTGCGCGCCCTCAGATCCCAGTCTTCGGTGTGATCCTCCTGCAAGGAGGTCTGCCCGGATTCCTTCAGCAGACCGAGGCTCGGAGCTCGACGCTCTTCCACCCGGCGCACCCCCTTGCTATCGAGAAACCGGCGGAATTGAAGGTAGGGCGCGCCCTCCCACCACTCCCGGGCTTCCCGCCAGAGAGACTCCGTGTTATCCCCAGGCCCAGCCGTTGACCGCACTGTAGGCCCTCCGCACCTGCTTCCATCGGTGTTCCTTCAACTCCGAGGCGCGCAGCACCGCCGCGTCGCCGTAGGCGGTCCGGGCGTTCGCCACCGCCGCCTCCACGCTGCGGATCTGATCCCGCCGCGACCGCTCGCCGTCGAGTCCAAGCTGCACCCGGCGCGACCGTTCGATGTCGCAGAGTCGAACGCGCACGGCGTCCAGGGGTCGTTCCGGGAGGTTCGCCAACATGAGGCGGAGAGCAGCGACCAAGATCTTGCTCTCGGCGATCGGCTTGGAGAAGACGCGGCGCCGGATCTCGATCGCGCCATCCTCATGCTCGAGGAACAGCTCAACGATCTTCGCCGAGGCGTCCTCGCTGCGGAGTACGTCGCCGAGCTTTCCGGCGATTTCCTGCAGGCCTGCCTCAAGGATCTCGATCGTCTCGGGAGCGCCGTCGAAGTGGAATCGCTCAGCTAGGCAATCCATCGGAAACACGGGCTCGACGTGCGCGCTTCCTCCTCCCAATGCCATTCGCTTGAGTTCGTACGCAAGCTCATCGAACTGCGCTCGCAGCGTCTCGAGCGGCAGCTGTGCCACTTCGCCCACCGTGGCGTAGCCGAGTTGCGTGAGTCGCTGGACCGCCCCGGTTGGCACTGGGAGCGCCGTGGTCGGCAACGGGGCCACGAATCGCATCGGGCGGAGCATCGCCGTTCCGGCTGGGTCGCCGCGCAACGCCACTTCCCGCGCCACCCATCGGCTGCCCGCCACCCCGATGCGCACCGAGTGGCCTAAGCGATTTTTCAGGGCGTCCGCCAATCTCTCGGCCACTTCGGTCGGTCGAGGGTGCCCCGATAGGTCGACGTACGCAGCGTGCTGTCCCGCCGGCTCCAGCGCGTCGGTGAACTCCGTAGCGACGTCGATCCAAGCCCGTTGCGCGGTTCGAAACGCCTCTTCCTCCCACGCTACAAACCGCCCCTCTCGCGACAAGATCGCCTTCGCCTCGGCCAGCGGCATGCCGACGTGGACACCTCGCTTCCCCGCTTCCGAGTCCCTGTCGAGCACCCGTTTCTCCTGATGGACAACGGTCATTGGCTTGGCGTCCACAAGGGCACCAAGGTAGAAACCGTCGATCTGGAGAAAGGCTAATACGCGCACAGATGTCTACTATAATGCGTGACATGGCGTCTTGTTCCAATTTGGGGAAAACTCAGGACGTGATGAGGAAGCTCTGCTGATGTGCGCCCACTACCGCATCGCCCAGATCCAGCCGCTGCTCGATCTCTTCAAGGTGGATCCCTCACGTGTGGCGGCCGCGCCCTCGGGGTTCGCCGGCGAGGGGAAGCCCACAGACTCGGTCGCGGCGCTCCTCAGAAACCCGAAGAGCGGCGACGTCGAGTTGCGGTACCTGAAGTGGGGACTAGTCCCTTCGTGGGCCAAACCGGATTGGGTGGCCACGAAGTGCATCAACGCTCGGGCCGAGACTTTGACTGAGCGACCGGCGTACCGCGAGGCGTACCAGAAGCGGCGCTGTATCCTCCCCATGGAATCGTTCTTCGAGTTCGACCAGACTTCGCGCTACTCCCTCTGCATGGCGGACGGCTCTCCCATGGCGGTGGCCGGCCTTTGGGAGGCCAGGAAGATCGGTAACGAGCGTCCGCTGGTGACGTGCACGATGATCACCACGGGGCCCAACGAGCTCATCGCCACCATTCACGACCGAATGCCTGCGATCCTTCGTCCCGAGCACTGCGAGCGGTGGCTGGATCCGGCGGCGGATCTCGCGGAGCTGAGATCGCTGCTTGTGCCCCTCGAGCCCTCCCTCATGACGATGCGGCTAGACGGCCCGCGAAAGAACTCTCGAAGCCGGCGAGAGGCGCAGCCGGAGACCGAGACCGGCGACCTCTTCGCGTAGGTGCGAGGGTGTGCAGTAAAGTCACGCCGTGGAAGAACGGCAGCGGGTCCCCAGGTTCGTCGGTGAGGGGCGAGTGCATTTCGAGGAGCGGTCCGTACCAGTGGCCGGTCCCGGACAGCTTCTCCTGCGGGTGCGATCCAACGCCCTCTGTGGGTCTGAGCGAGGTCAGTTCTTCGGAGGATCGACCGTCACCCCGGGGCATGAGGCGGTGGGCGAAGTCGTCGCCGCCGGCGAAGGCACGAAAACGCCGGTGGGGACTCTCGGCGCCGTGTTCCTCATGGAGTTCTGCGGCGAGTGTCGATCGTGCCGAGCCGGGGCGACCAATCAGTGCCTCGCCAAGCGCGGTGACATGGGCTTCAGCCGAGATGGCGGCTACGCTCCGTACGAGCTGGTGAGCGAGTCGATCTTCTTCCCAGTCGGCGAGGGCATCACCCCTACGGAAGCGACGCTGCTGCTCGACATCATGGGCACGGGAGGGCACGCGATACGGCGCGGACTTCGGACCACGGACGAGGTGAGCGTCGTGCTCGTGGCTGGCGCGGGTCCGATCGGCCTTGGGGTCCTCGCGATGGCAAAGCTGATGATGGGCGCGGAGCAGCCGGTGGCCATCTTCGACCAAGTCCCGTACCGGCTCGACCTCGCCAAGCGCTTGGGAGGACTTCCCATCGATCTCCGGCAGGAGGCGTTGCCAGAGGGATTCCGGCGGCACGGACTGGCCCCTGCGGATCTCGCCATTGACACCAGTGGAAAGGAGGCAGCTCGCCGAATCTGCCTCGACGCGCTGGGACAAAGGGGCACTCTGGTCTGCGTCGGACACGGAGAGAAGATTACGCTCGACGTCTCCGCGGACCTGATCTCGACGGAGCGAGCCGTGCTCGGCAGCGAGTACTTCCGATTCGACGAGCTTCCCGCCAACCTCTCGCTTCTACGCAAGCACCGGGAGTACCTCGGGCAAATCGTCACCCACCGGTTCTCCTTGGAAGAGATCCAAGCCGCATTCGAGCTGTTCTGGTCGGGGCAGACCGGCAAGGTGGTCGTCGAGCAATGATCCGTGTCGCTTTGGTCGGAGCGGGAGGCTGGGGGTACCAGCATGCGCGGGTCTTTTCATCGCGGCCCGACGTCGAGCTCGTGGGCGTCTACAGCCGAACCGAAGCCCGGGCTCAGGCACGGGGTAAGGCGTTCGGCATTCGTCCCTACACCGATCTTGACGCGATGATCGAGGGGGAGCGTCCCGATCTCGTCAGCGTCTCGCTGCCGAACCAGGCGCACTTCGAGACCACCCTCCAGCTGATCGAGGCCGGGGTCCCGCTCCTCGTCGAGAAGCCGCTCGTGTTCGATCTCGCCGAGGCGGATCGGCTCTTAGCGGAGGCCGAGCGGCGCGACTTGTTCTTCGCCATCAACTTCAACCATCGGTACGCTCGCCCGGTCCGCATGGCGGCCGAGGCGATCGCCGCTGGGCGTCTCGGGGACCTTGTGTTCGCGAGTTGGCGGTTCGGCGGTGAGGGGAGCAGCGATCATCCCCACGCGAACCTGATCGAGACCCAGTGCCACGGCTTCGACACGCTGGAGCACCTTGCCGGCCCGATCGCCAGCGTGATGGCGGAGATGACCGACAAGACCGGCGGCGGCTACCGCACGCTCGTGCTCTCGATGAAGTTCGAGAGTGGCGCCGTGGGCAGCCTCGTAGGCAGCTACGACTCCTCGTACGCCTACCGCGGCACGCACCTCATGGAGCTGAACGGAACGCGCGGCCGTGTGCTCGTGGAGGACACGGTTCGCCGCTACACCTTCCAGGAGAGCGGTAACGAGACCGCCGAGGTCTGGGAAGCCGGGTACTTCAACGATCGCGACCGCGAGTTCCACCGCACGTTCGACGCGCATCTCGATGCCGTGCTGGCGGCATTGCGCGACAGAACGCCTCCACCCATCCATGCGCGAGCCGGTCGGCGCGCGCTGCTCCTCGCCCACGCGGCGATCGAGTCGTTCGAATCGGGTCGCCGCGTGAGCGTCGTTTGATGCGGGCTGGGGAGGGGAGAAACCGATTGAGAATCGGCGGCGACCGCTAAACGCTGATCAGTCCACGCCGAAGGCCTACGGTCACCGCTTCCGTGCGACTCGTCGCGCCGAGCTTGGCCAACAGCGAGGCCACATGGAATTTCACCGTGTGAGGGCTCACGCCGAGTCGCCGTGCCACCTGCTTGTTCGGAATCCCTTCGGCCAGGAGCTGAAGCACTTCCCGCTCGCGCGCCGTGAGCGTCTCCTCACCTTCGACCGCCAAGTGCCGAACCGGGACGCCGACGGCGAGCAGCGCCGGCGAGACGGCGATGAGCCCGGCCGCTACGGCTCGCACCGCCGCGAGCAGTTCCTCGGAGTCGGCGTCCCGGGGTACGGCCCCGACCGGGACGCCGTCGAGCGCGACGGGCTCGTCTGAGAGACGAACCACCGGCGTGCCGGCCGGAGCGGCGAGTCCGTCGAGAACGAGCACGTCCGGGCCGAGGGCGGCGGCGATCCGCCCGAGCTCGCCGACATCGCTCGTCTCGGCAATCACCTCGAGGTCTGCCGCGGCCTCGATCATCGCGCGCAAGCCGGCGCGGACCGATCCCATGGGTGAGCCGACGGCAACCCGAATCACGCGGCGACGGCTCCCGAACGCACGTACCGATTGACGAACTCTGAGGCGACCGAAGCAGGAACGGCGAGCCCCACCCCCGGATAGCGCACCATCGCCGCGATCCCCACCAATCGCCCCAAGGCATCGATCACGGGACCGCCTGAATTGCCTGGAGCAAGCTTGAGGTCTGCGTGCAACAGTCCGCTCTCGATCGCGCTTACGATGCCCATCGACGTATGGTACGCGTGTCCGAGAGGGTGTCCCATCGCCAGCACCATCTCTCCCACCTGCGGCGCAGGGCCGACCTCAATCCCGGCAAAGCCCACCCACGGTACCGCCAGCAGGGCGAGATCCCGACGCCGGTCTCTGGCGACCACCTGGCCGATGGCTTGATCGCCGCGTGCCGTGGTCAGGCTCGCCGCCGGTCCTGGCACGACGTGATGGTTTGTGACAACCAAGCCGTCGTCCCAGATCACCCCCGCCCCATGACCACGCGCATCGCCGATGGCGACGACGCGGTCCGCGATCGTAGAAAGCACGCTCACTCCTGCGCTCCCAGCTTCACGCCCTGCCGTCGCACGTCGTCGCCGCGGACGAACTCGATCTCGACGACCTGCTCGGCGCGAGTCCCGCGCAGGAGGCGGCGCAACTCGCGAGGATCGTCGGTGCGGTGATCCCCCACGCGCAGGATGACGTCACCGGGCCGGAGCCCCGCCGATTCCGCGGCACTGCCTACCTCCACGTGCGCGATGAGCAGACCGACGAGGCTGCCCTCGGGAGACCTAAGCTCAACCGGCTGGGTGCGGATGCCGAGGTACCCGCGCCGAATCGCGCCGTTAGCCAACGCGGCGTCCACCACCTCCTGCACGATCTCCGTGCCGATGGAGACACCCCACCCGCGCCGGTAGCCGAGATTGATGAGGCCGAGGAACCGCCCACGGGCATCCACCAGCGCGCCGCCGGAGAAGCCGGGATAGAAGGTCGCATCGGTGTGGATCAGCTTGCCTTCGCCGGAAGCGGTCGTCACCGTACGCGCGGAGCCGACGATGCCGAACGTCGCCTGGAGGCCGTGCTCGCCGGGCCTTCCGAGCGCCAAAACGAACTGGCCGGCAGCGACCTCGGCTCCAGGCACGGTTTCCAGCGCCGGTAGCCCCGTCGCCGGCACCTTGAGCACGGCTAGATCAGTGTCGTGATCTCGGGCGAGCAGTGTCGCGGGGAGTCGGGTTCCATCGGCCAATTCGACCTCGAGGTCCTCGTCCCGCTCGACCCCGTGCGAAGTCGCGACCACCACGCCGTCCGCGCTCCACAAGACACCCGAGGCGGTCAACTGGGTGCCGTCGTCCACCCGGACCACGGCCTTGCCCGCGAGTTGGACGGCGCTCGCGAGTGCAGCGGAGAGCTCGATAAGAGGGTTCGTTGCGTTCATGACAAGACGATAGAGGATCGTGTCCTCCGTCGGAATCGGCCGGTCGGGTAGGTCCTACCTAGCCGTTGGAGCAGGTCCGTGAGCGAGAGCAGCCCGAAGGAGCGGTGTGACTCGATGGCCATCGGCCTTCGTCAAACCGACATGGATCACGCAACGGCGCGCGATAGATTGGCGGCGGCAGCACCCAGCGAGGTGCACGTTTTAGACGCGGCCAAGGCGGCTCGCTTCCGAGCCCGCACGATGCTCATCCCCTCCGCCTTGGACGTTCGGTCCGCCATCGCGGCGATTCCTGCCGGCGAAACCCGGTCGGTGCTCGACATCCGTCGGCAGTTAGCCGAGGTCTTCGATGCCGAGGTGACGTGCCCACGCGCGACGAGCCTCGCGTGGCTCCTCGTCGCGGAAGCCGCCGAGGAGGCGAGGCGAGACGGCGCGCCCGACGTCACCCCGTGGTGGCGGGTGACGCTCGACCGTAAGCCGAACCCTCGCCTACCCGGGGGCATCGACGGCCATCGCGAGCGATTAGCCGCCGAAGGCATCGCGCTTTAGCCCCGCCGGACCGGTGGGGCGTTGGTGAGAATGCTCGTCCTCGGAGCCATCCCAGCGCGGTTCTGGAGGAGCCAGCGATAGACCTCGCTCCGCTCGAACACGTCGGTGATGTTGTGCCCCTTGCCCGGCAGGGCGGTGAAACGCCCGCGGCCGCCCTTCTTCATGTGCATCTCAAGGGTCTGTCGAGCCACCGCGGGCGACGCCTCGCGGTCCTCGGTTCCGTGGATCATCCAAACCGGCACCGGCTTCAGCCTGCCGGAGGCCGCGAGAGGGATCTCGTACGTTCCGCCTACCGACACGAGGGCGGCGAACAGCCGCGGGTAGGCATGGGCCACGCGCCATGCCCCGCTCGCACCCATGCTGAATCCCATTGCGTAGACCCGCGAACGGTCGACCGGATACCGCTTGGCGATGTCCTGCACGAGGGAGGCCATCGCCCGCGTGTCGGTCCAGCGTTGATCTCCAGGCAGTTGCGGGCACACCACGATGAATGGGAAGCCTTTGTCCGTTCGGAGGCGCCGGGGCAGCCCGTAGGCGCTCACCCGCTTAAGGTCGTTGCCCCGCAACGACTTTCCGTGGAGGTACAGGATCAGGGGCCACCGCTTCTTAGTCGCCCACATCTTCTTGGGCAGGTACACGAGGTGGCCGAAACGAGGGGGAACCTCCTTCAACTGCTGGGCACCTGCCGGGACGGACAGCGCCGCGGCCGCGAGCCATAGCCAACGTCTCACAGTGGCTTTGACTCACAACTGCTTCTGTGCGACGAAACAGCAGCGTCGCCTGGGTCTCTAGGGCCGGTCTACGGAGTGCCGGACGACCGCTTTTCAAGGGCTTTGCGCTTGGCCTCTTCAAACTGGCGCCTCATTTCCGGAGAGTTCAACTGGGTCACCGTAGCGTCGATCTGCTTCACGAACGCACCGGGATCCTCAGCCTGGAAGTTCAGCAGCTTCAGGTCTTCCTTGCGGCCGATGATCGTCATCGAAGGGACGGCGAACACAGGAACCTCCTTCCCAATTCGGATCCAGAAGCGCGCGTTCTCACCCTTTTCCCAAACGTAGACCGAAGCGGCCTTCCCCTCCGCTTTTCGCGTTGGTTCGCCAAGCAGAGCGACTGTCTTGGCGGGCTCTCCGGTTGCGTCGCCCCCAGTGACGCCGATGGCCACGACCTTTCCTGCTTTCGTCGCGACCTCGAAGGCTTGCTTTTGCTTCTCCGAGGCCCATCCCCATCCTTGCTGCCCCATGATCGCGAACGACATCGAGGTGTCCGAGGTCTGCGCGCCCGCGATGGGGGGGAACGCCTTCTTTGCCTGGGCCAAGGAATCGCCGATCCCGACGCGGCCACCGGGTCCCTTGACCACGGTGGCGTCGCCCGCGGCGGGTGACGTCGTCGGGGATTTGCCCGGGACAGGCTCGGGCTGGGGTTCCAAGGCGACAGGAGGAGCCGTCGCGGCTCCGGCGGAAGTCGCCGGTGCCGGTGTCGCAGGGGGTGAGTCCCCCTGCGACGCGGCCGTCTCGGATTTTGGGGCACACCCCACGAGCGCGACCAACCCGACGAATCCCCCGATCCAAGTTCGCATGCCTTAGTGTAATGCAGGTCCTGAGCTTCCTTTCGCGAGGCCCGCGGCGAGCTGCTCTCCCAACGCCCGACCGCGCGCGACCGCCAAGTCGCGGCCCTCACGCTTCGCGAGTCCGGTGAGTTCGCCCCCGGATCGCACGCCGATCGCGATGCGCCCGATCACTTCGCCCGACTCGGCCATCAGAAACGGCTCGGCAGGAATTCCGCCAAGAGCAGCGTCCAGCGAAACGTGGAAGTTCGCGACGGAGGCCTCTCCGAAATGAACGGTTCCGGTGAGGAAGGCCTTATTGCCGGGCGCGGGGAATCTCAGCGTTTGATCAAGCCTGAGGTGCCAGCTGATCTCCGCGTCCGGAGCGCTCCGCACCTCGGCTACGGCGCCGCCCGGGATTCCCGGTCCCCTGATCACGAGCCGAACGACGACCGGTCCGCTGACCTGCACCTCGCCCCGGAGCTCGAGATCGAACACCGTGATCTCGAGTCCACCGGCCCCCGAGGAGGGTTGCCAGCCCGTCGCCGCCTCCCGTCTAAGCGCTCGACCAAACCGCCGCACGAGGTGCGTCTCCAGCATCGATGCGTGCGGGTCCCACTTACCGTCCACAGTATAGAAGTCGGGCCCGGGGATGGATGGCCGCGTCGCATCAGCCGTGGACATGGTCACGCCGTGTGGCAGCGACGCCACGTGGGCCAGAAGCTGCTGCCCAGGATTCGCCAGCTTCTCTCGACAGCTCGGTAGTGCGGCTTCGAGAGCGGCGACGATGCCGAGGGCGCTGGGCAGATCGTACATCGGATCGACCGCCTCCGCGTCGGCGGCCACGAACTGGTGCGGGCCTCCCACAAAGAACGTCGGGTGATCCCTTTCCCAGTTTTCCAGGAGGAGGTCGTACACCTTCTCGTCCGCGTCGACCGCGGGGTGCTCCCGAATCGATTCCACGAGAATCCGGCCGCTCTCGCCGCTCAGAACGGTGCCAACTTGAATCGCCGCGACACCCTTGCCGGTCATCGTCGGTACGGTGTCCATCGTGGTCCAGGGATCGATGGCCACGCGGAGGGGGCCCTCCTCCACGGCAGTACGCAAGGGGTGGCCGCCGGTCACGTAGAGTCTGAGATCGTTCACCTGATAAAGCGCTCGGCCTAACCGCGGGGGCGACTCGACCAACGCGACGCGGCGAGGACCGTGCTGGGTCTGCACTTCGTCCCCCGACCGGACGTCTTCGATGTTCCGAGTTGAGCCATCGGCCATGAGCACCCCGGTCCCAGTTCCGAAGCAGCTGCTCGGAGGCGGCATGAACCGATTCAAGTCTCCCCAGTAGCACAAGCTCTGGGCGTACCCGTTCGCGGCCGAGGTGCTCGACTCACTCGGAGGAATCGGTGGGTCGCTCGCGAACGCGGTCCAGACGTTCTCGGGCATGGCGGCCGCGATCGTGCCGAGGGCAAAGGGAGCCACGTCGGCTCCGCCGAGTGGTCCGTACCAGCTCGTGTATGCGCCGTTCCACCAATTGCTGGGCTGCAGTTGGGCCGGTACTTGTAGTCCAGCGGCTTGGGCCGCTTGGATGTCGGCATCGACGCTGGGCGAGCCAAGGGCCGCCAGAGTGACCCAGAGATTGTACAGGAACCAGATGGCCGCGTTCGTGGTGTCGCCGCCCATTCCTAATGCCTGGTTCAGGTTGCCGGTGAACTCTCCGGACAGAATTCCAGTTCGCAAGTCCGTATAAGCCTGATTCGTCTTGCCGGCGTTCGCAATCGCCGCGAGTGCGTTAGCCGTGGGAGCGTAGGCGGACTTGAAGACCGCGAGGTAGGCCGCCGTGAGCGCTGGCTGCAGACCTTGGGCGTAACCCGCCAACGAGCCGGCCAGCGACCCGGTGTCCAACGCGATTCCGGTGTTCTGCCTCACGGCGTCGGTGAGGACCGCCACGGAGTAGTTGGACCACCACCCGGAGTTGAGCCCGTTGTTGACGTTGACGACGGCCGTGGCGACCGCAGCGGCGGCGGCCGTCTGGCCGATTCCGTTGAAGAAGGCGTCGCGGTACCCCGAGTAAGGTCCGCTGTAGTAGTAGCTCGAGTAGTAGCCGAAGCCGCCGTCGTCCGGTTGCGGCTGAATCTTGTCGTTCGGCAGCGAGACCGCGAGCAGGTTCACCAGCGTGCCTCGGAAAGCGGTGTTCCAGTCCAGGTCTCCGTAGTAGGGGATTGCGTCGACGAGCGCCTGGAACGCCGGGTCGAGTCCGTCGCCCAGGGAGCGCTTGAGATCGCTCGCCGACAGCAGGTCGGTCGCGAACTGTTGTTCGAGTTGGGGATAGTTGGTCATCGCGCACCTCCGGGGTTCGCGGGAATGGCGGCAGGGCTCGCGTTCGAGTCCTGCCGCACAGTGGACGCGTTAGACGGCGAACGAGACCGTCGGCGGCGTGGAGGGCGCGATCTTGATCTTGAAGGTCGCCGAGGCCTGCCCGAGAGGATTACTCGCGGAGATCTGGTACGTCGTCTCCTGTTCCGGTGCGGCGATTCCGCCGTTCGGGCTCAGCGCACCGGCATCCTGCTCGAGCGAGAGGAAGGATGGGAGCGCGGGAGTGACACTGAACGTCAACGGCGTGCTGGGCACGGCGCCGAACGCGGGACCGAAGGTCTGCTGCGTCAACGGGGTGCTGTTCAACAGGAACTTCAGGTCGATCATGCGCATGAAGTTCGGCGCCATTCCGGACATCTTCAGCCGGAAGCTCATGGACCACGCCTGGTTGATGAACAGTTTAGTGTTGTCCCAGTTCAGGTACCCCGAGGCGTTGCTCGGGTCGAACTTCCCGTCCTTGTCCGGCATGATCGGCTGAATGGTCAGCGGGAGGCTCGCGAGATACTTCCCGTCGCTCGTGAGCGTCGCGTCCCCGGAGGCCACGGCCTTCCACAGCTGCGTCACCACGGTAGGGCCGACGATGATGGGGGCCATCGCGGGCGGCTTGGGCGGCGAGTACGGCGGCTGGAACGACACCGACCCGTCGCTCATCAGCGTCATCAGAACCGGGACCGGAGGCTTTGCCGGATCGGGTTGAATGAAGGTGAAGAACTTGCTCATCCCAAGTCCGTCGGTGGTTACCTGCCAGACAGACGCGGGCTCCGATTGAGACATCTGGAGTGCGACCGCTCCGGTGGGCTCAACCGTGAGCACCTGAGGACCTCCCACGTCCAACGTGAAGCCGATCATCATCAGCTTGTTCTGGTCGGGATTCTCATACGGCTGGACGTAGTCGATGCTGCCGCGATCCGATGCCACGTAGAACCCCTGCGGCTTGGCGTAGTCGTTCACGAACTCCTCGACAGGGTCCGGCTGCTTCTTGAACATCAAGTACAGCATCAGCCCGACTCCAGCCAGGGCGGCGAGGATGGCCAGCGGTCCCGCGACCGAGATGATGGTGGCCATGATGCCCTCGGCGGCGATCAGGCCTCCCTCGATGAGCCATCCGCCGACGGTGGCGAAGAGCATGAGGGAGCCGCTGACGATGTTGATGATGTCCGAGGCGAGCTGGATCCCTCCCTCACCCTTGGCAATGGAGTAGATGCTGAACCCGATGCCAGCGAGGATCAGCAGGAACCCGACCCGGGTGGCGACGAACTCCTCAAGGTTCCGACCGAAGACCTTTCCGACCCAGGACGCCTCCTCGGCCGTCGTGGTCACGCTCGTCTCGAGGAGAGCCGTCTCCTCACCGATCGATCGCGAAATGATCTTGCCGACCGTCCCTTCGGTGTCGCCCAGCCAGCGCGCCGTGCTGTTGCCGATCTTCACCAGACCTTGGTCGAGCGCCTCCGCTTCCCCGCTGGCGAGGATCTTGCTGATGGCGGCGGTCCGCTGTCCTGCGCTCATGCCGTCCACGCCGAAGATCGCGTAGATCCGAACTCCGCGCTTCACGACCGCGGCCACGATCTGCAGACCGAGCTGGACGGTGTCGATGATGAGCTGCGCCCGCTCCGCCGTATTCAGCTTGTCCCAGCTCTTGAACTCCGTGAAGAGGTTCATGATCGCGAGCCCGGTAATCCCGCCGATCAGGACGGAGCCGAAGATGTTTCCGACCGAGGAGAACTTGGGGTAGCTCTTCTGGAACCACTTCAGGAAGCTGTTCGAGATGTACGGCAACGCGAGCGTGTCTTGGATCGCTCCCGAGAATGCGCGCAGCGCCTCGATGGAATCCTTGAGCATCTCGTCGGCGTGCTCATCCTGGAGAATCGAGTTGATCTGACTCGCCGCCTGCGCGATCTGCTGATCTTCGTTGTTGAGGTTGTTCTCGACGAACTTCTGCAGATACTCCTTCACGATGTCGAAGCTCGCGGCGTCGCCCAGGAAGCCGAACATGCTCGGCAGGATGTTCGTGGCGAGGAACGTGTTGATCGTGGTGGTGTACTGCCGGGCGAAGAAGCCGGAAGGGTCGAGCGCGGTGAGCACCGCCGCGTTCTGCTGGAAGAGACGCGAGAGCGTCGTTCCATCCGACGAGCCGGTGTTGGTGCCCATCTGCAGCGCGATGTTCGCCAAGATCGCCGGGGCTGTGTTGTAGTAGTAGTACACAAACGCCCAGTACAGGTTGTTCGTGACCGCGTACTGACCGCCGGCGCGAACCTGATCGATCAGGTTCTGCTTCATCTTCGGGTCCGAGGTGGAGTCGGTCGCGACATTGGCGGTGATGTCCGCGACGGCGGTCTCCACGACCGAGTCGATCGTCGTCTTGTACGTTGGCCCGTTGTCGATCTGGTCCTGCAGATACTGCGGCGTCAACTGGAAGCGGCCCTGCCACCGGTACTGGAACAGCCGCTGACCGTGGGTGTAGTACACGGGCGAGGTGCCTACCTGCGATTTCAGCCAAGCCGCGGCACGGGGGCCATTCAGGTTCTTGGTGTAAACGTCCGAGGTGTTCGCCATCCCTTCGGCCAAGACCGCGGTCGAGAGCGTCGCGTACCAACCCTTGGGATCCTTCACCCCCGGAACGGGAGAGTCGGCGACGATCGCGAGCTCACCCGTAAGCGAGGGCTGAGCGGTGCTTGGGAACAGCAGCTTCCACAGGTCCGAGGGGACACAGCTGTTCATGATGTCGCTAAGGTCCTGGGTGACCGATGCTTGCACCGCGTCGCCCCAAGCTCCCTCCGCGTTCTGAACGAACGGTGCCATCGCCAGGAGGCCGTAGATGTCGAGCGAGGTCAACGCCAGCGATTGCCCAAGAAGCGTCGATTGCGCGTGCAGCTCGGGATGGAAGTCGCTGTGAGCCGCGATGGCGGCGAGCGCGACAGGGGTCGCGAGTCGCTCGGCCGTCAGAGTGCCGGAGTCGTTCTGGGCGAGCCCTCCATCAGGGCTGAAGCGAAGGCTGCCACTCGATGGAAGTCCCGTCCGGTTCTGAATCTCGACCGGGAGATCGGTCCAGCTGAGGACATCTTCGACCACTCGAGCCCCGGCAACGGTGGTGCCACCGGCCACGAGGCGGCCGCCGAACACGCCGAACGGAGCCGCCTTCTCGTGAGTTTGGTAGTAGCCAACCGCCGGAGCCATGACCCGAGTGCCCTGCATGCCGACGAGCTTGCCGTTCGGAGCGACGGCGTCGATCTCGAGAACCCCGTTGATCCTGAGGGCGGCCGCGTCCTCGACCGCCTGCATCCAGTACGGATACACGGAATCGGGACCGGTCGATGGGTTGGGGCCCGAGTCATCGTCGGGCGACACCGCCGACTTAAAGCTGAGATTCCAAACGATCTGTCCGCCTTGCTCCCCCATCTGCAGAGCCCCGGCGAACGATCCCGCCGCCGGATCCCACGGGATCGCCTCCGTCTGGTTGTCCTCGAACTCGAAGGTGAAGGTTGGGGGGCTGATGGGAGTAGCGGGAGTCACCGTGTAAGAGAGGCTCAACCGCTGCTTGACCCAGTCCGCGCCCTGCCATGCCGCCGACGTCGGGTCCCACTTGAATCCAACGATCCCCTCGCCCGAGCTCACGTAGGTCGCCCCGACGTTCAGCGCGACGTCGCTGGTCACCCGCGCGGTCGACGCGGCCAGTACCGAGCACGGCTCGTGGTCGGCGCCGATGTTGCCGGTAGCACCGAGCCCGTCGTGGCTCAGATGAAGGTGGCCGCCACCGTAGGCGCCGCGCCAACTCAGGATACGATCGTGCGCGTCGTACCGCCAGGCGTCGCGAGGGATTGGAAGCTCGCCGACGAAGAGTTGGTCGGCGGTGGCGTCCTTAGGATCCGGCCGAAGGAGGGTGATCCGACTCGGCAGCGGGTGCCGCGGATTGCCGAACGTCTCCATCCGGTGAATCAGGAATTCGTAAGTGGTTCGAGTCGTGGCACCGTCGGACGCCACCCGGCGGGTCTTGGTAATGGTTGAGGAATCCAAGTCAATAAACGGGGTACCTACTGGCATATTCGCTTCCTTTCCCAGCAAATTGGGCTTGGAGCCATCTTATAGCACCATTACTAAAAACTCGGATTTTAACGTAAATTATTTTCAGTATGTACGGATTACCCGTAGCTAACCCGCGTAAATAGCATTCGCGGGGCCTGCCCGGGACCGACTACGGCACGGGCAGCCATTTCTCGGATCAGGGACGGCGGCGTTTGCGATTGAACGGCGTTCGCCGGTCGTGCGTCTAGCCAGACGTGGAGGCGCTCAAGTCCGCAGTCGATCGTGTCGTTCGCGTCCTAGAGGATCACCCTAAACCGCTTCCCGCGCGCGCCGACGGAGCCCTCTTTCAATTTGCGCCGGCCGAGTACCGCGACGCCGCTCGTGAACTCGCCGATGGGCTAAGCGAGGCGGATTTCCGGCAACTCGCTGCTTGGTCCAGCGAGCCTCCTCCCCCGTCTCAGGAATTTCGGCCAGACGGAACGCCCGTCTCCCGAACCTATGCCTGGCAAACGCTGTGGCACACCACCGTGTTCGAGATTCTCTACCAGGCTCGGGAACGAGCGCTTCCCGGATTACGGGAGCGATCGACCTGGGTCAAGACCATGCCCATTGCCGCGCGGTTGGCCGGCGAGGGGGTTGGCACGCAAGAGTTCGTGGACGACGCGCTCGCCCGCTTGGAGACACTGGACACGTTGGATGCCCTGACTTTGGTGGAGTCGGTTCACCAGGCCGCGGACCGGAGCGAGTCGTTCCGTGTCGTTGCCGCCCGGCTTCTCGGCCACGCAGCCTTTCGGCGTGCAGAGGAGGAGTACGACGAGTCCGAGGGTTAGAGCTCCTCGTCGTCCGGCATCACGTGGTAGTTCAGCTGGACGAGGCCACCTTCGAACACCTTGGTGTCCTCAAGCAGAAGCATGGTGCGTCGGAAACCGCCCGGGAAGAGGGGCACACCGCTGCCGAGCAGGATCGGGTGCATGGATACCGTGATGCGGTCCAGCAGGCCCTTCTCCAAGAACGAGCGAACCAACTCGCCGCCACCCACGAGCCAGACGTTGTCGCAGCCCTTGCCGGACAGCATCTCGATCATTTCGGGCAGGTCGCCCACGTGCAGCTCGGTGTCCGGCGTGTCGATCTCAAGATCGCCGCGTCGGCTCACGACTACCGTGCGCTTGCCGGGGTACGGCCATTCGCCAAAGGTACGGATGACCTCATAGGTTCCCCGCCCCATGACCAGGGTGTCGACGCTGGCGAAGAAATCCGAGAACCCGTAGTCGGCGTCGGTGAACAGCCAAGAAAGGTCGTCGTCCGGCCCCGCGATGTTTCCGTCGAGGCTGGTAGCGATGAAGAGGGTGACCGTCACGCTTGGGAAGTTACCACCGCCCGTCAAGAGCCATGGGACACCTGCGCCTTACTCCACACAATTACGGCATCACGCGAAATGGTATCGAGGCCGTTGTGGCGGCACCCTTGCCGTCTCTCATCACCACGAGGACCCGGTACGGCCCCGGCTCGGAAGGAGCTTTCAGTCGGATCGCGGACCCGCCTCCGGAGGCGAAGGCGGGCATCGGCTTCTCAAAATCGCCCACGAATCTCTTGGCCGGATCGTCGCTCAGCACCTCGAACGAGTACGTCAGCGGGTCACCGTCCGGATCGGACGCCCGCACGGACGCCGACACCTCTTCCCCCGGCTTGAGTTCAGCCTTCGCGGGCAGCTGGACGGAGACGATCGCCGGACAGCGGTTCGCCGGGCGACGGCCACCCCAGAGAGTCGTCAGAGCGTCCACCTGGGGCAGCTTCTCACCGGTTTTGAGGAAGGAGCTAAACCAACTCGCCGTCGCAGAGTCGCTGCGGCTCCAGTGGAAGAAGTAGGATCCGAGCACCCGGCCCGATTGCCCTAGCACGTGTTTCCGGTAGTTTTCCGTCAGCAGCTTCGCCTTGGCCGTGCCGTCTGGCTCGATCGCCGTCTTCCAAGCGGTCTCGGCCACTTGTCCGGGGGCTCCGAAGGAGAACTCCGTCACCATGTACGGTCGCTTCCAATCCCGCATGCGCTCATGGAGCGTTGGAAGCCCTCCGTACGAGTTCACGCCGAGGAGGTCGAGCGAGGGACAGTGCGCGAGCAGTAGCGCCATCTTCTCGGGCCACATGTCGGCGACGACCGTCATCACCGGGTGGCGCGGGTCTTCCCTCTTGACCATGGCGGCGAGCCGCTCGATCTGCCGGAAAACGCGCGGGCTCGTGTCGCCTAGTTCGACTTCGTTCCCGACGCTCCAGCCGAGCACGGCCGGGTGATCGCGGTATTCACGGACTCTTTCGCGCAGCACCCGCTCCTGCTCGTCACAGGCCTTCGGGTCGTCGTAGTCCATCCCCTGGTCGCGCTTGTTCATCCAGTAGCCGATGAGGACGGTCATCCCGAGCGAGTGCGCGCGGTCGAGCATCGGCCGCAAGCCATCCGCACCCCAAGTTCGAACGGAGTTCGCGCCGGCCTGCCGCAAGGCTGGCAGCAAGTCGATCGGGGCTCCTGCGCCGCGGACTTCGTACGGCTTCCCGCCGCGCGTCATTCTCCACTTGCCACTCTTCTGTTCGAGTCGGACCACAATTGGTCCCTCGGTGGGGAGCGCGGAGGCGGCGAGAAGCAGGGCGGCTAGCACACTCAGACTCTACGTCGGAATCGCGGCTCAGCTCGGCTGGAGACTTCGCGCGAGCGACGCGGCTTCTCGAACGAGAGTCTCTGGAGACTCGTCAGGCAGGAACTCGAGAAGCACCGGGATGTCTCGGTCTACCTTCCGCAGTTCGCGACCTATGGCGCTCCAGAGGTCGGCCGAGTCCTCAAGCGACCGACGAACGACCCTGCCAGGGGGGTCGATAACCCAGTGGAAGGCGTGAACGTGGGAGAGGTACGGAAGGAGACGGCAAACCTCGTCGACGGGGCTGGAAGGCTGCCAGTAGATCGGCTGCCAAAGCGTTCTGACGTTTGCGTGGCCGACCTCCTGTAGAAGATCGAGCGTGGCGTCCGCCGACTCCGTCAGGGTGTCGCGGTGATACTCCAAGGCAAGAGTGATGCCGATCGATTCCAGTCTATCGGCCAACACTCGAGCCTCTCGGATGACGCACTGGCGCTCCGAGTGAGTCGTGACGAGAGGGCTCTTGGTACCGGCCCAAACCCGAACCACCGGAGCTCCTAGGGCACGCGCCGTGCTGACGATAGGCGATGGATCTTCCCCGCTGCCGAGCCTGAGGTATGAACCGTAGGAGACCGTCCGAATGCCGGCCCTGTCCGCCGCTTCGCGCACTGTCTTGGC
>Ga0164290_1001973_pt1 | contig 19417 bp, 20 predicted proteins | sample Micstemetagenome_FD_108782 | JGI IMG/M metagenome (GOLD analysis project Ga0164290, IMG submission 108782) | Contaminated culture microbial community from soil near Moab, Utah, USA - Microcoleus steenstrupii SON62 (Illumina Assembly) | ecosystem: Environmental > Terrestrial > Soil > Soil crust... | reverse complement strand
TCATCACTCATCACTCATCACTCATCACTCATCACTCATCACTCATCACTCATCACTCATCACTCATCACTTAATAATCTTCCTTATTCCATTTGCATTTTCAATTAATTCTTTCAGATATTCTTCATTTCCTTTCTCCAGACATGCCTTGAACTTTCGCAACTGGCTGATGTGTTCATTCAATACATCCAGCACATTATCCTTATTCTGCATAAAGATGGGAACCCACATGCCCGGGTTGCTTTTGGCCAAACGAACAGTGCTTTCAAACCCACCACTGGCTAAAGAGAAAATAGCATCTTCTTCCTTTTCTTTTTCCAGTACCGTATTCGCCAACGCAAAAGAGGTAATGTGAGAAATATGACTTACATAGGCAACATGCACGTCATGCTCCCTGGCGTTCATAAAAACGATTTGCATACCCAGCTTGCTGTACAAATCCTCAACTAATTGTAAGGCATCTTCGTCGCTGCTTTCTTTTTCACAAATAACCGTTGCCTTTCCTTCAAAAGCACCCCTTACTGCCGCTTGCGGACCGCTGTATTCTGTACCCCACATCGGATGTGTTGCGACAAATCTTACTTTATTCGGATGATCTTTTATTATTTCCAGGATCGGTTCTTTAATAGAGCCAACATCCATCACTATTTGTTGATCTATCAAGTCAAGGACCTTAGGTAACAAATTTTCTACAGCATCTACCGGTACGGATAATACAATCAGGTCAGATTCCTTAACAGCTTCTTCCAAAGTTTTTATTTCATCTACCAATCCTATTTGCATTGCTTTTTCGGCATGTTCTTTACTGGTATCAATACCAATGATTCTTTGGGCAATGCTTTTTTCCTTCAAGGCTATTGCCATTGAACCACCGATTAATCCAACTCCAATTATGGCAACAGTCATTTTTTTATTCTGTTTATAGCTTCTTCAAATTTTTCTTCGGTGCTACATAAACTCACTCTTATATACTTTTCTCCTGCCGAACCAAAAATGCCTCCGGGAGTGATGAACACCCGGCAGTCTGACAATACTTTATCGCTCAATTCAAATCCATTTTGATAATCATCAGCAATTTTTGCCCAAACAAACATGCCTGCTTGTTCTGTTGAGTAAGTACATTCCAACAAATCAAGCAGTTCAAAAACTTTTTGTCTTCTTTTCTTATAAATAGAATTTAATTCATCATGCCATTCTTTATCCAGGCCTAAAGCTTTTGCAGCCGCTAACTGTACAGGCAAAAACATTCCGCTATCCATATTAGATTTGAATCTTAAAACATTCTCTACATTCTCCTTCGATCCACACAACACTCCAATTCTCCATCCTGCCATGTTATGCGACTTACTTAATGAGTTCAATTCAATTGCTATTTCTTTCGCTCCATCAACACTTAACAAACTCATTGGCGCCTCGTTCAAAATAAAACTGTAAGGGTTATCATGACAGATCAGTATATCGTGCTTATTTGCGAATGCAATCAGCTTTTCAAACATTTCTGTTGTAGGTAACTGGCCTGTAGGCATGTGCGGATAATTCACCCACATCAAGGCCCCCTCCCGACCTCCCCCGTTTGGGGAGGCCACCAAAGCACCGACCTCGCTTTTTGCAGCTTCTATTTGTTGTTCAATTGCATTGAAATCAGGAGTCCAATTGTTTTCCTCCGAAAGATGATATTCAATAACCCGTGCACCTGCAATCGTCGCTGCCGCACGATATGTTGGATAACCCGGATTAGGTACAAGAACAATATCTCCAGGATTAACAAAGGTCATGCAGATGTGCATGATACCTTCTTTAGAACCAATCAAGGGAAGGATTTCACTATCTGCATTCAACTCAACGCCATACCATTTTGCATACCATTGTGCCATCGCATCACGCAAAACTTTCACTCCTTTGTAACCCTGATAGGCATGTACGTTAGCTTTGCTGCTTTCTTCCTGTAACACTTTGATTACATTAGGATGCGGCGGAAGATCGGGGCTACCAATGCCTAGATTTATTACCGCATCACCGCTGCGGTTCATCTCCTCAATCTGCCGCAGCTTTTGAGAAAAATAATATTCATGAATGGTGTCTAATCGTTTGGCTGCCTGCATCACTTAGTTGTTTTTCCTTTTTTATAAATGCCAAAAACTTTCAGCTGAGTTGTCAGCGGTTTGATAGACTCAATTGCTTTGTTGAATTGATCAACCGAATCAAACTCCATGTCTGCATGAAAATTATACTTCCACACATTAGTTGGTATGGGTGAACTTTGCAGCTTGCTTAGGTTGATGCCGCAGTCTGCAATTTTTGATAGGACTTTAGACAAAACACCTTTTGAATGATCTGTCTGAAAGCTGATAGATGCCTTGTTCGCTTCGTCAACCCGCATCTGTTTTGATTTTCGTTCCAAGATCAAAAACCTTGTGTAATTGTTTTTCTCCGTCTGAATTTTCGGAGCAAGTATATCCAAATGATAAAGCTGTGCAGCCAACTTACTTGCAATAGCAGCGATATGTTTGCTACGATGCTGGTGGATATGTTTCGCACTAAGTGCCGTATCTTCTGTTTCTACCAGCTTCCATTTGTGTTCATCCAGAAATTCTATGCATTGCTGCAAGGCCATAGGATGCGAATGAACTTCTTTTATGTCTTCCATCTTTACGCCGTTGTTCACCAGGAGATTTTGATCTATTTCAAGATAGATCTCACCAATAATTAGTAAATCAGATTTTTGAAGCAATAAGTAGTTGGGCAATATGCTCCCTGCAATAGAGTTCTCAATTGCCATCACTCCTGTATCAGTTGTTTGGTTTGAAACATGTTGAATAACTTCCCTGAAAGTGCTGCAGGGAAAAACTGAAATTTCTTTTCCCAGGTACGCATTAGCGGCTGCCTGATGGAAACTGCCTTCAAAGCCTTGTATGGAAACCTTATATGCCATAAAAACAAAAATCCCGGCTGTTTGCCGGGATTTCTTATGTTGATTTATTCGTTTCTTAATTCTGTTTCAACAATAGCAATCCCGGCTTCATTCCATAGAAGTAAAAATAAAACCAACGATATGCTTTTGTGATTGTCATCAGTTAAAAATAGAACGTTGTATTTAAACCAAAAAATATTTTTTAATGTGACCATTCAGATCACCTTCTTACCGAGTCCGCTTCGTTCATGCGAATCCTTCTTCCCTTATAGTTCTTTCCATTGATAGACTTGATCATTTGATTGGCCGCGCCTTTATCAACTTCTATCCAGCTATTCATTTCCTTCATATCAATTCTTCCTAAAACTTCCTTATTCAGATCACTCATATCCAAAATGAACTGCAAAAAACTTGCTTTGTAGAAGCCATCTTTAGTGCCCAGGTTAACAAACAGTCTGGTGAAGTTTCCACTACCGTTGAATTCTCTACCCCTGGTATCCCTTCTCCTATCGCCACCGCGGTCTCCCCTTCCATCTTGCCTGGAACGATCTTCTCTGCCACGGTCTCTTGCATTCAAATCCTCTGAATTCTCATAATATTTCAAGAAGCGGTCAAACTCCATTGCGGCCACCCTTGTCAAAACCTCCTCTTTGGAAACATCAGCGAATTTCTCCTGTAGCATTGGGATATAAGTTTCATAATCACCATGGCTGATGTCTGCAGAAAGCAGCTTTTCCATAAAATAATAAAACTGTTTACGGCATACATCTTTACCTGTAGGAATTTCCAGCTTATGAAATTCTGCCTGCGCCATTCTTTCAATCTGTCTTATTCGTCCTACTTCTCTTGTATGAACAATAGACATACATATACCGGTTTTTCCTGCTCTTCCGGTTCTGCCACTTCTATGCGTATACACTTCCATGTCATCCGGCAATTCATAATTGATAACATGCGTAATACCTTGTACATCTATACCCCTCGCAGCAACATCTGTAGCAATTAGTAACTGCAATGTTTTTTCCCGAAACTCATCCATTACTTTATTGCGCTGCTGCTGGGTTAGATCTCCGTGCAGTGCATCGATATCATATCCTTCTCTTGTAAGTTTTTCAGCAATTTCCTGCGCATCGGCTTTTGTACGGGTAAAGATGATACCATACATACCTGGATTAAAATCAATCAGTCGCTTTAATGTTTCATAACGATGTTGGGCTGTAGTAACACAATATTGATGATCAATATTTTTATTCGCGGTATTCTTTTTTCCAACCGTAATTTCCATCGGTTGCTGCATGTATCGTTTACTAACGTTACGGATTTCAGGAGGCATAGTAGCACTGAACAACCAGGTGCTGTCTCTTTGAGGAGTGTTCTGAAGGATAAACTCAATGTCTTCCTGGAATCCCATGCTCAACATCTCATCTGCTTCATCCAGCACCACGTACTTTATCTCTTCAAGATTGATGGCCTTACGTTCTATTAAATCAATCAATCTGCCGGGTGTAGCCACCACAATCTGCACGCCACGGCGAATGTCTCTTATTTGCATGCTTATGGATGCTCCTCCGTAAACAGCGACTATATTGACTCCCTTTAAGTATTTTTTAAACAACTCCATTTCATTGACGATCTGCATACAGAGTTCCCTTGTAGGACAAACTACTAATGCTTGCGGATGTTTTTGGTCGGCATTGATGAGATGCAAAAGCGGCAAACCGAAGGCGGCAGTTTTGCCTGTGCCTGTTTGTGCTAATCCAATCAAATCTTTTGTTCCGGAAACAAGAACAGGAATTGCTTTCTGCTGAATAGGTGTTGGTTCTGTATAACCCAGGTCGGTTACTGCTTTCAGCAATTGTTCTTTTAATCCAAGCTCTTCAAACATATAACTCTAAAATTTGTGCAAAGGTAAACGCAGAATTATTGGATTGGGCCGGATAGGTCGGATTTTCTTAGTTATGCATCCATTTTATCAGGTCTGTTATCAAATTCTTCTGTCGCCAAATAATAAAGCCGGCCTGAGAACAGGACGGCTTTCTAACGATTGCTTGCCATATGAATAAAACTTTTGACTTTAAGTTATGGCCGGCAAGCTGGCTGTAACTTATTTAGTACCTGTAGTATCTGTACCAGTTGTACCTCTTGTACCAGTAGTATCAGTTGTCATACCACCAGTTGTGTCAGTTGTCATACCACCAGTTGTATCGGTAGTACCTGTACCTGGAGTTACATTCGTAGTGTCTGTGTTTGTAGAATCACCAGTGTTATTACCGCTACCGCTGTTATCGCAAGAAACCAAAGCACCAGCGATCAATAAAATTCCGAGGAACTTTTTCATGTGTTGTTTGTTTTTAAAGTTATTGTTTAAGATAATTAAGACTTCTGTTTCAATGAGTCAATCCGCTTTTGTGCAGCTGAATCAAACTTTTCTTTTAACTCTTCTCTTCTTTGCTCAAGGGAGTCTATCTTCTCGCCTATCGCGGAATCCACATTCTTTTGCAATGTGTCAGTTCTTTTTTCAATTGAATCAACAGGGTTTTGATTCTCTCCTCCATCATTATTACAAGCGGCTAATATGCCTGCAACCAATAAAAAACTTAATACTTTTCTCATGGCTTCGTATTTAATTATTTGCTTTTACAGTGTCTTCTTTCCTCCCGGTTGAGTCATTGTCCAACCTCTCTTCAATCTTATTTTTTAGGTCTTTTGCCTTTTCCTTAGTGGAATCCCATACCTGCTCGGACTTATTTTCAATCTTATCCCCTAAAGAATCCAGTTTATTTTCTGTAGAGCTTCCGTTGTTATCGCAAGCAGACAGGAAACCCGCCAAACCTAAAATCAAAAACGTCTTTTTCATATCCTGCCTTTAATTACAAGTGATTAATACTAAGCAGAGCAAAAGGTAACCCGTCGCTTTAAAAAATTTTTTTAACAGCACTGTGGGTTACTATTTTTAGTTCTTTGTATTAAATAAAGCAAGTTGAAAGCTGAATTAAACGAGGACTTATTGCTGAAGGGACTAGCCCGGAACGACAAAAAGGCTATTGAAACCATTTATAAAGAGAATTACAATATGGTTCAGGCTTTGGTTATCAATAACAATGGCAGCAGTGAGGATGCAAAAGATATTTTTCAGGAGGCTATGATTGTTCTATATCAAAAAGTTCAGTCCGGCTCGTTCGAACTCAACTGTCAGATCAAAACCTTCGTCTATTCGGTAAGTCGCCGGCTTTGGCTTAAGAAGCTGATGCAACAAAACCGGTTTTTAATTTCGGAGGATGGGACGAATACCGTAATTGTGGATGATGACGTGGAGGAACATGAGCGGCGTAATACCGAATTTACGATGATGGAAAAGGCAATGGGAAGTATAGGCGAACCCTGCAAAAGTATACTGGAAGCTTTTTATATGCAAAAGCGATCGATGCAGGAAATAGCGGCTGATTTTGGATATACCAATGCCGAGAATGCGAAGAACCAGAAATACAAATGCTTAATGCGATTGAAGAAACTATTCTTCTCTCAATATAAAAAGGAGTCACTGTGATGGAAGACATTAAATTACTGGAAGCTGTTGAACGCTACATCACCGGCCAAATGAGCCCTGATGAAAGGGTGTATTTTGAGCAGTTGCGTAAAACCAATGCAGAAGTTGACCAGATGGTGGTTAAACATACCTTCTTCTTGCAGCAAATGAACCGCTTTGATGAAACCCGAAGATTCAAAGCTGTACTGAATGATACGCATATAGACCTGGCAGAGAAAGGCTTTATCCAATCACCGAAGCTTCAGGGAAAAGCAAAAATTACATACCTCTTCAAAAAGTATAAAAGAACAACCGCTATTGCAGCTTGTATAGCCGGTATCACTGCTTTAACTATGAGTGCTTTGATTTGGCAGTTATCTCCTGAAGCGAAAAAGAGCGATGCTATACAACAGGATGTCGAGTATTTAAAACAGGTCGTTGGTAACCAGTCAAGGAAAATCAATGAAACGGAAAAGGCTGTGCAAAACATCGAAAATGCTGGCAAGACCGACATCGTTTATAGGCCTGGTGGTAGTGGCTTTTTAATTGATGCCAAGGGCTATTTGGTTACTAATTACCATGTTATTGAAGGAGCCAAGTATGTGGCAGTACAAAATAATCAGGGCAAGGAGCTAAATGTGGCTATCGTTCATATTGATCAGAAAAAAGACCTGGCTATTTTAAAGATAACAGACACAGCTTACAAAGCTTCTACTATTCCCTATACCATAAGAAGAAATCCAGGCGATATTGCTGAATCAATCTATACGCTAGGGTATCCTAAAAATGATATTGTTTACGGTCAAGGCTACCTTGCTGCCCGTACCGGTAAAGATGGTGATACATTAACCTGCCAAATCACTGTGGCTGCCAACCCGGGAAATAGTGGCGGTCCTGTTTTCAACAATAAAGGTGAAGTGATAGGCGTGATCAGCACTAAACAAAGAACAGTTGAAGGTGCCGTGTTTGCTGTACAATCAAAATATGTTTTACAAGTGATTGATGATTTAAAAAAGCAGGAAAAGACTGAAATAAAAACACCTGTGTCGTCTACAGTAAAGGCGTTAGACAGAGTGCAGCAGGTAAAAAAGATCTCAGACTACGTGTACATGGTGAAAGTCAATTAAACGGCCCATCCCGACCCTCCCGAAGGGAAGGCCATCCTTTCACAGCCCTCGCTATAAAATGATTCGCTATAAAAAGCAAAGCACTCTGAATATAGAGTGCTTTGCTTTTTATAAGTACTGATCAGACAAGTCAGGCGTTGTGCGGCTGATGGCTTCCCCTACCGGGGGAAGTCGGAAGGGGGCCGCTATTCTCCCACAAACTCGCCGGATACTCTCCTTTGCTCACCAACTGATTTAAATTCTCTTTTACTATTGGTGCATCTTCTTTATAAGTAACACCAAACCATTGCGCAGTTGTCGGAATTACTTTTATAACACCTTCGCCGGCTTTCGTCCATTGATCAGCGGAAAAAGGGATGAGGTACTCAGCCTTAGGACTATTAATATTTTCATCAAGGAAGTTATTGAAGCCTTCTTCTAAAAAAGAGAACAATGAAGGATGGAAACACCAAAAGTTCATAGAAGAAATTGCCTCTTCAGCAACTTCATGTTTTGCGCCTTCACTGTCCTCATATACGATCATTCCATTATCTCTGTAAATTTTTAATCTCTCATTAATGGCAACAAGGTTATTATTAGCATCTACTTCAACCACGCCCCTGCTCACAGAACCATAAGTAGACAATGTAGTTGCCAGTTGATAACCTACAATAGCGTACACATCCTCTTTACATTCATTTCGTAAAAACTGAACAGCTTTTTGAAAAGCATCGGCTCCATAAAAATCGTCAGCATTGATCACGGCAAAAGGTTCGTTTACCGCATCTTTCGCACAAAGAATGGCATGAGATGTACCCCAAGGCTTTGTTCTTTCGGCTGGCATCTCCCTTCCCCCCAGATACTTGTTCATCTCCTGGTATACGTATTCTGTTTCAATCTTGCCTTTAAGCTTAGGTTCGAATATATTTTTAAAATCTTCGGCAAAATCCTGACGTATAATAAAAACGACTTTTTCAAATCCTGCTTTTATGGCGTCGTAAATTGAATAATCCATGATGGTTTCACCACCAGGACCAAATTGTTGAATTTGTTTCATGCTTCCGTAACGTGATGCCATTCCTGCGGCCATGATCACTAAGGTTGGTTTCATATCTTGCTGTTTAAAATGGGCTCGAAATTAATAAAACTAAAATGGATGAACTGTCGATGAGTCTGAGCTTGCTAAAACCACGACTTGACACCGTTTCTTTATATAAATCTCATACCAGCGTTGACGTACTGAGATTGGATTTGATTCACCCTGTTATTTCTGGAAACAAATGGTTCAAGCTAAAAGAGTATTTAAGGGATGCTTTTAACAAAAACTGCGATACCATCATAACTTATGGCGGAGCTTATTCCAACCACATTGTTGCAACAGCAGCGGCTGCAAAACAATATGGACTGCAAAGTATTGGCATCATCAAAACCCATCTGCCTAAGCAGCTTTCCCATACAATACAAGAAGCAATGACTTATGGAATGGAGATACGATTTGCTCCTACTGAAAAGGATATACAAAGCTTTCTTTCAAACATCGAAACTTCCTTAACGTATACAATACCAATGGGCGGCTATGGATTGCTAGGCAAAGATGGAGCAACATCCATTTTGAACGATGTGTCAATCGGGAATTACACCCACATCATTTGCTCAGTTGGCACAGGTACCATGCTAGCAGGAATAACTGAAAGCTCACTCGAAAACCAGCAAGTAATAGGAATTAGTGCTATGAAAAACAACCTTTCTCTGGAAGAAGAAATCAGAGCTTTGCTACCAGAAAATCTACATAACCATTTTCAGGTAATACATCAATACCATTTTGGAGGGTTTGCGAAGCATACTCCTGGTCTTATAGAGTTTATGAACTGGTGGTATGAGCAAACAGGCATTCCATCAGACATAGTGTACACCGGAAAACTATTTTATGCGGTGCATGATCTCATTCAAAGAGAAGACTTTCCAACCCATAGCAAAATTTTGCTTATTCATAGCGGCGGATTGCAAGGCAATTGCTCACTGCCCAAGGGAACGTTAATCTTTTAATCTCGAAAAAGTCAGGCAATTATATTTGCAACAACCTTATTTGCCCGCTACCATTTTATGAAGAAGATCATTTACCTGTTTATAGCATTAATCATTTCAACAATAACGTTGGCTCAGGATACACTGCCTAAGTTTTCAGTAAAGAATGCAGGCAATGGCCGTTACATTATTGGCTGGGTAAATAACTACGAAAATGTGAAGCAGATCAGCATTCAGCGTTCGCATGATAGTTTAAAGAACTACAAAACCATTTTGAGTGTTACCGATCCTACTGCAAAACAAAATGGCTTTGCCGATACGAAGGCTCCAAATGATCATATGTATTATCGGTTGTTTATTGCATTAGATAAGGGTCAATTCATTTTTACAGAGGCCAAAAAGCCCGTATTAGACACAGCCAGGGGTAAAGGCATTGCTATTGTGCCTGTAGAAATTGGCAAAAAGGACTCTTCTTCTACCATTAAACCAGTGATCGAGAAGCCAAAATTCGTCCCTTCATTTTATGTGTATACTAACAAGGAAGGCTATGTATATATCAACCTGCCTGATGCCGACCAGCGGAAATACAGAATTCGTTTTTTTGAAGAAGACGATTCTTTTCTTTTCGAAATAAAAAACATAAAGGAGACTGGTTTAACCTTAGATAAAACTAATTTCCTCCACGCCGGCTGGTTTAAGTTTGAATTGTATAATGATGAAAAACTTGTAGAGAAGCACAGGTTTTACCTGGCAAAAGACTTCTGATATTCTAACTCTGCGTTAAAGACCTTTTCAAAATTTTTACGGAGCTTCTCTTTTACTTCTTCCATGTCTACATCTCTACCCAGTTCCTCTTTGATAGAGGTTACTTTTTTATTTTGAATGCCGCATGGAATAATATGGTTGAAATAAGAAAGATCAGTATTTACATTCAAAGCAAAACCATGCATGGTGATCCATCGGCTGCAGCGAACTCCCATTGCGCATATCTTTCGTTCCTTTCCTTTTACCATAGCATCGATCCACACACCGGTTTCACCTGCTGAACGTCCTGAAACGATCCCGTATTCTTCTAAAGTAAGTATGATCACTTCTTCCAGTTCTCTGAGGTAGCGGCCAATGTCTGTATAGAACTTCTCGAGGTCTAGAATGGGGTAGCCAACCACCTGTTGCGGGCCATGAAAGGTTATATCTCCTCCTCTGTTGGTTTGATAAAATTCGATGCCTTGTTGCAGCCTTTCCTCCTCATTGATCAATACATGCTCCATCTTACCACTCTTTCCCAACGTGTAAACAGGTGGATGTTCTACGAAAAGCAGAAAGTTTGCAGTTTGCAGTTTACAGTTTGCTTCTATATTACTAACTGCTGATTGAGCACTGTTAACTTGTTTTTTTATCGTCAGGTTTTCCTGAACTAACTTCTCCTGGTAATCCCACGCTGACTTATAATCGAGCACACCTAAATCCTGGAATTCGACCTTTTGCTTCATGAACTGCGAAATTAGGTACTTGCCTCCTTTATTTTTGCAGGATGGGTACTGATGAGCAAAACAACGTGGAAGAAACAACTGAAGGTAGCGACGAACTTTACCAGCGGTTTGTTTTTAATGCGGATAAAGGACAAGAGCCATATCGCATTGATAAATTTTTGATGAATCGCATTGAAAATGCTACTCGCAACAAACTGCAACAAGCCATCAATGCAGGTTTGGTTTTAGTAAACAACAAAGAAGTAAAGCAGAACTATAAAATAAAACCCTTCGATCAGATCATCATATACTCTGACCTTTCTCCCGAAAGCACCGACGTTGTCCCGGAAAAGTTGGATTTAAATATTGTTTTTGAAGATGATGACCTGATGTTAATTAATAAGCCTGCAGGCATGGTGGTGCATCCTGGCAGTGGTAATTATAGCGGTACATTGCTTAATGGCATAGCACACTATTTAAAGGAAAAGAATCCAACCATTTCGGAAGAAACACTTCCGCGTTTTGGTTTAGTACATCGTATTGATAAAAACACAAGTGGTTTATTGGTGCTGGCTAAAACAGACAAAGCGATGCGACATCTTGCCAACCAATTTTACGATCACACAGTAACCCGCCAGTACGTGGCTTTGGTTTGGGGTGATATAGAACAGGATTCAGGAACAATCATTGCGCATGTTGGCCGGCATCAACTGTTTAGAAAGCTATTTGAAGCGTATCCTGAAGGTGATCATGGAAAGGAAGCGATTACACACTATCATGTATTGGAACGATTCAATTATGTAACCCTGGTGCAATGCGTATTGGAGACCGGCCGGACCCACCAGATACGGGTGCACATGAAGCATATCGGCCATGCTTTATTTAACGATGACTTTTATGGCGGCGATAAGATTGTAAAGGGAACCGTTTATAGCAAATACAAACAGTTTGTTGATAATTGCTTTTCTATTTGTCCGCGGCAAGCATTGCATGCAAAAACCTTAGGGTTTACGCATCCAACTACCGGAGAACAAATGCATTTTGATTCTGAGGTGCCAGCAGATATTAATACAGTTATTGAGAAATGGCGTAGCTATGTGAAAACGACCCGTGACTGATCATCTTCTGAAATCAAACAGCGTTGCAGTGAAAATGCCGCGTTCTCTTTTTTTAAAAGCGACATCCCAATTACCATTATAACGTAGCACCTGAGGTACAAGGTAATCACCAAATTTGGTCATTTGCACTTCCATGTGCACATCAAAATCGTACGCAGGGGTATTATAGCTCAAATCATAGTTGCGTGCAACGATCTCCATGGTTTTAGCATTAAACCATGTTGTAATGTTGTCAAATACAATCCGGTCTTTTTGAGATGATGTCAAATCGGATTTGGGTTGAATCTTGAAAACATAGCAAAGTTGATCGCTTACCGTTTCCATGTCAATTGTAAAGGAATACAACTGCGAAACCTCTGGAGAAAAAATATCAACCTTATCACCGATAAAAGGTATACCCGGAATCTTTTTGCCAGGGTTGAAGAACAACATCTTCAACTGCTCTTTGTGCTTTTCAATTCCCTTCTTATTGCGAACATCACGTTCAATACCTTTAACGATGTTATGTTCCCCGCAGATTTTTCCGTTCGTAAAAAACAAGCTTGCATACAATTCGGCTGTGTAGTAATTGAATCCATTACCATCAAGAATGTCACCGGTTGTTTTTTGCTCCAACACATCCATTGAACGGCAGCCGCTACTGCGATTTTGTCTCGTTTTACTTTGAAGACTTGCCTGCACCCTGCCTTTCTTATCCAGCATTTTAATATCGTTCAGAGAAGTAAAGCCTAACACTCTCAGGTTACGGAAAGCTTTATAAAAAGTAGTATCGTGTTTAATGCGGTTGAGGAAGTCAACCACATTCAGATCCGACCGAATGACTACTTCACTCAGTGTAGTGATCTTGCTTAATGTGATGGTGGAAGTATCTTCCTGTGCAGAAGAATGAAGGGTAATAAAAACAAAAAAGAGTACTAATAGTTTCTTCATCACTTAGGAAAAAGCATTTTATAGTCTACCCTGATAGCCCCTTTTGAAATATCATCAAGCTTTCTCTTCAGCAGTTTACGTTTTAATGGTGTGATGTGATCAATAAAAAGCTTGCCATCAATATGATCGTACTCATGTAAGATGACCCGGGCCGTAATTCCGTTGAATGTTTTGCGTTGTTTATTAAAATGTTCATCCATGAATTCAAGCGTTACTTCTTCTGCCCTGTAAATATCCTCCCTGATCTTTGGAATGCTTAGGCAACCCTCGTTATAGGCCCAGTCTTCACCGGCCTCTTCCACAATATGCGCATTTATGAAAACCTGTTTGATCCCTGGGTCGTCAGGATACGCTTCTTCCCTGTCGTCTTCATCCATGTTTAAAAATATCTGTGAGCTATCTACCACAAACAAGCGGATGTCCCTGTTGATCTGTGGTGCTGCCAGGCCAACGCCGTTAGAAGCATACATTGTCTCCCACATGTCTTCAATGAGCTTGGGCAAATCTGGATAGGTTTCATCAATGTCTTTCGCAACCTTTCTTAAAACCGGATGGCCGTATGCTACAATAGGAAGAATCATCTGTTATGTACAATTTAATATCTAATATTTAGTATTTGGGAGATGCAAAAATACGTTGATGGCATTCCTGCTTAAAACCAATCTTCAATATTAAATCTTAAATATTAAATGCTGCGCTGCATGTACTCCTGCAGCATAATAGTAGCAGCAATTTGGTCAACCATTCCCTTATTTTGACGCTGCTTTTTCTTTAATCCCATTTGCAGCATGGCCTGGGAAGCCATTTTCGAAGTAAAACGTTCATCAACTTCTTTAATGGGCAGGTTTGGATAAGCTTTTTGAAACTGAGCTATAAAGTTTCTTACCAGCGGTGTAGCATGAGTGTCACTATCATCCATATTTGTTGGCATTCCAATGATAACAAGCTCAACTCCTTCCTTTGAAAAATAGTCTTTCAGAAATGCCATTAGCTTGGGCGTTTCAACCGTATCTAAAGCAGTGGCAATGATCTTTAAAGGATCAGTGACAGCTAAACCTGTTCGCTTCTTACCGTAGTCTATGGATAATATTCTTGCCATTAAAGAATGTAAAATGCAAACTGTAAAATGTAAAATATCGAAGGGTGATCGTTCATTTTGTCATTCTAGTTTTTAATTGATAAATAGGTCGGCAATGACAAAAACCGCAAACATCACACTGGCAATTCCATTGGCGGTCATAAAGGCAATGTTCACCCGACGTAGATCATTTGGCTTTACGATAGAATGCTGATATACCAACATGCCGATAAATACTAAAACACCAATCCAATACAACCATCCGAACTCGCCCAGCTTTCCTGCTGCAACAACGCATCCTGCACTAAGCAAATGCAATAGTTCTGACACCCGCAATGCTTTTTCTTTTCCGAGCGAAGCAGGAATAGAATACAATTGATGTTGCTTATCAAACTCCTCATCTTGCAAAGCATAAATGATGTCAAAACCGCTTACCCAAAAGAGCACGGCAAAAGAAAATAAAACAGGCAGCCAATGAAATACACCTATTACCGCCAGGTAAGCCCCAATGGGTGCAAGCGACAATCCCAAGCCTAATATTAAATGACAAAGAGGGGTAAACCGTTTTGTATAGCTATATCCTAACACAACTGCCAATGCAACTGGCGAAAGCAAAAAGCAAATAGTATTGATAAAGTATGTACAGGCAATAAAGAGCACCGAACAAACAATTGTAAAAGCTAAAGCATTTTTTGGTGTAATGATACCTTTGGGAATTTCTCTGATGGCTGTTCTTGGGTTTAATGCGTCAAACCTTCTGTCGAGATAGCGGTTAAAGGCCATAGCTGCACTGCGAGCCAGGATCATGCAGAGGATTACTAGAATAAATCGAATTAGTAATTGGTTTTCAAGTACTACTCTCCAATCTATTTGACCTCCAAATGTTTCCTGCTTGGCTTTAATAGTATCATTCAAATTCCACTGCCCATCGCTTAGGCCCAGCGTTCGAATCGCCAAACAAAACCCAATCAACGCAAAAGGCATTGCAAAAATGGTATGCGAAAACTTTATAAGAGAGAGGTAATTCTTAACCGTAGACATATGCAACTGCAAATGTATGCGACCTTGAGATAATCAACCAATAGACTAATGCACACTGCATTCCCTAATATCCTCCATCAACCGCTTAGCAATATTATTAGCTGTTGTTTCAAAATTGCTTTCGGCATAAATGCGGATGATAGGCTCTGTATTAGAAGTACGTAAGTGCACCCAGTCTGTATCAAATTCTATTTTCAATCCATCCTCGGTATTAATGGGATTGTTCTTATACTTCTTTTTGATTTTGTCAAAAATAGAAGCCACATCAAGTCCATTCTCTAACTCAATTTTGTTCTTGGAAATAAAATAATCAGGGTAATTTCCCCGGAACGATTTCAAGCCTTTTTTAAAAGATGCAAAATGTGAAAGGAATAAAGCGATGCCAATCAGTGCGTCCCGGCCGTAATGAAAATCGGGAACAATAATACCACCATTACCTTCGCCACCGATTACTGCTGCCACGTCTTTCATCTTGTTTACCACATTCACCTCTCCAACAGCTGAGGGAAAATATTCACCGCCTTTTTTAATAGTTATTTCTTTCAGAGCCTTGGTGCTGCTCATATTGCTAACCGCATTGCCTTTACGGTTGCTTAGCACATAATCTGCCACGGCTACCAAAGTGTATTCTTCGCCAAACATGCTGCCATCCTCGCAAACAAAACAAAGCCTGTCTACATCAGGATCTACCGCAATGCCAAGATCAGCATTTTGCTTTACCACTTCATTGCTTAATGCTGTAAGATGTTCAGGAAGCGGCTCCGGATTATGAGCAAACTTTCCATTCACCTCACCATTGATAACGATCACATCTGCAACACCTAATTGCTTCAATAGTTGCGGAACGATCAATGCGCCGGTAGAGTTGATGCAATCAACAACGACTTTATACCCTTTTTTCTCAATGGCCTTTTGATTTACCAAAGGATAATTCAAAACAAGATCAGTATGCTTTTGCAAGTAAGAAGTATCCGATGTTACCCTTCCCAATTTATCAACGTGGGCAAACGGAATATTTTCTTTTTGTGCTCTGGCCAAGACTTCTGCGCCAACTTTCGCATCGATAAACTCACCTTCCCTATTTAAAAGTTTTAAAGCATTCCATTCTTTAGGGTTATGACTTGCTGTAATGATAATTCCCCCATCCGCACCTTCATTCTTTGTAGCTATTTCTACAGTTGGCGTAGTAGATAACCCTAAATCAAGAACATCAATTCCTAAACTAACCAATGTATTTACTACCAAAGCATTTACCATTTCGCCACTAATGCGACCATCCCTTCCAACAACAATTTTTGTGTGGCTTGCAGTATCTGATTTGCCTTCGGAAATAATGCTGCCAAAAGCCGCAGTGAACTTTACAATATCAATTGCTGTTAAGGCTTCTCCCGGCTGGCCGCCAATGGTACCATGTATTCCTGAAATGCTCTTTATCAATGCCACAGACTGGAAATTTTAGGGGAGCAAAAATAAGCTTTTCAGTCCCATGCAGGCCAAAGGTGAAGAGCATTGCCGTTACTTTTGCAAAAAAGACAGGCAATGGCGGCTAAAGAATGGTATAAAGACTGGTTTAATTCCCACTATTATCATAAGCTCTACTTTGACCGGGACGAGGCGGAAGCACAGGCATTCATTAGCCGGCTGATTGACCATTTAAAACCTTCAGCCAAAAGCCGTATGCTCGACGTGGCCTGCGGCAAGGGCCGGCACAGTAAGTTCCTGGCCGAAAAAGGATTTGATGTAACCGGAATTGACATATCGATGGATAGCATCAACTATGCAAAACAGTACGAGAAAGACAACCTTCAGTTCTTTCAGCACGATATGCGGTTACCTTTCTGGATCAACTACTATGACTACGCATTTAACTTCTTTACTTCATTTGGATATTTTGCTACCAGGAGAGAGCATGATGATGCCATAAGAACCATTGCCCAAAGTTTAAAGCCAACAGGTACCATACTTTTTGATTACCTGAATGTTCATTATATAGAAGACCGTTTGGTACATAATGAAATAAAAGATATTGATGGCACTCAGTATGAAATACACCGCTGGCATGATGAAGACTACTTTTATAAAAAGATAACAGTTCAGGATGCTGCGCTTGATAAGCCTTATGAGTTTGTTGAGAAAGTAGCCAAGTTTAGCTTAGGCGACTTTACAGATATGCTTTCCTTTCAAAACATGCAGATCACCGAAGTTTATGGTGATTATAATTTGAATGCGTATGATGTAAGCAAGACGCCGCGAATGATTATTTTGGCGAAGAAACGGTAGCCTTTTTATTATTCATCAACATCCACTTAGCCGTTTCGTAATAAGCTGTCGTTAACTCCGACATTTTCTTTTTGATAGAATCCACTTCAGGAGCAGTATGTTTTTTTGCTGATGGGAAAAAATGCACCTTCTCGTTATGGAAATTGATGTTTTTGGTGAAGTAAAAATCGTTCGTAACAACACCAATTCTTCCTTCATCATGATGGATGATAAAAGCGGAATGATTGGAGTTGGCTTTATTGTTTAAATCTCTTCCTAACGTAGTGTTTGTGTAACTCTCTCCAGCTAGTCCTGCAATAGTTGGCAGCACATCTATTTGTGATACGACTTCTGTTCTTTTTTGCGCAGGAACCAATTTAGGTGCATAGAAAAGTAGAGGAACGTGTTCTTCGGTTAAACGTTCCTTAGTCCATACTTCCGGGTAAACAGCTTTTGCATTACCCGAAACACCATGGTCGCCTATAAATACAAAAATGGTATTGTCGAAATACTTTTCTTTTCTAGCAGCTTCCATAAACTTCTCAATGCAAAAGTCTGCATAGCGGAATGCATTCAATTCTTCATTTGATTCGAAACCATTTGCAGCTAGCTCTTCTTCTGTATACTTTGCCGGCTTGAATTCTTTTTCATCTTCCGGAACCATAAATGGCCTGTGATTATCTGCTGTCTGCACAATAGCAAAGAAAGGCTTGGCTTGCTGTGCAAAACGGTTGTTTGCTTCCAGGAAAAGATCTTTATCACTAATGCCCCACACATTAATTGGTTTCGAAGTAAATTTCCCTTCCGTCACCATCTCCACACCGTCAATGTTTTTGATCAATCCTTCAAAATTGTTGAAAGAAGGGCTGCCACCTAAAAAGTAAAACTTATCATAACCCTCAAAGTTGTTAATGAGGGTATGCTGGTCTAAAGCCAAAGGGTTACGGGTTGAAAATTTTGAAAGTTGTACATCAGGTATACCGGTCATTGTTGCAAACAAGCCCCTTGCAGTAGAGAAGTGAGGTGTAAAACATCTCTCAAAAAACTGTCCGCTATCAGCAAGTGATTTGAAAAATGGCGTTGTGTTCAGCTCATTACCGCTCATGCTGCTTTTATACATGCTAAACGACTCGCATACAACCAACACGACATTTGGCTTGCTGTTATTTAAATTGGTAGCAACAGTTTCTCTTTTAAAAGAAAAATCAGAACTAGAAATTCCCAGCCATTTTGTGATGGCAGTATAATTCTCTTTTGCTTTGGATACATCAACCTCTGGTTTCCTGAACTTAAGTGTGGTGAAGAAATTTTGCAGAGGGTTTAAAGCCAGGTAGCAACTGAAGTTGTCGTTCATAGTAAACGCAGCTTTCCAGGCTAATGGTCTGCCCAGGTTGCCATAAGCAAACAATCCTAACACCATTAAACTAATCAAAAACCACTTTCTACGGTATGGAATACCTAATCCATCTGTTCTGCTTACAACATGACCATGCAACTTTTTAAACATTAATCTCAACAGCAACACTGCAATCAGTAATCCTAATAACATCCACACGATTGGGTAAGACTGCCAAAGCATTTGGGCTGAAATGCCTGGATCTTCAACAAAGTTCAACGCACTTGCATTAAGTCTTGTTCGGTTGTAAGAAAAACATCCAAAATCAGCAGCAAAAAAGAAAAAGACGAAAAACGTTATCAAGGCCAGGTACCATGTCCACCATATTTTGTTTCTGCTTGAGTAAAAGGGAGATAGTTGTTGCTTCAAACTCACTAACACAATTGGCAACAATAAAAAAGAGATCCACCGCAGGTCGAAACGCAGGCCAAGAAAAAATGCAGGAAGTGTATTAGTCCAATGTTCGTCTGCCGGTATGAACGCTACCAATGTGATCAGGCGGAATGCCGTGAACATGATCAGGAAGATCATGAGCAGGTTACACACCCAAAGAATTGT
>Ga0164290_1001972_pt1 | contig 19440 bp, 14 predicted proteins | sample Micstemetagenome_FD_108782 | JGI IMG/M metagenome (GOLD analysis project Ga0164290, IMG submission 108782) | Contaminated culture microbial community from soil near Moab, Utah, USA - Microcoleus steenstrupii SON62 (Illumina Assembly) | ecosystem: Environmental > Terrestrial > Soil > Soil crust... | reverse complement strand
GGCTGGCGGAAGCGGACGCGATCCTGATCTGCGTGCCGACCCCGCTGACCCGCCAGCGCGAGCCCGACATGAGCTTCGTCGAGGCCACCACCGAGGCGATCGCCGCCCGCCTGCGTCCGGGTCAACTGGTCGTACTCGAATCCACGACCTATCCCGGCACGACGCGGGAACTGGTCCGCCCGATCCTGGAGCGGACGGGGCTGAAGTCGGGCGTGGACTTCCTGCTGGCCTTCTCGCCCGAACGCGAGGACCCCGGCAACATCAACTACGAGACCTCCAGCATCCCGAAGGTGGTGGGCGGGGATGGCGAGGCGGCGCTCGAGGCCGCGGTGGCGCTCTACGCCGCCGCCGTGGTGAAGGTCGTCCCGGTGTCGAGCCCCGACGCGGCAGAGGCGGTGAAGATCACCGAGAACATCTTCCGGGCCGTCAACATCGCACTGGTGAACGAGCTGAAGGTCGTGTTCGAGCGCATGGGGATTGACATCTGGGAGGTGATCGAGGCGGCCAAGACCAAGCCCTTCGGCTACATGCCCTTCTACCCGGGCCCGGGTCTGGGCGGGCACTGCATTCCGATCGATCCCTTCTACCTGACCTGGAAGGCGCGCGAGTTCGAGGTGGCGACGCGCTTCATCGAACTGGCGGGCGAGATCAATACCGGCATGCCGGGCTATGTGGTCGAGCGGCTGAGCGAGGCCCTGAACGAGCGCTTCGGCAGGGCGCTGAAGGGTGCGCGCATCCTGCTGCTGGGGGTCGCCTACAAGAAGAACGTCGAGGACTGCCGCGAGAGCCCGGCCTTCAAGCTGATCGAGAACCTGGAGCGCCGCGGCGCCATCGTCGATTTCCACGATCCCTTCGTCCCGGTGATCCCGAAGCTGCGCGAGCACCCGACCCTGGTCGGCCGCCGGTCGGTGGCTTGGGCGCCCGCCGAGTTCGCCGCCTATGACGCGGCCCTGATCTGCACGGATCACGATGCGGTGGACTATGCGGCGCTGGTAGCATCGGTCCGCCTGGTGGTTGATTCGCGCAACGCCACCAAGGGCGTCACCAGGGATCGGGACAGGATCGTCAAGGCTTGAGTGGCGAATGTTATTGCTCGCTCAATGGCCCCGCGTCCTAGATCCTCAAACGTTGTGATCTAAAAAATCGTAGGAAGTTCAGGGCAGAAACAGTTCTTCGCGCTGGAAAAATGGAGATCGATATGAACATTTTATTGTATACAACGATTACATTAAACGTTGTTTTACTTATTTCTTTGGCAATTATCCTGAAAAAAATATGGCGCGTCGTCTCTCTTCTTTATCGAATTCGCGACACTGTTGAGAAAATACACAATACAGAACTACATGCACTAAGTCAACAATTACAATATCTTGAGAATCTAAAGAGAAGATTAAAATTATCAGGTGATATACCAATAACGCGAGGATGGGCTGCGTCTCCAGACTTCTTAGTTCACGTATTTGATACTATCGCTGAGAACAAGCCAAAAGTAGTTGTTGAAGCAAGTTCCGGATCGTCTACCGTCGTGATTGCGCGCGCACTGGAACTAAATGGGCGGGGGCATGTATATAGCCTTGAAAGTAATCCAATCTGGGCAGAAGAAACTCGAAGGCAGCTTGCAAAAAACGATCTGGGCCGGTGGGGCACTGTACTCGATGCACCTCTTCTCAAACAGAAAGCAGAGTCGGAAGAAGTAATCTGGTACGATGCCACGAAAATACCAAAGGAAATTGCGCGCATCGACCTCCTTGTCATCGATGGCCCCCCAATCGATACGGCACCGCTCGCGCGATATCCGGCCCTGCCTTTGATGCAGCCATTGCTCGGTCCAGGTTCTCGCATCATCCTTGATGATGCAGGGCGCACTCCTGAACAGGTTGCGGTTAAGCGATGGAAAGAGCGGGCGCCTAGCGCAGAATTCAAGTGGCTATACCTTGAGAAGGGAGGGATTGAAATAATATGGCACTGACTGAAGACAAGTATATGCGGTTTGCCGGTTATCCTTCCCTTCTGTTCACGCTATGCAACAGGGACAGAATCTTGTTTTCGACCCCTTCAGGTCGCCCCGCCAAAATCCAAGAAAGCACAACACTACCCACAAAGGTGATGGCTCCGACGATACAATTGACAAGCAAGATGGCCACCATAGAGAATATATTGACTGCCGAGATTAAATCTCTCAATAATGATAGCGTTGATAGAACGGCAACAGTCATCAAGATCAAAGCAGGAAAAACCCGCCAAATTAGTAAAGAAAATGGCCTCAGCAATGGACCTATAATCCGAGAAAGCAGCACAAACTCAATTATTGTCAATAGAACACCAGCTGCGCAGTAGCCAAATAGAGCACCATCCAATCCGTAGAGTAAAGCGCCAGTGAGGAAAAAGCCAGGCCGCACAACAGAATAAACAGAAGATCGCCAGAACAGTCTTTTAGTGTCGCCGAGCGCAAGCATCGCGGTTGGAGCGCTCGACGTCAGACTCTGAAATCCGACCAGCAGTGCGATAATCGAACAATAAAAGCCTATGTGTATCCAGCGTTCACCAAGTAGTAGAAATACAATATGCTCCGCGAGAAGCGAAAATCCGACAGATACCGGAGCAATACAGTAAAATATAGCAGCGGCCCCGTAAAGATAGGCATCGCGAAACCCTCCCTTGCTAGCTTGCCTGCCTGCAAGGGCTGGCATCAATACAGGTGTCAGTGAATTGCCGATTTCTGAAGTGACGATAGCAACTAGATCCCGAGCCATGGTGAAACTACCGACGGCGCTAAGTCCGATATTTTTCTGTAGAATGAAGGCATCCAACCGAGTGGACACTCCCGTAACGATCCCGGCAGCAGTTAGCCAAGCTGAAAATTTCAGAATCTCACGGGAGCGAGACAAGCCCCATCTAGGACGATAGGGATGTAAAGCATAACTCCCGATGACCTGCACAAAGCTCGACGCCAATATTCCTGCAATTAGAGCATAATAGTTTTTGAATATAATGGCTGCAGACACGGTAACAACAGCGCCAACGACCTTTTTGGTAGTATTAAGATAAAAAGATGGCCTAAAGTTCAAATTCCTAGCATGTTGAGAGAATCCAATGTTGATGCCTCCCCCCACTAAAATGGAGAGCGATATCATATAGAAAAGAATATTCAGGCGTCGATCTCCGAGGAATTCTGATATACTTTCAGCAAGTACAAATAATAACACGGCTAGCACGGCAGATCGTATGATGCCGATCGACCAAGCGGTATTGAGGATGTCTGGGGTCGGATCAGGGTGTCGAATAATATAATTGCCTAATCCGAGATCGGATATTGACTCAGCGATCGCCCAAGTGGCCGTCGCAAGTGCCACTAAGCCATAGTCGTCCGGCGTCAGAATTCGGGCCACCACTACGGTTGTGCCCACACCTAAGAGCCGAACCAAGAGCCTTCCAAGCGCCTCCCAGAATACTGCGGTCGCGAGTTTGTTCAGCATCGGCTCACATATGATTTGTTAAATCGTGGCTAGGATCCGCGGCAAAGCGTGAATTCAAAGGATCGCAATGGACAGACTTTGCTGCTTTCCCTACGAATCTAAAGGTTCAAGGTCAACCATCACCTCATGAATTGAGCCTAGACGCCCGAAGCCGAGGCACGACAGTCACTGTCGTAACTCCATGCGTGTAAGCGCTATCGTCGCAGCGTTCAACCGAGCCACTCTGATTTGCCAACCGCTTGACAACCCACAGCGGCAGACCTGCGCACGGGATTCTGTGATCGCCGCCGATGACATATGACATTTCCTCCAACGACTATGATGACCGCCAAGCTGCCGCCGCAAAGCCTGCGACAGTTCCATATTCTGGTCTAGACGTTCGACGTTTTCCTGGGCATCGTTGCCGAGTCTCTATTCGAGGTGCTCTATGTCGACGGCGACAAGATCAGAAACTGGCGGTCAGAATTCATGAAGCCCCATGATGCGCACATCTTTGAGGTGCGGCACAAGTGGCGGTTCATCGAGCGAACTTTCTCCAAGATCAGCTTACACCATCCCCACGTCTGCAAGTGACACATCCGATGTGCCGTTGACTTAATTCGCTCGTCACGATCAAGTCACGTGTCGCGGACATCCTAGCCCATTCGACTTGGGTTCGCGTTCTGTGCGGTTTGTGAAAAGCCATTGCGATGAGCGACCGAGAAGAGCCCATCTGAGTGAAATTTTTCCCGATCGACGATAGGAAAGTGTCGATGCCCATCGAGAAAGAATTCTGATGCTATCCGAACATTTAGCCCCGAGATGCTTACTATGCGAATCGCGACGTATTTTTCAGAGGTCACCAAATATCAGTGTGTGTCAGCTTTGCGGAGCACAGTTTTTTGATAGAAATGAATGGAATAATAAAGTAAAATTATTGGATGAATTATTAAGAAGAGATGTTCGTGTGGAGATTAATACTAATATCTCATCTAACCTTTATATTTGGGGGTTAAAACCCCGAACATTACGTACCCTTGCATCGAGATTTTGCCGGATAATGCGTCCAAATAACTTTATCGGTCAGCTAGGAATTCGTGTAAATAGACTTCTTCCGATGGGTACGCTGAGCTTTTTCGAGCCTGAACGAAACTCCATCAACCAGAAAATTACCATAGGATGCATTTCTAGGCTAGAAGATATCCACCAAGTAGAAGAACTTATTATTTCTTTACGGAGACTTTCGTATATTTCTGAATTTATAATAATATTTGATCATGCAGACGCGTCAATCCAAAAGAATCTATATAATCGTCTGCGGAATGTGACGAATTTCGAAAATATAAAAGTTGTACTCCATCCCTTGGAACGGAATTTTTCTCGACAAAGAAATCTTATACAGTCAATAGCGAATGAAGAATGGGTATTTCATTTAGACACAGATGAAAGAATTAATAAAGACTTGGAAGAGGCCATTCCATGGAATCTTGGAGAAGCAGAATATTGGAAAAGCGATGTAATATCGTTCACCCGGACGAATATCGTAAGTGGAGAGAAATCCGACCATTTTCCCGACCCGCAGGGTCGTCTGGTTCGGCGCAGCATTCGGTTCCGAAATGTTGTGCACGAAGAGCCCGATCTCGGTCAAAATACATGGGAACGGACTTTTCTTTGTCTGAGAGGCTCTATCCTGCACTACTTGTCCAGGGAGCGCGTTTTAGCAAGATCGAAGCAGTATGAAAACTTGGCCTCTGGGGCGGGGAAACCCGAGGACGAAGCCGCCCTTCTTCGACCTTATAGCGCAGTTTAGCGAGGGCATCTGATTCATGCCGCTCCGGGCCGGTCGGATGAAAAAGGTCCTCCACGTCCTCAAGTTTTTTCGCCCGCAATTCACCGGCGAGGGAACCTTCACCGAGCGCTTGTCCCCGGTGCTCGATGTGCTGCGCCCCGATGTGGAAAACCACATGCTGGCGACGATGACACCGGATCCCGGCACGCCGTATATGGCGCGGTCGACCCTGGCCGAAGCCGCCTACATCTTTCGCGAAGGCGAGCCCCCGCGGTTCCCCCACGCCCGCCTGTTCTGGTGGATGCTGCGCCACCTGTGGCGCTACGAGGTCATCCATTTTCACACGCATGCTGATCGCTTCTTCCTGTCCTATCTGCTGGCCAGGCTGTTCGGCCGTCGGTTGGTGCTTTCGGCCACCTTGAGCGACAGCGTCCAAGGCATCGTCGAAACCTACCGCCCACTCTATCGGCCGCTGGTGCGCCGGCTCTGCCGCCTGTTCGACGCCTATATCTCGATCAGTCCCAAGCTGCACGAAGAGACATCCCCGCTGGTGCCCCCAGGGCGGGCGCACCTGGTGCCCATCGGCATCAACATCCCGGAACCCGACGCGGCTGCGCGGGCCGCGGCCCGCCATGCCATCGGCATCCGGGAGGAGACCACGGCGCTCATCTGCGTCGGTGGCATCTGCGACCGCAAGGACCAGTTGTTCCTGGTCCGCCGGCTCGCCGCGATGCGGGATCTGGATCTCACCCTCATTCTCGTCGGCCCGGTGCTGGAGCCCGACTACTACGCCCTGATCCAGGCGGCGATCGAGGAGGGTGGCATCGCCGGCCGTGTCGTCTTCGCCGGCCGGCTCGAGGAACCCTGGACGCACTACGCCGCCGCCGACATCATGGTCTTCGCCTCCAAGGAGGAAGGCTTCGGCACCGCCATGATCGAGGGCATGGCCTACGGCATGCCGATCGTCGCCCGCCTGCTGCCGGGCGTGAACGATGCCTTCATTCAGCACGCCACGTCGGGCTACTTATTCGCTGAGGATGCGCAGTTCGACGGCTTCCTGCGGGACATCGTCGGCGACGCCGGCCGTCGGCAGGCCTTCGGCGCCGCCGGGCGCGCCTTTGTCGCCGCTCGCTACCGGATGGAAAACATCGCCGCGCGCTATCTGGAGATCTATGGCCTGCCCGCGCCGGCTGATCAGCTGGCGCCCCCCTCGCCTGCGAATCCCGGCGCGGCCGAGGCGGGCGCAGACACGGAGGAACTGGCGGCCGCGCATCGCCGCATCGTCGGGTATGCGGCGCAGACCTCGGTCACCGATACTCGGTTTCACCAGCCGCTCGGCCTCGGCGCGGACACCCCGCCGCTCCTCGTCGTGCTGATCGACGCGGAGGAGGATTTCGACTGGTCGAAGCCCTTCTCCCGCCAGGCGATCGGCGTGAAGTCGATGGCGCGCCAGCACTTGGCGCACACGGTGTTCGACCGCTACGGCGTCAAGCCGACCTACCTCGTGGACTTTCCGGTGGCGAGCCAGGCCGAAGGGTTCCAGCCACTCCGCGACCTGCTGGCTGGCGGCCGTTGCGAAGTGGGGGCCCAGATGCATCCCTGGGTCGCCCCGCCCTTCGTCGAACGCGTCTCTACCTACTCGAGCTTCCTCTGCAACTTGCCCCTCGAGCTGCAATACGCGAAGATCCGGCGGCTCAAGCTCGAGATCGAGGACAAGCTCGGCGTGGTGCCGATCATGTTCCGCGCCGGCCGTTACGGCATCGGCAAGCGCACAAGCGAGATCCTCGCCGATCTCGACTTCCGCATCGACACCAGCGTGGTGCCGCGCTGGAGTTTCGCCGAGGAGGGCGGGCCGGATTTCTCCCGCCAGGTACCTGACGCCTATTGGACGGATTCCTGCCGAACCCTGCTCGAGCTGCCGCTCTCGTGCGACTTCGTCGGCAATGGCTGGCTACGCCGTAGTGGTGCCGGGCATCTCGCCATGCATCCCGCTGGCCAGAGGTTGCGCCTGCCCGGCCTGCTGGCGCGGTCAGGGCTGCTGGAACGCATCAAGCTGTCGCCCGAAGGCATCACCCTCGACGAGGCCAAGCGCCTGACCCGGACCATGCTGGCGGACGGGCGGCGGATTTTCGTGCTGTCCTATCATTCCCCATCGCTCGAACCCGGCAATACTCCCTATGTCCGCGACCACGCGGATCTCGCGCGATTCCTCGCTTGGCTCGACGACTACTTCGCCTTCTTCCTGAACGATCTCAAGGGTCAGATGATCGGCGGCAGCGATCTCTGGAACCTCGCCAAGGGAACTCGAGCCGACGCTACATCGCGACCAATTTCTGTTCAGGCACCCTCGGTCGGTGGCCGCGCCGCGGAATAGGCAGCAATACCTACGCCGCCGACGTCGCCCGCCTCGCCGCCATCGCGCGCTCATAGGCGGCGAGCTTCAGCTGGACATGCCCATGCGCGTCGCCGCGCTTGCGGTCGATGAAGGAGCCGAAGGCGGGTAGGGATTCGGCGTAGTGGCAGGCCACCAGCTGCGCCGAAGGACCGGCGAGCACTGGTCCGGCGGCTGGCTGGCGCAAGCCCGGCTCCTCGGTGCGGCAGCGGTCTTGCGCATAGGGGCAGCGGGTGTGGAAGCGGCAGCCGGCGGGCGGGTTCATCGGGCTCGGCACGTCACCCTGCAGCATGACCGGATAGCGCTCCACACCGGGGTCCGGCACGGGAATCGCAGAAAAGAGCGCCCGCGTATAAGGATGCCGCGGGTTTTCGAACAATGCTCGCTTGTCGGCGATCTCGACGATCTTGCCCAGATACATGACGGCGACACGGTCGGCCATATGCTTGACTACGGCGAGATCGTGGGCGATGAAGACATAGGCGAGGTTGAACTTGTCCTGCAGGTCGCGGAGCAGATTGACGACCTGGGCCTGGATCGAGACATCGAGCGCCGAGACGGGCTCGTCGCAGACGATCAGCGCCGGTTGCAGCGCGAGCGCCCGGGCAACACCGATACGCTGGCGCTGTCCTCCAGAGAATTCATGCGGGTAGCGCACCGCGTGCCACGCCGAGAGGCCGACGAGGGTCAGTAGTTCCTCGACCCTTCTCTTGCGCTCCGGCCCGGTTCCTTCGTCATGGACTTTGAGCGGCTCTTCGAGAATTTCGCCCACCGTCATGCGGGGGTTGAGCGAAGCAAAGGGATCCTGGAAGACGATTTGCAGGCGCTTCCTCATCGCCCGCATTTCATTTTTCGGCAGGATCGACAGTTCCTTGCCCTCGAAGCGGACGGACCCCGAGGTGGGATCAATCAAGCGCAGGATGAGGCGGCCCGTGGTCGACTTTCCGCAGCCGGATTCTCCGACCAGTGCCAGGGTCTCTCCAGCTTGAAGAGTAAGGCTCACGTCATCGACGGCCTTCACCGCGCCGATCTGCTTCTGGAAGATTGCCCCTTCGTGTACAGGAAAGTGCTTGACCAGATTGTTGACTTCGAGGAGCGGGATCAAAGGATGTGCTCCTCGAGCGGGGATTTCCAGCAGGCGGCACGGTGGCCGGGCCGCACTTCCTTCAAGGCCGGAGCCTCGGCGCGGCAGCGGTCGTCGGCGAAGGGACAGCGCGGATTGAACGGGCAACCCGTTGGCAATGAATAGGGATTCGGCACGCTGCCCTCGATCGCGGCGAGCCGTTCCTCTTCCACATGCAGTTTGGGGATGGAGCCTAGGAGGCCCAAGGTATAGGGGTGCTGGGGGTCGGAAAACAGATCCGCCACCAGCGCTTCCTCCACCACTCGTCCAGCATACACCACGACCACGCGGTGGGCGAGTTCGGCTATGACACCGAGGTCGTGGGTGATCATCATGATCGCCGTCCCGGTCCGGTCGCGGAGGTCGCGCATCAGTTCCAGGATCTGGGCCTGGATGGTGACGTCGAGGGCGGTGGTCGGTTCGTCGGCGATCAGGAGGCGCGGCTGGCAGGCGAGCGCGATGGCGATCATCACCCGCTGGCGCATGCCGCCCGACAGCTGGTGGGGATATTCGTCGATGCGCTGCTCGGGCGCGGGGATGCGGACCAGCTTCAGCATCTCGATCGCCCGGGCCCGGCCCTCGGCCTTGCCGACGTTCTGGTGCAGCATGATCCCCTCGGCGATCTGCTCGCCCACGGTATGCACCGGATTGAGGCTGGTCATCGGCTCCTGGAAGATCATCGAGATCCGGTTGCCGCGAATCCGGCGCATCTCGGCCGCCGGCTTCCGGAGCAGGTCCTCCCCCTCGAGCAGCACCTCGCCCGAGGCGATGATGCCCGGCGGGCGCGGGATCAGCCCCATCACCGCGAGCGCGGTGACCGACTTGCCGCAACCCGATTCGCCGACCACGCCGAGCGTCTCGCCCCGGCCGATGGCGAAGCTGACGCCGTCCACCGCCTTGAAGGTGCCTTCGGCGGATCTGAAATGGACGCCGAGGTTGCGAACCTCGAGCAGGGGTTTGGAATCGGTCATGCCTCGGGACACAGCATAGCGCATGGGAAAGGCCTCCCGCCGCACCGGCGGCGGGAGGTCGCGGTCGTCACTTGAACTCGAACCCGAGGCCCTTGTAGAAGGCGCAGCCATAGATGCCATGCGCCTTGACCGGCTTCAGCTTGGCGCCGGTGATGGCATAGAGGGGTTCGTGATAGAGCGGAATCCAGACTGCGGCGTCCGCCACCTTCTCCTGCACCTTGGCGTAGTTCTCGGCCCGAACCTTGTCGGAAAGCGCGGCGGAGCCGGCCTTGAGCCATTCGTCGGTTTCCGGATCCTTCCAGTTCATCCGATTGGGGGTCGGCGTGTTGGCGGAACGGAAGTAGAGGTTGAGCGCGTCGCCGGCGGAGACATAGGGGAAGCTCATGCCGAAGGCGTCGAATTCCTGCGTCGCGAGCTTGCCCCAGACCACGGTGGCGTCGAACAGCTGGATCTGCATGTCGATGCCGACCTTGCGCAGGTCACCCTGCACCGCCTCGGCGATCTCCTTCCAGGAACCGGTGAAGCCGTACATGAGCGGCTGCAGTTTCTTGCCGTCCTTCACGCGGAACCCGTCCGGCCCCTTCTTCCAGCCGGCCTCGTCGAGCAGCGCATTGGCGCGCGACAAGTCCTCGCCATAGTCCTTCCGGTTGGCGGTCTTCGTGAAATCGATGACGCCGGGCGAGATGTAGGTGTCAGCGGGTTCGCCATAGCCGAAGGTGACGGCGTCGGTGATCGCCTTCTGGTCGACGGCGAGGTTCATCGCCTTGCGGACGCGAACGTCGCTGACCATCTCCTTGTCGATCTTGAAGCCGACGAAGAAGGTCCAGAAGTAGAAATCGGCCTTGGTCACCCCGAACTTCTTGTCGCCCTGAAACTCCTTCAGCGACCAATAGGGCAGATAGCCCGACTGGCTGACATCGGTCTGGCCGGTCTGCATGCCGGCCACACGGGAACTCTCCTCCGGAATCACCTTCCATACGACACGATCGACCTGGGGTGTCGCCTTGTCGTAGATCGGCGGGCCCCACTTGTAGGCCGGGTTCTTCACCAGCACGGTCTCGTCGCGGGTCTTCCAGCTCTGGAAGCAGTAGGGACCGGTGCCGTTGAAGCCCTTCACCCCGAAGTCGGCCCCCAGCGCCGTGACGTTGTCGATGTCGATGATGGTGTGAAAGGCCTGCGTCATCTGGAACAGGAGTTCCGAGAACGGTTCCTTCAGGACATAGTCGACGGTGTAGTCGTCGACCGCGACCACCTTGTCCAGGTTGCCGGCACGCCACTTGACGATGCCCTTGGTCTCCGGTGCCATCCAGCGATCGTAGGTGGCGACGACATCCTTTGCCGTGAACTTCTTGCCGTCGCAGAACGTCACGTCGTCGCGAAGCTTGAAGTTGTAGGTCTTGCCGTCGGCCGAGACGGACCAGCTCTTGGCGAGGCCGGGGACGACCGTCTTCATGTCGTAGTCGAGGCCGACCAGCGTATCGCCGGCCATGAACAGCACCTCCGACGTCGAACGCGCCGACGACTTGTGCGGGTCGTAGCGGTCGGTATCGATCTCGCGAACGATGGTGACCGTCTTCTGGGCGAAGGCCGGGCCGGCGAGCGCACCCGCCAGCACGAGCCCCAGTATCGGAAGCATTGGTGATCTGCTCATCGGCTATCCCCTTCCTGGCAATGAAAACGTCTACTGGCGCATCTTCGGATCGAAGGCATCGCGCAACGCGTCACCGAGCACGTTGAAGGCGAGCACGATGAGGAAGATCATCGCGCTCGGGATCGTCGCGACATGCGGCGCAAAGGACAGGAACCGGCGGCCTTCCGAAGCCATGCTGCCGAGTTCGGCCGTGGGCGGCTGCGCGCCGAGACCCAGGAAGCTCAGGGCCGCCCCGAGAAGGATCGTCTGGCCCAATTGCAGGGTCAGATAGACCATGATGGTCGAGACGCAGTTGCGCGCCAGATAGCGTGTCGCGAGGGCGAAATCGGACAGGCCGATGGCCCGGCCCGCTTCCATGAAATCCTGCTGCATGACCACGGTGGCGGCGCCGCGGGCGATCCGCGCCACGGTCGGCACCGCCGCCACGCTCAGCGCCGCGATCAGGCTGCCGAGGCCGGGCTTCAGCACCGCCGCGAGCGCCAGGCCGAACAGGATCGACGGGAACGACAGCAGCACGTCGACAAGGCGCATGATCGGGTTGTCGAGGCGGCGGTAGAAGGCCGCCAGGATGCCGAGACTGGAGCCGATCAGGCCGCCGATGATCACCGCGGTGATGCCGATCGTGAGCGTGGAGCGCAGGCCGAACAGGATGCGGGTCACCATGTCGCGCCCCTGCGTGTCGGTGCCCAGCAGGAAATCGCCGCCCGGCGGCTTCAGGCGCAGGCGCATGTTGTTCGCATAGGGGTCGGAAGGCGCGATCAGGGGGGCGAAGATCGCGGCCAGGATCACCACAACGAGAAAGATCAGCGCGATCAGCGCCGGACCATCCTTCAGCACCCGCCGCCAGGGACTGTTCGAGCGCGGCTTCGACGCCACGACGAGCGATTCGCCGACGGCGGTCATCGGCGCGCGATCCGCGGGTCGAGCATCGCGTAGAGGACATCGACCAGGATGTTTATGACGATGAAGGAGACGGCGAGGATGAGAATCGCCCCCTGCGCGAGCGGGAAATCGGCCGAGGTGATGGCACCGACGGCCATCCGGCCGACGCCCGGCCAAGCGAACATCGTTTCCGTCACGACCGCGCCACCCAGAAGGAATCCGATCTGCAGCCCGACCAGCGTGACGATCGGGATCAGCGCGTTCCGCAACGCATGCCGGCGGATGACGCGCCCCTCCGCCACACCCTTGGCGCGGGCGGTCCTGACGTAGTCGGCGCCCAGAACCTCGAGCAGCGCCGTGCGCGTCATGCGCGCGACCGGTCCGATGAACACCCCGCCCAGCGTGATTGCCGGCAGGGCGATGTGTCGCAGCCCGTCGATCGACCAGAGCGGCCCGCCGCGACCCTGAAAGGGCAGCAGATCCATCTGGGTGCCGACGTATTGGATCAGCATCAGGCCGAACCAGAAGATGGGCATGGATACGCCGGCGACCGAGAAGGCCATGATGGCACGATCGATGATCCGGCCGCGGCGCACGGCGGCCATCGTGCCGAGGAGAATGCCGAGCGGCACCGACCAGGCGAGGCTCATCGCCATCAGCTCCACCGTCGGGCCGATCGTATTGCCGATCTCCTCGATCACGGCGGTGTTGGAGATCATCGAGCGGCCGAGATCGAACTGCAGCACCCGGCCCAGGTAGATGGCGAACTGATAGGCCACCGGCTTGTCGAGGCCGAGACCTTCGCGAATCGCCTGGACCTCGGCCGGCGTCGCCGTCGGGCCGGCCAGGACAGTCGCCGGATCGGTCGGCACGACCTGAAGCAGCATGAAGCCGATCAGCAACACGCCCAGCAGGACGGGGACCGAGATCAGCAGGCGATGGACGACATGACGGGACAAGGATCAACGCACCGGGCAACTCCAGACCGGCGGGTGATCAGCAAGTTCGGTGCCAGGAGCGGAAAGTTCCATCGGGTGGAACTTACAGGACCAACCCCTCCCCCACGCTTCGCGCGAGGGAGGGCTTGCCTCCTACTCCGCCGCGGCGGCCATCTTGGTCTCGCCGGCTTCGGCGAGGCGGCGTTCCAGGCGGCGGGTCAGCCCGTCCAGTTCCTTCAGGTCGTCGGCGTCGAGCGCAGCGCCCGGCGCGCGGACATGGGCGGAAGCGATGACGCCGCGCTGGCGCAGCACTTCCTTGCGAATGGCGAGCCCGATCCCCGGCTGCTGCTCGTGGCGCACCATGGGCAGATAGATGTCGTAGAGGTCTTCCGCCGCCTCAGGATCGCCGGCGAAGAAGCGATTGCAGCATTCGACCAGCATCTCCGGATAGGCGAAGCCGGTATTGGCGCCATCGGCGCCGCGCCGCAGTTCCTGCGGCAGGTAGAGGGCGGAATTGCCGACCAGGATGCTGACGCGCCGCTTGCGCTCCCCGGTGGTTTCCGCCGCCCGCACGCGGGTCAGCTTCTTGTGCCCGGGGCAATCCTCGTGCTTCAGCACCTTGATCGAAGTGAAGCGATCCAGCATGCGGTTGATCAGCGGCACCGACATGTTGACAGCCGTCAGCTGCGGATAGTCCTGCAGCACGATCGGCACCTGCTCACCTAATGTGCGCACAACGCCTGTGAAATAGCCTTCCACCGCCTCGTCGGTCTTCAGGCCGGCCATGGGCGACACCATCACGCCGGCCGCGCCCAGGTCCATGACCTTGTCGACCAGGGTCTTCATCAGGCCGAGCGCGGGCGAGGAAGCGCCGACGATCACCGGCACCCGGCCGGCGACGCGCTTCAGCACCCGGTCGGTGAACTGGACCGATTCCTCGAAGGAGAGCTTCGGCGCCTCGCCCAGCACACCCAGGATGGTCATGCCGGTGACACCGCACTTCAGGTAGAAGTCGGTCATCCGGTCGGTGCTTTCCAGGTCGAGCGCGCCGGTATCGGTGAACGGGGTCGCGGCGATGATATAGACGCCCTTGGCGCCCTCGTTCAGGAGCGTGGTCATGCGTTGAGGCCCTCTTCTTGCTTGTGGCGGGCGCGCCCGTTCATCCAAGGCCGGTGCGAAGCCGCTCACTTCGGCTATCCTACGAAAACACCGATGCCGATACCACGCCAGACAGCGGATACTGCCCCATGCCCAACCACGACCTGGTGATCAAAGGCGGCAAGATCGCCACCGCCGCCGATACCTTCACCGCCGATATCGGCATCCGGGAGGGACGGATCGCCTCGATCGGAGAGGATCTGACCGGCGACACCGCCATCGATGCCCGCGGCAAGCTGGTGCTGCCGGGCGGCATCGACAGCCATGTGCATGTGGCCCAGCGCTCGGGCATGGGCGTCGATACCGCCGACGACTTCCGCTCCGGCTCCACCTCGGCGGCCTGCGGGGGTACCACCACCATCATCCCCTTCGCCGCCCAGCACCGGGGGCAGTCGCTGCGCCAGGTGGTGGCCGACTATCACGTGAAGGCGGACGGCCAGTCGCTGATCGACTACGCCTTCCACCTGATCATCTCGGACCCGACCGAACAGGTGCTGGGGCAGGAACTGCCGGCGCTGATCCGCGACGGCTATACGTCGTTCAAGATCTATACGACCTACGACGCGCTGAAGCTGACCGACCGGCAGGTGCTGGACATCCTGGCGCTGGCGCGGCGCGAGGGCGCCATGGTGATGGTGCATGCCGAGAACCACGACGTCATCGCCTGGCTGTCGGAGAAACTCGTCCAGGCCGGCCGGCAGGAGCCCCGCAGCCACGGCATCGCGCATGCCGCGATCGCGGAGCGGGAGGCGACGGGCCGCGTCATCAGCCTCGCCGAACTCTTGGATACGCCGGTGCTGATCGTCCATGTCTCCGGCTGCGAGGCGATCGAGGAAATCCGCAAGGCCAAGGCCCGGGGCTTGCGCGTCTATGGCGAGACCTGCCCGCAATACCTGTTCCTGAGCGCGGCCGACCTGGAGCGCGAGGGCCTGACGGGCGCCATGTGCATGTGCAGCCCGCCGCCGAGGGGTGAAGAGAATCAGCCGGCAGTGTGGAACGGCCTCGCCACCGGCGTGTTCGAGGTGTTCTCCTCCGATCACGCGCCCTATCGCTACGAGGGACCGCAGGGGAAGCTCGAAGGATTGAAGGCGGGCGGTTTCAAGAAGGTGCCGAACGGCGTGCCGGGGCTCGAGATCCGCTTGCCGCTCCTCTTCTCCGAAGGCGTGCTGAAGGGGCGGATCGACCTCAACCAGTTCGTGGCGCTGACCGCCACCAACCATGCCAAGATCTACGGCCTGCATCCGAAGAAGGGCACCATCGCGGTCGGATCGGATGCCGATATCGCCATCTGGGACCCCGCGATCGAACGCACCATCACCAAGGCGATGCTGCACGACGCCATGGACTACACGCCCTATGAGGGCCGCAAGGTGACGGGCTGGCCGATGACGGTGCTGTCGCGCGGCGAGGTGATCGTGGAGAAGGGCGAGCCGGTCGGCCGCATGGGCCGCGGAAAGTTCCTGCCCTGCGACAAGCCCGATGCGGCGCGGCCGAAGGGCCACCTGCCCTTCTCGCCCGAGATCGCCCGGTCAATTCTGTTCTGACAATCCTGTTCTGAAGAGAGAGCCGATGCCTGCCTTCAAGCTCACCCCTCGCCTCATCACCGTCGGCGGCGCCCAGCTGGGACCCATCCAGCGCGCCGACACCCGCGCCGCCGTGGTCGAGCGCCTGATCACGCTTTTGCGCGAGGGCCATCGCAAGGGCTGCGAGATCGTGGTGTTTCCCGAACTGGCATTGACCACCTTCTTCCCGCGCTGGTTCATCAGCGAGCAGGCGGAAGTGGATGCCTTCTTCGAACGCGAGATGCCGAGCGGCGCCGTGCAGCCGCTGTTCGACGAGGCGAAGCGGCTGAGGATCGGCTTCTACCTCGGCTATGCCGAACTGACGCCGGACGGGCATCACTTCAACACCGCGATCCTGGTCGACCGCGAGGGCGCGATCGTCGGCAAGTATCGCAAGATCCACCTGCCCGGCCATGCGGAGAACGAGCCGGAACGGCCGTTCCAGCACCTGGAAAAGCGCTATTTCGAGCCGGGGGACCTCGGCTGGCCGGTCTGGCGCAGCATGGGCGGCGTCATGGGCATGGCGATCTGCAACGACCGCCGCTGGCCCGAGACCTATCGGGTCATGGGGCTGAAGGGCGTCGAGCTCCTCATGCTCGGCTACAACACGCCGGCCATCAACGGCTGGGCCATGGTGCATTCGGCGCCTGAGCCCGAGCACCTGCGCATGTTCCACAACCACGTCGTCATGCAGGCCGGCGCCTACCAGAACTCCACCTGGGTGGTGGCGGTGGCCAAGGCAGGGATCGAGGAAGGCTGCTCGCTCATCGGCGGCTCCTGCATCATCGCGCCGACCGGCGAGATGGTGGCGCTGGCCCGCGGCGTCGACGACGAGCTGATCGTGGCGGACTGCGACCTGTCGCTCTGCAAATACGGCAAGGAGACGGTGTTCAACTTCGAGAAGCACCGCCGCATCGAGCATTACGGCCTGATCTCCAGCCAGACGGGGGTGAAGGAGCCGGAGTAGGAATTCCTTCTCCCTGGGGGAGAAGGTGCCCGAAGGGCGGATGAGGGGCACCGCTTCCGGTGATTCATCGTCGAGCGTGCCCCTCACCCGTCAGCTTCGCTGACACCCTCTCCCCCAGGGAGAGGGAAACATTCATCCCGGCGGATGCAGCACCGGGGCGTCGCGGGTGAAGCTGCGGCGGCCGCGCTTCAGGCCGAACAGCGGCTGCGCCAGTTCCGCCACCGCGCCGGCCGGCGTCGTCGCATCCAGGACCACGAGATCGGCCGGATTGCCGAGGGCGATACCGTAGTCCTTCAGGTTCATCAGCCGCGCGGCGCTGCCCGTCACCATGTCGAGGCAGGTGGCGAGATCGGCCGGGCGGCCGAGCTGCGCCACATTCGCGTAGAGATTGGCCATCCGGATCAAGGAGGCATCGCCGAAGGGCGTGAAGGGGTTCAGCACGTTGTTGGTGGCGAGCGAGCAGGTGACGCCCTGTTCGACCAGCCTGTGCGCCGGTGTTACCCCGCGCGGCACGTTGTGGTCCCGATCGCGGCCCATGAGATAGAGATCGGTGGCCGGCAGCACGGTGAGCCCGACACCGGCGGAAGAGAGACGCCGGCCGATCGCCGACAGCCTGTCCGCCGGAACGGCGGAGAGCTTGGTGACATGGCCGATGGCGACACGCCCGCCCCAGCGGTTGAGATCGGCCTGGCGGCAGACTTCCTCCAGCGTCATCCGCGAGGGGTCGAGATCGAAATCGAGGTGGAAGTCGATATCGATGTCGAAGCGCCGCGCGATGGCGAAGATGCGGGCGATCTGGCCGTGCGGATCGGCGTCGGTATAGGGACAGCCGCCGATCAGGTCGGCCCCATTCTCGCAGGCTTCGATCAGCAGCTCCTCGGTGCCGGGATCGTTCAGCAGACCTTCCTGGGGGAAGACGCAGATCTCGATATCGACGGCCCAGGCATAGTCGCTCTTCAGCCGGCGAATGGCGTCGAAGCTGCGCAGGCCGATACGCGGGTCGACCTCCACATGCGTCCTGATCCGCATCGTGCCCTGGGGAATCGCCTTCTTCAGCACCGTCTCGGCGCGGGCATAGACGTCCTCCTCGGTGAAGGCCCGCTTCGCGGCCGCCACGCCCGCGATGGCATCGGCCAGCGTGCCGTCCACCCGGCAGCGGTCGAGGATGCAGGCCTTGTCGAGATGCAGGTGGGTCTCGACGAAGCCCGGCAGCACCAGGCGTCCACCGGCGTCCTGCTCCGGCGCGTCTGCGGCGATCGACGCTTCGAGAGCGGCGATCACGCCGTCGCGGATGCCGATGTCGGCCGCGGTGCCGTCGGCGAGACGGGCGCGGCGAAGAACGAGATCGAAACCCACAATGCTCAGATCAGGCCGCGCGCGGCGAGGTTGCGCATCAGCGCGCTCGCCCCGAAAGCCCAGGGCTCGACCTTGTCGGAGGTGGTGACCCGGTTGACGAGTGCGCCCAACCGGGGCGAGGCGATGGTGACCACGTCGCCCAGGTGATGAGTGAAGCCCTGCCCCGCAGCACCACGGTCCTTGGTCGGCGCGAACATGGTGCCGGTGAACAGCATGGCGCCGTCGGGATACTGGTGCGTCGCGCAGACGAGCTGGCCGGCGAGGTCGGTCAGGTCGCGGCTGATCTTCGACAGCGAGCTCGAACCTTCCATCACGAAACCGTCGTCGCCCTCGACCTTGAGCGAAACCTCGAACTTGCGCAGGTCGTCCAGGGTGAAGCCCTCGTCGAAGAGGCGGATGAAGGGGCCGATGGAGCAGGAACCGGCATTGTCCTTGGCCTTGCCGAGCAGCAGCGCGCTGCGGCCCTCCACGTCGCGGAGGTTGACGTCGTTGCCGAGCGCGGCGCCCACGATCTTCCCCGAGGCGGCGATGGCGAGCACCACCTCCGGCTCCGGGTTGTTCCAGGAGGAGGCCGGGTGGATGCCGATCTCGGCGCCGATGCCGACGGAGGAGAGCGGCTGGGCCTTGGTGAAGATCTCCGCATCGGGGCCGATGCCGACCTCCAGATACTGCGACCAGGCGCCGCGTTGGATCAGCACCGCCTTCAACCTCGCCGCTTCCTCCGAACCCGGCTTCAAGGTGGCGAGACTGCCGCCGATCTCGGCCAGGATGGAGGCGCGCACCTCATCCGCCCGGCCGGCATCGCCGCGCACCTGCTCCTCCACCACGCGCTCCAGCATGGAGGCGACGAAGGTGACGCCGGCCGCCTTCACCGCCTGCAGGTCGCAAGGCGCGAGGAACCAGGGCAGCGCGGGATCGCGCTTCAGGCAGTTCGACAGGATCGCCGCGGTGTCGCCGATGCGCTCGCCGGCGAAGCCCCGGACAGCGGCAGCGGGGTCGGGCAGGTTCAGGAGATCGGCGGTGGTCGGCGCCAGCTTGCCGATGTCGAAGACGCCGTCGGGGCGGATCGCCACTACCGCCGGGCCGGCGGGGCTGCCGGGCCGCCAGGCGCGGCCGACCAGGGTGGAGGTGGCCGCATCCCTTGGCAGGATCTGATCGACAGCGAGCTTCATCTCAGGCTCCCCCCGGGGTGTTTG
>Ga0164290_1001971_pt1 | contig 19501 bp, 18 predicted proteins | sample Micstemetagenome_FD_108782 | JGI IMG/M metagenome (GOLD analysis project Ga0164290, IMG submission 108782) | Contaminated culture microbial community from soil near Moab, Utah, USA - Microcoleus steenstrupii SON62 (Illumina Assembly) | ecosystem: Environmental > Terrestrial > Soil > Soil crust... | reverse complement strand
GGCCAGGAGCGCGTGGTGGCCAACACGGTCCACTATCCGCCGAGCACCGGCGCCTGCATCTTCTGGCTGCGCAACCGGCGGCCTGACCTGTGGGCCAACCGGCGGCCGGCCAACGATGCCGTGGACGACGGCTACGACCCGATCGCCGAGCTCGATGCCGCGGGCGAGCGCGCCAGTACCGCACTTGTCCAGCGTGACATGGCCCAGCGCGACATGGCCCAACGCGAGATGTCATCCGGCTGACATGGCGCCATCACGAATCGGCAATGGCTGCGATTCAAAAGAGCCGATACTTGCCGGGACCTCGCACCCCTCGCCACCCCCATCGCCGCAGGCCGGTCGGGCACCGATCAGGGCAGCTGCATCAGGCGGCTGCCCATGCGGATGACCGCTCCGTCGCGGATACCGTCGCAGAGCCGAAACCCCTTCGGCGCGAACACGATGATGGTCGAGCCGTGCTCGAACCAGCCCAGCTCCTCGCCCTTGGCGCAGGCTTTTGCGCAGTCGATCGTGGCGGCGCCGCGATAGTTCATGTTCATCACGACGTCGAGGAAGTGCAGCCGGATGCTGGCCACCAGGATCGCCGCCACCGGCACCATCGTGACCAGGGGACCGCTCGCCAGCCGCATGCGGATGACCGCGCGCTCGTTCTTGGCGAACAGCCGTTCGACGCGCCTGAGCGCGATCGGATTGACGTTCCAGGTGTCGCCCGAGATGTAGGTCACGCCCTCGATCGTGCCGTCATGGGGCGCATGGAAGCGATGGTACATGCTCGAGGTGAGCCGCAAGGTCACGTAGGTGCCGTCGCGGTAGGTCTCGACCAGGGCAGGGTCGGCCAGCAGGTCGTGCAGGGTGTAGGGAAAGCCCTTGGCCTGCACCAGCTCGACACCGTTCACCGCGCCACAGGCGCCGACGATGGCGTCGCAGGGGCTGGTCAGCACCCCCGGATCGGCATCGACGGTGCGCGCCCCGGGCTTCAGCGCCCGGGTGAAGCAGGCATGCAGGCTCGCAAAAGACTGTTCCCGGGCATCGCTGAGATCGAGGTCGGCGAACAGGCGCCAGACTGCGATCGAGGCGCGCGCGAGCAGTGGATTCTCGATCTTGCTGAACCAGCCGATCCAGCGCGTCACCAGGCGGCGCGGGATGCGGTTGGTCAGCAGGAAGTTGATGTCCTCCTGGTGGAGGATGTTCAGCAGGCTCATGGAGAATGGCGATGATTGAGTGGCCAATGGAGTGGTTCTGGGCGTTGTTGGCAGCAGGCCTTCTCGCCCTCTGGATCGTCCCCAAGGCGTCGGCGCGGCTCAGGCTGTCGCGCGCCAAGCATCGCTCGCTCGCCGGCCACGCCCGGATGTCCCGGCGCCTCGCCGCCCTGATGCCGCGCACCGTCTACGGCGATGCGACCTTCTTCCGCGCCGACGATGCCTCCGAGGAGATCGCCGCGCGCCGCCGCGCCGGCTTCGAGCGGCTGTCGCGGGCGCTGCGTTCGAATGGCGCCCGCACGCTCGAACGCACCGCCGAGGCCCAGCCGCACATCTCGGACCTGCAGTTCACCGAGGGCTATCGCGTGCCCTTCCAGTTCAGCCCGCGCGTCAGAGCCGAGCTGCCGTCGGGCTCCTTCGTCGCCGCCTCGGCCGGGGTGCAGGTGACCGATCTCGACGGCAACGCCCGTTACGACCTCACCGGATCCTACGGCGTCAACCTTCTGGGCTACGACTTCTACAAGGGCTGCATGGAGCGCGGCGCCCAACGCGTCGCCCAGCTCGGCCCGGTGCTGGGCTACTACCCCTCGCTGGTCGCCGACAATGCGGCGCGGCTCGCCCGCATCTCCGGCAAGGCCGAGGTCTCGTTCCACATGTCGGGGACGGAGGCGGTCATGCAGGCCGTGCGGCTCGCGCGCTACCACACCGGGCGTTCCCATGCCGTGGTGTTCTGCGGCGCCTATCACGGCTGGTGGGGCGACGTGCAGCCGGGCGTCGGCAACCCGGTGCCGGCGCACGAGACCTATACGCTGGCCGACATGTCCGAGCGCACGCTCTCCGTCCTGCGCACGCGGCGCGACATCGCCTGCGTGCTGGTGAACCCGGTGCAGGCCATGTACCCCAACTCGGGCGCCCCGGCCGATTCGACCCTGGTCGCCAGCCGGCCGGACAGAAGCGTCGATCGCGCGACCTACGCCGCCTGGCTGAAGGCCTTGCGCGCCGTCTGTTCCGAGCGCGGCATCGTGCTGATCTTCGACGAGGTCTTCCTCGGCTTCCGTCTGGCCAAGGGCGGCGCCCAGGAATACTTCGGGGTTTCCGCCGACATCGTGACCTACGGCAAGACGGTGGGCGGCGGCTTCCCGATCGGCGTCGTGTGCGGCGACCATCGCTTCATGAAGCGCTTCCGCCAGGACCGCCCGGCCGACGTCTGCTTCGCCCGCGGCACCTTCAACTCGCATCCCTATGTCATGGCGGCGATGGCCGAGTTCCTGGACCATCTCGAGACGCCGCAGATGCAGGCGATCTACCGCGATCTCGACGCGACCTGGGACCGGCGCGCGGCCTCGCTCAACCAGCGGCTCAGCGAGTGCGGCCTGCCCATCACCATCGCCCATCTCTCGTCGGTCTGGACGGTCTGCTACACCGCTTCGTCGCGCTACAACTGGATGTTCCAGTACTACCTGAGGGAAACCGGCCTGGCGCTGAGCTGGATCGGCACCGGGCGCCTGATCTTCAGCCTGAATTTCACCGACGCCGATTTCGAGGCAGTCGCCGAGCGGTTCGTCGCCGCCGCCGAGGCGATGCGCCGCGACGGCTGGTGGGAGCCCGGTGCCCTCGCCACCGACAAGGCCATCAAGCGGCGCATCCTGCGCGAGATGCTGGGCGAGGTCGTCGCTTCGCGGTGGCCGAGTTGGGGAGGCGTGGACGCTTCTCCGACTCAGGCTCCTCTCCCCCGCTAGGGGGAGAGGTTGGGAGAGGGGGTTACGCACGCCGACTCCCCCTCTCCTAGCCTCTCCCCCTAACGGGGGAGAGGAACATGAGGAGTAGCCGGAACCGCGACTTCCTCGACGATCTCTTCGCCGAGGTCGGGGAGGATCTCCTCGACGATCTCGTCGGGGATGATCGGGGCGGCGACGGCGGCCGCGGTGTGTCGCGTGTAGCGGCCGGTCACCAGCTCCCACGGGGCGCGATGGTAGAGCTTGATGTCATGGAACGGATCGGTGGCGATCTTGGTGGCCCATACCAGGCCGGTCTGCAGGTCCTTCTTCACGAAGAGCTGCAGGACGCGGAAGGCGATGCCGCCCAAGCCCACCGTCAGCCAGAGCTCGCCCACATGGGTCATGAACTCGGCCCAGTCGGTGTGCGGGGTGAAGATGCCGAAGAGCGTCGGGTCGGCCACCAGCAAGAGCGGCGAGGCGGCCCAGACGGCCAGCAACACCAGCTTGCGCTTGATGTTGTAGCCGACCTTGATCTCTTCCTTGTACTCGTCGGTCGCCTGATTCATCTCGTCGTAGCCGCGCGGCTCGAAGAACAGGTGACCGACCTGGCGGGTGGTCATGGCGACCAGCCAGCCGATGAGGGCGGCCATCGCCGGATCGGAGAAGGCCACCACGTAGGCGAACAGGAAGCTGGTCGCGCTGACGAGATGGAGCGACTGGTTGACCTTGCTGTGGTGGTAGTAGCGGTGGTCGTCCCAACGCTGGACGCTCAGTTCATTGAAAAAGCCACTCATGAGTTCTTTCCATGGCTGGAGGGGAAGGCCAAAGGGAAACCGTGGCCGAGATCGTTATTGGTTGTGTTGCACGGCAATGACCTTGGTACAGCACTCCGATTACAGGACGGAGACGCCGTAGCCGACGGCAACGAGGAGCAGGCTGAAAACACCTGCGATCAGAGCCAGCGGCACCGCGGGATGCAGGATGTTCAGCCGGCGGAAGAGGTTGCACAGGAAGCCGACGAACACCTGAGCGGGTGTGCGCGGACTCTTGGAGTACTCCATGGCCGCCTTGACGACGTAGAACACCGCGGTGTTGGCGGCGAGCGCCGCCCGGCCCATGACCGCAGCGTTGGGCAAGGTGACCAGGTAGTTGCACTTCAGCAGGATGCGCTGCTGGTCGTCCGGGTTGAACGCGCCCTCGACCCAGTGCAGCTCGCGGTGAAAGTCGAGCAGGCCGAAATCGTAGGTCGTGAAGGCCTTCTCGACTCCGCTGTCGGCGAACACGACTTTGTAGGTCGCGTCGGATTGCAGGTAGATCAGCGCGCGCACGACGATGCTCGACGACAGGAAGCGCAGGTTGCCGTCGTAGTGCTTGTCGAACAGCCCCTGGTCGCCGCCGCGGTCCTTGTTGTAGTGCGACAGGTAAAGCTCGTCGGTGTGTTTCATCGGCGTGACGGCGCTGCCGGCCGGCACGTGGCGCTCGATGAGGCTGCGGATCAGCGGGCTGTCGCGCAGGCGGTCGATGCGGGCGATCACCGACGGCGGCAGGGTGCTGACATAGACGTGCTTGGACGGCCGCTGCGCCAGGTCCTTCCGGAAGTGGTCCTCGACCCAGCTGGTCAGCCAGTCGATGAGGGTCCGGTCGGTCGGATCGTCGAACCGCCCGAGGGTCGCGGGAAAACACGCGCCGTTGCTCATGCCGTTGCCTTTGCGAGAGGATTGAACCCGGCCAGCACGGCGCCGAGCAGGGCGACCGTCAGCACCAGCCCGCCGCCGATGCGGACGGCCCGCCGACGCCGGTCGCCCGCCAGCTCCATGGCGAGCAGGCCGAGGTTGAGGACGACGTGCAGGCCGGCGAGCGGCCACCAGGCGTTGCGGAACTGCGGATTGATCAAGGTGCCGCCGAAGGCCGCGACATTGCCCAGGATCATGGGATGAGCGGTCAGCGAATAGGGAAAGGCGGTGATGCGCTCGGCCGGCAAGCCGGCCACCTCATGGCCGTAGTAGGTCCTGTCGAGGCCGAGCGCGGCCGCGCCGCTGAGGTTGAGCAGGATGCCCCCGGCGATCACGGCCAGCGAGATGAGGTCGATGGGGGCCTGGAGGTAGACGAACGCCAGGGCCGCGACCGAAACGGTCTTGAGGACGATGGCATCGCGCTTGAAGGAGTCGAACGACGTCACGCCGAAGGCGAAGGCCCGCCAATAGAGGCCGTAGTACAGGAAGCTCACCAGATAGAGCGCGAGCACTGGGACGACGGCCATGCACCAGCGAATGACGCATTTGCGTGTCCGGCGCGTGACGGATCGGCTGCAGTTTCGTGTTGCACGCTCAGGATGGCGTGCAGCCGGCGGATGACCCATAGTCGCTCAGGTGCGGATTCTCTCTTTCCTCGTCTTTGTCCTGGCCTGTATGGCGGCTCCCGCAGACGCCATGGATTTCACCGTCGCGTCCGGCGCCGGTGGCCGTCGGATCGTCGTCGCCAGGGGCCCGATCGTGGAGGGCGATGCCCAGCGCCTGCGGACCGCCCTGCAGGGCGCCGACGGGGACCCCTCGGGGCTACGCACCCTCGCGCTGGACAGCATGGGTGGGTCGGTCGTGGAGGCCTTTCGCATGGCCGAGGTGATGGACAACGCCAAGGTCGCGACCCTCGTGCGTGCCGGCGCCTCCTGCGCCTCGGCTTGTGCGCAGATCGTTTTCCTCGCGGGGACCTATCGCACGGTCGAGGAGGGCGGCCGGCTCGGCTTGCACGCCTGCTCGCGCAGCGGCGATGCGACGCCCGTGCCGCTGTGCCACGAGGCGATTGCCCAGCACGCGATGATGCGCGGCGCGCCCTACGGGACGATCTCGGCCTTCATGTACCTGACGCCGCCGGGACAGGTCCGCTGGCTCGACGCCGAGGATTCGGATTGCTGGGGCCTGACGCTGTGGCCACCGGGCAGCAATCGCGGCATCAACAAGCCAGGCGAGGCGCCGCCCTGCATCCTGCACGGGGCGCCGCCGAAGAAGCCTGCCAGGTAGGACGGGGCCGTTTAGCGCGCTTCCTAGCGCGCGAAGATCTTTGGTCGACTCATTGCTGGGAGCGCGCCACTCCGTGGCGCTCATGCGATGTTGAAGCGCCGAGGAAGAGCGCCACGGAGTGGCGCGCTCCCAGCAAGACAGTTGATCTCAAATCATCCCGTCTAGCGCCCTTCGCGCCACCAGGCGGTGCCGATGGCCATCAGGAAGGCCAGCGCCACCAGGATGCCAGGCAACAGCGGCAGCTGATTGATGCCGGCGACAGTGTAGCCCTCGTTGCGGCGCAGCCCGATCCAGTCGGAGCCGCCGGCGGCCCGACCGGGACGGACGGAGCGGATGTCGGGATCGCCGTTGTCGCTCAGCCACACGACCGAGCCGCCCGAGGCCTCGACCAGGGGCTTGAGCTTGGCGTCGGTGGCGCGCACGTCGGAGAATTCCAGCGGATCGGGATTGCCGACCGCAGCCACGGTGCGCAGCGTGCCGTCGTCGAAGCGATAGAGGCCGGGCTTGTCGACATCGACCACGCCCAGCCCAAGTCCGGGGCTGGTCTGGCGCAGCTCGATCGTCTTGGTCGAGCCGTCCGGCGAGGTCATCGTGACCTGCGGGAAGGTGGCGGCGAGCGTGCGGCGCGTCACCTCGATGCGGCCGCCCACGGAAGTGGCGCGCAGCGCCTCCTCCTCGAGATCGGGCTCCTTCATCAGCCAGTGCGCGGTGCGGCGCACCAGCTCGGGCTGCGGCCCGCCGCCGTCGATGCCGCGGTTCCACAGCCACAGGTGATCGGACATCAGCTGGGCGACGCGGCCCTCGCCGACGCGGTCGAGGATCACCAGCGGCCGCTCGTCGGCGCCCGAGAGCACCGTGTTGCCGCGCTCGCTGCGCGAGGTGACCAGCCGGAACCAGCGACCCCAGTCGGGATCGCGGCCTTCGCTGCCCATCTGCGGCAGGTTGGCGGTGACGGGATGGCGCTGGCCGATCTCGGTGACCTTGGGCTTGAACGGCGTCTCCAGCACGTCGCCGAGCGGCGCTGCCGGCAGCACGGCGCCGAGCGGCGTGCGATAGAGCGAACGTTGCGTCGCGAACACCGGCCCGACCGAGACCAGGAGCGCGCCGCCGCCCTTCACGTATTCGGCGATGTTGCGGAAGTATTCGCGCGTGATCAGGCTGCCCGATTCGTAGCGGTCGAAGATGATGAGGTCGAACTCCTTCAGCTTCTGCTCGAACAGCTCCTTCATCGGGAAGACGATGAGGCTCAACTCACGCACCGGCGTGAAGTCGTCCTTCTGCGGCGAGCGCAGGATCGTGAAATGGATCAGGTCGACCGCAGGATCGCTCTTCAGCAGGTTTCGCCACGCCCGCTCGCCTTGGTAGGGCTCGCCCGAGACCAGCAGCACGCGCAGCCGATCGCGCACGCCGTTGATGGTGAAAAGCGCGCGGTTGTTGTCGAGCGTGAGCTCGTTGGGGCCGGGTGCCACCTCGAGCTCGACGACGTTGGCGCTGGGATTGCCGACGGTGATCGGCAGCTCGACCGACTTGCCGACCGGCACGTCGATGCGGCGGACCACTTCTCCGCCAACCGACAGCGTCACCGGCGCGGTGCCGCCGGACGGATCCTCGACCCGGAACTTGGCGGTGACTTCGCGGCCGACGACGCCGAAGCGCGGCGTCTGTTCCATCACGATCAGGCGGTCGCGCTCGCCCTTCTTTCCGGCGATCAGGGCATGCACCGGCGCCCCGCCCAGCTCCGGCGGCACGGTCTTGCTCGATTCGACGGCCGGCACGTCGTGCACCTGGCCGTCGGTCAGCAACACCACGCCAGCCAATCGTTCGGGAGGCACCTCTACAAGCGCCGAGCGCATGGTCTCGATCAGGCGCGTGCCGCCCGGCCGCTCGCTGCCCAGCTGGATGTGCGAGGGCGGCAGGGTGGCCTCGCGGACCTCGAGGCCTTCCTGCTGGCTGAGCTTGCGCTTCAGCGCTTCCTTGGCCGCCTGGACCTGCTGGCGGCGTTCGCCGATCGCCATGGAATCGGAATCGTCGGTCACGACCAGGGCGACGTCGGCGATGGGCTTGCGCTGCTCCTCGATCAGCGAGGGATTGGCCAGCGCCGCCATGATCACGATCAGCGAGCCCAGCCGCCACAGCGTGCCGCGCGCCCGCGCCATGATGCTGAGGCCGACCAGCACCAGGCCGATCGCGCCCAGCGCGGCCAGGATCTCCCAGGAGAGCAGCGGGTCGAAGGCGATGGAGACGGCGGAGGTCGGGTTCATCGCCTGAGCCTCTGCATGATGTCGGGCGTGTGCACCTGGTCGTCCTTGTAGTTGCCGGTCAGCGCATGCATCACCAGGTTCACGCCCACCCGGAACGCCATCTCGCGCTGCGTCTCGCCGCCCGGCGAGACCGGCATGACGCCGCGCCCGCGCTGGTCGACCGCCCAGGCGCCGATATAGTCGTTGGAGCCGATGATGATGGTGGTGACGCCGTCATTGACGCGTCCGCCACCCGGCTCGATCCAGAGCTTGCCGCCGGCCCAGCGGCCCGGCATGTCGCTCAGGAGATAGAAGGTCTTGGTCAGCACGTGGTCGGGCGGCATGGAGACCAAGGTCGGGATCTCGACGCCGCCCAGCAGCCGCTTGAGATCGGGATTGCCGCTCGACCGCCGGTCGAAGCTCATCTGCTGGTCGCGCGTGTCGATGAACAGGATGCCGCCGGTGCGCAGGTAGCGGTCGAGCGCCGCCGCGGCGGCCGGCGACAGCGCCGGCTGGGTCGAGGTCACCGCCCAGTAGATCAGGGGATAGAGGCGCGGCTCGTCCTTCTCGAGGTCGAGGCCGACGGGATCGGCCGGCTCGACCATGGTGCGGTTGCGCAGGACCTCGCTCAGCCCCTCGAGGCCTTGCTTGGTGAGGTCGTCGACTTCCCGGTCGCCGGTGATGATGTAGGCCAGCCGCACGTCGAGCGAGCCCTTGAGCGCCTGCTCCTCGCTGAGCGGCGGCGGGCCGGGCCGTTGATCGGCGGCGCGGGAATCGATCGCGGGCGTCACCAGGACGGCGGCGAACAGCAGCAGCGCGGCGGGTGCGGCGCGACCGGCCGCACGGCGGCCGAAGCGGAAGGCGCGTCCCATCAGGCCGCGCATCCACAGCGAGATGAAGATATCGAGCAACAGCAGGATCATGGCGGCAAGCAGGAACCAGCGCGACAGGTCGGTCTCGCCGCCTTCGCTCAGGCGATCGGTACTGACGCCGCCGGGCAGGGCGATCGGCTTGGGCTCAGAGACATGCCCGCCGACATTGAAGGCGACCTGAGCGTTCTCATCGCCGTAGAGGCCGGGCGGCGTCGTCGGCCGGGGCTTGAAGGTCTCGTTGGCGTCGGCCGGCAGCATCTGCGCGCCGGCGGGCGGCGCGCCGAGCCGGCCGAAGCCGTCGAGGGTGCGCCAGGGCTTCAGCGCCTTGTTGACGCCGTCGCCGGCGACGCCGCGCGACAGGGTGACCAGACGCTGCAGCATGTTCACGAACAGTCCGCTCAACGCCATGTTGCTCCAGCCGGTGTTGGCGGTGGTGTGGATCAGCACAAGGTAGCCGTTGCCGCGCTTCTCGGCGGTGACCAGTGGCGTTCCGTCGGCCAGGCGCGCCCAGGTCTTGTCGGCGAGGTCGGGCGTGGGCTCGGCCAGCACCTGCTGCTGGATGCGCACGTCCTTGGGGACCGGGATGCCAAGGAAGGGGCTGTTGGCCGGGAACTCGGCCAGCGCACTGGGCTGGCCCCAGCTCATGACGCCGCCCAGCGCGCGGTCGCCCAGGCGCAACCGCGTCGGCACCAGGGGATCGTTGCCCGTGGCCAAGTTGGGGCCGGCGAAGCGTACGGCGATGCCGCCGCGCTCGATCCACTTGGCGATCTCGTCGCGGTCGTTGGCCGAAGGCACGGCGCCGTCGGGAATGAGCAGCACGGCGGTGTTGCGGTTCAGCACCGTCTCGCGATCGCCGATCGACAGGCTGACATAAGGGTCGAGCGCGCGCTCGAGGAAGTAGACCTCCTCCAAGAGCGGCTGTCCCGTCGCCGTCGGCCGCTCGCCCAGGATGGAGACGGGCCGGCGACGATGACGTTCGTCGAGCAGCACGGTCGAGCCGGCGCCGCCCTGGGTCTCGATGTCGAGCCGGGCCATGCGGTTGCGCAGCTCGGGCGGCGTCGGCAGGACGCCTTCGCCCTTGGTCGCGGTGGCGCCGAAGTCGAGATCGACGCGGGCGACGATGCGGCCGCCTTCGTCGGAGGCCTGGACCGCGATCTTGCGCGGGCCGTCGGCCACCGGGCGCAGGGCCTGCACCTTGAGGTCGCGGCCTTCGGCGACCGGCGGCAGCAGCAACAGCGGCGTCGTCGCCTGGTCGGGCAGCACGACCTGCAGGCCGTCGAAACGGCGCAGGCGTTCGGTGAGCTTGGCCGTGCCCTCGTCCTCCAGGCCATCGCTCAGCCAGATGACATAGGCCGAGGGATCGACCTGCATCTGGTCGATGGCCGTGGCGGCGGCGGCGCGGTCCGTCGGCCAGGGCTTGGGCCGGAAAGCGCGCAGCACGGTGCGCGCCTCATCGGGCCGCAGGGCGCCGCGCCGGGTCGTCGGCGCATCGATCGGCAGGGGCGCGGTGCCGGTCAGCACGACCGGCCGCTGCGCGCGCTCGGCGCGCTGGATCAGGCGCTCGGCGTGGGCGATGCGGGTGGTCCAGCCCGGTGCCGACGACCAGCCGTCGTCGATCACCAGCATCAGCGGACCCCGGCCCGGCAGGTCAGCCTGCGGGTTCAGCAGCGGCTTGGCGACCGCCAGGATCAGCGCGGTGGCGAGCAGCATGCGCAGCAGCAGCAGCCACCACGGCATCTTCATCGGCGTCTGCTCGGTAGGCTCGAGCCCGATCAGCAGGCGGATGGCCGGGAAACGCACCAGCTTGGGCAGCGGCGGGATCATGCGCAGCAACCAGTAGATCACCGGCAAGGCCAGCAGGAGCGCCAGCATCCCCGGCGCGGCGAACGCGAAGGTACCAAGGCTCAGCATGTCATTGCCGGGAGCGCGCCACTCCAGTGGCGCTCATGGGATGTGGCGAACGGAGAAAGATGCGCCACTGGAGTGGCGCGCTCCCGGCAAAGAGTCTTTCCCCTCACGTGCATCACGTCACGCCGCCGTCAGCCGACGCAGGTCGGCCATGGCGAGATAAAGCGACAACAGGACGGTCTGCGGCGACTTGTCGGTGCGATGCAGATGCACCGTCCAGTCGGTCGAGCGCGTGAGCCGCTGCAGGCCTTCCTTCTGCGCGGCCAGGCGTGCACCGTAGGCCGTGCGCACGCCCTCGACGCGGCGGATGGTGTGCTGGCCCTCGGCCTCGAGGCCCTCGAACTTCACATGGCCATCGAACGGCAGGTCTTCCTCGGCGGGATCGAGCACCTGCACCAGATGCCCGCGCACGCCGCCCGAGGCGTAGTGGCGGATCATGGCTTCGATATTCTCCAGCGGATCGAGCCAGTCAGAGACCAGCACGACGGTGCCGTGCGCCGGCAGCGGCAGCAGCGGCGGCAGGCTGGGCGGCATCTTGCCGTTCTCGCTGGCGCGCCGCACCTCGTCGAACAGCGTCTCGGCGACGCGGCGCACGGCAATGCGGCCCGAGATCGGCCGCATGCCCGAGCCCAGCACGGTGACGCGCTCGCCGGCATCGGCCAGCAGGCTCGCCAGCGCCAGCGTGATCAGCTCGGCGCGCACCGCCTTGGTGTCGCTGTTCTTCAACGAGGCATACTGCATGGAGGGCGAGGCATCGCGCCACAGCCACACGCTGGCCGCCGCTTCCCATTCGGTCTCGCGCACGAACAGGTGGCGGCTGCGCGCGCTCTGGCGCCAGTCGATCTGGCTCGCGCTGTCGCCGTCGCGATACTGGCGATACTGCCAGAAGGCGTCGCCCTGGCCGACGCGGCGGCGACCGTGCACGCCCTGGATCACGGTGGCGGCCACGCGATCGGCCGCGACCATCAGCGCGGGCAGCGTGCCGGCCAGTTCAAGCGAGCGATGAAGGGTGGAGGGGGACGCCATGTACTTTGTTATACCGATCGAACCAAAGAAAACCTCACCCTGAGGAGCGGCCCGCTTAGCGCGGGGTCACCCCCGCGCCTTGGCCGCGTCTCGAAGGGTGGCAACCTGCGCCCGTCGCTAGCCCACCCTTCGAGACGCGCGCTGCGCGCGCTCCTCAGGGTGAGGACTCCGGGCTGCTCGGTCATCAAGCACGCTCTACGCCAGTCTCGCGCACATCTGATCGATCACCTTCTCGACCGTGACACCCTCGGCGCGGGCCGAGAAGTTCACCGCCATGCGATGGCGCAGGATCGGACCGGCCAGCGCCACGACGTCGTCGACCGAGGGTGCCAGCCGGCCCTGGATGATGGCGCGGGCGCGGCAGGCCAGCATGAAGGCCTGGCTGGCGCGCGGACCGGGCCCCCAGGCGACGCGCTGGCGCACGACCTCGAGGTCGCTGGTTTCGGGACGGCCGGCGCGCACCAGCTTCAGGATGGCGTCGACCACGCTCTCGCCGATCGGCAGCCGGCGCACCAGCGCCTGGGCTGCCATCAGGTCGGCCGGCGTCAGCGCCTGGCTCGCCACGGCGGTGGTGGCGCCGGTCGTGCCGATCATGATCTGGCGCTCGGCGGCCTCGTCGGGATAGCCGACGTCGATCTGCAGCAGGAAGCGGTCGAGCTGCGCTTCCGGCAGGGGATAGGTGCCCTCCTGCTCCAGCGGGTTCTGGGTCGCCAGCACATGGAAGGGCGCCGGCAGGTCATAGCGCTTGCCGGCCACGGTGACGTGCTTCTCCTGCATGCTCTGCAGCAACGCCGACTGGGTGCGGGGCGATGCTCGGTTGATTTCGTCGGCCATCAGCAGCTGGGCGAACACCGGGCCTTCGAGGAACCGGAAGGAGCGCCGGCCGGCGTCGCCTTCTTCCAGCACTTCGGAGCCCAGGATGTCGGCGGGCATCAGGTCGGGCGTGAACTGGATGCGCTTGGCTTCCATGCCCAGAACCACGCCCAGGGTCTCGACCAACTTGGTCTTGGCGAGGCCCGGCACGCCGATCAGCAACAGGTGGCCGCCCGAGAGCAGTGCAACCAGGGTTTGATCGATGACATCCTGCTGGCCATAAATGACCTTGCCGATGGACGCGCGCGCGGCCCTGAGCTGGGTGCCGAGGCGCTCGATGTCGGCCAGGGCGGCGAGGGCGTCGGCGTCGGTCGCAGTCGAAGTGTCTGGGGCCACCGGGGCGCTCCTGTTGTCCGAAGGGAATTCACGTCAGGGAAGCCCAGAATTGAGGCCGGAACAAGGGCATGACAGTTGACGAAATAGTGCGGCGGGTCGGCGAGCGCAGCAGGTTGCTGTCATCTGGATTGCCCGTGCCAAAACCTCCTCTGGGCAGCGACTTCTCGCTGAACGGCGTGATTCCCGCGCCGACCAGCTTTCGGCCAGCTGCAGTTCTCGTGCCACTTGTGCGTCGCGAGCGGGGCATAACAGTGTTGTTGACCCAGCGCACTGAGGAGATGCCGAGCCATGCCGGCCAGATCGCCTTTCCCGGCGGCCGCAAGCAGGAAGAGGACGCCGACGCCCGCGCGACGGCGCTGCGCGAGACCGAGGAGGAGGTCGGTTTGTCGCGCAGCTTTGTCGACGTCATCGGCCAGGTCGACCATTACCGTACCGGCACAGGCTACGAGATCACGCCGGTCGTGGGCATCGTGACACCGGGATTCACCCTCCATGCAGATCCGCGCGAGGTCGCCGACGTGTTCGAGGTGCCTTTGTCGCACTTCATGGACGAGAAGAACCACCGCATCGACAGCCGCGTCTGGAACGGCCACGAGCGGCGCTACTACGCCATGCCCTACGGCGATCGCTACATCTGGGGAGCCACCGCCGGCATGCTGAAGAACCTGCACTTCGTCCTGACCAACGGCGGCTAGCCATGACACGCTGTCGAAATCACCACCACCTCACCCTGAGGAGCCGCGCGCAGCGCGGCGTCTCGAAGGGTGGGCCGCACCACGACTGTTGCCCACCCTTCGAGACGCGCACTGCGTGCGCTCCTCAGGGTGAGGTGGTTGGTCGCTGACGGACGGGGACGACGATGATCCGCGTCCTGCTCATGGTGATCGTGCTGGTGATGGCGCCGACCGTCGCCTTCTTCCTGTGGGCGTGGGGGGTGAAGATCAAGGAGCAGAAGAAGCTCGCGGGCACGCTGCCCGAATGGCAGGACCTGCCGCTCACCTGGCTTGCGATCGCGGGCCTGGTCTTCACCATCGCCGGCTTCGTCGTGATGTTCTTCACCCAGAACCAGGGCTACGGCGGGCTCTTTGCGTCATGAGCGACGTCGACGCCGTCTTCGATGCGCTCGAGCGAGCCGGCATCGAGGCGCGCTATGTCGGGGGCTGGGTGCGCGACAAGGTGTTGGGAGTGGCGGGCGAACGGACCGACATCGACCTTGCCGTCGACAAGTCGCCCGAGGCGGTGATGAAGGCGCTCGAGGCCGCCGACATCAAGGTGGTGCCGACCGGTCTAAGGTACGGCACGGTGACGGCGATCGTGCGCGGCCGGCCGTTCGAGCTCACGACCTTGCGCCGCGACGTCGAGACCGACGGCCGCCACGCCGTCGTCGCCTTCACCGACGACTGGCGCGAGGATGCAAGCCGCCGCGACTTCACCTTCAACGCGCTCTACGCCGACCGTGCCGGCACGATCTACGATTATTTCGACGGCCGCGCTGATCTCAGGGCTGGCCGCGTGCGTTTCATCGGCGATCCCGAGCAGCGAATCGCCGAGGACCGGTTGCGCGTGCTGCGCTTCTTCCGCTTCCACGCCTGGTACGGCCGACCGCCATTCGACGGCGCGGGTTTCGATGCCTGCCGGCGCAACGCCGCAACCGTGCGCGGCCTGTCGGGCGAACGGGTGCGCAAGGAGCTGCTGCGCACGCTCGCGGCGCCAGGCGGCGCCGATGCGTTCGACGCCATGCTCGAGGCGGGCGTGCTCGATCATTGGCTGCCCGAGTATGTCGGCAGCGCACGGCTGCGGGCGCTCGCGGCGCGCGAGGACGAGCCCGATGCGCTACGCCGGCTGGCGGCGATCCTGCCCGCCGATGCCGACGCCACAGTCATCGGCAAGCGCCTGAAGCTTTCGACACAGGAATCGGTTCGCCTGCAGTTGCTGCTCGATCCGGCCAACGCCATCGACACGACAAACCTGCGCGCCAGTCTCTATCGCCTCGGCACCAGGCTTTTCGTCGATCGCGCCCTGCTCGACGGCCCCGAGGGCTGGCCGTCTGCGCTCGAGCTCGCGCGCAGCTGGACGCCGCCCGAGCTGCCGGTCAGCGGCGCCGACGCGTTGGCGCTCGGCCTGAAACCGGGACCGAAGGTCGGCGCGCTGCTCGAAGCGGTGGAGCGCTGGTGGATCGCCGGCGACTTTGCCGCCGATCGCACCGCCTGCCTCGCCGAGCTGAAGCGTCTCGTGGATGCCCAGGCCTAGCCTCACCTTCATCCTGTGGCTGGCGATTGCGCTCTTCATCGTATTGAACGACGCGGTCGGCGACACCTGGATCGGCGTGAACCTCAGCGTGCGCGCCGTCGAATGGTACAAGGCGCTGGTGCCGCTGCCCTATGTGGCGATGCTGGCCATGATCCATGCTCGCCGCACCGTGGGTCCGCGTTGGCTGGAAGCGGCGCTGCTGGCGGCGTTCCTGTGGCCGACCTCGACCGTGCTGGTCGACTTTCTCTATGCGCGTTTCACGTACGACGCCGAGCCGGTGGTCTTCCTCGATCGATTCGGCGGGCCCTATCCGCTGCTGATCGCCGGCCTGTTCGCGCTGCCGCTGGCCGCCGGTCTTTTATGCCGCCGCTAGGGCCACTTCACCTCCGGCGGCAGGGACATCAGGATCGCCTCGACATTGCCGCCGGTCATCAGGCCGAACTTGGTGCCGCGGTCGTGCAGCAGGTTGAACTCGACGTAGCGGCCGCGGCGCATCAGCTGGTGCTCGCGCTCGGCCGACGTCCACGGCTCGTTCATGTGGGTGCGCACAAGCCTGGGATAGACGTCGAGGAAGGCCTCGCCGACGGCGCGGGTGAAGGCGAAGTCGCGGGCGTGGTCGCCGCTGTCGAGATCGTCATAGAAGATGCCGCCGACGCCGCGCGGCTCGCCGCGGTGCGACAGGAAGAAGTACTCGTCGCACCATTGCTTGAAGCGCGGATAGTACGTGGCGTCGTGCGCATCGCAGGCAGCCTTCAGCGCGGCGTGGAAAGCCTGGGTGTCCGGATCGTGCGGCACCATGGGCGTGAGGTCGGCGCCGCCGCCGAACCACGCGCGCGTCGTCACGATGTGGCGGGTGTTCATGTGTACCGCCGGCACCTTGGGGGAGCGCATGTGCGCCACCAGCGAGATGCCGGTGGCGTAGAAGCGCGGATCCTGCTCGGCGCCCGGGATCTGCTTGCGGAACTCCGGGCTGAACTCGCCGAACACGGTCGAGACGTTCACGCCCACCTTCTCGAACACGCGCCCGTGCATGATCGACATCACGCCGCCGCCGCGATCCTCGTTGGGCTCGGCGTCGCGCCGCCACGCCTTGCGCTCGAAGCGGCCGGCCGGGAGATCGTTGTGCGTGCCGGTGAACTCGTCTTCGAGGCGCTCGAAGGCAGCACATATGCGATCGCGCAAGCTCTCGAACCAGGCGCGCGCCTCGTCCTTGCGACGTTGCACGGTGGCGGCGTCGGGCAGGGGCGTCGGAGTCTTAGTCGGAGAGCGCATCGAATCCCGAGGTCTGGCGCAGGGCCTCGCTCACTACCATGGCGGCGGCCAGGGCGACATTCAGCGACCGCGCGCCCTTTTGCAGCGGCACGCGCAGGCGCAGGTCGGCGGCTTGGTGCACCTCGTCCGGCACGCCGGCGCTTTCGCGTCCGAACAGCAGGATGTCGTCCGGCTGGAAGGCAACGTTGGGAAAGTCCGATGCGCCCTTGGTGGTCAGCAGCACCAGCCGGCCCGCAGGCTTGTCGCGCCGGAATGCCGACCACGAGCTGTGGCGCGCGACCGTCGCGAGGTCGGCATAGTCCATGGCCGCGCGCCGCATGCGCTTGTCGTCGACCGGAAAACCACAGGGTTCGATGATGTCCAGGGGCACCGCCAAGCAGGCTGAAAGCCGGATGAAGGCGCCGAGATTCTGCGGAATGTCGGGCTCGAACAGGGCGAGGCGCATGCCGCCTGTTCTACCTCTCGTCCGCGTCGCGAAAGCACCCGCCGGCCTTCATGCGGCGCGCTGTCGCAGAACGCCATCGGCCCGGCCTGCGACCAACAGAGCCTTGAAACATAAGGCCCTTTTGCGGTCTATACAGGGTCATCTCCTCGGGGGGCGGAAAGAGAAAGCAATGGCTGCATCAAGCATTCCGACCGGTGGGCATGGCGATCCCACCCGGCGCGACTTTCTTATGGTCGCAACCGGCGCGCTGGGCGCCGTCGGTGTCGTCGCCACCGCCTGGCCCTTCATCAACAATCTCAACCCGGCCGCCGACACGCTGGCGCTGTCCAGCGTCGAGGTGAACGTCCAGCCGATCGCGGTCGGCCAAGCCGTCACCGTGAAGTGGCGCGGCAAGCCGCTGTTCATCCGCCATCGCACGCCGGAAGAGATCAAGGCGGCCGAGGCCGTGCCGCTCTCGGAGCTGCGCGATCCGCAGACCGACAATTCGCGCGTCACCGACACCGCCAAGAAGGTGCGGCCCGAGTGGCTGATCCAGATCGGCGTCTGCACCCATCTCGGCTGCGTGCCGCTCGGCAACCGGCCCGGCGATCCCAAGGGTCCGTTCGGCGGCTGGTTCTGCCCCTGCCACGGCTCGGCCTACGACACGTCGGGCCGCATCCGCCAGGGTCCCGCGCCGCGCAACCTCGAAATCCCGCCTTACCTCTTCACGTCCGACACGCTGGTCCGCGTCGGCTGATCGCCGCCGACCATCGGGGGAGCAATAGATGGCCTCGTCACACGGCACGCCGCCGGTCTTCAACAACAAGGTGGTCGCCTGGATCGATCACCGCCTGCCGATCTTCTCCTATATGGAGAAGGAGTATCGCACCTTCCCGACGCCGCGGAATTTCAACTACTTCTGGAATTTCGGCGCGATCGCCACGGTGATGCTGGTGCTCATGATCGCGACCGGCGTGGTGCTGGCGACCAACTACACGCCACACGTGACCATGGCCTTCGACTCGGTCGAGCGCATCATGCGCGACGTGCCTCAGGGCTGGCTGATCCGCTACCTGCACATGAACGGCGCGTCGTTCTTCTTCATCGCCGTCTACATCCACATCTTCCGCGGCATGTACTACGGCTCCTACAAGTCGCCGCGCGAGCTCCTGTGGATCCTGGGCGTGATCATCTTCCTGCTGATGATGGCGACGGCGTTCATGGGCTACGTGCTGCCGTGGGGCCAGATGAGCTTCTGGGGCGCCACCGTCATCACCAATCTCTTCTCGGCCATCCCGGTGGTCGGCGATTCGATCGTGACCTGGCTGTGGGGCGGCTTTGCCGTCGACAACCCGACGCTGAACCGCTTCTACGCCCTGCACTACCTGCTGCCGTTCGTGATCGTGGGCGTGGTGGCGCTGCACGTCGTGGCGCTGCACATCCACGGCTCGAACAATCCGCTCGGCATCGACCCCAAAGGCCCGCAGGACACCGTGCCGTTCCATCCGTACTACACGATGAAGGACGGCTTCGGCGTCGTCTGCTTCCTGATTGTCTACGGCGCCTTCGTGTTCTTCCAGCCCAATGCTCTGGGCGACGCGGCGAACTACATCGAGGCCAATCCGCTGGTGACGCCGACACACATCGTGCCAGAATGGTACTTCCTGCCGTTCTACGCGATCCTGCGCGCCATCCCCGACAAGCTCGGCGGCGTGCTGGCGATGTTCGGCGCCATCGCCGTGCTGTTCGTGCTGCCCTGGCTCGACACCTCGCGCGTGCGCTCCTGCACGTTCCGGCCGATCTACAAGTGGTTCATGTTCGTGCTGGTGATCGACGTCGTCGTTCTCGGCATCTGCGGCGCCCACCCGCCGGAAGGCTGGTACGTGCCGCTGGCCCAGCTCGCCACCGTCTACTACTTCTTCCACTTCCTCATCCTGCTGCCGGTCCTGGGCAAGATCGAACGGCCGCTGCCGTTGCCGCCCAGCATCGCCGAAGCGGTGCTCAAGAAGGCAGGTTGATCCCATGCGCAAGATCATCGTCACCGGCGCGATTGCGCTCGCCGCCCTCGGCGCCGGCGCCTTCGCCGTCTCGGCCGAATCGGTGTCGGCGTTCGAGACCGAGGCCAAGCCGCCCGAGCGTCACTGGCACTTCGAGGGCCCGTTCGGCACCTACGACCGCGCCGCCGCCCAGCGCGGCTATCAGGTCTATCACGAGGTCTGCGCGGCCTGTCATTCGCTGTCGCTGCTCGCCTACCGCAACCTGATGGAGCTCGGGCTCACCGAGAACCAGGTCAAGGACCTGATCAAGGACATCCAGGTCCCCGACCTCAACGACGACGGCCAGCCGATCGAGCGTCCGGCGCGGCT
>Ga0164290_1001970_pt1 | contig 19502 bp, 15 predicted proteins | sample Micstemetagenome_FD_108782 | JGI IMG/M metagenome (GOLD analysis project Ga0164290, IMG submission 108782) | Contaminated culture microbial community from soil near Moab, Utah, USA - Microcoleus steenstrupii SON62 (Illumina Assembly) | ecosystem: Environmental > Terrestrial > Soil > Soil crust... | reverse complement strand
GCCAATTTTAGGGAGTTCAGCGCCAAAAGGCCAGACCCCAAAAGGTCGAAAAGCGAAAATGGCAGAGGTTTTAGCCAGGCGAAACTACTGGCATCTGCTACATGGTTTAGTGAAGTCATACGCATAGTGTAATTATTCGTTCGGCGCAGGTTATGAAACATGGTCCGCAACTGGTTTTCGGAGCTGTAGGGGCGATGCCATGCATCGCCCGGGCGACGCATGGCATCAACCTTCAGCAATTTGCACGGTTGTTGCACGCCCCAGCGGTTATGTTGTTAGGGTCAAATTTCGCGTTGGAACTGAGTTTCTGCAAAGCCGGCGAGCAGTTGCCGAAATCCTAACTGAGTGCATCGAGATCGCACTCGATGACATAACCGGACGAAGGAATTGTTTTGACGAAATCCTCTCGGCTGGCTGTTCCCAGTTTTTTGCGCAGATTGCGCATCCAGCTTCTCACGGTGTCGGTCGTCGCCTCTTTCTCTGACGGCCACACGGCATCGAGCAGATCCTTTGACGAGTAAACACGATTCGGATGACGCATAAGATATTCCAGAAGCGCAGATTCTTTAGGCATCAAGCGAATCTCTTGGTCGCCCACGCGCAATTTATGCAGACTTGGATTGAGCATGATTTCGCCGATTCTCAGCTCGTCCGGCAGAATGAATTGCGGGCGGCGCATGATCGTTTTCAACCGAGCAGACAGCTCACGCATGTCGAACGGTTTCACCAGATAATCGTCGGCGCCTATTCCAAGCCCCTTTTCTTTACTTTCGATGTCGCCTTTGCCTGTGATAAACAACGCCAACGACATGCCGCCCGCCTGCCTGTGCCGTTTGAGCAGTTCCAGCCCCGACATGCCGGGCAGGTTCCAGTCCAGAAGAAGCACGTCGTATTTGAAGTTGGAGAGCAGTTGCAGCGCATCTTCTCCGGTGTTTACTTTTTCCACCTGATAGCCCTGGTCCACCAGCCAATCAACTACTTGATTAGCCAGCTGGGCGTCATCTTCGACTACGAGCAATTTAGCCACGAAAAATACCAGTTGTTAAACCCGTTCGAGTATAGCAAGGCTGAAGCACACACTTCGTATTCGGTTTCTACTATTATCTAAATGACCTGTGATTGCGCGCCCTTCGCAATTACTCTGTGATTCAAGCATGTTTCAAAGATAATGACTGCAACAATTCTTTCGCGAGTGCCGGTAGCCAAAAAGCTGTTGTTGCTTGTCTTGATACCGTGTTTTTTGCAGGCATTTTTCGTGTGCGTTCTTGCCGGCATTCTTCAAAATGCGCAGCATGAATTGCGTGTTGTCGAACACCAGAGAAACGCACTGATCAGCCTGAAAGCGGCCGCCGGAGAAGCTATTCTCGCGCTCATGCGCATTCAAGATACTCGCGAGAAGTCGAAGGTGAATGTGCATGAGGAGCTGGCTAAGCTCAACAAGACTTTCATGGAAGAAGGTGGAATCGTTACTGATCTCACTGCGGAAAATTATCCTGAACTTAAAGAAATCATTGAAGACGCCAATGCAATGCAGGGGGATGTGGAAGCTCTCTTGCAGCAGGCACAGGAGAACATCAACAAGGTCAATCCAAAGACCGGCAAGAAAATTAAACGAACGCGGCTGGTCGAGCGCACTTTGCTTGTTTCGACAATTTTGAACTGCCAATCAATTGCAAAACGGATAATCGACGCTGAAGGTAGTACCAAAATTTCCGATGTCGAACGCATCAATGCTCTTCAGAAGTCAGTCAATGTAGCGATTTTCACGGTTTTGGGTATCAACGCCCTAATCACTCTTTCTTTCCTCTATCTGTTCACCTCCGATATCGCCGCCCGTTTGAGAATAGTCGCGGAGAACACTCACAAGTTGACGTTTTCCAAAAGTGCGCTGGAACCTTGTCCCGGTGATGACGAAATTGCCGCATTGGATGCCGCATTGAAAAAAGTCGCAGAGCAGCTGGAAGAGTTTCGCAAGCGCAAGTTAGCGATTTTGGAGAATGCCATCGATGTTGTATTCACGCTCGATGACAAGTTTCGAGTCGCGGCGGTGAACGCCGCTAGCCGCGATAATTGGGGACTGACAGCAGAAGAATTGTTGGGTCTCAATTTCCTTTCTCTTTTTACGCCGGAGTACCGAGAGTCGATCGGTAGTCAAATCAGTGCTTTTGCCGCGGATGAAGCTGATTCGGTAAAAACCATCGAAGCAGCCATCGCTGTCCCTTCGGGAGTGGTGAAAACCTTTGAGATCACACTTTCGAAAACATCCGAATCCAGTGGATTTACCGGCGTCGCGCGTGACATAACACAGCAGAAGGCTGTTGCTGAACTAAAAGAACGTTTGCTCGCCATAGTCAGTCACGACTTGCGCACGCCTTTGGCTTCGCTCTCAATCACGATGTCTGTAATCGTTGAAGGCAAACGGATTGCCGATCCAGAATTACAAAAGAGCCTGGCGTCAATTGATGCTTCGATTCAAAGTGTTATGGCCTTGACTCACGACTTGCTTAGTCTCGAGAAACAAGAAGCCGAGCTCGCCACCATCGGCTTTTCTCCTGTCAAAGCCTACAATGTTTGGTTGCAGGTCAAATCTGTTTTGCAGCCGCTTTGCAAAGAGCGAAATGTGGCTTTGAAGGGACCTGATGCTGATGTCCAGCTGCTTGCCAACGAAGAGAAACTGGTTCAGGCAGTCAGCATTATTGCCCGCACTGTATTGAATTTTGCGGCTGTGGATGCCGAATTGAACTTCGTCATAGAGAAAGATGATCACTTCGGACGAATCGGAGTTTCAACCAATAGGCTGGCTGCCAGCGCCGGAAACGGGCGCGAAATTGCCGAGCGCCTAAGCGACGTAGACGAAGAACATATCTTCGACAGCGAAAACATTTCACTGGCAATCGCTCGTGCAATCGTTGACAAACACAGGGGGCAACTACTTTTCGCCAGCGTAGAAAATGGGTTTGCCATCACAGTGCAACTTCCTGCTGCAGAGGAGGTTGACCAATGAAATTGAGAAACAGCCTTGTTCAGCAGGGAATTCTGGTTATTGCTTTTCCATTGCTTTGCCAGGTTGCTGTGGTTTTTCTGCTGGCTGACAATGTCGGGCGCATACGTGATGAACAGCTGAAAACCGCGCATGCCAGAGACATGATAAGTATGTCGCACAGCCTTGTTCTTGATACCATCCATGGTGTCTACGAGATGCATATGGACTCTGAGCAAGAAGGATTGCTCGGTCAGCAGAGTAGCATAAGGGAAGGCTCGAAGATTGCCAATGCCATTGCTGAGATGAAGGAGAAAGCCGCCGGCAATGCAACAGAATCTCGATTGATGCTAGCAGTCGATTCCTCCGCGCGCGGTCTTCTAGAGGTGCTCAAATGGGCCGCAATCGAGCAAGGGAAAGGGAAAGCCAACTGGAAGACGGTTGATCGGAAGTGCTATGACGCTGTAAAGGAAGGTTCCAGAAATTTCGTAGAGTCGCTCGAAGAATTGATCGATTCCGAGGAGCCTCTCATGGCGAAGGATACGACCGGTGCAAACAATCGCATCGTAATGATCTTGTTTGGCTTTGCGCTTGTGAATTTTGTCCTTGGACTAGGTCTGGGACTGCTCTATATCTCACGCATTACAGGCGCATTGAAACTTGTCGATAAAAATCGGATTTTGCTGTCCGAGCGAAAACCGCTGCTGCCGGAAATCACTGCGCATGAGGAATTGATGCAGTTGGACCTGGCTGTTCATTCAGCAGAGGCCTCACTTACGGCAGCATTTGAAACTGGTGCTCGCATGATTAGAGAAGCCGGCAACCTGATTTGCTCTCTGGACAATGATCTTTTGTTTCTCGAAGCAAACCCTGCTGCTGCAAAGATTGTAGGAGTCAAAGCGGAAGCGCTGGTGGGCCGATCCGTCAGTGAGTTTGTCGATAGTGAGATGATTGACAAACTGCGCCAAGCGCAGAATTCAAGACAGGAAAGTAAGCTCGAAGCGTTTCTGGCTCGGGCGGACGGTTCCAAAATTCACACACATTGGGCGGTGAAAGCAGGCGACGCTCCAGCTGCTCTTTTTTGTGTGGTTCAAGATATTTCCGCCCAGAAGCGCCGAGAGGGCATGCGTCAACGTTTTCTCGATGCAGTTCGCTCCAGCCTGCGCGCACCTATTGCGTCTATTGCTGATGCTCTGCAGCAGGTGACCGCATCGACCAGGATTACCGAAAACGAGGAGAAAGCACGCAATGATCTCATTCGCGCCAAAAGGAGCGCGCGCCAGTGCATATTGCTCATCGATGTGCTTCTCGATGTACAGAGTGCCGAATCCGGGACCATTAAAATCGAACCCAAGATTGCATCTATCGCGCAGGTTGCCGACGAATCCGTCGAGTTAGTCAAAAATATTGCTGAGAAGAAGGGCGTTGAAATCGTTCGAGACTTTATAAAAGAAGATGTCGTTTGCGATTCATTCAAACTGACTCAAACAATCGTCAACTTCCTGTCTAATGCAATTAAGTTCTCACCTCAAGGCGGAAAGATTTTTGTTGCAATCGAGGACAAAGACGGCTTTGTGGAAGTTTCAGTCACAGACGAAGGTCCTGGGATCTCTGAGGAATATCGCGAGAAGGTGTTCAGGCCATTTGTTCAAGTGCCGGGTGAGAAAGCCAAGGAAGGAACTGGTTTGGGTCTGGCAATCTGCAAGCAGATTGTCGAAGGTCATCGCGGCGAGATTGGCGTGCGTCCTTCGGATCGAGGAGCGACCGGCAGTACGTTTTGGTTCCGCTTGCAGAAGAATTTGAAGGTAGAGGATCTGGCGAACTGAGATCTGCATTTTGAACCCACCTGATCTTGCCGGCCAGAAGTTTTCTGAACTGTGATCATGAGCATTTGCCCGCAGACCTCGTCAGTGCACCTTCTCGGGGTGTTCAAGATTTGTTCAGTCGCTCGGCCGTACATTGCCTGCATCGAGGCGGACTTCCCCCCCGCGCCCTGCAAATGACCTTGCCCCCACGTCTTAGCGGAGAGTTACTAACATGGCAATCGACGCTCCTAACGCTCAAACTCCCGAATCTGCCGGTAGAGAGTTCGCAACAAGAATCAATGACGCCGTTCAGCGCAATGATTCTAAGCTGTACAACGACACAATGAGTGGTATTAGCGATTGGACTAAGAACAACGCCGGTTCGCTGCACGGTAAGTTCGAAGAGTCTTTGATCGGCTCTGTAGATTTGAAAACAGCCGCCCTGTATGAAACGAGAGAGAACTTCGGAAGAATCGATACAAACAACGACGAGCGCGTAAAGCCTGATGAATTGAACGCTTATGTAAGCAAGCCCGAAACAAATGCGTTGCAGAAAGCCATGGTGGAGAAGGAGATTCTACCCCAATACGAGAGCATTGCTAACAACAGCCGAGACAGATTCGGCAAATCGATGTTCCGCGATTCGCACATTCGCACTATCGATCTCGAGAAGGGTCTGGAACAGGAAGCCGCCAAGCGCCCCGAGAAGACGATGACCGAAGAAGAGGTCACTGAGAAAATCACCCAACCAGAGTTCATGGCGGAGTCTTTGAACTATACGAAAAATAACTTTGATGCGATTGATTCGAGCAATAACAACAAGCTTGATAAGACAGAACTGCAAACATTTGCCGATGATGCCAGTCGCAGTCCACTGCAACGCGCCTTTATCAATAACGGAGTTCTGCCTCAATACGACAGTATTGCCAATGCGAGCAAAGACAACAAGTTGAGCGGAATTGGCGTTGCCGATACTGAAATTCGCCAAGCGGATCTCGATCAAAGCTTGAAGAACGAATATGCAAAGCCCGAAGTACAGGCAGCTATCGCTGAAGCTCGCAAACCTGAATTGCAGCCTAACGACAAGCTGATGGAATTGGCAACTGTGCGTAAAGGAGAAGGTCCTTTCCACTCTGCAGAAAGAATTCTTGCGGCGGCTGGCGGCAAGCATGACATTGACGAAGTGCGTGCGCTGACGAAGGCTTTGAAAAATATCTACAACGAAGAAGGTCACGGCGATCTCAAAGATTTGAGAGTCAAGCACAATTTCATTACCAAAGAGAACTTCAATAAGCTAATCAATTCGGTAAACAACGAAGCAGCCAAAGAAGCGTTGAGAAAGCTGGCAGCAGCATAAGTCTTACAAGTTGAGGGAAGGCGGGATTCCGGCGTTGAATTGGCGCCGGAATTCTCCATTTCGATGAGACTAATTAAGAATGTGCACGGCGGGGCAGAGTTTAGTACAGTTAGGAAGTTCTTGGGGAAACGGTTTCTTGCGCGTGCGCCTGTTTAGCAAAAGTATTGCGGCTGCTTCTCTGGGTTTCGTTGTGTCAGCGAGCCTTTGTGATGCCGCTAAATCGGGAGTTTCCTTGGAGAAAACTGAAATTCCAGTCAGCGCCAAGACTGTTAGTTACACAGATGAAAAGGCTCGCTTGCTTGACTTTGTTCATCTGGGAAGATTTCTCGACGTGAATAAAATCTGCCAACAGAAAATCGCAGATGGCAGCGCGAAAGCTTATCACTACCAGGCTTTGGCTCTGTCCTGGCTTTATCCTAACCAGGCGCTGACAGCAAAGGCAGTGCGCATATGCCGGCAAGGATTGAAACAGTATCCTGCCGATTCGGATTTGGCGGCAACTCTGGCTGTGGCATACTTGCGCAATCAGCAGTGGCAGCCTGCACTGAAGCAGTCTTTGAGAGTGCTGGACGCGGAGCCGAGAAACGTTCCGGCACTGGCGGTCAGGGCTTTGTGCATGCGCAGAGCCGGCAGAGAAGAGCCTGGATCGTTGCTTCTGCAACGCGCCATTGCTGCAAATCCTGGTAATGAAGAGATGAACATGCTGATTGTCTTTTTTGCGCGCAAACGAAATTTGGCAGAAGAAGCATATGCGGCTTTCGACCGGTGGAATCAGCTTAATCCGCGCTCCGCTGTGAGTTTTGCTATGCGAGGGGAGTTTGAATATGACGATTCGCGGCAAGACGATGCGTTGAGAAGTTTTCAGAAGGCAGTGGCGCTCAACCCGGAATACATCACTGCTTTATACAAGATGGGCAAGCTCTACTGGAACCGGCAGAACTGGTCTGCTGCCTGTTCTGCTTTGCTGAGATATCAAAAACTCGGTGGTCACAACGCAACCGGTATTGTGCGTTTGACTGATTCTTTGATTCGCACAAAACAATACAAAGAAGCTGTGCGAATAGGACTGATTGCTATCGAAAAGTTTAAGGATAAGGACGTGAGAACGGAAGAGGCGCTGGGTTTGCCAGGGTTTTCCGTTTTGCGGGAATCTTCTTTGCTTGTAGAAAGCCAGGTAAAGCTGGCAATAGCCTACTTCTATACGGGTGAAATTGCCAAAGCGTCAGCTCTAGTTAAAACTGTTTTGAGCCAGCATCCGGACAATGTGCCGGCGCTTGATTTGAGTCAGAAGATGGCCTTCAAGCAGGGCAATTATTCTCATGCCGTTGCTATCCTTTCACAGTTAATTGTCATCGATCGAGATGTACAAATGTGGTACCAGTGGCGCGCCGAGGCTTATAAAAAGTTGGGAGATCTAGGTAAAGCGCAGAATGATCTGGCCATTGTTGATGCTTTGAATAAAACTGGTCGTCTGCCCGAAACTACGATGTCTTCCCGTTAATGGGGATTTTGAGCCAGAATTCGCAACCTTTCGGTTCCAAATTCCTGACGCCGATATTGCCGCCGTGTGCTTCGACGAGTGCTTTGCAGATTGCCAAGCCGAGTCCGGAGCCTTTCTTTTCGCCCTCTGAGCGTGTGCCTACCTGCCGGTACTTTTCGAAAACAAGCTCGATCTTTTCAGGCGGAATGCCTGGTCCTTCATCGCGAATTGAGAATTCAGCCCACTTTCCGTCTTGCGACGGGTTTGCGGCGAGAGTGATGGTGCTTTTGTCCGGGGCAAACTTGACGGCATTGCCGAGCAGGTTCACCAATGTGCGGTTGATCCGCTCTCCATCGGCTCGGACATCGAAAGATTGCAATTGAACGTCAAGCTTGATCTGTTTTTTCTCAGCGTTTGGTTCAACCATGTCCCTGACGATATGAATGATGGAAGAAACTGGATGCGACTCGATGTCCAGTGTAAGACCGCCAGCTTCGAAGTTCTCAACGTCCAAGAGATCGTTGATCATGTTGATCAAATAGTCGGATGATTGCTGGGCGTTCTTCATAGTCGAGATGCCGCGGTCGGAAAGGGTTCCATAAACCCCTTGTCCAGCGCATTCCAGAATTAGCTTGAGCGACGAAAGTGGCGTTCGCAAATCGTGGCTAATCATCGCTAGCATGTCTTTCTTGAGATTTTCTGCTGCAACCTTTTCGGTGATATCGAGAACGACACAGAAGTATGTTTTGTCTTTAAGCGACCAGCTTGTAGTCCATTCGGTCGACTTGTAGTGACCGTTTGCATCTCTGAGACGGCATTCGAAAACGACTTCCTCAGAGGAAAGTCGGTGCGTCGAGAGCTGCTCGTGTACGAGCTCTCGGTCGTCCGGGTGTATCAGTGAGACCAAATTGATTCCCAGAATTTGTTCTGGTTCGTAGCCGAAACGGCGAGTTACAGCAGGGTTTATCTGCGAGATTTTTCCTGATTGATCGAGTGAGCAAATTACTTGTACGGTTCGATCAACAAGTGCACGCTCTTTTTGCCTGGCTAATTCGAGTTCTTGTGCGATTGTGTGGAACGCGCTATCCAACCGACCCAGCTCGTCGCCCCCGCCGATTGGCTTCAGCAGCTCTTTGCCGATTCCGAGATTGATGGTATTCGACATCAGTACGTTCCACTTGCGAGAAAAGCCTAGTGTCATCCAGGCTGCAAATCCAACTGCCAATAAAACATTGGCTGCCGCCATGATAGAAATGGTCTGTTGCAGCCGTGTTCGCGATTCCGCCTGGGCTTTGCGAAGTGCCTCTTGCCTGTTCTGTTGATCGTCCAGTAATTCCTTGCCGGCGATTTCAATGCGCTTGTTCATGTTCATGAACTTCGAGACAAATCGCTGCTCGTTCACTTCAAAACTTTCGGCGGCAATACCGGCGATATTCATTGATGTGTCGTTGATTTCCTGGATGATGCTAAGAAACCTGTCGATGGTGGGCGGGCGATTTGGCATTTGCAGAACTTCTTCCTGCAGTTGCCTGGAGTGTGCCATCAAATCATTGGCGACGGACTGAGCCGCCTCGACGTGCCTTTTGTCATGGCTCATTTTGAAGAGCATCAAGCTGCCGCCCGCTAGATTCGTTTCTTGAAAAACCAGGGTGACGAGGGTCAAAATCTTGGAAGCTTTGTTTTGCTGTTCGATGGTCGCTTGCAATTCGGAAAGGTTTTTCAGTGCCGTGGCGAGAAAAACCGCCTCGATTAGCAAGGGCAGCATAATTGCCAGAAGAATTTGATGGGTGAGCTTGAGCTTTAACATTGGGGGCGGTTATCAGTCGGAAACAGGCACTTTCCACCCTGTGACTGCTAAATTCTACAGGTAGATACACCTGTGAACTCAATCTCAGTCTCAGCGGTATATGGAACATCATTTGTGGAAAATAGCTGTGTCCGGCGCCTCTGTGACTATTGGGAGATATTGACAGGTTCATGGCTAGGATTTTGGTGATTGAAGATGACTACACTCAGCTTGACATTATCGAGCAGGGATTGGCGTTTCACGGACATGTGATTGATACCAAGGGTGATGGCGCCGAAGGGCTGGAACAGTTGCTCGCCCATCATTACGACCTGGCTATCATCGACTGGGACTTACCGGGTTTGCAGGGTGTCGATGTCTGTAACAAGTATCGAAATTCGGGCGGCACGGCAGCTGTTCTCTTTCTCACCGGTAAGTCGTCGGTGACGAACAAGGTGCAGGCTTTCGATTGCGGCGCCGATGACTATTTGACCAAGCCGTTTTCGTATGCGGAACTTTTAGCGCGCGTAAAGGCCCTTCTGCGTCGTCCGCATACCATGGAGAGTGAAAGCCTTGTCTATCAAGAAATAACGCTCGATATGGTCACTAAAGTGGCCACCGTGAGCGGCAAAGATATCGGCCTCACTCCCGGCGAATTTTCGCTTCTGGAACTGTTCGTCAAAAATCCAGGGCGCTTGTTCAATGCGGCTGAACTTTTAGATCGCGTATTCAAATCCGAAACGGACCAGGAAGCGGTCCGTCAGAGAGTGATGCGTTTGCGCAAGAAACTCGCGGTTCAGGGCAAGGAGGAATCGCGAATCACGACGCAGAAAGGCTTTGGTTATAAATTCGAATAGCTTGCGCGGGAAAGATTAGACGCTAGCACAGCGACGCGAAGCGATTTTGCAGTGCTGGCGCAAGCCCTGCTCACTGTTATACGGAGATGAACTCTAACAAATCAAAATCTCTGTCTAGTATTTAGGCATACAGCTTGCCTAATCACCTGCGCATGCGTAGGGTGAAAATATCACTTATTCCTCCAACCCGTTCCGGAAACAAATCGAAGAAAACCAAGGCCCTTGCCCTAGACAAATTCTTCCTTCTTCGCATGTTCGTGTGTGGTTCTGATCCGCGCCATAGAGCAAACTTGCAGCCTGCCCCACATTGCAGAGCTGGGAGTTTGGCGCATCGACCATTCACCGACTTGCGAATCATCCGGTACAGCAGAGGAAACGTGGTTACAGGCCCTCGTCTTTTGCGAGAGGCTAGATCCGAAAAACGTAGCAGCAGTGGCGATACCTAACGGTATGAACGAAGTGAACTTACGACAGCCTGAGTCGAATGAAAGTTGAGCGACCTTTTGCGAGCTTTCTCGAAAACGTCCCTCTCAAGAAACACGAATCTAGCTTCGCTGGACTTCGTAGTTTCAATTACATGAACCGTCGAAGTACGCTTCAACCACCTTGTGGTTCGAAGCTGTCCCTCGCCGACTCGCAGGCTCTCACCGACCTGACGTGGCTTTGCCGAATGGGCGGCAAGCTACTTCGTCGGATTGCCATTGCGACTGAATGCGGGCGCCCGGCAAACCAGTCGGTTGTTCCGTGTCAGCGCAAGAGCAGTTCAACTTCCGGCGCAATTCCGCGTCCGGGAGAACTTTGTCCAACAACCGAAAGGAAAACTACCATGGCTCGTTTTGATCAGTACATTGGGCTCAACGACTGGGCTCGCAAGACCGTGCTCCGCAAGGAGAAGGTGCGTCAGTTCGGGGTGAACGTGTTCGCTGACGGGAGGCGCAAGCGCTTCTCCAGGTGGACCAATCTCCCGGTGGCGCGCATCCAGGTGATCGGCACTCTCCCCGGCGTCTACTGCGATAAGGTCGCTGACCTGAAGCGCTACACGATGCCCAACGGGAAGGTGTATGAGGAATACGTCCAGGCCACGCCCTGGTCTGGTGGTCCGATGTACCATCTCGCTCTGCGGGATGTGCGCACCGGTCTGCCGGTTCCTCAGTCGCTCTGGACTGACGAAGAGATGGGATGCTGAAAGGCATAACCAACTTCGTTCTCGGATAAAACCGAGCGGTCGCTGATGGATCGGAGTAGCGCAAGGGCACCCTTTACCAAAAGGGTGTCCCTGCGTCTACTCTTCTTGGTGTTTGTTCAATTATAGAAGATAGTAAAAAATGTGCACGATTCACCATGGATGCACTCAATTAGAGCTGCGTTCATATACAGCGAAAAACTCGAGTTTTTCGCTGTATATGGCTGGAATGAAAGTGCCAACTGGTCGGGCTTTCAGGACCTTTCGCCCTTTGCTGGTACGAGTTGCAAGCAGCCGGACCAACCAAAAAGCTGCACCTGTGGGCGTTTTGAAGTTTGCGCCGGTACAGCGAAAAACTCGAGTTTTTCGCTGTACCTGAAAAATGCCGATTGGACCGTTATATGAGTGTTATGTGGGTGTTGCAGACTAAATCACCCCAAACACGCAGACAGCCTTTCATCCCTGGGCGGTCAACATGGAGAGGAAATGCTCATGGTTCCTAAAGCTGTTATTGGGAGCAATCCGGGTTCGTCTTGGTTTGAGAAAGAGAGCGAAAGTCGGGATATTGAGAGAAAGTCCGATGCTCTAAATTTCTGGGGTTTGTCGGAGGTTGTAGCTGGCGCACAGTCCGCTACAACGATCTCTGGAAAATTGGGCGCTGCGCTTGGGGATGCCGCGACGAAGCATTTGCCTACGGTATCAATACAAGAGGCTGAAGCAAATGGTGATACTACAAATGGTGCTGAAGGCGAGAGGCACGATGGGATTACCAAGCCCGAAAAGCCTGCTCCCAAATTGGCCACTAACTTGGAAGCAATACAGATTGCTCGCGAGCACTTCAATGAATTCGATGCTAATGGCGATGGCTTTGTCACCCAGAGGGAATTGGCGAAACACGTTGAAGACCCGAAGCACACTGGGGTCACGGCACAGGCAATAGCTGCTTTCTACGGTACTCATTCGAAGATGGATCTATCTGATGATGAAGATTCGATCTTTGGAGGCTCTGCTGGAGTCAGCCGCGCCGACCTGGATAAAGTCGAGGAAGTTATTAAAAAGAAGCAGTCCAAGGGCGCTGAGAACACTCTTGGTGCTGAGTATCTCGATTCTCTGGATGCAAATAAAGACAGGCGTCTGCAGTCCGCCGAAATTCAAAAAGCGCTCGATAATCATCGCTTGCCCGAGCAAGAGAAGGAATTGTTCGAGTACTTCATCAAGAATGAAGACAAGGAAAATCCGGTCAAGATAAGCGATGTGCTCCACTACTTCTCAAGCAAGAAGTTAGGAGACAAAGAAGATGCCATGCTCAGTAAGATGAATTTCCTGATGCGGCATGTCTGGGAAAATCAGCACAACGAGCGTGTTTTGTTTGCTAAAGGCAAAGAAAACGAGGGTGTGGGGTTGCACGGAATACAGCAAGGCATAATGGGCGATTGCTACTTACTTGCCTCCGTAGCTGCCGTTGCCGAGATGACCCCCGAGACGATCAAGCGCATGGTCGTCGACAACAGGGACGGCACTTACACAGTCACTTTTCCGGGCGACAAGGATGAGCCTCAAACGGTAACAGCACCAACGGAGACTGAACTGGGACTATATAACGGCTCGACCGAGAATGGTATGTGGGGTTCCGTTATCGAAAAAGCCTATGGACAATGGTGCCAGAAGAGTATTGGTCGCCGCACGCCTCTGAACTGGACAGGCGGTCTTACGACAGCAGAAGGCGCGGACGGCGGCGGTTGGCATTTGAATAGAGTTCTCCGTTTGTTGACTGGAGAGGATGCAGATCAGGACTGGAATGCTTTCACCTTCAACTCAACGACAAGAAGAAAACTCTTGGAACACGTGACTGGTGAGGACAAAGTGCCTGTGGTTGCCTGGCAGAAATGGTTCCGCAAGTTTGGTGTTACGAGTGTAGCCAATCACGTGTATAGCGTTCTGGATTTCAACCCGGAAGGCAAGGACGGTGGGACGGTGACGCTCTACAATCCTTGGGGGCACAAAGAATCCATTACCTTCAAGCAGTTCACCAAGAGGTTTACTGCATTTGCGTATCGAGACCGCTGACCCCTAAAGAGGGCCTCAACCGTTCGACTGATTACTGAGAGGGAAAAATACTTACTGCTTTTAGCTACGAGGCACCCGCAGGAGTGATTACAAGACAGTTCGTTTGTTCCAAGATCGTATCTTGGGGAATCCGGGCCAGGGTTATGGGAAAAATTAGCTCGGAATCGCCTTTGCTGGAAGTCACGGGATCAAACATCCTTTAGTTCGGCGTGAGTATTTGGATGGCTGAAAAGGGCGTACTGTCGGATTTAAGGAAGCATTTTGCCAATCTCAGACTGTCGACCAAACTGTCGTTAAGTTTCGGGATGGTTTTTCTTGCTTTCATCGCGGTCATAATCACCGCTTCTCTGACGCTGTCGGAATTGTCTCTTTATCAGCAGGATTCTTTCGTCAGAGACTTGCCGGCGACTGAAGGTATGGCGACTCTGAGTGTCAACATGCGGCGCATGAAGACGGCTGTGCAAATGTTCATTCTGCTGGAAGATCCAACCGGAAAGGACAAAGCAATTGCCGAAATCGAGCAGGTCACGAAAGAAAACGAAGAAATCGTCGAGCAGCTCAAAGACATTTTTCGAAACGACAGAGAAATGAGCGATCTTCTTGTTTCGATCGAGAGCCGATTGAACAATTTCAACAAACGCATCAAGGGTGTGTTTATTCCTGCCGGATTCGCAGCGAAAGATTTGTCAGTGAAAACGTCAGCTCTGCGTGACGAGCGTGAAAACGTCAATCAAATGGAAGCGCTCGCCAACGAACTCAAGGAACTGACGACCAAGTATGCTGCTGGACAAGCTGCACGGGCCAAGCAACAAGCACAACACTCAATCGGAGTGTTGTGGAGCGTTTGTCTGCTTGGTGTTACCACCTCGCTTGCGCTCGTGGTCATGCTCCTGCGCATGACAATTTTGCCGCTTTCTCAATTGACTCATTCTGCCAAACAGCTGGAAGAATCCAATAGTGCAGTGCTTGTTAAAGATGAAGGACGAACTGACGAAATTGGGGCATTGACACGCACTTTCAACAATATGGTCAAAGCGATTAAAGAACGTGAGGTTGAGCGCGATAAGGCTTTGGCCCGGCTGGAGGTTTCCAACTCCGAGCTGAAACAATTTGCCTATGTCGCTGCCCACGATTTGAAAGAACCACTTCGCACGATATCGAACTATCTTTCGCTTCTAGGTGAAAGATTGGATGGAAAGTTGGACGATAAAGGGGAGCGCTTCTGGAAAACAGTGGTCGACAGCTCTCACCGAATGGACGCTCTCATCTCCGGACTGCTCACCTACGCGAAGCTGGGCTCTAAGGCGCTCGTGCCACAGCAAGTAGATATGAATGATGTGGTGGCTAAAGTTCTAGGCGACCTGAAAGTCGTCGTCAATGAATCCGGCGCTAAAATCGAAAGACACAATTTGCCATTGATTTACGCAGACGGAACGCAGATGGGTCAGTTGGTGCAAAACCTTGTCGCCAACGGAATTAAGTTTTCCGGCGGCAATACACCGAGAGTGGATATCGGCGCCAATCGCGTTTCCAACGGTTGGATGTTCTACGTCAGAGACAATGGCATCGGCTTTGATATGCAGTTTCAAGAGCGCATATTCTTGATCTTCCAGCGCCTGCACGGCCGTGAGGAGTATGCCGGAACCGGCCTTGGTTTAGCCGTCTGTAAACGAATAGTCGAACGCCACGGCGGAAAAATTTGGGCTGAATCGAAAGTGGGCGAGGGCTCAACATTCTTCTTTACCTTACCGGATGACCTGCAGAGCCTGGCTATTAGTGGCGACGGACATGGAAAAGCCGAAGATGTGGAGAATTTTGTCGGACACTCCAATACGACTGGTAGTGATGTGTCAGTGAGATAGAACCAGTTAGTAGGTTAAAGAATAGAGTTTATGCACCCGATACCACTTTTAGGGGAATGACTGAAGGTGTTTATTGTGACAAGCTAAGGCTATGGTCAGCCTCGTAAACTTCTCCCAATTCGTGAATCAATCGAATCTAGCAAAGGTGGTCGTTGCCGACGATGATCAATCGGCGGTAGAGTTGCTGCGCGAAGCCTTCGAACGCTCATCGTTTTCGTGCGAGCTAGATGCGGTTTTCAGCGGGCAACAACTACTCGACTATCTGCGCAAAGATCATGCAAAAGACAACGAGCGCCCTTCTTTGATTTTGTTGGATTTGAACATGCCCGGGAAAGACGGTCGGCAGACGCTTTCTGAAATCAAAGCCGATCCTTCTTTGAGAGATATTCCGATTATAGTCATGACTTCGTCGGAACTTGAGGAAGACATCGAGAAGAGCTATCAGTCAGGTGTAAACGCCTATTTGAAGAAGCCGAGCGTCTTTGCTGATCTTGTGAAAATGACCAGCGCCATCAAGGAGTTTTGGTTTGGATGTGCGACATTACCGCACCATCCATTAACCTAACGGGTGATTCTGGAATTTTCGAGGTTTGGTAGATTGGCTCCGAAAGGTTCGTGATTTTTGTAGCGTTATTGGGTGGATTTGATGAGCATCTGGCTTAAGACTGTGTCTTTTCGTGCGTCTGTGCGCGCTTTATCTTTTCTTGCAAGTAGCCTCATTTTGTTGTGCGCCACGCTTTCATGTCCTCAGTCAATCGCTGCAGATGAAAGAGATGACAGAGTTCTTGTCGTGTTTGTTTTTGACAAGTCGTGCCGTATTTCTTGCGACGCGGTTAGGCCAATCTTCAGGCAATTGAAGACCGAATACGGTGATAAGGTCAAATTCGTCGAATTGGACGTCTCCAAGGATGTTTTGAGCGACTCACAGAAAACAGCAAAAGCTCTCAATGTAAAACGTTTTCTTGATGACACTGAAGATTGGTATCCAGCTGTCGGCGTTTTCACTGGAAGCCGCAAGAAGATCAAAGAGATTTTGGGAGCAAAACCGAAAGAGCAATACGTTCAGGCTATCGATAAAGCCCTTGCAATACAGCAAAAAGAGGGCACAACAGAGAAAGAAAAGAAAGCGAAGGGTTAGAAATAAGGTAATTCGTGAATTTGTATTTCTCCAACCGTGCGCGTCTGACGTGCATCGCAACCGTTTCTGCGGGTTTGACATTCTTTTGCTTGGTAAATCAAGTCCAGGCGGCTCCTGCTATGTCTGAAGCGCAATTGAAGATGCTGGAAGCCAAAGGACGCGAGTATTCTAATCACAAGCAGTGGTCGAAAGCGCAAGGCGTCTACAGAAACATTCTTGAAGAAAGGCGCAAAACTTGGAGCGCCAACGATCCGCGTTTGATCGGTCCGTTGAATGACATCATTCGCGTTACTTGCGTGGACGGCAAGTGTTCAGACACCGTGCCTTTTCTCGGGGAGCTGCTCTCTATCCGCTTGAAGAAATTGGGCCCCTGGCACGCCGACGTGGCAACAACCTACGCACTGATTGCTGAAGCAAATGAAAAAATGCAGCGCTATCCGGCAGCAATTAAGAACTTCAATGAAGCTACAAAGATAAGAGATCGCCTCTATGGAAAAACTGCCACCATCTCCGTGCAATCCAGAATAAATGTAATTCGAGTCGCTCTGAAAAATAGAGACAAAGCCAACGCCAAAGCCACGCTTCAAGAGTGTCAGGCTCTTCTTAGCGCCGCGAGAGAACCGCAGCCGGAATTGGAAAAAGTCCTTTCCCATTACGCCGGCAAAATTTAGTGCGGTTTTTCTTTCGTGTTCTTCCCCTGAAACCACTTTTGTTTCCAACTTTGTCACATTTTGTCCGTAAAACCTATATTTAGCCATTCACGTGGCTCCAGCTTCCCCGTACATTCCGGCTTCAAGTTAATACTGGTTTGGCGAATCTTCCCTCTTTGGGAAAAGCAGCAAACCGCGCGGAGGTTTCATGAGAACCAGCCATGTGCAGACTCTGCCTATAGTCTTGTCGCGTCAGTCGCGTGTTTCGCTGCCTCAACAAGTAGGCGAAGAATTGAAGCGTTTGATCTTGGAAGGATATTTCAAGCCGGGCGCCATAATGCCTTCTTCTCGAACACTGTGCGAAACGCTGCAAGTTGGACGTTCGACAATCATCGAAGCTTTCGAGCAGCTGAAATCGGAAGGCTATTTGGTGGCAGCGGCGGGCTCCGCCACGCGCGTCAGTGAAAACATTCCCAGGGCTATGCCGGAAGCGCCGCTTCCAGAGGCGCATCAGTTGCGACTCAGCTCTCTATCGGATTATGCAAACAGAGTGCAGAAGAGCAGCTTGCTGTATGACCGCAAGGAAGAACCGGAAATCGCATTTTACGGCTGGAGAATCGCTAGAGATGCGACTCCACTGCGCGAGTTTAAACAGCTGATGTCGCGCTTTTCTCAAACGGCCGAGCAGGACATGCTCTTCGACTACCATGATGATCCGCTTGGGTATAGGCCTTTGCGCGAGGTGCTCTCCAAGTACCTGGAGAAGACAAAGGGAATTAAGGCAGATCCTCAACAAATTTTGATTGTCACCGGTCTGCCACAGGCTCTCAATTTGGTTTCGCGCATTCATTTGGAACGCGGAGATCTGGCTGTGGTTGAAGAACCGTGCTATCCGCCTGTGCGTAAGTGTTTCGAGAGTGAAGGCGCATCGACCGTTGCTCTCAGGGTCGACAGCGACGGACTGATGGTCGACCAACTTTTGCGCGCACCGTCCTTACGGGTGCGATTGGTTTATCTAACACCGACCCATCAATATCCCATGGGCAGCCGTTTGTCGCTCACTCGCCGATTGAATCTGCTCTCTTGGGCCGGTACCAGCGGTGCATTTATTGTCGAAGATGAGCATGACAGCGAATTTTCATATGGAACGAATCCGATGCCGGCCTTGAAAGCACTGGACAAACTGGATTCAGTTATATACATCGGCAATTTTGCCAAGGTGATGTTTCCTTCTTTGTCTGTCGCGTATATGGTGCTGCCACGAGATTTGACGGGGGTCTATGCAAAAGTTCGTCAGTACGGCAGTGATGCCGTTTCATTGCCTATTCAATGCGCGCTGGCCGATTTCATCCAGCGTGGATTGCTGCGCAAACACATAAAGCGTATGCAGGGTATCTACGAGAGTCGGCGTGACACCATGATTTCAAGCCTCAGAGAATTTTTTGGCGAGCGCGTCGAGATTGCCGGTGAACATGCCGGTTTGCATATGTATGTGAAGTTCAAAACCAACCTCACCGACGCGGAAATAGTCAAACTGGCTCTGGACAGAGGCGTGGGCATCACCCCAATAGCTCCTTTCTATGCCGGTTTGGCGCCGCAACGAGAATTCGTTTTGGGATTCGGAGATTTAGGCACTTCCGTAATTCGCGAAGGGATTCGCCGACTTTCTGAAGTGATCTTGTAGGTGGCGAGCGGCATTTGCTAAGTGGAGAGCAAGGCAGCGGCAGCCGGCACATGCTAGGCTAGCTGCATGTGCTCCATTGGAACCTTGTGCAATGCTCGGAAAATCATTTACGTTTTCTCTTTCGGCTCTCTGTCTTGTTCTCCTGTGCTGCGCATGGCAAGCTGGTTTCGCGCAGGAGCAGCAGGCTTCGCAAACGCCTCAGACCAAGGTTCCGGAAGCTCCAGCTGCGGAAATAGAGATAAAGGAACTGAAAACGACAGTCGCAGTTGATGTTCTTGCTTCACGCTCAAAAGTATTCAAGACAAAGCAAAAAATCAATCGAGTCGCTGTCAGCGACCCATCTGTCGCCGATGTCGTGTTGATGACTGAAAACCAGTTTGTGGTCATCGGCAAAAATCCCGGCGCTATTAACGTGACGATTTGGTGCGAGAACAAAGCCAACAATAAATAGATGTCGTGGCAAACCTGAAAAGCCCACGCTTGGGGATTATCGGTGGATACTAAAACCAATAGTAGATAGTGGTGAAAAAAGTAAATGGTCAGTGGTGGACGTATCCAACCTAATTGGACAGGTGTTCAGCTGAGGGATTGTTCCAGGGCAGGAAGGTTAAAGCGTCCGGTGGAGCGCGTCCGCCGTTTTTTGCAACAGCGGT
>Ga0164290_1001969_pt1 | contig 19518 bp, 22 predicted proteins | sample Micstemetagenome_FD_108782 | JGI IMG/M metagenome (GOLD analysis project Ga0164290, IMG submission 108782) | Contaminated culture microbial community from soil near Moab, Utah, USA - Microcoleus steenstrupii SON62 (Illumina Assembly) | ecosystem: Environmental > Terrestrial > Soil > Soil crust... | reverse complement strand
GGTCACGGTCTGCGAGGAGGCGGCCTGCCCGAACATCGGCGAGTGCTGGAGCCAGAAGCACGCCACCCTGATGATCATGGGCGACACCTGCACGCGGGCCTGCGCCTTCTGCAACGTCAAGACCGGCCTGCCGCAGGCCCTCGACCCGGAAGAACCGGCCAAGGTCGGCTTGGCCGTCCAGCAGATGGGGCTGAACCACGTCGTTATCACCTCGGTGGACCGGGACGACCTTTCCGACGGGGGCGCCGCCCACTTCGCCGAGGTGGTGCGCCAGATCCGCCTGCAGGCGCCGGGCACAACCATCGAGATCCTGACCCCCGACTTCCTGCGCAAGGACGGCGCGGCCGAGGTCGTGATCGACGCCACGCCCGACGTCTTCAACCACAACCTCGAGACCGTGCCGCGGCTGTATCTGAAGATCCGCCCCGGAGCCCGCTACTTCCACAGCCTGCGCCTGCTGCAGATGGTCAAGGAACGCGACCCCAACCAGTTCACCAAGTCCGGCATCATGGTCGGCCTGGGCGAGACCCGCGAAGAGGTCATGCAGGTGATGGACGACATGCGTTCGGCCGGCGTCGACTTCATCACCATCGGCCAGTACCTGCAGCCGACCCGCAAACACGCCGCCATCGAGCGCTTCGTCACCCCGGAAGAGTTCAAGGCCTATGAGGCCATCGCCCGGGCCAAGGGCTTCCTGATGGTGTCGTCGTCGCCGCTGACCCGCAGCTCGCATCACGCCGGCGAGGATTTCGCGCGGCTGAGGGCGGCGCGCCTGGCCCAGACCGGTCGCTGAGCCGCCCTTGGCCGTCCACCGCGTTACGAAGATCCTGCCCTACCGGCCCGACCAGCTCGCCGCGCTGGTCGCAGATGTGCGCGCCTACCCCGACTTCGTGCCGTGGGTGTCGTCGATGCGGGCCTGGGGCGAGCGGGAAGAAGCGCCGGGGGTGACCCTGATCGACGCCGAGGCCGCGGTCGGCTTCTCCTTCCTCAAGGAGCGGTTCTCGACCTGGGTCCGGCACGACCGCAACGCGCCAAAGGTCGAGGTCGGGCTGCTGCGCGGGCCGTTCAGACATCTGAACAACCGCTGGGAGTTCTTTCCGCATCCCGACGGGACGCGGGTCGAGTTCTTCATCGACTTCGCCTTCAAATCGCGGCTTCTCGACGGGGTGCTGCACGCCAATTTCGACCGCGCGGTCGGCAGGCTGATGCATTGTTTCGAAGCCCGCGCGGCCAGCCTTTACGGCCCGAAGGCGTGAGCTTCGACTTCGACGCCGTGGTCGTGGGCGCCGGGGCGGTCGGCTTGTCCTGCGGGCGCTCGCTGGCCGGTCGCGGCCTGTCGGTGCTGGTGCTCGAGACGGAGCCGCACATCGGCCAGGGCGTGTCGTCGCGGAACAGCGAGGTCATCCACGGCGGCCTCTACTATCCGACCGGCTCGCTGAAGGCGCGGTTCTGCGTGCAGGGGCGTCGGCTCCTCTATGCCTTCCTCGACAGCCACAAGGTCGACTACCGCCGCTGCGGCAAGCTGGTGGTGGCCACGGACGAGGCCGAAGTCGAACGTATCGGGACCCTGTTCGAGCTGGCGACCGCCAATGAGGTCGAGGGTCTGGAGCATCTGACCGGCGCCCAGGCGCGGGCGCTGGAGCCGGGCCTGAACGCCCATGCCGCCATCCTGTCGCCGGAGAGCGGCGTCTTCGACAGCCACGGCTATATGCTGGCCCTGCAGGGCGAGATCGAGGACGCGGGCGGGTCGGTGGTGGTCTCCACGCCGTTCGAACGGGCGGAGCCGCTGCCCGGTGGAGGGTTCACGATCATCGCGGGCGGGGAGGGCGGAGCGACCCTGACTGCGCGGCTGCTGGTCACGGCCCCGGGTCTGGGGGCGCAGGACGTCGCCGCCCGGATCGAGGGCTTTCCCGCCGACCGCATCCCCAAGGGTCATTTCGGCAAGGGCGTCTATTTCCGCCTCACCGGCAAGGCGCCGTTCGAGCGGCTGATCTATCCCCCGCCCATCCCCGGCGCGCTGGGCACCCACTACCGCAAGGACCTCGGCGGGCAGGCTGTGTTCGGCCCCGACCTGGCCTATGTCGAGACTGAGGACTATTCGGTCGATCCCGCCCGGTCGGCGGAGTTCGAGCGTTACATCCGTCGCTTCTGGCCGGGCCTGCCGGACGGCGCCCTGACACCGGACTACGCCGGCATTCGCCCGAAGCTGCACGGGCCGGGCGAGCCACAGCCCGATTTCCAGATCCGCAGCGCCGAGGATCACGGCCTCGACGGACTGGTGGCGCTGTTCGGCATCGAAAGCCCGGGCCTGACCAGTTCGCCGGCGATCGGCGAGGCCGTAGCGGACGCGCTTCTCAATGACTGACATCTTCGTCCGCGACGCGACGGCGGCCGACATCCCGTCGCTGCATGGCCTGATCGAGAGCGCCTATCGCGGCGAGGCGTCCCGCGCGGGGTGGACGACGGAGGCCGATCTGCTGGCCGGCCAGCGCACCGACCCTGACGACCTGGCGTCCATCCTCGCCGACCCGGCCCAGGCCATGCTCACCGCCTGGCGCGGCGAGGAACTGCTGGGCTGCATCCTGATCGCCGACCGGGGCGAGGGGACCGGCTATTTCGGCATGCTGTCGGTCAGCCCGACCCTGCAGGGCGGCGGACTCGGCCGGCGGCTGGTCGAGGCCGCCCATGAGGCCCTCGCCAAGCGGTTCGGCGCACACCGCGTCCGCATCTCGGTCTTTCCGCAGCGGGAGACGCTGATCGACTGGTACCGGCGGTTGGGCTACGCGCCGACCGGCGAAACCCTGCCGTTCCCCTATGGCGATCCCCGGTTCGGTCTCCCGCTACGCGACGACCTGCATTTCATCGTCATGGAACGCGCCCTGGCTTGACCGTATCCGCTCCAGGCCTCACTCGCAGGCCATGGAAATCCGCACGCCCAGGCTGGTCCTGCGATCCGCCCGTCCGGACGATCTGGAGGCGATGCACGCCGTGCTGTCGGACCCGCGCGCCACCCGCTGGTGGTCGACCCCGCCGCACGGGACGCTGGAGCAGACGCGGATCTGGCTGGACGGCATGGTCGCCAATGGCCCCGACCAGCCCGACTTCGTCATCGAGCGCGACGGCGTGGTGATCGGCAAGGCGGGGTTCTTCCAGCTGCCCGAGGTCGGCTACATCCTGCACCCGGATCATTGGGGGCACGGGTTCGCCGCCGAGGCGGTCGGCGCATCGATCGATCACGTGTTCGCAACCCGCCCTCTCGATGAACTGATCGCGGACGTCGATCCCGGCAACGCCGCATCGATTCGCCTGCTGGAGCGGCTCGGCTTCGTTCAAACCGGCTCGGCGAAGGCCACGATCGAGATCGCCGGAGTCTGGATGGACAGCCTGTACTACGGCCTTTCCCGCGCCCGCTGGAACGCACGTCTCGAGACTTGAACTCCGGGGCGGGTTCAGGCATAAGCCCGCGCTCACGTGGCGGCTCTTCCGGGGGCCGCCGCAATTGTTTTCGCGCTTTCGGTCTCCGGACCCGGGGCGCCCGACTTTAGAAGATTGAGACGGACATGGCCGTTCCGAAGCGCAAAGTATCGCCCTCGCGTCGCAACATGCGCCGCGCCCACGACTCGCTGGGGTCCAACCCCCACACCGAGGACAAGGACACGGGCGAGCTGCGTCGCTCGCACCACATCGACCTCAAGACCGGCACCTATCGCGGCCGCCAGGTCCTGACCCCCAAGGAAGACTAGGTCTTTCGACCAGGCAGGGCCGTGAGGCCCGACGATGCTTTTAACGGCGCGCGATAGCCTCGCGTGCCGTTTTCGTGCGTTGTAGCGGAACAACAACGCCGGAGCCGTCCCATGATCCGCCTCGTCGCCCTCTGCTCAGTCGCCGTCCTGGCCCTCGCCGCCTGCGGGGCGCCGCCGGCCGAACCCGCCGACGCACCGGCCGCGCCGACCAGTCCCGCCGAACCGGCGACTTCGGCGCCCGCCGCCAACACCCTGACCGCCCAGGGCTTCGGCCCGCTGCGCATCGGCATGACAAAGGCCGAGGTCGAGGCGGCCCTCGGGCCCGACGCCAACCCCGAAGCCGTGGGCGGGCCCGATCCCGAGTCATGCGACATGTTCCGCCCTGAACGGGCGCCCGAAGGCATGCTGGTGATGCTGCAGGATGGCGTGCTGACCAGCATCTGGCTCAGCCGCAACACCACCATCGCGACGGATCGGGGGCTCAAGGTCGGCGACCCGGCCGCTGAGGTGAAGCGGGTCTATGGCGCCACCGCCGAGGTCGTGCCGCACAAATACTCCGAGGCTCCGGCGGAATATGTCTCCGTCTGGGCCACGGCCGACCAGCAGGGTCCCGCCGCGCGCGGCCTGAAGTACGAGATCGGCCTCGACGGCAATGTCCAGACCATCGCCGCGGGCGGCCCCAGCATCCAGTACGTCGAGGGCTGCCTCTGATCCGAAGGCGGTGTAGTCGCCACCTGAACCGCGGGGTCCGGCGACCCCGCGGTCGCATTCGTTCGCCCGGGGCCGACCCGACGTCGGGGCGCAGCCGGTCCTCTTCCTTGCTAGGGCCGGGGCGGGCGGGCTAAACCCCGCCCTTCGATCCCTTCCCGAACAGAGCCGCCTCCATGACCGACATCGCCGACATCGCCGCCCGCATGATCCTCGACAGCCGGGGCAATCCGACGGTCGAGGTGGACGTGATCCTGGACGATGGCAGCTTCGGCCGGGCGGCGGTGCCCTCGGGCGCCTCGACCGGGGCGCATGAGGCGGTCGAACTGCGCGACGGGGACAAGGACCTGTGGGGCGGCAAGGGCGTCGGCAAGGCCGTCGACAACATCAACGGCGAGATCTTCGACGCGCTCAGCGGCATGGACGCCGAGGACCAGCGCCGCATCGACGAGGCCCTGATCGGTCTGGACGGCACGCCGAACAAGAGCCGCCTCGGCGCCAACGCCATTCTGGGGGTCAGCCTGGCCTGCGCCAAGGCCAGCGCCATCTCCTCCGGCCTGCCGCTGTACCGCTATCTCGGCGGGGTCTCGGCCCGCATCCTGCCGACGCCGATGATGAACATCATCAACGGCGGGGCCCATGCCGACAATCCGATCGACATCCAGGAGTTCATGATCCTGCCGACCGGGGCCGACAGCTTCTCGGAAGCCCTGCGCATGGGCGCCGAAATCTTTCACGCCCTGAGGAAGCAGCTGAAGGACGCCGGCCACAACACCAATGTCGGCGACGAGGGCGGCTTCGCCCCCAACCTGGCCTCAGCCGAGGAGGCGCTGAGCTTCATCACCCGGGCCGGACAGGCCGCGGGCTATCTGGCCGGCGAGGATTTCCACCTCGGTCTGGACGTCGCCGCGACCGAATTCTTCAAGGACGGCAAATACGTCATGGCCGGGGAGGGCAAGACGCTGGAGTCCGACGCCATGGTCTCCTACCTCGCCGACCTGTGCGAACGCTTCCCGATCGTCTCGATCGAGGACGGCTGCGCCGAGGACGATTTCGACGGCTGGAAGCTGCTGACCGACCGGCTGGGCGACCGCATCCAGATCGTCGGCGACGACCTGTTCGTCACCAACCCGGCCCGCCTGGCCGCCGGCATCGGCGAGGGACTGGCCAACTCCATCCTCGTAAAGGTCAACCAGATCGGGACCTTGTCCGAGACTCTGGATGCCGTGGATATGGCCCACCGGGCCGGCTACACCGCCGTCATGAGCCACCGCTCGGGCGAGACCGAGGACTCGACCATCGCCGACCTGGCCGTGGCCACCAACTGCGGGCAGATCAAGACCGGCTCGCTGGCCCGCTCGGACCGGACCGCCAAATACAACCAGTTGCTCCGCATCGAGGAGATGCTGGGCGACCAGGGCGCCTATTACGGCGACGGCATGCTGCTGAAATAGCCCCGGGCCGGCCGCGCTCCGCCCGTTGTCCGGGGAAGGCGGGTTTTACGGTCAAGCTACGGTTCGTTAGGCATTTTCGGTCAGAACTCATTGATCTTGAGTTCACGCTCAGAAGGAGCGTCCGACAGTGCCCGAGCGGATGAAGCCGTATTTTCCGTCAGCCATGCTTCTGCTGATGATCGCCTATCTGGGCGTTCAGGCCCTGACCGGCGAGCGCGGCCTGCTGAGCGGCGGCGAACGGGACGCCATGATGCTGCGCCGCGAGGCCCAGCTGGCCGGCATTCTGGAACAGCGCCGGGACCTCGAAATCCGCGTCCGCTACCTGCGCACCGACAGCCTGTCGCGCGATCTGCTGGAAGAGCGGGCGCGCGCCGTGCTGGGCTTCGCCGACCCCCGCGACTACGTCATCCGGATCTCCGCGCCGGCTCCGGAAGCGGCTCCAGCCCCTACGGCGTGAACTTTCGTTACAGCTTGACCGGCGCGCTTTGCGTTTCTGGAACGAAGGCTGCTAAAGCCCCTTTCCGTAACGACAAGAGGTCCTGGAAGCGGGGCCCAGCCGGGAGATGACGGATGGCGAAAGCCCCCGCCGCCAAAGCTGATTCCAGCAAGGCGACCAAACTGCCCAATACGCCCCAGGCCTCAAAGGAGGACCTGCTGCGCTTCTATCGCGAGATGGTGCTGATCCGCCGTTTCGAGGAGCGGGCGGGCCAGCTGTACGGCATGGGCCTGATCGGCGGCTTCTGCCACCTGTACATCGGCCAGGAGGCCGTGGCCGTCGGCGTTCAGGAGAGCGTCAAACAGGGCCACGACAAGATCATCACCGGCTACCGCGACCACGGCCACATGCTGTGCGCCGGCATGGACCCGAAAGAGGTCATGGCCGAACTGACCGGCCGCATCGGCGGGTCGTCCAAGGGCAAGGGCGGGTCGATGCACATGTTCGACACCGCCACCGGCTTCTACGGCGGTCACGGCATCGTCGGGGCGCAGGTGGCGCTGGGGACCGGCCTGGCCTTCGCCGGGCGCTATCGGGGCGATGACTCGGTCGCGTTTATTTACTTTGGCGATGGCGCGGCCAACCAGGGCCAGGTCTATGAGAGCTTCAACATGGCCCAGCTGTGGAAGCTGCCGGCCATCTACATCATCGAGAACAACCAGTACGCCATGGGCACGAGCATCGAGCGCTCGTCCTCGACGACGCAGCTCAGTGAGCGCGGCGCCAGCTTCGGCATCCCCGGCGAACAGGTCGACGGCATGGACGTCCTGGCCGTGCGCGACGCGGTGGCCAAGGCGGTCAAACGGGCGAGGGAAGGGGGCGGCCCCTTCATCCTCGAGATGAAGACCTACCGCTATCGCGGTCACTCGATGTCGGATCCGGCCAAATACCGGGCCAAGGAGGAGGTCGACGAGGTCAAGAAGACCCGCGACCCCATCGAGCACGTAAAAATGCTTCTGGAACAAGCCCGTGCGACCGAGGACGAGATCAAGGCGATCGACGCCGAGGTCAAGGCCATCGTCGCCGAAGCCGTCCAGTTCGCCCAGGAAAGCCCCGAACCGGACCCGTCCGAACTCTATACCGACGTCTATGTGGAGGCCTCAGCGTGACCGACATTCTCATGCCGGCGCTGTCGCCCACGATGGAAGAGGGCACGCTGACCAAGTGGCACATCAAGGCGGGCGACACGGTCAAGGCCGGTGACGTCATCGCCGAGATCGAGACCGACAAGGCGACCATGGAGGTCGAGGCCGTCGACGAGGGCGAGGTGGCTGAAATCCTCGTCGCCGAGGGCTCGGAAAACGTGAAGGTCAACACGCCGATCGCCCGTCTTGCGGGTGAAGAAACGGCCGGGAATTCGGCTACGAAATCCGGGGATTTGGAAGACGGCGCGACGAAGACGTCGACGACTTCGGAGAATTCGGCGACTTCGGAGACGAAGGCCGCCGCCGAAGGCAAGACCGGCGATCCGGAAAAGGCCTCGACCCAGACGGCCGGACCGAAGGTCGAACTGCGCGATCCGGAAATCCCCGCCGACGCCAAACTGGTCAAGACGACCATCCGCGACGCCCTGCGCGACGCCATGGCCGAGGAGATGCGCCGCGACGAAAGCGTCTTCCTGATCGGCGAGGAAGTCGCCCAGTATCAGGGCGCCTACAAGGTCAGCCGCGAACTGCTGCAGGAGTTCGGCGACAAGCGGGTGGTCGACACCCCGATCACCGAGCACGGCTTCGCCGGCCTCGGCGTCGGCGCGGCCATGGCCGGGCTGAAGCCGATCGTCGAGTTCATGACCTTCAACTTCGCCATGCAGGCCATCGACCACATCATCAATTCGGCGGCCAAGACCCTGTACATGTCGGGCGGTCAGATCCGCGCCGGCATCGTCTTCCGCGGCCCCAACGGCGCCGCCAGCCGCGTCGGCGCCCAGCACAGCCAGGACTATTCGGCCTGGTACGCCCAGGTCCCCGGGCTGAAGGTCATCGCGCCGTATGACGCGGCCGACGCCAAGGGCCTGCTGAAATCGGCCATCCGCGACCCCAACCCGGTCGTCTTCCTCGAGCACGAGATGATGTACGGGCTGGAGTTCGATGTGCCCGAGGTCGAGGACTATCTGGTGCCGATCGGCAAGGCCAAGGTCCGCCGCGAGGGGACCGACGTCACCATCACCGCCCACAGCCGCATGGTCGGCTTCGCCCTGCAGGCCGCCGAGAAGCTGGCGGAGGAGGGCATCGAGTGCGAGGTCGTCGACCTGCGCACCCTGCGTCCGCTCGACCACGAAACCATCGTCGAGAGCGTGAAGAAGACCAGCCGCCTGGTCTCGGCCGAGGAAGGCTGGGGTCCGATGGGCGTCGGCGCCGAGGTCGTGGCCCGGGTCATCGAACACGCCTTCGACTATCTGGACGCGCCTCCGATGCGGGTGCACCAGGAGGATGTGCCGCTGCCCTACGCCGCCAATCTGGAAGCCCTGTCGCTGCCGGGCGTGGACAAGATCGTCGCCGCCGTGAAACAGGTGATGGCATGAGCCGTCTGACCGAACGTGCGCTCCCCCTGCCCGAGGGCCTCAGCGAGGTCGAGGGTGTGGACAACATCGAGCTGGCGCGCATCTGGTGGCAGGAAGGCATGCCCCGGATGATCATCCGCCCCATGCTGGCCGACCGGAAGCTGGTCGGGACGATGCTGGCGCAACTGGCCTACCATTTCTCGCAGGCCTACGAAGAGCGGACCGGGCAACCGCAGCCTGAGGCCCTGAAGGAGATCCAGCAGGGTTGGGCGGAGGCGCACGCCCGCGTTGGCGGTGGAAAGGAAGGCGCCGAATGACCGACATCCTGATGCCTGCCCTGTCTCCGACCATGGAGGAGGGCGTCCTCGCCAAATGGCACGTCAAGGTCGGCGATGTGGTCAAGGCCGGCGATGTGATCGCCGAGATCGAGACCGACAAGGCGACCATGGAGGTCGAGGCGGTCGACGAGGGCGAGGTCACCGACATTCTCGTGGCCGAGGGCTCTGAAGGCGTGAAGGTCAATACGCCGATCGCCCGTCTGAAGGACGAGGGCGGCGCGGCCGCTCGTGCGCCGAAGGCCGAGGCTCCCAAGGCTGAAGCTCCGAAGGCCGAAACGGCGAAGCCGGAACCCGCGAAGGCTGACGCCGCGCCGGCGCCGACGCCGAAGACCGCGGCCAAGGCCGACGGCGGGCGGGTCTTCGCCTCTCCCCTGGCGCGCCGGCTGGCGGCCCAGGGCGGGATCGACCTGTCCAAGGTCAAGGGCACCGGCCCGCACGGCCGGATCGTCAAGCGGGACCTTGAGGGGGCGGAGAAGGGCGTCGCCCCGTCCGCGGCCGCCGCAGCCCCGTCCGGCGAGACCCGCAAGGTGCTGTCGCTGGCGCAGATGGGCATACCCGACGGCAGCTACGATCTCGTTCCGCTGGACGGCATGCGCAAGGCCATCGCCCGGCGCCTGACCGACAGCTTCCGCGACGTGCCGCATTTCCCGCTGAACATCGACTGCCGCATCGACGGCCTGCTGGCCGCGCGCGCGCGGGTCAATGCGATGCTGGAGAAGGACGGGATCAAGGTTTCGGTCAATGACTTCGTCATCAAGGCCAGCGCCATGGCCCTGAAGGCCGTGCCGGAAGCCAACGCCAGCTATTCGCCCGAAGGCATCGCCATGCACCACCACGCCGACGTGGCCATGGCGGTGGCCATCGACGGCGGCCTGATCACCCCGATCATCCGCAAGGCCGAGACCAAGACGCTGTCGCAGATCGCCACGGAGTCCAAGGACCTCGCCAAACGCGCCCGCGATCGCAAGCTGAAGCCCGAGGAGTTCCAGGGCGGCACCTTCAGCGTCTCGAACCTCGGCATGTTCGGCATCCAGTCGTTCGCCTCGATCATCAACGAACCCCAAGGCGCGATCATGAGCGTCGGGGCAGGGGAGCCGCGCCCGGTCGTGGTCGATGGCCAGCTGGCGGTCGCGACGGTGATGACGGTCACCCTGACCTGCGATCACCGGGTCGTCGACGGCGCGATCGGCGCAAAATTCCTTCAGGTCTTCAAGGCGATGATCGAAGATCCTGTGACCATGCTGGCCTAGGCCGACGATGCAGGACGTAGCAGTCGAACTGGAGAACCGTCCCGGCGCCCTCGCAGAGATGGGCGAGGCCCTGGCGGCCGCCGGCGTCAGCGTCGAAGGCGGCGGGGCCTGGGTCGTGGCGGGCCGCGGCGCCGCCCACTTCCTGTTCGCCGACGGCGAGGCGGCGCGGCGGGCGCTCGTCTCGAAAGGAATCAAGGTTCTGGGCGTCCGCGACGTCGTCGTGCAGCGGCTGAAACAGGACGTTCCCGGCCAGTTGGGACAGCTGACCCGCCGGATGGCCGAGGCCGGGGTCAACATCGAAACCTTATACAGCGACCACGACCATCAAATGGTGTTGGTGGTGGACGATATCGCCAGGGCGCGGATCGTGTCCGAGGCGTGGACCGCCGCCGCCCAACAGACCGCACCGGAGCGCCCGCATGGCTGAATTCGACCTCATCGTCATCGGCTCGGGCCCGGGCGGCTATGTGGCGGCCATCCGCGCCTCGCAGCTCGGCCTGAAGACCGCCATCGTGGAGCGCGAGGCGCTCGGCGGCATCTGTCTGAACTGGGGGTGCATCCCGACCAAGGCGCTGCTCAAGTCCGGCGAGAAGTACGAGAGCCTGTCGCACCTCAAGGACTACGGCCTGTCCGCCGAGAAGGTCGGGTTCGACTTCGACGCCATCATCCAGCGCTCGCGCGGGGTGGCCGCCACCATGAACAAGGGCGTCACCTTCCTGATGAAGAAGCACAAGATCGAGGTGATCGAGGGCTCGGCGAAGCTGGAGAAGGGCAAGGACGCGCCGAAGGTGGTCATCGCGCTCAAGGCCGGCGGCTCGCGGACGGTCGAGGCGAAGACGGTCATGCTGGCGGTCGGCGCACGCGCCAAGGCCATCCCGCAGATCGGTCTGGAGGCCGACGGCGACCGCATCTGGGCCTATCGCGAGGCCATGGCGCCGAAGAAGATGCCGGCCTCAATCGTGGTCATCGGCTCAGGCGCCATCGGCGTGGAATTCGGCAGCTTCTACAGAGCCTTGGGTGCGGAAGTTACGGTAGTGGAGGCGGTCGACCGGATCATGCCCGTCGAGGACGAGGAGGTCTCGAAGGCGGCGCAGAAGGCGTTCGAGAAGCGCGGCATGAAGTTCCGCACCGGCTGCAAGGTGACGAAGGTCTCCAAGGGCGGGAAGGGGGTCCAGGTCGCCATCGAGGCCGGCGGCAAGGCCGAGACGCTGGAGGCCGAGGTCTGCATCTCGGCGGTCGGCATCACCGCCAACACCGACGGCATCGGACTCGAGGCGCTGGGCGTCAATATGGACCGCGGCCACATCACCATCGACGGCCACTGCCAGACCAATGTGAAGGGGCTGTACGCCATCGGCGACTGCGCCGGCGCGCCCTGGCTGGCGCACAAGGCCTCGCACGAAGGCATTCACGCCGCCGAACACATCGCCGGCTTCAAGACCCCGAACGTCCATTCGCCGATCGCCGGCTGCACCTACGCCCAGCCGCAGGTCGCCTCGGTCGGGATCACGGAGCAGGTCGCGCGCGAGGCGAAGCGCGAGGTGAAGGTCGGCCGCTTCCCGTTCCGGGTGAACGGGAAGGCTGTGGCCGCCGGCGAGATCGAGGGCTTCGTCAAGGTCATCTTCGACGCGAAGACCGGCGCCCTGATCGGCGCCCACATGATCGGGGCCGAGGTCACCGAGATGATCCAGGGTTTTGTCACCGCCATCGCCATGGAGGCGACGGAGGAGGAGATGCACGGCATCGTCTATCCGCACCCGACCATGTCCGAGGCCATGCATGAGGCGTCGCTGGACGCCTATCAGCGGGTGCTGCACCTTTAGATGGCCGGGATAGGCCGGACGCGCGCATCGGTTCGATTTTTCGGAGAGGACCTCGATCCCGCCGAGATCAGCCGGCTACTTGCTTCCGAGCCAACCAACCAAAATAAGCGAGGAGATATCCTCCAGTCCGGTCACGTTCTGAAGCGAGGATCCTGGCGGTTAACCGCGCCAGAAAAGTCGCCGGGCGATCTGGAACGCCAGATCGCGAGCCTGCTGGCGGGCCTGACTCAGGACCTGTCTGTCTGGCGCGAACTGACCACGCGCTATGAGGCCGACGTCTTCTGCGGACTCTTCATGGATATCTACAACGAAGGCGTGGAGCTATCTTCGTCAGTCCTGACCATGCTGACGGAACGCGGACTTCGCCTGGATTTCGATATCTACGCGCCCGACCAAGATCTGACCCGTCATTAAGCGCCTCAGCGCTTCTTGCCGAGCTCCGCGGCGATGTCCTTGACCATGCGGCCGGCCTTGCGGTGGGCCGCCGTGATCTGGTCGCGGGTGACGCCCCAGCGCTTCATCCAGTATTCGACGGCCTGACGCTCCGACAGGTCGAGCCGGTCCTTGTCGATGAAGCCGCGCTTGTCCTTCAGGCCCGCCATGATCGCTCCTTTGTCCGGAGAGGAGCCGTAGCGCGGGAGAGGCGGATTGGCGAGTGCCCGGGCCGGATCTATAATGCGCCTAAGATATATTATGCGAAATGCGGGATGCTATTCGGCCCGGAGCTCCAGCGCGGTGTATGGCGACTGGCCGCGCTCGATGCGGATCAGATCGAGGACGCTGACGATCTGACGCGAGCGCCAGTGGCTCATGTAATACATCAGCGGGCCCAAGGTGGCGGCCACGCCGAACTGGATCGAGGTTTCGAGGTTCGCGCGGACGAACGACACCAGGCTGTCGCCGGCGACCTCGGCGAAGATGGCGATGACCGACACGGGAATGGTCAGGTAGGCGACGATCACGGCGCGAAGCATCTGGTCCTGGCGCCGGGCGTTGACGTTGGCCAGGGCGGAAACGGCGTCGAAAGTCTGGTCGTCGACGCCGGCCAGCAGGTCGAAAGCCTGGCGCGTGGATCGATTGCGGCGGAACCCGCTGATGAAGTCGACGCCCATATAGCCCCAGGCGCCGGGCGTGTAGAAGCTGGACGGCAGCAGGCTCCAGGTCGGGAAATGGCGTTTCAGCCGGTCCCACAGCGCCCAGGCGTCGCTCATGGCTTCTGGAGCCTCGCCGCCAGACTCGACGTGTCCCATCGCGATCCCCCCATCGCCTGTACTTCAGCGTAAAACTGGTCGACCAGCGCCGTCAGGGCAAGCCGCGCGCCGTTGTCGCGGGCTTCGTCCAGCACCAGCCCCAGATCCTTGCGCATCCAGTCGACGGCGAAGCCGAACTCGAACTGGCCGACCGCCGCCGTCTTCCAGCGGTTGTCCATCTGCCACGACTGGGCCGCGCCCTTGGAGATGGCGTCATAGACGGCGTCCGTGTCGAGGCCGGCCGTCTGGGCGAAATGAACCGCCTCGGCCAGTCCCTGGACCACGCCGGCGATGGCGATCTGGTTGACCATCTTGGTCAGCTGGCCCGCGCCCGACGGGCCCATATGCTTCACCGCCTTCGCGTAGTGCATGAGGATGGGCTCGGCCCGCGCCAGGGCGTCGGCGTCGCCGCCGGCCATGACGCTGAGCTGGCCGTTCTCGGCCCCGGCCTGGCCGCCCGAGACGGGCGCGTCGATGAAGAAGGCCCCCTGCCCCTCGGCCAGCGCCGCCATGTCGCGGGCGACCCGCGCCGAGGTGGTGGTGTGGTCAACGAGGATCGCCCCCTCCCCCATCGCCGGCAGCGCCTTCGCCACGACCTCGCGCACGTCGTCGTCATTACCGACGCAGAGGATGAGCAGCTCGGCGCCGGCCGCGGCCTCCTCGACGGTCGCCGCGAACCGGCCCCCGGTCGCGGCCGCCCAGGTCTGCGCCTTCGCCGGCGATCGGTTGAAGCCGGCGACATCGTGACCGGCCTCGACCAGATGGCGCGCCATCGGCCCGCCCATCACGCCCAGTCCCGCGAAGCCGATCTTCATTGCCTGCGCCTTCAGCTGCCGGGTTCGATCGCGGCGCCGTAGCGGCCGCGGTAATAGGTCAGGGCGTCGCCCGGGCGGGTGTCGAACGCCTGGACCTCGCCGACGATGGTCAGATGGTCGCCCATGACGATGCGGTCGCGGGCCACGCAGTCCAGGCGGGTCAGGGCGTTCTTCAGCCGCGGCGGCTCGGGGCTGGAGCTGTCGAACTCGTCCGACGACAGCCGGCAGACCCCCCAGGCGAAGCGGTCCGACATCTCACGATCCTCGACCGGCAGCATATGCACCGCGAACCGCTCGGCCGTGGCGAAGGCGTCGTGCCGCCAGGAGGCGCGGTCGAGACACCACAGGACCAGCGGCGGACGCAGCGACACCGAGGTGAAGGAATTGACGGTGATGCCGAATGGCCCCTCGTCGGTGTGGGCCGTGACCACGCAGACGCCGGTCGCGAAACCGCCCAGGGCCTGCCGGTAGGCGGCGACATCGAAAGCGTCAGGAGGAGCGGAAACGGTCACCCGGCACGACTAGGCGAGCCCCGGCGCACCGGCAAGGGCGGATTCCGCGTCGGGACGGAACGTGGTGAGCGGTTATCGCAAACGGCTTCTTAACGCCGACCCCGGACTGTGGAGCGAACCGGATGCGCAGCGAGTCCCCCCGATGTCCATGAGCGATCGCCCGATCCTCATCAAGAAGGTCAAGAAGGTCGCCGGCCATGGTCACCATGGCGGGGCCTGGAAGGTGGCCTATGCGGACTTCGTGACGGCCATGATGGCCTTCTTCCTGCTGATGTGGCTGATCAATACGACCGATCCGGAGCAGAAGCGCGGCATCGCCGAATATTTCGCCCCGGCGAGCGTCTCGGCGACCACCTCGGGCTCCGGCGGGATTCTCGGCGGCACCTCGCTCGGCGACGACGGCGCCAAGGCCTCGGGCTCGCAGTCGGTGATCAGCCAACTGGCCCCGGAAGCCCCGCCGGACGCGCCGCAGGCGGCCGGCCAGAGCGAGAGCCTCGCGGCCGCCAGCGAGGCGGCCCTGCGGGCCGAGATCGCCCGGCGCGAGGCGGCCGAATTCTCGTCGGCCGCCGAATCCCTGCGGCAGGCCATGCAGTCGATGCCCGAGCTGGCCGAGCTGTCGAAGCAGCTGATCATCGACCAGACCCCGGAAGGCCTGCGCATCCAGTTGGTCGACCAGGAAGGCCGCTCGATGTTCGAGACCAACTCTGCCCGGCCCAATCCACGCGCCCAGCTTCTGCTGAGGGCCATTTCGCGGGTCATCAACCAGCTGCCGAACCGCATCTCGGTGACCGGCCACACCTCGGCCGCCGCGGGTTCCAACCGGGCCAGCGGGCCCAACGACTGGACCCTGTCGTCGGCGCGGGCCAACGCCTCGCGCGTGATCCTGCAGGCCTCCGGCGTCGACCCCGACCGCGTCTACCAGGTGTCGGGCAAGGCGGGCTCCGATCCGCTCTATCCGGACGATCCGACCCTGGCCGGCAACCGCCGTATCGCGATCGTGCTGCTGCGCGAAGCGCCGGTGCTGCCGACGGACACCAGCCTGTGACCGCGCGCCCGTCGCTCAGGCGTCGGGCGAACAGCCTTGCGGCGCGGCCCGGCGCAGGGCCAAATCGGCGCATGTGGCACGGGACGCCAAACTGTCGTCGGAATTGGGTGGGGAGCTGTCGCCCGTGACCCAGTTCGTTCCTACGCGCCAGCTTCGCTTCTACATGACCTCGGTGGCCCCCTGCCCCTATCTGCCGGGCCAGACCGAGCGGAAGGTGTTCGCCAACCTGCCGTTCAGCGAGGGGGCGCACGTCAATGACGAGCTGACCCAGGCGGGCTTCCGCCGCAGCCAGAACATCGCCTACCGCCCGGCCTGCGAAGGATGCGACGCCTGCGTCTCGGTGCGCCTGCCGGTGCCCGAATTCCTGTTTTCAAGGTCCGAGCGCAAGGTGTTGAAGCGCAACGCCGATCTGACCCGCGACCTGGTCGAGGCCGAGGCGACGATGGAGCAGTTCGACCTCCTGCGCCGCTATCTGCACGGCCGCCATCCGGGCGGCGGCATGAGCGCCATGGGCTGGCTCGACTATGTGGCCATGGTCGAGGACACAGCGGTGCGGACCCATCTGATCGAATACCGCCTGCCCTCGGCCGACGGCGGGCCGGGCGATCTGGTCGGCGTCTGCCTGACCGATCTGCTCTCGGACGGGCTGTCGATGGTCTACAGCTTCTTCGATCCGGCGCTGGAGGCCCGCAGCCTTGGCCGGTTCGCCATCCTTGACCATGTGCGGCAGGCGGCGACGGTCGGGCTGCCCTTCGTCTATCTGGGCTACTGGGTCCAGGGCTCGCAGAAGATGGACTACAAGGCCGGCTTCCGGCCGCTGGAACAGCTGACCCGGTTCGGCTGGGAGCGGCTGGGCTAGCCGGTTACCGGCGTGGAGGTGTCCCACGGCGAGGCCGGGACCGCCGGCTGGCCCGACCACGGACCCGGATCCTGCCCTCCTCCGAACTTCACCAGGGCGTCGACGCGTTTCTGGATCGGCGGATGGCTGGCGAACAGGCCCTCGAGGCCGACGCCGTTCGGCTGGTTGTCGAGGAACAGCTGCTGCACCTCGTCGGGCCCCTTGAGCGAGGAGCGGCCCTCGACCTTGCGCAGGGCCGATATCATGGCGTCGGGATTCTTGGTCAGTTCGACCGCGCCGGCGTCGGCGACATACTCACGGGTGCGCGACAGCATCATGCGGATCACGAAGGCGAGGACGAAGCCGATCACGGCGAAGGCGAGACCGATCAGGATCAGCGGCATGGCGTTCTTGTTGTCGCGCCGCCCGCCCCTTGAATACAGCAGGCCGCGGAACACCATCTCGGCGATGACGCTGATGATGCCCGCGAAGATCGAGGCGATCACCATGGTCCGCACGTCCTTGTTGATGACGTGGGTCAGCTCGTGGGCCAGCACCGCCTCGACCTCGTCACGGGTCAGGGTGTTCACCAGGCCGCGGGTGACGGTGACGCTGTACTGGCCCTCGTGCAGGCCGGTGGCGTAGGCGTTGAGACTGTCGCTCTCGATGATGCGCAGGGTCGGGGTGCGCAGGCCGCGCGAAATCGACAGGTTTTCCAGCAGGTTGTAGAGCTCGGGCTCAGACCGCCTCTCAACCTTGCGGGCCCCGGTCAGGGCGTCGACCATGGCCTGGCTGCCGAAATAGGCGATGGCGAACCAGACCGCGGCGATGACGAAGGCCAGGGGCACGGTCCAGCCCAGCCACGAGGCGGCCAGGGCCATATCGTCGCCCAGCCCTCGCCCCGTGCCCGGCATGAAGCCCAGCCCCATCAGGATCAGCTGCACCCCGTAGAGGATGAAGACCACCAGGACGGGGAAGCCCGCCAGCAGCAGGATCGACCGGGTGTTGTTCGCCCAGATGTGGGTCTGGAGCCCGACGGCGCCCATGGATCAGGCCTGGAAATTCACCGGCGGCGGCGCGGCGGTCATCGTGGCGCGATCGGCCTCGCCCACGTCGAAGAAGGGCTTGTCCGAGCCGAAGCCGACCATGGCGGCGAACAGGACGGTCGGGAACTGACGGCGCACGGCGTTGAACTCGCTGACGGCGTTGTTGAAGAAGCGGCGGGCGGCGGCCAGCTTGTTCTCGATGTCCGACAGTTCGCGCTGCAGTTCGAGGAAGTTGGTGTTGGCCTTGAGGTCCGGATAGGCCTCGGCGACGGCGAACAGGCGGCCGAGCGTGGCGGTCAGCATGTTCTCGGCCTGGACCTTGTCGTTGACCGAGGTGGCGCCGGCGGCGGCGGCGCGGGCCTGGGTGACGGCGTCGAGGGTGGCGCGCTCGTGCGTCGCATAGCCCTTCACCGTCTCGACCAGATTGGGGATCAGGTCCTGGCGCTGCTTGAGCTGGACGTCGATGTCGGCGAACGACTGATCGGCGCGCTGATCGAGGGCGACCAGCTTGTTGTAGGCGCCGACGATGACGAACAGCACGACGGCGACGATGACGGCGATGACGATCAGGGTGGTCAGCATGGCGGTCTCCAGCGTCGGTCGATGATCGACCGTTCAGCGATTATCGGGCGCCAGTGCAGCGCCCGATAGTGAAATCGGCGTCATCGGAACTTCCTCAGTCCCCTCGGCCCCTGCCGGCCGGCCCCGGCGCGCTTGCCGAGCCAGTCCTTCCAGTCCGGCCAGTTGCGCCGGCGGCCGCCGCCGTCGACCCATTCGGGGCCGTGGGCGCTGTCGAAGACCGCGACGTCGGCGAGGCCGCCCTGTTTGTAGGACTGCAGTTTGACGCCCTTGCCGCGGCCCATCTCGGGCAGTTCGGCCAGCGGGAAGATCAGGGCCTTGATGTTGTCGCCGATGGCGGCGACGTGATCGCCGTGCACCCGGATGGCGGCCAGCATCTCGCCGTTCAGCACCTGTTTGCCGCCCCGCTTCTGGGCCAGCAGTTCGTCCTCGGGGGCGATGAAGCCGTAGCCGGCCTTCGAAGCCACCAGCAGTCTGCCGCCCGGCTGGTGGGCGAGGATGTTGATGATGTCGGCCTTCTCGTCGAGATCGATCATCAGCCGCAGCGGCTCGCCATGGCCGCGGCCCGAGGCCAGCTTGTCGGCCCCGACGGTGAAGATGCGGCCGTCGGAGGCGGCGACGAGAATCTTGTCGGTCGTATAGCCGGGCACGAGGAAGGCCAGGCTGTCGCCCTCCTTGAACTTCAGCTCCGACGGATCCTCGACCTTGCCCCTGGCCGCCCGGATCCAGCCGCGCTCCGACAGGATGACGGTGATGGCCTCGCGCGGGATGAAGGCCTCGACCGAGACGAAGGCGGACGAATCGACTGCTTCCGCGATGGTGGTCCGGCGCGGCGAGACCAGCGCCTTGCGCACGGCCTCGAGGTCCTTGCCGACCTGTTTCCACTGTTTGGCGGGCGAGGACGAGAGCGACTGCAGTGCCGCAAGTTCGTCGGACAGCGCCTTGTATTCCTTCTCGATCGTCATTTCCTCGATCCGCGCCAGCTGGCGCAGCCGGGTGTCGAGGATGAAGTCGGCCTGGAGCTCCGAAAGGCCGAAGCGGGCGATCAGCACGGCCTTGGGCTGTTCCTCCTCGCGGACGATGCGGATGACCTCGTCGAGGTTGAGGAAGACGATCCTCAG